>Ga0182030_10008329_pt1 | contig 21496 bp, 15 predicted proteins | sample 812S3MmetaG_FD_121299 | JGI IMG/M metagenome (GOLD analysis project Ga0182030, IMG submission 121299) | Permafrost microbial communities from Stordalen Mire, Sweden - 812S3M metaG (Illumina Assembly) | ecosystem: Environmental > Terrestrial > Soil > Wetlands > Permafrost | place: Sweden...
ACCGTGAAGCGATAGTCGATGTGGCCGTCCGCCAAGCGCGTCCAACGCTCGACAAGCTTCATGTTTTTCGACGCGTTCTGGAACGTCGCCTGATCACCGAAGTTGGTCGTCTCCGCCACCAGCGTCTCGCCTTCCCAGTGGCCTCGCGAATCTCCCAGCCATTGCCGGACGCCCGAGTTCAGATGGGCTGTTCTGCTGATGGGAATAACGCGCGTCTCGTGGATCTGCTCCTGATAGATCGCGACGAGCCCTGGCGACTGAACGATCTCGTAATTATTGTCGTAGCCAGTAGGGACCCTCGGCAGCGGCGCGCGAATGATGCAGCGAGGATACAAATCCACCGATTCCGGTCCCGCGTAAACGCCCGTTCCCGGCTGACCCTCCAAGGCGGTGTCCAGATGGGGCATTGCCGCGATCCGCTTCTTCGCTGCGGCGGTCAGCGGCGGAATGAGACCATCGGGCGGATCGTAAATCAGGGACGTGCGCCCGTCGCTGCGCCCGCGATCCCACCAGGCGCCGTTGTAGGCGTCCTCGACATCTTGCGGAGTGCCGCGCTCGTGACGCTTATCGGTGGCGACTTCGGTCACTTTGTCTTGCGCCGCGCGCTCCTCCTTCGTCAGGAATTCGCGTCCCATATATTTCGCGGGACGTTCCAGCGGAGTCGTGGTCGCGTTGGTCCACGTGCCTTGCAAATCGGGATCGCCCCACGGTGTGTGCCACTTTTGCGCGGGTGCCTGTGTCGAAACCTTCGCCAGAGCCGGCGCCGCAGCGTGCCCCGGAGTTTGCTGCCCAACAACCGATGCCGCGCAAAAACACGTCGCCGCGAAAATCCGAATCGTCACACGGGTAGACATGGGACCTCCTTCGACCGCGCGCGCCGCAGCGCCGGCTGCTTGATCTTTATGAGTTACTTAATCTTTACGAGTCACTTGATCTTCTTATTGACCCACGCGTCGATGTACTTGATCACATCCTGGCTGTTGCGATCCAAAAACATCTCGTGCATGTTGCCCTTGATACCGACGTCTTCCAGCCTCACGAAATCGTCCTTCGCGCCCGCCTGATTCAGCCATTTCGGGATGCACACGTCGAACACGCGATGATAGGTGCCCTCGGCCGAAAGCGAAAGAATCGGCATATTTTGATAGCTCACCAGCTTGTGCACGGGCTCGTCCTGCATGTAGCAGCCGACCTCGTCGCCCGGCCGTTCCGAAGGCTCCAGATGAACTTTGATGTCGCTCGGCTTGGCGAACGGCGGATCGTACTTCATCGGATTCGGCGTCAGCCCCCACGAGTTCGGATTCACTCGAGTGTAAGCGACCTTCGCCGTATCCACATTGCCGATCTGCGGACCGCCCGGCTCAATCGCCACCATGCCGGCGATGTACTGCGGACGCTGATCGGCGACGTTAAAGGCGAATCCTCCGCCCTGCGAATGCGAGAGCAAAATCACTTTCGTGCCGATCTTATCCAGTAGCGCAACACCGGCCGGAATCGTCAGCTCCGCTTGATTGGAAACGAACTGCACCTGACCTTTGGTGAAATAGTCGAACACCGGATCGCCCATCGTGCCCTTCTTCGGCGAATCGCTGGGCCACTGCGTGTACTTCGCCATGCGCGGGAAATTTCCGCCGGAGAGCGTCGGACCCGTCCAGATCTGCGAAAGGTCCTGCGCCGTGCGGATGCCGAGCTTACCGTCGACGCCGGGAACATAGGCCGACCGACCGCGTGCCGGATAATCCACCATGTACACCGTGTAGCCTTGCTCCACCAAATAATACGCCCAGCCCTTGCGCCCGTCCGGCGTCTGGCGCCACACCTCGCCCGTCTGCCCGTTGCCGTGGAACAACACATACGGATATGGATGCTTCATTTGCTTGGGCACCCACACTTCCGTGTACATGGAGCCGCCCATGATCTCTTTGCCTTTTTCGCCGACGTATTTTCCGCCCGCGTAAAAGAAGCCCTGCTGCGCGATGGCGTCGACCGGAAACGTGGGGATCGATGCGTTCGGCATCGCCATGCTGGCCTTCTCTTTGGACGGAACGTTCTTCTCCATCCACCCGTTGATCCACTTGGCGATATCGTCGCTATTTTTTTCGAGCATCATTTCATGCCCGTTGCCCTTCAGCCCGACGTCTTCCATCCTCACGAACTGCGTCTTCACGCCGGCCTGAGTCAACCACTTCGCAAGGCACGGGTCGGACTCGCGATGATAGCCGCCCTCGGCCGAAAGATACACCACCGGAATCTTCGTCAGGTTCACCAGCTTGTGCGCCGGCTCTTTCTGCACGTAGCACTGGACCACATCGCCGGGAGCATCCGACTTCTCTTCCAGCACCGGATTCAGCTCCGCCGCATTCTTCACCGGAGGATCATACGTGATGGGCGTCGCGGTCACGCCCCAAACCAACCCAGGAGTCGTGTAGGCGACCTTCGCCGTATCCACGTTCTTGATCGGCGGAGCGGCCGGCTCCAGCGTGACAATCGCCTTCACCTGATTCGGACGCGCATCGGCCACCAGCCACCCCGGAGCTCCACCCTGCGAATGCGTCAGCAGGATCACGGGAGTCTTGATCGCATCCAGCAGCGCCACAAACGCATCGCGGCTCAGCTCATCCTGCGTCAGCGGACCGCCTCCACCCAGGAACTGCACCTGCGTGCGCGCGAAATCGTCGAACACGGAATCGCCCATCAATCCAGTGCCCGGGAACTGCGTGTGCAAGTGCGCGCGCGGAAAATCGCCCTTCTTGGCCGACGCCGTGAATACCGCTTCCAGATTCGGCGCCGTGCGGATGTTCAAATTTCCGTCGTAATCCGGCACATACGGCGAGCGTCCTCGCGCGGGAGAATCCACCATGTACTGCACGTAGCCTTGCTTGGCGAAATAGTACGCCCAACCGGGACGCCCGTCCGGCGTCTGCTCCCAATCCGTCGCCGTTTGCCCCGCGCCGTGAATATAAATAATCGGATACGGATGTTTGATCTGCTTCGGCACCCACACGACGACATACGCCGATCCGCCCATGGTGGCCTTGTCACCTTCGCGCACATACTTGCCTCCGGCGTAGTAAATGCCGGTGCGCGAAAGATCCGACGTGGAGAACGTCGGAATCCCGCTGCGCGGAGCACCCGCCGTGGCCTTAACCGCCTTCGCCGTTTGCGCGAGCATCGGCACTCCGCTTGCTATCGCCAGAATCGCCGCTAGCAAAGTCGAATTCTTTTTTATAAGGTTCTGCACAAACATTGGGCACCCCACTCAGTATCCATCTCAGAGAAAACATCTTGGGAAAGCACGCGCTTCCCAGACCGTACGGCAACTGAAATTCCCGCTCACGCCGTCCGTATGGTACTCCAGCAACCCAGTGTAACAACTCAGTGTAGCCCGCCGAACTGAGGAATTGCGGAAGTCGGCTAGCAGGGAAACTCTCTGTGCAACCGCACCTGCTCCGCTTGCCACAAATGCCTGCGATCGTGCGTTGTGATCAGAGTGAGGCGCGCGCCCAGCGGCATCCTGACGAACGGCCGCAGCCACGGCGGAAGCGCCGGCATGCTCGTCTTGACCTTCGCCAGATCCAGACCAGCGGAGCTCGACGCCAGCTTTCGTAGCTCCGCGCTCACGCGGCGATATTCGGCGATCGTGGCCGCGGGCTCGGCATCCGCCGGTGGAAGGTAAACCTTGGGAGCTTTAAATTTCCGTGTCAGCGGGAGCGCCAAGCTACCGATCCACTTGCGGCTGAGAAATCCGTAGTGAAACGGCCCATCCCCGGTGATGCCCCGCGCCCGCGCGTTCTCGATCGCGGCACGAAGCGGCGCGATTTCGCCCGCGTTCACCACATTCAAATGCCCGATGCACTCGCCGATGGACCACGCCCCGGCGGCTGGCCGCCAATTGAATTGTTCGCGCGAAAGCCCCACCGTGATGCCTTCCAGGTGGCTGACGCTCGCGTCGAACTCGGCAATCAGGATCGCGAGATCCTCGTCCATGGCCATGGCCGGCCGCTATTTTTCCGGCTTGAAATCGGGCGGCAGCTCGGAGCCCTTGCCGAAGAAGTATTCTTCCATCTGCTTCAGCACGAACTCCTGCGCTTCGGGATTGCCCAGGTTGAGGCGATACTCGTTCATCATCATCTTCAAGTGTTCCACCCACAGTTTCCACGCGTCTTTGGAGACGTGCTCGTAGATGCGCTGTCCCAGCGGATGCCCGTCGAAGGGCACCTCATCCAACCCCGGAAGTTCTTTTTGCAGTTTGACGCAGAAAACCATACGTGCTTCGGCCATGCTTTCTAGGGTAGCAGTGTCAGTGGAGGACGAAAACTTCTGGATCGTCATCCCGATCCCGCGGTGCGGGACGAGGGACCTGCTGTTTGGTTCGTGGGGGGAATGAAATCGTTCTACGACGCCACCGGCTGGCCTTCCGCCGGACGTTTCATCTTGACCGCTTCCAGGTATTCCGAAAGCTTCAGCGGCAGGCGCGCGCCTTTTTCCATGTGACGCTGCACGGCTTTTTGATAGCGCTTCAAAATATCGCGCTTGGCATTCTCGCGCAGGTTGCAGCCTTCGATATCCAGCAGGATTTCAATCTCCCAAGGACGGAACGTGTTGCGCTGCATGTTGCCGCGTAGCAATTCCTGTACCAGGCGATTGAACTGCGCCAATATTGCGTCGCTGTCTGGAAGTGATTCGTACATGTCTTACTGGAAGCTCATATCGCTTAACTTGCCCGGTATCTTTAATTTTTGCGGAAAATAACCGCCTCGGAATCCCGGAAACAAATTGTTACAAAAGAGACTAGCAACCGAATCTTAGCACATCCCCATGCCGAAACCATATTGTCATCAGCGAAAAATGACCCGAACGTACTTAGCCAAAAACTAAGGGAAACGCCTTATAAATCGCGAATTGGCTCGATGTCCGTCGGGATATCCCGCAGCCGGTCCAGCGCCTTTTGCAACCCCGGACGCACCACGCCCAGTTCGTCCAGCATCTTCTTGGCGCGCGCATAATCGCCCGTCGCTTCAATATCCAAAAGGTCGTGCACAAGATCGCGCACCGCGCCCTGCACCTTGCTGAAATCGACGGCGAAGGTCCCATCCGGCTTGGCGACGAACGCGCCTTTGTCCATCAGGTAATTAAATTGCAGCGCCATGCCCTTCCCGTGCGCTTCATGCACGCCGAAGCGCAGCGTGCGGAACGAGGACGCGAGATACGTCGTATACAAGGGCCTTTCCGCGGCAGGCAGCAGCTTTTTATCGAAGAGATACTGCATCATGAACAGGCCCGTGACGTCGGCCTTGGCTTCCTCGATCGCCGAATGCAGCTCCTTCAGGCTCTGCCGGACATTGGTCTGCGGACCGATGCCGTGCGTCATCTCATGCGCCAGGATATGCGAGAAGAACGCATCGAAGCTGAGGTTCTTTTGATCGGCGGGAGAAAGCACGCGCGCGGCAATCGGCTGCAGAGTCTTCGAGAACTTCGCTTCCTGCACGTTTTTCAGCATCACGCGCTTCGATCCCATCGCTTTGACGATGCGCTCGTCGTTGGGAAGGTTGAACGCCGCCGTGCGGACGCCGTGCGCTCCGTCGCCCGTCGCCAGGACTTCATTGACCACGCGAATCGGCGCAAGCGCTCCCAACTTCGGATTCTTGTACTTCGCATCCAGCGGCAGATTGTTTTCGATTTCCTGGATGTGATCGGCGAAGTTTTTCATCTTGGCCGTCTCGGCCTCATCGCGCAAGGTGATGTAGGCTTCGAAGGCGGCTTTGTATCCAAACAACTCGTCGTTATATGTCTCGTACGGACCGATGGTCACCTCGATCGGAGCATCGAGCTTCATCCAGGCGACGTCCGACGCATAGTAATCGTCGGTTAGGAACGCTTTCGCCCGCAGGTTGAGGAAGTCTTTCAAAGTCGCGTTGGTCGTAAGCGCCGCGGCTTCCCGGAGCTGCTTGGCCGCGATGTCCAGCAAATAACGGTACTCTTCGCGGTACGGAGTCATGGACAGCTTGCCGTCTTTTTCGCGCCGAATCACACTAAAGAATCCCCGCGCTTCGGTTTGCTGAACGGGAGGAAGAGTTTTTACCCACGCTTCGAATTCCTGCGTGGTCATGCCTTCGTCGTAGAATCCGGCGCCGAGGGGCTTTTTCTCGGGAACATTCGGCAGGAAGGCGGTTTGCCCGTCGAGCTCCGAAAACGGTCCCTTGTTGATATCGAAATAGCGCAGCCGGGCTTTACCCAGCGGGGTCTGATCGATCTCAAGACGGATCCGCACGGCCGGACCTTCGTACCAGCGCTGCTGGAGAAAAATCTCGTCGATCGTCTTCGCGGCCTCGATCAGCTTTTTCAGCGCTTGCTGATCCCCCTTCGACAAATGCGACGTGTCCACTTTCAACTCTACGGGAGCGAAGCGGGCAATCATGCGATTCAGTTCGGCGAGGTCGGGCGTGGCGGCAAGAAGAGTCATCGAGAAAACAGCTCCAGCGGCAACTGTGGCAAGCAGGGTGCGCATGTCCTCAGGATAACGGACGCGCCGGGAATCGAGGTGGCGCGGGGCGCCAGCCCTGCCGAGTCGGCATTCGTGCCGACTCTTCTTTTGGGCACCACGGAAGGGTCGAGACGACTCTCGACCCAGCAAGCCTGGCGGCTCGCGCCACCAAATTCCTAAAAGCAAAAGGGACGAGCTTTCGCCCGTCCCTTGCCGACTAACCTTTACTGCTGGAACTATCCTTTGGTTTCGATCCGCATGCCGTAGAACGAACGGTACACGAAGAAGACGGACACGGCCAGGAACGCGGCGCCGAGCGCTGTCGTCATCGTCGGTCCTTGGGTCTTGGTCAGCGAAACCGCGAGCTCGACCGCCAGCAATCCGAACAACGTGGTGAACTTGATGATCGGGTTCAGCGCGACCGACGAAGTATCCTTGAACGGATCGCCGACCGTGTCGCCGACGACGGTAGCGTCGTGCAGCGGCGTACCCTTGGCCTTCAGTTCCACTTCCACGATCTTCTTCGCGTTGTCCCACGCTCCGCCGGCGTTGGCCATGAAGATGGCCTGATACAAACCGAACAGCGCGATCGAGATCAGGTAGCCGATGAAGTAGTACGGTTCGAAGAACGCGAACGCCAGCGTTGCGAAGAACACGGTCAGGAAGATATTGAACATGCCCTTTTGCGCATACTGCGTGCAGATCTCGACGACTTTTTTCGAGTCGCTGACCGAGGCCGCCGCGGCGCTTTCGAGGTTGATGTTTTCTTTGATGAATTCCACCGCGCGATACGCACCCGTGGTGACCGCTTGAATGGACGCGCCGGTGAACCAATAGATGATCGCGCCGCCGGTGATTAAACCGAGCAGGAACGGCGGATGCAGAATCGAAAGGTTCGACATCAGCTCCGGCTTTAGTCCGTCCGTCAGGGCGACGATAATCGAGAAGATCATGGTTGTCGCGCCGACCACCGCCGTACCGATCAGGACGGGCTTGGCGGTCGCCTTGAAGGTATTGCCGGCGCCGTCGTTTTCTTCCAGGTGATGCTTCGCTTTGTCGAAGTCCACGTCCCAGCCGTAGGTCTTCTTGAGTTCGGCCTTGATGTTGGGCACCGCTTCGATCATGCTCAGCTCATACACCGACTGTGCGTTATCCGTCACAGGGCCGTAGGAATCCACGGCGATGGTCACGGGGCCCATGCCCAGGAATCCGAACGCCACCAGACCGAAGGCGAATACTGCGCCCGAGTTTTGCAGGAACACGCCGCTCGGCATCGAAGTGCTGACGCCGTACGCGATGGCCATCAGAGCCATCATCGACATGCCCAACCAGTAAGCGCTGAAGTTACCGGCCACCAGGCCGGAGAGGATGTTCAAGGACGCGCCGCCCTCGCGCGATGATGTGACCACTTCTTTTACGTGCCGCGATTCCACCGACGTAAACACTTTGACCAGTTCCGGAATCACCGCACCGGCGAGCGTTCCGCAGGTAATGATGCTCGAAAGCTTCCACCACATGGAGGTATCGCCGTTGAGGTCCGGGATCATGAAGTAGGAAACCGCATAGGTCGCCGCCATGGAAATGATCGAGGTCAGCCACACCAGAGAGGTCAGCGGCGCTTCGTAGTTCATCTTGTCGACATTTTCGTACTTCGCTTTGGCCACCGCTTCGTTGATGAAGTAGGACAGGCTGCTGGCGATGATCATCATGACGCGCATGACGAAGATCCACACCAGCAATTCCACTTTGGTGATGTCGCTGTTGACCGCCAGCAGGATGAAGACGATCAGCGCGACGCCCGTGACGCCGTAGGTTTCGAAACCGTCGGCCGAGGGTCCCACCGAATCGCCCGCGTTGTCGCCCGTGCAATCGGCAATGACGCCCGGGTTGCGGACGTCGTCTTCTTTAATCTTGAATACGATCTTCATCAGGTCGGCGCCGATGTCGGCGATTTTCGTAAAGATACCGCCCGCCACGCGCAACACCGCCGCGCCGAGCGATTCGCCAATCGCGAAACCGATGAAGCACGGGCCCGCGTACGCGCCCGGGATGAACAGCAGGATGCATAGCATGATGAACAGCTCCACGCTGATCAGCAACATGCCGATGCTCATGCCGGCCTTGAGCGGAATGGCGTAACACGGAAACGGCTTGCCCTTCAGGCTGGCGAACGCGGTGCGCGAATTCGCGAACGTGTTCACGCGGATGCCGAACCACGCCACACCGTAACTGCCCAGAATGCCGATCACGCTGAAGAACAGGATGATGATGACGCGCGGCACTTCCATGCCCAGCAGCACGCCGAAGTAGACGGCCATGATGACAGCGATGAACACCCACAGCATCGCCAGGAATTTGCCTTGCGTCAGCAGGTACGTCTTGCAGGTTTCATAGATCAGCTCGGAGATTTCGAGCATCGACTTATGCACCGGGAGATTCTTCAAGTGCGAGTACATCGCCAGGCCGAACACAAATCCCAGGACGCTGATGCCCAGGCCGAACATCAACAAGGTTGGCCCGGAGACGCCTCCGAGAAACACGGCTTGGCTCAAGTCTGGAAGCTTCAAATCCGCTTCGCCGCCTTGCGCGAGCAAGGGAGACGAGCCACAAACCATGATGAGTGCCAGCAGGAGCCACAAAGGCGCGCTACGGCGTAGACCAGACAGCAGGGTCATTGGAACAAAAACCTCCAGTTGGAAATGCAGTGAGATCCGCCGCCGCAAAATGGGGGCTGAAAACTTGCTCCTGTTACCTTAGCGCACGCGGAGGCGGCTCCGCAACCAACTTTCGTACCCGGATCGCGTCCGTCAAACGCTAGAGGAGCTGCAATATCAGGCACTTCAGATAAAGGGTCTCGGGTACGGTCAGTAAAATAGGATGATCTTGCGCCTGCGTCCGCCGCTCCAGCACACGCAGCGTCTTGCCCGCATCGAGCGCCGCTTGGGCGACGGTTTCGAACATCATCGCCTCGCTCATGTGGTGCGAACAGGAGCAAGTCACCAGAATCCCGCCCGGGCCGAGCAGCCTGAGCCCGCGCAGATTGATCTCTTTATATCCGCGCGCAGCGTCGTCCAGCGACTTGCGCGACTTCGCGAACGCCGGAGGATCCAGCACCACCATCGAGTATCTTCGCCCTTCGTTCGCGCTCACTCCCGAGAGGAACTCGAAAACGTCGGCCTGCCGGAAGTCGACGTTCGCGATCCCGTTGGCTTGCGCGTTCGCTTGCGCGGTGGCCAGCGCCGGGACCGACGAATCCAGCGCATCTATGGAAGCGGCCTTCGCCGCCAGATGCAACGCGAATCCGCCTGTGGACGTGAAGCAATCGAGGACGCGAGCGTTGCCCTGAAACGCCGCCAGATATCGCGCCGCCGCAACATAGTTTTCGCGCTGATCCAGATAGATGCCCGTTTTCTGGCCGTGGAGCAGATCGGCTTCCAGCTTCAGCCCGTTCATCTTGACGTGGACGCGCTCCGGAATTTCACCTGCAAGTTTCGCGATTTCGAGCGGTAGACCTTCCAGCTTGCGAACGCTAGCGTCATTGCGCGCCAGGATTCCCGCCGGCGCGATCAAATCCTGCAGACAATGGGCGATGACGTCGCGCGAGCGCTCCATTCCCTGGTCGAGCGTCTGCATCGTCAGGTATGGACCATAGCGATCCACGATCAATCCAGGCAACAAATCCGCTTCGGAAAACACGAGCCGGTATGCATCGGAATTTTCGACGATGTTTTGGCGATGCGTGATGGCCGCCGTCAGCCGCTCGCGGAAAAATGTGACGTCTACTGGCTCAGGCTTCGCCGAAAGCATCCGCAGCGTGATCTGCGAGAGCGAACTGTAATGCGCGATGCCGATAAAACGTCCACGGGTCGGGTCTCTGGCGGAATCGATGACGACGCGCACCACGTCGCCCGGCTGCGCCGTGCCGCGATCGACCACGTCACTCGAAAAAATCCACGGATGACCGCTCTCGACGCGTCCGGCCGCTTTACGGTTGACGCGCACGGTAGGAAAAGTATCAGACAACTATTCGAACTCCCGTCCCGCGTACAGTTCATGGACCAGCGCGCGGTGATTTTCAATGATACGGCTCTTGCGCAGTTTCATGGTAGGCGTGAGCTCGCCGTTCTCAATCGAAAAATCCCGCTCGAGAATCTTGAACTTGCGAATCTGCTCGAACGCAGGCAACTGCTGGTTCACTTCTTTCACGGCGCGCGCCACGGCCGGAGCTGCAACGGAAACTTCGCCAGTCACGGTGATGAGCGCCGTGATGAACGGGAGTTTGTCGCCGATCAGCAGCACGTGGCTGATCAGAGGCTCGCGCTTGAACAATCCCTCAATGCGCGCCGGATAAATTTTCTTGCCGTTCGAGGCGACGATCAGCTCTTTTTTGCGACCGGTGATGTAGTAGTAGCCGTCGGCATCGCACGTTGCGAGGTCGCCGGTGGCGAGCCATCCATCGCGCAGCACCATGGCTGTCGCTTCCGGATCGCGATAATAGCCATCGAAAACGATGGACCCGTGGATCATTAGTTCGCCGTCTTCGGCGATGCGCACCTCCGCGCCCGGCAGCAGAGGGCCGATGCTCCCCGGCTTCACGCGTCCTGGAGGATTCACCGAAACCACGCCGCCTTCGGTGAGTCCGTAACCTTCCATCAGAGGCATTCCGACGGCCTCGTAAAATTCCGCGAGTTCCTTGCTCAACGGCGCCGAGCCGGAAACGGGCGCGCGCAAACGTCCGCCAAGGCGTTCGCGGATTTTCGAGAACATGATCTTGTCGAGCAGCGCGAGCGGGAGGCGAATGCCTGCGGGAATGGGCTTCCCCGCGCGCGTGAGTTCCGCGGCTTTGCTGCCCAGCCCCAGTCCCAATTGAAAAAGCTTCCGGATCGCGGCCGGACGCTTTTTGATCTCCGCCATGATGCTCGCGTAAATGCGCTCCCACAAGCGCGGAGGCGAGAGAAAAAACGTGGGACGAACGGAGCGGATCTCGTGAGGTAGTTTCGACAGCCCCTCGGAAAACCACGCCGGCGAACCAAAATAAATGGGAAGCAATTCGCCGACCACGCGCTGCGCCATGTGCGCCGACGGAAGAAACGCGACGGTGCAATCTTCCGGCCCCAGCAGCAACACGGGCGGGACCATGTCGAGATTCGTCACCAGCGCGCGATGGCTCACCAGTCCCATCTTCGGCTCGCCCGTCGCGCCCGACGTCATATAGAGGATAGCCACGTCCTTCTCGTCGTATTGCGCCTGCAGGCGCTCGAACGCCGCGGGATCATCCGCCAGCTTACGGCGTCCGGCATCCCACAACTGCTCGAACGTCATGACCGCGTCACAGGCGGCGCCTGGAACAAACCCCGCCTCCTCAGGCGTGCCGGTCATCAAAATCCAGCGGATGTGGCGCGCGGCATCGCCCAAAGCCTGGACCAATCCGCGATACGCCTTGGCGTTTTCCACTAGCGCGATCTTGCAATCGCAGAATTGAATCGCGCGAGCCTGATCGGCGTACGGAACACTTGTGTACAACGCGGCGGAGACCGCGCCGGCGGCCATCACGCCCAGATCGGCGAGATAAAATTCGGCGCGCGTATCGGCTTGCAGCGCGATCATCGAGCCTTTCACGGCGCCGATGGTACTCAGCCCGACGGCGGTCCACTGGACCACGTCGCGAAACTCGCGCCACGTCCAACTCTGGTACTTGCCTCCGCCTAGAGGCTGGTGGAGGGCCGGTTTATCGCCATAAGAGGCTGCCGTTTTCTCTAGCAGCGAATAGACCGTGCGCGAAGACATGATGTGATTTTAACGTTTCCCTCCGCAACTCTGGAGCGGGTTTTAGGTTTAGCACCTACAGAAGCGGAAACAGAGAACGAGACGCTTCGGAGGAGAGGACACCTACCATGAAACGCTTACTCACGGGAATCGCCATTGCAGCCATGATGATCGCCGGCACGACGTCCATGTTCGCCGAGAATGAAGTGAACCAGCGCCGGGAGAACCAGCAGCAACGGATTGCCAACGGCGTCGGCAATGGAACTATGAACGCTCACCAAGCGGCCAAAGTGGAAGGCCAGGAAGCGCACATCAACAAGGAAGTGCGCACGGATCGCGCCGCCAACGGCGGAAAGCTGACGCCCGCGGAGCATGCTCAAGTGAATCGTCAACTGAATCACACGAGCAACGAGATCTACAAGGACAAACATTAAAGCGCCAAGCGGTACAGCGACGCGTTGATCCCGGAGGCGTTCCAAGGCTCTATCGGAGGAAGCTTTGGAACGCCGTGATGTTTTTCTTGCGCGTTACGCAGGGCTGAGGCTCACCCTTCTGGTTTCGCTCCGTCTGATAGCCTAGAGCCATGAAACGCCTTGCATCCGCCCTCCTTGTTTTCAGCGTTTGCCTCAGCCTGAGTCCCGCCGGTTTTGCCCAAACGAAGGTCACTTCGGTGGAAGGAATCACCGAATACAGGCTGGATAACGGCCTGAAGGTTTTGCTGTTCCCCGATAGTTCGCAGCCCAAGATCACGGTGAACGTGACTTATCTGGTGGGCTCGCGCCACGAAGGTTACGGCGAAGCGGGGATGGCGCATTTGCTGGAGCACATGATGTTCAAGGGCTCCCCCAAGCATCCCGACGTGAAGAACGAAATCCGCGATCACGGCGCTAATTTCAATGGCACCACATCGTTCGACCGCACCAACTATTTCGAGACCATGACCGCCACCGACGAGAATCTCAAGTGGGCGCTGGATATGGAAGCCGATCGCATGGTGAACTCGCGCGTTTCCCGCCAGGATCTGGATTCGGAAATGACGGTGGTCCGCAACGAGTTCGAGCGCGGCGAAAACAGCAACGTGCGCGTGCTGGAGGAGCGCGTTCTCTCCACGGCGTACTTGTGGCACAACTACGGACACAGCACCATCGGTTCGCGCAGCGATATCGAAAAGGTGCCCATCGAAAGGCTGCAGGCGTTTTATCGCAACTATTACCAGCCGGACAACGCGGTGCTGATCGTGGCCGGGAAGTTCGACCAGGCCAAGACGCTGGCGCTCATCAAAGAGACGTTCGGTGCCATCCCCCGGCCTACGCGCAAGCTGCAAACCACCTATACCGAAGAGCCGGTGCAGGACGGCGAACGCGAAGTGACGCTGCGCCGCGTGGGCGATACGCAGGCGGTTTACATGGTGTATCACGGGCCCGCGGGCTCCAGCGAAGATTCGCCTCCGCTGCAGGTGCTGGCGGCCATTCTGACGGATCCTCCTTCCGGACGCTTGTACAAGGCGCTGGTGGAATCGAAAAAAGCGACGTCTGTATCCGGCGGACACGATCAATTGCACGACCCGGGCTACGTGGAATTCATGGCTGAAATGCGTAAGGAAAATTCGCTGGAGGACGCGCGCAAAACCATGCTCGACGTGATCGACGGTGTGATCAAGGAACCGCCGAGCAAGAGCGAAGTGGATCGCATCAAGACCAAAGTATTGAAGGATTTCGAACTCTCGTTCAACAACAGCGAGCGTGTGGCGCGCGAACTGAGCGAGTGGGCCGCCATGGGAGACTGGCGGCTGATGTTCCTGGATCGCGACCGCTTCGAAAAAGTGACGCCCGAAGATGTGGAGCGCGTGGCGGCGAAATACCTGAAGGCGTCGAATCGCACGACGGGCGAATTTATTCCGACCGAGAATCCCGATAAGGATCGCACGGTGGTTCCCGCGCCGCCCGATGTCTCCGAGCTATTGAAGAATTACACCGGCAAAGCGGCCGTAGCCGAGGGCGAGGCGTTCGATCCATCGCCGGCGAATATCGACGCGCGCACCGTGCGCTTCACATTGCCGAGCGGCATGAAGGTCGCGATGCTGCAGAAGAAGACGCGTGGCGGCGCCGTGACAGCCGCGATCGCTTTGCATTATGGCGACGAGAAATCCGTCTTCGGACGCATCACCGCGGCGCAGTTGGCCGGAGCCATGCTGATGCGCGGGACGCAGAAGCATTCGCGCCAGGAATTGCAGGACGAACTCGACAAAATCAAAACGCAGATGAGGGCGAACGCCAGCTCCACCGAAGCGAACGTGACCCTCACTTCGTTGCGGCCGAATTTACCGGCGGCGCTGCAGCTGGCCGCCGAGGTTCTCCAGCAGCCCTCTTTCCCGGAGAACGAATTTGAACAAATCAGGCAATCGTCGCTCGCGGGAGCCGAGAACGCCCTGCATGAGCCACAGGCGCTCGCGCCGAACGCGCTGAATCGCCACTTCACGCAGTATCCCTCGGGCGATCCGCGCGGCGTGACCACCTACGAAGAGGATATCGAAAACTATAAGAAGGCCACGCTTGCCGATTCCAAGAAATTCTACAATGAGTTTTTTGGCGCGGCCCATGCCGAACTGGCGATCGTCGGCGATTTCGATCCGGCCGAAGCGCGCAAGATTATCGAAGCGGAATTCGGGACGTGGAAGAGCGCGGCTCCTTATACCGAGATCCTACGGACGTATCAGAAGGCCGAGGCCGTCGACCGCATGATTGAAACGCCCGACAAAGCCAACGCGCTGTTCACGGCGGGCATCACCATGCCCATGAACGAGGACGATCCGGATTATCCGGCGCTGGTGCTGGCCAATCAAATGTTCGGCGGCGATTTGAAGAGCCGCTTGTTCCATCGCATTCGCGAGCTGGAAGGCTTGAGTTACGGCGTCGGCAGCGGTTACGCGGCGAGCGTGAAATCCAAGTACGCGCGCTTGTTTGTGCAGGCCATCTGCGCTCCGCAGAATGTGTTGAAAGTGGAAGCGGCGTTCAAAGATGAGGTCACGAAACTGCGGAAAGATGGTTTCGCCGATGACGAAATCGCGGCGGCGAAGAAGACCTATGTTGACGATCACACGCTGGGGCGATCGCAAGACGGGGGCCTGGTGCGTGAGTTGACGCGCGACGCGCAGTACGGGTGGACCATGCAGCGGCAGGCGGATCTGGAAAAGAAGATTACGTCGCTGACCGCGGCGCAGCTCAATGCCGCAGTGCGGAAATATGTGGATCCCGCTGGGATTTCGTACTTCAAAGCGGGAGATTTCAAGAAAGCCGGAATCACTCAGTAGGCGGAGGCACTCGTCCGGATCTTACTGCCGTGCCTGGCCGAGTTGCTGAAGAATTTGCTGGGCGGCCTTTTGGCCGGCGGCTTTCTTGGACATGCCTTGTGCCTGGCTGGCCCACTCCTTGCCGAGACGGACTTCGACGGTAAAAATCTTGGCGTGCTCGGGTCCTTCTTCGGCGACAATCGCGTAGCGCGGCGGGGGCAGCTTCATCGCTTGCGCGGTTTCCTGCAAAGCGCTTTTGTGATCGGTTACCGCGCTGTCGAATCCATCCTCGGGAACCACCAGGTCGGCGATGACGTGCTCTTCGATGAGAGAACGCACGGCGCCGATGCCCGCATCCAGATAGAGGGCGGCGATGACGGCTTCGAGCGCATCGGAAAGCAGCGCACGCTTCTCGCGGCCCCCGCTCATTTCCTCGCCGCGCCCCAGCAGGAGATATTCGCCGAGGTTCAATTCCTGCGCCACTTCATAGAGCCACGCGGCGCTGACCAGGTGCGCCTTCAGTTTGGAAAGGCGCCCTTCGGGGAAAGAGGGAAAGCGGCGGACCAGCGACTCGCTGACCACGAAGCCGAGGATGGAGTCGCCGAGAAATTCAAGCTGTTCGTTATCGGCGAGGACGTCGCCGTTTGGAGACTTCTCGTAGATCCGCGACTTGTGGGTCAGGGCGCGAGAGAGCAGTTCGCGGTTGCTGAAAACATGACCTAACGCCTGTTCGAGTCCATCCAGCTCCGCGCTCATCACAAGTTCAGCCGCCTCTTTCGGCGCCGCCTGCGCGGCTACTTCTTTGCGGCCTTCATCTTTTCAGCGCGTGTTTTTTCGTTCAGTGCGACCTGCTTGACGGCAGGAGAAGCATTGGAGGCAGCCACCTTGTCCAACAGCGCCGCTCCATCGCCAAACTTTCCCATGTCGTCATACACGGATGCGAGGCGAACCATCGTGCCCGGGTCGGGCGCCGGTGCGCTATCGAGCGCCACTTTGAATTCGGTCACGGCGACATCCGGCTTCTTTTGCACGGTGGCGACGATACCGAGCGTTTCGTGCGCCTGGGACTCGAAGTCCTTCTTGATTCCGTTCCACTGATCGTCGGTCAGATTGGGGTTCGGCTTGGGAGCGGTTTTCAGCTCATTCAGGGCGTCGTTGGCGGCCTTGCTGGCGCGGCCCAGCCTTTCGTCCTTATCGAGATCGAATTCGCGAATTCCCTGCACGGTGAGCTGGCCGAGCACGATCATCGCCTGATAGTTTTTCTTATCGGCTTCAATCGCGCGGTTGGCGTAGTTGATGCCGGCGATCTGATCGCCCTTGGCCTGCTCCGCCTGCGCGGCCTGCGTGAGCGCAATGGCTTTGAATTCCGTGTCCTTGTAGCGCGACAACAGATCTTCCACGGCCGCGATTTTAGCGTCCGCGGTTGTGGCCGAAAGCATCGCTTTCACGGCTTCCAGCTCCTTTTGCGATTTCGGTTTCTGCGCAACCGCCATTGTGGCCGTCAAGGCCAGGGCGATCGCGAAAGATTGCATCCTCATTTCCATCACTCCCTCAGTAAAATTCACGTTCCCAAAACTATTGCTTGCCGGCATCCTTGCCAAATGCGGCGTCTAAGCCTTTTTGCGCCGCCTGACGAACGGAGTCGGGCGCGCCGTCGACGGCCAAGGCCGCCTTGTACTGTTCCACCGCCTGCTCGCGATCCCCTTGCGAATCGGCCAGGCGGCCGAGGTACAGCAAACTCCAAGACTTCGTGTCGGCGTCCGGTTCCAAATCCAGCACCTTGCGAAACAGGTTGTCGCCGGTTTCCGGATCCCTTTGCAGCACCGCGATCCTTGCCAAACCATAATACGCTTTTGCATGCAGGGGTTTCTCCGGCGTCTGCTCCAGCACGCGGAGAAAAATTTCCTTGGCGCGATCCAGCTGGCGATCGGTGTAGACTTGCTCGGCCTCGGCCAGCGTTTTCGCGGCGCCGGTCAGCTCCGGGGGCTTTTGCACCTGCGCGGGACGAACCACGCGCGTGGTGGGAGCGAGATCGAACTCGACGTCGGCCATGCGTTTTTGCTCGCGCTTGAGATCGATCGGCGTAAACAAATTCGGGAAGTACAAGCGCAGGGCGACTTCCTGCTTTTCGTACACGGCGAGTTGTTCGGCGATGGCGGCCGTGAGGATATACCCGCCGCGCATGGCTTGCTCGACCAGCGCGGGCTTGCGATCCAAGCGGCTTTCCACGGCTTTGATCACGCTCTCCGTGGCCAGCAAAACGAAATCGGATTTGTACACTTCCGGCAGCGTTCCGGCTCCCTGAGCGTAATCGCCGAGCGCGTGCTTCTTCTGAATGTCCTCGGCAAATTTGAATCCCAGGGGATCGATCAAGTAATGAAGAAATGCATGGCGGATGCCGTCAATCTGCGGCTCCTGGCTGGGGGTGACGACGACAAACGTGTCGTCCTGGTAGCTGCGCGTCTGCACTTGATTGGGCGCGCCGAGCAAATCCACATAGATCTGGAAACGGCGTCCCAGGTAGCCGCTGGTGGTGTTGCGCAGATAGCCGTTGACGCCCAGAATCGCTCGCGCGATGGGCTCGTGATAGGCGTCGATCATTTGATCGTAGAAGGGCTGGGCCCGCTGCCACTCTTCTTCCAGATTCGCTTCGCGGTAAAACGCCGCGAGCAGAGGCGAAAGTCCTTCGAGCGCCGAAGCGTCGGCGGGACGCACCATATCGGGATCGCGGTAACCGAAATCGGGAGGCCCGTTGATCAGCAGCGCATAAGAAATATAGCGGCCGAGCTCGACCTTCGGATCGTTGCTCTTGTGATCGCGGACAAAGCGCTTCAGCGCAAAGACGCTATCGAGGCTCTTTGCGTCGAACTTCGCGCGCAGTTGATGACGGTAGGGATGCGTGGAAGCGGCGTCGATTTGGTCGTCATATCCGGCCACGTTGATCGCGGCGAGTACCGTGAAGAGCGCCTGATTTCCATCGAGCTGGTTTTGATCCGATCGCGGCTGCGTTTGCCGGCGCAGCGGCTGGGCCTGGGGGCTGACCGGCAGTTGAGCGTACACTTGCGATCCACCCAGTAGCATGGCCATCGCGAGGGCCATTGCAAGGCCCGTCGTGAGGATGGACCGAAGATTTGCCGGAACCTCGCGCGTCGATTGAACAACGGACCGAAAAATGGATCGGAAACTCATGTTCGTCGAGGACGGCGAATGTCCCTCAATCGCCTAGTATATCGAGCGCGGCCTGCAGCTCGCCGCGGGCGTGCGGATCGCGGACCACTTCCAAACCGCGGCGGTAATAATCGCGGGCTTCGTCCAGGCGTCCCAGCTTTTCGAACGTCTGGCCGCCGTGATAGTAACCGGCGGCATAGTTTGGATCGTGCTGCAAGAGCGCCGCGAACTCGCTGATCGATTTTTCCAAGTCGCCTTGTTGGACGTAAGCCATCGCCAATCCGTAACGGGCAAACGAACTGCCGGGATCCTGGGCGAGCAACTGCTGTAATTGTTCAATGCGGGAGGCCAAACGTCAGGATATCGCATGCCGAGGGGTCTCCGAGAGTTCTTCGCACGTGCGAGTGACGTGCTGGTAACATCGCCGGGCTTCAATATTCCCCATTGTCAGCTGTTACTTCCGGCATTCGTGGCGATCTCAAACTCCTTTTCTGAAATATTCTCGGGGCAAGAAAGACCACGCACGGCCAACCGGAAAGCCGGTCACCTAAGGAGATTCAGTTGAACACCCCGTCGCTTCAGAACCCGTCCCCAGGGTCGAGCATGGCCCACCTGCAGCATCCGGACGTCCAGGTTCCCTGGAGCCAGTGGCAAGAGGAGCAGACGCTCCACGTCGTGATTCCCTACAGCAACTGTTTCCGCTGGCGCACTCGCCGCGAGCTGGTCAACGATTGCATCCACCATTTGCGCGGCATGGCCAATGTCGATCTTCACGTCGTGGAATTGGCTTATGGCGATCGCCCCTTCGAAGTCACCGGCGGACATCCGAGCGACGTCCAGCTCCGCACCAGCAGTGAGCTGTGGCACAAAGAGCAACTCATCAACATCGGCGTCGCCCACTTCCCCGCCAACTGGAAATATGGCGCCTACGTGGACGGCGACTTCCATTTCACGCGGCACGACCTGGCCATCGAAGCCATTCATCAAATGCAGCACTACGACTTCGTTCAGCTGTTCAGTTCCTATGCCGACCTGACGGGCGAAACCTACGGCACCGGGCACCGGCCTCTCCGGGTCAACAACGGGTTCGCCTACAACTACATTCAAAACGGCTACCGTTTGCCGGACGGCTACGAAAGCGGCGGATGGAAGCAAGCTGCAACTGGCACCGGTTACGACGCCGGCGGCTACACGCTCACCTACCACGACCTCATGAACGGGTCGGTCGCGCAGGCATCCACGCGCACGTCTTCAGGAGGGCCCGGCGTCGGCGCGACCGGTGTTGGGGCGACCGGCGGAGCGTGGGCCTTTCGCCGTTCCGCCTTCAATACGGTCGGCGGAATGCTCGACGTCTGCGCTCTCGGGCACGGCGATTGGTTCATGACCTTCGGCCTGGTCGGCGAAACTGCGCCGGATATGCACGTCAACGGCTACACGGCCGACTACCTCGGCGCGATCGGAGCCTGGCAACGCAACGCCGCGAAGTTGCACAAGAACGTCGGCTACGTGGATTGTTTCGCCACGCATCACTTCCACGGCGCAAAATCGCGGCGCGGTTATTCCAGCCGCGACATCATACTAGTGAAGAACCAATACTCGCCCACCACGGATCTCCAGAAGGATTGGCAGGGCGTCTATACCTTAAGCGGGAACAAGCCCGCCCTCCGCGACGACATCCGCCGTTATTTTATTTCGCGTACGGAGGACGACCCCGGGCTCTACGGCGACGCGCCTCACACCAAGTAGCGGCACTCATCCCGGCTTCCTTCTCGCCGCTAAACTGGGAAAAGCATGAAACACTCCGCGCTGATTCCCAGGATCTGCCTTCTCTCCCTATGCAGTGCCGTGCTGTGCGGCACCGCGTGCGCCGAAGTACGAACCATGACACTGCAGCAGGCTGTCGCGCTTGCTTTACTGCAGAATCCCGACGTTTTGCTCGCCAGGCTCGATGAACAAAAGGCGCGCGACGAAATCACGATTGTGCATGATCCCTTCGCGCCCAAGATTTTCGCCGGCAGCGGCGCAGCGTATACGTATGGATATCCCAGCGCCATCGATGGCGCGGCTCCCTCCATCGCCCAAGCGCGCGCAACCATGTCTCTGTTCAACCGCCCGCAACATTATTTGGAAGCGCAGGCCAAGGAGAGCGCCCATGGCGCCGAATTCGACACGGCACGCAGACAGGAAGAAGTGGTGTACCGCGTGGCGACGCTGTTTCTCAACATCGAACAGACGACGCATAGCCTCGAAGCCGCCGGACGCCGTATCGAAAGTCTGACGCGGGTTCGCGATCTTACCGGGCAACGTGTCGCCGAAGGCCGCGAGCTTCCTCTGGAATCGAAGAAAGCGACCCTCGCCGTGCTGCGCGCCCAGCAGCAGCTGGAATCGCTGCGGCTCGATCTGGAATCCGGCGAAACGTCGCTGGCACTCGCCGTGGGATTGGGCGCCGCCGATCGCGTCCAGCCCGCCGCGGCGGAGCGCCCTCCCGTCACGATTCCCGATTCCGAACAGGCGTCCATCGAGCAAGCGCTCGCCAACAGCAACGAGTTGAAGAGTCTGCAATCGAGCATCGATGGCAAAATGCTCGAACTGAAAAGCCACCGTTCCGCGTGGATGCCCAAAGTCGATCTGATCGCGCAGTACGCTTTGTTCGGCAAATACAACTATGCGGATTATTTCCAGAAATTCCAAACCAACAACGCGGAGCTGGGCGCATCCATTCAGTTCCCGCTGCTGGTCGGCCATCGCAGTTCCGCCGAAGCCGCGCAGGCCGACGCGGATATCGCCAA
>Ga0182030_10008330_pt1 | contig 21492 bp, 17 predicted proteins | sample 812S3MmetaG_FD_121299 | JGI IMG/M metagenome (GOLD analysis project Ga0182030, IMG submission 121299) | Permafrost microbial communities from Stordalen Mire, Sweden - 812S3M metaG (Illumina Assembly) | ecosystem: Environmental > Terrestrial > Soil > Wetlands > Permafrost | place: Sweden...
AAAACCCGTTGAAACTCAGGCAGGGAAGCGGGAAAGCCTCGCATCTCCATGCCCTGAAAATAGATCAGGCGGTCGGATTTGGCAACAAACCGGATAAGCATGGTTCGAACGATTCCGTTCGAACGGAAAGCGCTCTAAGGCGCTGAAAAAGTCATTGCACGGTCATTTTTTAACGCCATATTTAGTATCGTGCCCCCGAAGCAAGCGGAACAGCGGAGGGGCGCGCGAAACGCCGGGCCGGATGTACGCCCGGCGTTTTCTTTTGGCGCCCGCTTCAAATGCCCTCGCCAGCCTCCGTGAAGTCGCTGTCGGTGATCGGGTCGGACGGGAAAATCCGCGCATTCGAGAAGGACAGCGGAATCCTGCCGCCGAGCTTTGCGCCGCTGGACAGCGCGGAGTCGATCTCCAGCGTCTGGTCGTAGCCGTCGATGGCGATGGTCGCGCGCACGCCGCCAGCCGTGCGGCGCAGGCTCTCGACCCGCCCTTCTAGGTCGCCTTCCCCCTGCCCGCCGATGGCGATGTCCGCCGGGCGAAAAAACACCCGCGCCGCGCCGTCGCGCAGACCATGGGTGTCGACATGCAGTTTGCGCCCGCCAAACTCCACATGGCCGTCAACGACCGTCACCGGCAGCGCCACAGCCTCGCCGACAAAGGAAATCACGAAGGGCGACGCCGGGTTGTCATAGAGTTCCCCCGGCGCGCCGACCTGCTCGACGCGGCCCTGGTTCAGCACGACGACGCGATCGGCGAGTTCCATCGCCTCGTCCTGGTCGTGGGTGACGAAGACCGTGGTGAGGCCGGTCTTTTTGTGGATTTCGCGCAGCCAGCGGCGCAGATCCTTGCGCACGCGAGCGTCGAGCGCGCCAAAGGGCTCGTCGAGCAGCAGCACCCTCGGCTCGATGGCGAGCGCCCGGGCCAGCGCCACGCGCTGGCGCTGGCCGCCGGATAGCTGCGCCGGATAGCGCTCGCCGAGCCCCTCCAGCTGCACCAACTCTAAAAGCTTCGTCACGCGGTCGTAAATCTCGACCCGCGAGGGACGCGACGCGCGAGGCCGCGCCTTGAGGCCAAAGGCGATGTTGTCGGCGACGGTCATATGTTTGAACAGCGCGTAATTTTGGAAGACGAAGCCGACGCGCCGCTCCTGTACGGAGAGATTGGTCGCGTTGTCCTCGCCAAAATACACCGCGCCGCGGTCGGGCGTGTTGAGCCCGGCGATGACGCGCAGCAGCGTCGTCTTGCCCGATCCCGACGGCCCCAGCAGCGCGACGAGTTCGCCGGGCGCTATGTCGAGCGAGACGTCGCGCAGCGCCGGATAAGAGCCAAAGTCCTGCTCGACGCCCTCGATCCTTATGCCGAAGCCGTGCGCGCTGTCATTGGCGGCGGCGAGCGCGTCCCGTGAGAGCGTCGCCGTGGCGCCATTCAAGGAGGGTCTTGAGACCAAGAGTGACGAGAGCCAGGCTGGCCAGAAGCGCCGCGAGCGCGAAGGCCGCGACAGAATTGTACTCATTGTACAAGATCTCCACCTGTAGAGGGATGGTGTTGGTCAGACCGCGAATATGTCCTGATACGACGGAAACCGCGCCGAACTCGCCCATCGCGCGGGCGTTGCACAGCAGTAGGCCATAGAGCAGGCCCCATTTGATGTTCGGCAGCGTCACCGCGACGAAGGTGTGAAAGCCCGAGGCGCCGAGCGTCAGCGCCGCCTCCTCCTCCACCGTTCCCTGCTCCTGCATCAACGGAATCAGCTCGCGCGCGATGAACGGGAAGGTCACGAATATCGTCGCCAGCACGATGCCGGGAACCGCGAAGATAATTTCGATGTCATGCGCGCCGAGCCAATCGCCGAAGACGCCTTGCGCGCCGAACACCAGCACATAAACGAGACCCGAGACCACCGGCGACACCGAGAAGGGCAGATCGATCAGCGTGATCAGCAGGCTCTTGCCGGGGAAAGAGAATTTGGCGATCGACCAGGACGCCGCGAGACCGAAAACAAGATTGACCGGCACGGCGATCGCCGCGACGAGCAGCGTCAGTTCGATCGCCGATATAGCGTCGTCATCTTGCAACGCCTTCGCAAAAGCGCCAAAGCCCTTTTGCAGCGTCTGCGTGAACACGACGCCGAGCGGCGCGAGCAGGAACAGCGCCAGGAACACCACCGCGACAAGGATCAGCGCCAGACGCGTCGCGGGCGCCTCGGTCCGCACATTTATATGCGATCTCACCGGCGCCGCGTCAGACATGGCCGAACCTCCGGCGGCTCCACGCCTGGATGAGATTGATCGCCAGCAGCGCGCCAAAGGAGATCGCCAGCATGATCGTCGCGATGCCGGTCGCGCCGGCGTAATCATATTGCTCCAGCTTCACGACAATCAGCAGCGGCGCGATTTCCGAGACATAGGCGATATTGCCGGCTATGAAGATGACCGAGCCATATTCGCCGACCGCACGCGCGAAGGCCAAAGCGAAGCCGGTCAAAAGAGCCGGCGCCAGCGGCGGCAACAGCACGCGCCAAACGGTTTGCGCCCGCGTCGCGCCCAGCGTCGCCGAGGCCTCCTCTAATTCGACTTCGAGTTCGCCGATAATCGGCTGCACCGTGCGAACGATGAAGGGCAGACCGACGAAGATCAGCGCCACCAGAATGCCCCCCCGCGTGAACGCCACTTTGACGCCAAGCGCCGCCAGCGGCGCGCCGAACAGGCCGTTGGGCGCATAGAGCGAGGCCAGCGAAATGCCGGCGACCGCCGTCGGCAGCGCGAAGGGCAGATCGACCACCGCATCGAGGAAGCGGCGGCCCGGAAACTCGTAGCGGGTCAGCACCCAGGCGACGATGAGGCCGAACACCACGTCGATCGCCGCCGCCGCGAGCGAGATCGAGAAGGTCGTGCGCAGGGCCGCCGCAACGCGCGGCTCGGTCGCGATGGCGTAAAGGCCGCCAAATCCAAGGCTGGAGGCGCGCCACACCAGCACCGACAGCGGAAACAACACGATCAGGCTAAGATAGACCAGCGTGTAGCCGAAGGTCAGCGAAAAACCCGGAAGCACGCTCGGCGCCGTGAAGCTCCAAGGCTTTTTGACCCCGAGCGTCCCCGCGCCGGCGCCTGTTCGCTCCATGTTCACCTGGTCGCTCACTGGGTCGGCTCTTGCTTTTGGATCTCGTCGAACACGCCGCCGTCGGCGAAATGTTTTTTCTGCGCCTTCGCCCAGCCGCCGAACAGCTTGTCGATCGTGAACAACTCGATCTTGGGAAGGCGCGCGACGTCCTCCTTGGCGGCGAACTCGGGATGCGCCGGACGGTAGAAATTCTTGGCGATGATCGCCTGCGCCGCCGGCGTGTAGAGAAATTCGAGATAGGCATGCGCCAGCTTGCGCGTCCCTTTGGCGTCGACGACGCCATCGACGACGGCGACCGGCGGCTCGGCGAGAATCGATCGCGGCGGCGCCACTATGTCGAAGTTGTCGGCCCCAAATTCCCGCAAGGCCAGAAAAGCTTCGTTCTCCCAGGCGATCAGCACGTCGCCGAGGCCGCGCTGGGCGAAGGTGATCGTCGCGCCGCGCGCGCCCGTGTCGAGCACTGGCGCGTTCTGGTAGATCGCCTTGACGAACGCCTTGGTCTTGGTCTCGTCATTGCCGAATTTGGAAAGGCCATATCCCCAGGCCGCAAGATAATTCCAGCGCGCGCCGCCCGAGGTCTTGGGGTTCGGCGTCACCACATTGACGCCGGGCTTGGCGAGATCGTCCCAATCCTTAATTCCCTTAGGATTGCCCTTGCGCACCAGGAAGATGATGGTCGAGGCGTAGGGGGTGGAGTTATTCGGCAAGCGTTGCTGCCAATCCGCCGGAATCTTGCCGGTCTTGGCGGCGATGGCGTCGATGTCGGCGGCGAGCCCCAGCGTCACCACATCGGCCTTGAGCCCGTCGATCACCGCGCGGGCCTGCGCGCCCGAGCCGTTATGCGAGGATTGAATCTGCACCGTTTCGCCGGTCTTGGCCTTCCAATCGGCGATGAAGGCGGGGTTGATCGCCTTGTATAATTCGCGCGTCGGGTCGTAGGAGACATTGAGCAGGGTTTGCGCCGCGCGCGCCGGGCCAGCGTAAAGCGCCGCGCCCAGCAGCGCCGAGGCCAAAGCCAGAAAGAAGCGCGCCCGAAGGTTTGCATGCGTCATTGCTCGTGCTCTCCAGGCCCATAAAAGCGGTATGTCAGCCGAGAGAGTCTTGTCGATCCCGCCAATATTCCGCTGCGCTAGTCTATTAGTCTAGTGTCTTAATAGATCAATCGCCTAAAGCAAGGTATTTTTTGTCACATCCACGACCGCCGCCAAACGAAAGCACGCCAATGCGCCAGGCCGCCACAACAATTCGAATCGACACGCAAGGCCAGGGGTTTTATCCAATCACCGCGCCGCTCGAAGCCTTTGCGCGAGAGCAGCAAATGCAGACCGGCCTGCTGACTCTGTTTTGCCGCCACACCTCGGCCTCGCTGCTGATCCAGGAAAACGCCGACCCGAGCGTGCTGCGCGATCTCGAAGAATTCTTCGCGCGCCTCGCGCCCGAAGGCGCAGCGCTTTACGCGCACGACAGCGAAGGCCCGGACGACATGCCCGCGCATATTCGCGCGGCGCTGACGCAGACGCATCTTTCGATACCGCTCATCGGCGGCGCGGTCGTGCTTGGCGTCTGGCAGGGCGTGTTTCTCGTCGAGCACCGGCGGCGGCCGCATCGCCGCGAAGTCGCGTTGCATGTGATCGGCGCCTGACGCGCCCAACCTCTGCGCCATTCTGGAACGAGCCGGCGTCTTGGCGGGTAACAGACCGGCAAGCCTAATGCGCGATAACCAAATTGTGTCTGTTTCCAGGCCTGAACGCGCCGCGCGCGCCGATGGCCGGGGACGAATTCTGGCGTCAAAGTCGAGTTTTGCGCATGCGTCGTCGGTCGAATACGGTTTGGGCGGTCGGCGTTATCGCACCCTGGTGTCTCAGCGTAGGCGTTCTCGTTTCCTTCACGGCCTCGGCCGGACAAGACGCGGTCGGAGGCTGGAACGAGGCGCCCTTGACGACCCGCGCGTCATTCGTGCTCGACGAGCCGTCGCTCGCCTCGGCGCTGTCCGGGAGTCTCGGCCCTGGCCAAAATCGCCCGGTCGTGGAATTGACGCGGCTGACCGAGGGCGGGCCGTTCGATCTGCACAGCGCGCCCGACGAACGCGAACCGCATATCGACCTAAAGCCCAACGCCACCAATTTTCCGCAAATCGACCGCTCGCATAAGGGCGACCCGGTGGTGGCGATGCGCCCCTCCTTCGACACCCGCCTGCACGGCGGCGCGACCGCGATGAGCGGCGAGCCCGTTCGCGCGCTCGCGTTCCGCATTTTCGGCGCTTCGACGCAAGTGGCGCTCTCGCCGCGCGCTGCTTTGCCGGGCGATGAAGAGGCGCAAGAGTTCGACGCGCCGGACGCGGCGACGCAAACGACGACACAAAAGGCCGCCGCCGCCGCCCTGCCCGCGCAAGCCGGCTCGGTCCCCACCCCCGCGTCGCTCGAAGCCGCGCAGGAGCGCGTCGCCCACGGCGCGACGCCTCAGGTTCCACGCGCCGTCGCGCTTGGCTCCTCGACGCCGGCGCAACCCGACGCCGTGCCGATCGAGGTCGCCTCTTTCCCCCGCGCGACGCTGGCGCTGCAAAACTCCAACGCCTCGAAGAACGCCGCGCGCCCCGATTACGCGTCGATGATCGACCAGGACAAGATGGACAGCGAAAAGCGCTGTCTCGCCGAGGCGGTCTATTTCGAGGCGCGCAGCGAGCCCGAGGCGGGCCAGGCCGCCGTCGCGCAGGTCGTGCTCAACCGCGTCTCCAGCGGACTTTACCCAAACAATGTCTGCGGCGTCGTCTACCAGAACCGCCACCACTACAAAGGTTGCCAGTTCTCCTTCGCCTGCGAGGGCAAATCGCTGCGCATCACCGAGCGCGACGCCTGGGCCAACGCCGTGCGCGTCGCCGACGAGGTCATGGCCGGCCGCACCTATATCTCCGACGTCGGCCGCTCGACCCACTATCACGCCAATTACGTCAAGCCGCGCTGGGCGCGCGCCCTGACCAAAATGGACGTGATCGGACACCACATTTTTTATCGGCTCAAGCCGGGTCAGACGTAAGCAATTGGCCGACGAGTTCGTCGATGCGCCCGGCGACGCCGGCCTCGGTCAGAGCCGTTCGCACCAAGCCGCGCGCGCGCTGAAACTTGACGCCTTCCGGCAATTCGAGGGCGGCGGCGATTTTCTCGGCCTCAGCGGCGGCTTTCGCCAGCGCGACGTGGGTTTTGTTTTTCAGGTCGAAGCGCGGAATCGGCAGGTTGAAGATCACCTTGTCGAAATCGCGCGCGCCCCATTGTCCCCGCGACTGCCAGGCTTCGGCTCGTTTGCGGGCCGTTTCGCTGTTGAGGATCGCGACCAGATACCGAGCCTCGCTTTCGCTTGTGACCGCGCTCCAGTAGAGCTTGTGATCGATCACGGCGTTGCTAGAGCGAACAAGCGTTGCGCAGGGATTCGTGCCGGCTTTCGCATAGACTACGCGCAATGCCGCGAGCGGAAATTGGGCGGACAATTTTCCGTAATAGTCGTACTGCTGAATGAGGCTCATATTAGCCGCGCTGTGGCTCCCCCAAGCCGTCTCAGTCTTTTTCATCCAACCATGTAAGCCGTCATGACCGCGACTTAGCGCGGCAGCGGCGTCGAGCACCACGCCCTTATCCGTCATGGGAACGACGCCCTCGAACGTCCTAAAAATCCGATAGGGCAAAATGCTCTCGCCAAGCAGCACCGGATGCAGAAACTCCGCCTCGACGCGGCTCTCGACGCCCGGCAACTCCTTCCAGGGCATTTTCTCCTGATTGTTGCGTCGGCTCATAACGTAGGGCGCGCTGGGGTCGGCGCCGAGTCGCCCCATGGTTTTACGCTCGACGAGACACAACATGCGCGGAACGAGGGTCGCGCCTTGACGAAAGCTCTCGCGGTAAGGCGACCCGCCCTCAAAATTCGCCGTTTCCAGCGCCGGCGCGCCTTCCGTCACCTTCAGCAGCCGATCCGCGATTTCCTCCGGCGCGTCGCGCAGCGGCAAGGTTCCCGAATAGATGCGAACCTTTTCGGGCAGCGGTTTCGACGTGGCCGTGCGACGCCCGAAGACGGCGCAAGACGGCACTGGAAACAGTGGCTGAACATCATCGTTCATGACCCAGGCCGCGTCCCAGCTAATCCGCGACGTATGGAAGGAACCGCGCCGCAACAGGTCGAACTGGCCGCGCGTTAAAACGGCCATCGGCAACACCAGCCCGAGCCGTCCGCCGGAGCGCAAATAAAGCATGGTCGCGCGCACCGTGAACAGAGCGCAAAGGTCGTTTTGCGTCGCCAGCTTGCCGCCGACATAGACGAGTTCGCCCTTCGCCAGTTCCTTGAAGCGCGTCTGGAGATCGGGGCTCATGTGGCGATAGGCGACCCAGGGGGGATTGCCGACCATCACATGCGCCCAGCCGCCCGCCGCCGAATAGGCCAGCGGGCGCGACAGATTGCGCGCGACATAGGCCCAGACGCTGTCGCGGCCCTCGCGGCGCAATTTGTCGAAGGTCACGTAGGTTTTGCCGAGATCCTTGATCGCCCATTGTTGTTCTTCGGTCACGTCGGCGCGGTAGTGCTGCTCGGTGATGCGATACAGCGCCTTCTCGATCTGATCGCGCGTCATCTCGGCTTCCGAGCCGGTGCGCATCCGCTCGATGGCCTTGTCGAACAGCGCGGGATCGCGGCAGAAAGTATCGGGAAAATCGAGCTGCTCGCGCCCGTTCTCGTCCCTTTCGCCGCTCTTGCCCTGCCCCGCCGGCGGCGGCGGAACGCGAATGACCAGTTCCTTGCCGGCCATCAACTGGCTGATCGACAATTGCATGGAGTCGCCGAGATAGACCGGGATCGACAACGCACCCTTGCGGGTCGCCAGCGCCGGCGCCAGCGCCAGCAGATAGGTGACGCGAGCGATGATGACCGCCACGGGATGAATGTCCATGCCCGCGACATGCGCGCAGACCTCTCCCGCGCGCAGGTCTTCCGCCTGCCCGACTTCCTGCGCCTCGCGCAGAAAGTGGCGGATCGCATGGAACAGGAACGTCCCCGAGCCGCAGGCGGGGTCGAGCACGCGCTGCTCAAGCGGGGCGGAGACGGTCGCCTTGACGATCTTCGCGGCGAGCCAGTCGGGCGTGTAATATTCGCCGAGCCCGTGCCGCTCGGCGCGATCGATCAAGGATTCGTAAAGAATCTTGAGCACATCGCTCTCGACTTCGGCGAGGCGAAAGCGGCGCACATGCGCCATGATCCGCCTGACAAGCTCTTCGCCCTCCGCGTCGGCGACGATCCAGTCGAAAAAATCGCTCTCGACCGCGCCGTTGATTCCGGCGGCGGCGAAGGCCTCGCCGGACAACAGGCGTTTGGGATCGTCCTCGCGCATCCGCATGACCGCGAGCGCGATGCACTTGGCGACAATGACCAGAAAAGTGTGCTGAAACCAAAGCGCGTCGCTCTCGATCTCGCGGCCATAAACGAGCTTTAAAAGTTCCGCCCAGAGTTGGCGCTTCAGCGAGACGGCGGGATCGTTTTTCAGCTTTTCCCACAAGGCCCGCAGCCGCGCGTCGACCAAATGATAGGCGACGGAGCCGTTGCCGAGTTCGCTGCGGATCGTCAGCGCGTCGGGCGGCAGCGACGCTTTTAGCGCCAGCGCGCCATCGAGCCACGCGAGAAAGACGCCGGCTTCTTCCGGGTCGAGAATGGTTTCCTTCACTTTGACGAGCTTGCCGCCCGCGAGTTCGAAAACCGCCCATTTGCGCCCATCGGACGCGACCCCGACGAAATGTTGGCGCTCCTCTCGCTCCCGGTCGGCGAGATAGTCCGGCATCCGCCGCTCGACATCGGCCCATTCCTTGTCGAGATCGCTCTTCGCCTCGAAAACCGTGCGGCCGATAAGAGCGTCGATTCGGCCCTTGACCTCGGGAACGCGCCTTTCGAAATCGAGGTCGGTCAGGGCGGCCCCGAACTCGACCACCAGCAACTCGCGGAAATCCGCCTTCACCTCGTCATGGCCGGGCTTGCCGTGCAAATGCCGAAGCAGCGCGATGGTTTCGGGCTTGTCGGTCACGCGCGAGCGCTCCGCCGCCGATGAAACGCCTGCTCCAAAATCTTTCCCATGCGCAACTTATAGCTTTACCGCCGCCGGCCAGAAAGAATTTTCGGGAGCGATTTGACAGGCCAGCTCATCGTCGCGCTAACCTTTGAAATCCAAGGCGCTAATTGATCGGGGGAAACGTCGCCGCGCGCGACGGTTTTTAGCCCTCCCGAATCTCCCGCGCCAATTCTTTAACTTGACGGAAACGACGAACGGGCACATTTATAAGCGCAGTTGGTAATTTCTCGCGGGAGATGCCGGCCTTAACGGTCGGAGCCGAAGGCGCAACCGCCCCGGAAACGCTCAGGCAAACGAACCGCGAGGAATATATAAACTCTGGAAAGCGGCGCGGCGAGTGATTCGCTTGCGCCCACCGAAGGGCGAAACTCGCGGCCTCGACACAAGAGGCGAGCGCGAGGAATCTCTCAGGTATCCCGGACAGAGGGGGCGCGCGGACGGATGAAACCGTTTTAGCGCGACCGTACTCTCGTCCCGGAGCGCCCCTTGAGCAATCTCGCTGTTTCCGAAACGCCGCCCGTCGCGAGGGTTCCGCTCGACGCGCTGCATCGTCGTCTCGGCGCGCGCATGGTTCCCTTCGCCGGCTACGACATGCCGCTGCACTACCCCGCCGGCATCGTCGCCGAACATCTTCACACGCGAACCAAGGCCGGGCTGTTCGATGTTTCGCACATGGGCCAGGCCATTCTCGCCGGCGCCGGCGCCGCGCGGCTGTTGGAGACGCTGACGCCCGCCGACCTCAACGAACTCGCGCCAGAGCGCACGCGCTACACGCAATTGCTGGACGATTCGGGCGGCATTCTCGACGATCTGATGGCGACGCGGCTGCCGGGACGTGACGAACGTCTGTTCCTCGTCGTCAACGCCGCCACCAAGCGCCAAGACTTCGCGCTGATCGCGCGCAAGCTCCCGCAACTCGCGCTGCATATTCAACAAACGCGAGCGATGCTGGCGTTGCAAGGGCCGCGCGCGGTCGACGCGCTTAAACTTCTGCTTCCCGGCGTCGAAGAGCTGAGTTTCATGGACTGGCGCGCCTTCGATTACGAAGGCGCTGGCGTTTATGTCACGCGCTCCGGCTACACCGGCGAGGACGGCTTCGAAATCTCTCTGCCCGCGACAATCGCCGAGGGCTTCGCGCTGCGGCTGCTCGATCATCCCGATGTCGCGCCGGTTGGACTCGGCGCGCGCGATTCTTTGCGCCTGGAGGCCGGCCTCAGCCTCTATGGCCACGACATAGACGCAACCACCGATCCGGTCGAAGCGGGACTGACATTTTCGATCGGCAAGCGGCGTCGCAATGACGGCGGCTTTCCCGGCTTCGCGCGCATTCGCGCGGCGCTGGATCACGGGCCCGCACGGCTGCGCGTCGGTCTCGCGCCGCAAGGCAAGGCGCCGGTGCGCGACGGCGCGTTGATCCTCACGGACGACGGGCGCCAAGTGGGGCGCCAAGTGGGGCAAGTCACCTCGGGCGGATTTTCGCCGAGCCTCGCGCGGCCCATCGCCATGGGCTATGTCGAGCGCGCGCTGGCTCAGCCTGGAACATCGCTGCGCACAGAACTGCGCGGCAAGGCGGTCGAGCTTATCGTAACAAAGCTTCCCTTCCTGCCGCATCGCTACGTCCACCTTCGAAAGGATCGCACATGACTGGAACGCATTTCACCAAGGATCACGAATATGTCCGCGTTGACGGAAACGCCGGCGTCGTCGGCGTCACCGATTACGCGCAGTCGCAACTTGGAGACATCGTGTTCATCGAACTGCCGCCGGTCGGCAAGATCATCAGCAAGGGCGAGCCACTCGCCACCATCGAAAGCGTGAAGGCGGCGAGCGAAGTGTTTTCGCCGGTCTCGGGCGAAGTGGTCGAAGTGAACGACGTGATCGACGAATCGCCGGCGGTCGTCAACGAAGACCCGCTCGGCGCGGGCTGGTTCGTGAAGCTGCGCCTTTCCGACCCTGACGAACTCGCCGGACTGCTCGACGAGGCCGGCTACGAAACCCATGTGCAAAACCTTTAATCGAACGGCTCAGCCGAGGAGATCGAGATGCGCTATCATCCCTTGACCAATGCGGATCGCAGCGAGATGCGCCGCGCGATCGGCGTCGCCGACATAGCGGAGCTTTTCGCGGATATGCCGGGCGGCGTTGTCGAAAATTTCGATCTGCCGCGCGGCAAGTCCGAGATCGAGGTCGAGCGTCATCTCGAACGGCTCGCGGCCAAGAATCTTCCCGCGAGCCAGGCGCCGTTCTTCGTTGGCGCCGGCGCCTACAGACATCATGTGCCGGCCAGCGTCGATCATCTGATACAGCGCTCGGAATTCCTGACCAGCTATACGCCCTATCAGCCGGAAATCTCGCAGGGCACCCTGCAATATTTGTTCGAGTTCCAGACGCAGGTGGCGCTGCTGACCGGCATGGAGATCGCCAACGCCTCGATGTACGACGGCTCCACTGGCTGCGCCGAAGCGATGCTGATGGCGCATCGCGTCATAAAGCGGCGCAAGGCCCTGCTCTCGGGCGGACTGCACCCCCATTACATTGACGTCGCGCGCACCGTCGCGCGACTCGCCGGCGACGACGTGGTGAGCCTCGCGCCGGACGTGACCGCGGCCGAGGATTTGATTGCGCGCATAGACGACAGCCTCTCCTGCGTGATCGTGCAGACGCCGGATTTCTTCGGCAATCTTCGCGATCTTCGCGCCATCGCCGAGGCCTGCCATCGTCATGGCGCGCTGCTGATCGCGGTGTTCACCGAGGCCGTGTCGCTGGGTCTGCTGACCTCGCCCGGCGCGATGGGCGCCGATATTGTCGTCGGCGAAGGCCAGTCGATCGGCAATTCGCTCAATTTCGGCGGCCCCTATGTCGGGCTGTTCGCGACGCGCCAGGAGTTCCTGCGGCAAATGCCGGGCCGGCTGTGCGGCGCGACCGTCGACACCGAGGATCGGCGCGGCTATGTGCTGACGCTGTCGACGCGCGAACAGCATATCCGCCGCGACAAGGCGACCTCCAACATCTGCACCAATTCGGGCCTGTGCGCGCTGGCCTTCAGCATCCATATGACGCTGCTCGGCGGGACGGGCCTCTCTCGCCTCGCCCGCGTAAACCACGCCAACGCCGTTGCGCTGAAGGACATGCTGGCCCAAGTCAAAGGCGTCGACGTGCTGAACAACAGCTTCTTCAACGAATTCACGCTGAAGGTGAAAGGCGACGCGGCGGCGTTGGTCGAGCGACTCGCGGCGCGCGGCGTGCTCGCGGGCGTCCCGGTTTCGCGGCTGCTGCCAAACGCCGGCCTCGACGATCTGCTGCTCATCGCCAGCACGGAAATGAACACTGATGAAGATCGCGCGACCCTGGTCGCGGAACTGAAGGGAGCGCTGTGATGCTCGATCAACTCAAAAAGACGGAAGCGCCCGCGACCTTCACGGGGAACCGCGGGCTCGAACTCGAAGAGCCCTTGCTGTTCGACATCGGGCGCGATGACGCGACCGGCGTCGACATCGACGAACCGGCGCCCTTCGCATCCCGCCTTGGCGGCCTGGAGCGCAAGGAGCCGGTCGCTTTGCCCGGCCTGTCCGAGCCTGAAACAATGCGCCACTACGTCAGGCTTTCGCGCAAAAACTATTCGATCGACGGCGGCATCTATCCGCTCGGCTCCTGCACAATGAAACATAATCCGCGCCTCAACGAAAAAATGGCGCGGTTAGAGGGCTTCGCCGACATTCATCCGTTGCAGCCGCAATCCACCGTGCAGGGCGCGCTGGAGGTCATGGAGCAACTCACGCATTGGCTGTTGACGCTGACCAATATGCACGCGCTGGCGCTCTCGCCCAAGGCCGGCGCGCATGGCGAAAGCTGCGGCCTGATGGCGATCAAATCGGCGATTGCGGCGCGCGGCGAAGCGGCGACGCGCAAAACCGTGCTGGTCCCGCAATCCGCGCACGGCACCAATCCGGCCAGCGCCGCGCTGCTCGGCTTTGAGCTGCGCACGATACCTGCGGGCGCGGATGGGATCGTTCACGCCGAGGCGGTCGAGCCGCTGGTCGGCCCGGATGTCGCGGCGATCATGCTGACCAACCCCAACACCTGCGGCCTGTTCGAGCGCGACATCGCGAAAATCGCCAAGATGGTGCGCGACGCCGGCGGCTATTTTTATTGCGACGGCGCCAATTTCAACGCCATCGCCGGCGTGGCGCGGCCGGGCGATTTCGGCGTCGACGCAATGCACATCAATCTGCACAAGACCTTCTCGACGCCGCATGGCGGCGGCGGCCCAGGCGCCGGCCCCGTCGCTTTGTCGGCGCGTCTCGCGCCCTTCGCGCCCGCGCCTTTGCTCATACGCGAGCGCGACGGATTGCGCCTCAAGGAGGATGTCGAGGGAACGCAAGGCTTTGGCCGCATCACGGCGTTTCACGGGCAGATGGGCATGTTCGTGCGGGCGCTCGCCTATATGCTGGCGCATGGCGCGGACGGGGTGGCGCAAGCCTCGCGCGACGCGGTGCTCTCGGCCAACTATGTGCGCGTGAAGCTGCGCGACATGATGAGCGCGCCTTTTGGCGACCGTCCCTGCATGCATGAAGTTCTGTTCGACGACGCCTGGCTCAATGGCAGCGGCGTGACCACGCTGGATTTCGCCAAGGCGATGATCGACGAGGGCTACCACCCGATGACCATCTATTTTCCGCTGGTCGCGCATGGCGCCATGTTGATCGAGCCGACGGAGTCCGAGTCGAAGGCCTCGCTCGACCTGTTCATCGCGACGCTACGCAATCTTGGCGAACGGGCTCTGCAAGGCGACGAAGCCGCGTTCCACGCCGCGCCGCTGCATGCGCCCCGCCGCCGGCTCGACGAAACGCTGGCTGCGCGCAAGCCCGTGTTGCGCTGCACGCAAGGCGCCGCCTAGCGGGACGCGCGACAAGCGTCTAATATGACGGTTCAAAATCAAAGCGCTCGCGGATTCGCGGGCGTTCACTCAAGCTTGTCGAGCCGCCGCATGAAAGTCACTCTGGCCCAGATGAACTCCATCAACGACAAGGCCGCGAATCTGGCGAGCGCCAAGGCGCTCATCGAACAAGCGGTCGCACAGGAGCATCCCGATTGGATTTGTCTGCCCGAGTGTTTCGACTTCATCGGCGGCACGCGCGCCGAGAAAATGGAGGCCGCCGAGGATTTGCCAGGCGGCCCCGCCTATACGCTTTGCCAGAATCTTGCGCGCGAACATCGCGTTTTCATCCACGCCGGCTCGATTTTGGAGAAAATCCCCGGCGACGAACGGATCCACAACACCAGCGTCGCGTTCAACCGCGATGGCGTGGAAGTCGCGCGCTATCGCAAGATTCACATGTTCGACATCACCGCGCCCGACGGCGCCAAATATCACGAAAGCGCGGCGTTCAAACCAGGCAGTGACGTGGTGACTTACGACTGCGAAGGCGTCACGATCGGCTGCGCGATTTGCTACGACTTGCGTTTTTCATATCTCTTCCAGGCCCTCGCCGAAAAGGGCGCGGATATGATCGCCCTGCCCTCGGCCTTCACCCTGGTGACGGGCAAGGACCACTGGGAAGTGCTGTGCCGGGCCCGCGCCATCGAGGTGCAGGCCTATATTTGCGCTCCGGCCCAGACCGGCGCGCACAAGGCCGGCCACGAGACGCGCTTCACCTACGGCAATTCGCTGATCGCCGATCCCTGGGGCCATGTCGTCGCCAAAGCTTCCGACGGGCCGGGACTGGTCTCGACCTACATCGACATCGAACGTATCCGCAAGATACGGTCGATGATCCCGGTGTCCAAGCATAAGGTGAAACTGTCCGGCTGAGGCGCGTCAAGGCGCCCAAAACGCTGGCCCCAGGCCGATGGGAAAGTCTGACAAAGCCCATGTTTTCGGTGCGCTTTGTTCGAACGGGACGGCGGTTGGGCGCCCCGTCCCGTCGCGATATGAACGAACAATGGGAAAGGCTTGCATTTTTCTGATTTATTATTAGGCTGATCCGTCGCAAAGCTTGCCTGACGATATTGAGTTCCGATAGTTCTCAATCCATCGTCAGCGGCGCGAAGGGGTCGGGGGACACCGTGTCGAGTACATCTCACGAACATATTTTGATCGAACCGCAATCCGAAGTCGTCTCATGGCGATAAAGAACGGAGTCCCGGGAGCCGCCTTGACGCGGGCCGCGCTGCGAGAGGCTGTGTACAGTTGTTGCCCAACGCTTTCTCGTGCGGAGGCCCGTAGGATTTTGGACGCGACTTTCGACGAGATTTGCGAGGCGCTGGTGCGCGGCGAGCAGGTGAAACTACGGTCTTTTGGAACGTTCAACGTGCGCAGCAAGCGTGGGCGCATCGGACGCAACCCCAAGACAGGCGTCGAAGCGCCCATTTGCCCCCGCAAGGTATTGACCTTCAAGGCGTCGCCGGTTTTGGTGGCGCACATCAACGGCGACGCTATCCCAGACGAAATAGAATAGGCTCCGGCTGGACCCTATTCCTAAAGGGTGGAGCCGCCGACACGGTGTGGATTTGTGTGTTTGGCGCGCTCTTTTGGGTAAACGGAACCCGTTACGGCGCGCCACAGAACCATTTCTCTTGAAACAACAGCTGCGCCAACCGGTTAGCGCGACTCCTGATCGCGCTGAAACGTGATCGACAGGGAGCTGGCGAGCAAGTTAGCTCACGCCCTGCATAATTCCGTCACCATTTTTGTGATCCTGCTTTAGAGAGATAGGCGCGGATTCGACCCGGCAGAGGCGGACGACGCCCTTTGGGGCTCCTTTGGGGCCGTGGCGAAATTGGAGATAAAGATGCAGAAATTGGCCGTGGCGGTCGCGGTTTTTGCGCTTTTTGCGGTCATCGCTGGGGCGCATAAGAATGACACGGAGATTCTTCTGCTTGCGGTGGGAGCGTTCATCTGCGCTTACACCACCTGGCGCGCGTCCGAAATATCGACCTTTTTGAAGATATTCGTCGGCATCTTCTCGACCGAAACAATTGTGTTCGGCGTTCTTAATCTTATCGAGGTCGAGGGTCATTGGCCCACGGCCCTGCAAGACTATTCGCTGCCCGACACAATGGCCCTGACGGTCGCGGTGTTTTCGATCCTCGTATTTCTCGTCTCGCGCAGCGCCATCGTCCAGGAGATGACGCGGATCGCCGATCTTTATTTCGACAGCGACGCCGCGAGCGAAATGCGCGTTTGGCCATTTCCGGCCTTTAGGGCGTCCGAGCCGCTCATCGCCGTCATCACGATCGTCATCCTCGTGCTGTTCAATCAGGGAATGGTGGGCATTTCCGTTGCGCTCACATTTATCCGCCGCGACTATTACAACGCGCTGCAGGAGATGAACGCCAGCGTGTTTTGGGCCAAACTGCTGTTTGGCTTCACGCCGCTGGCCTTTGTCTTCGTCGCCACTGCGGTCACCGAATATGTCCTTAAATCATACCTCATCCTGCGCTGGCGCCGCTGGCTCACCAAACATTATGTCGATCGCTGGCTCGGCGAACATCGACATTATGCGATGGCGCTCACGGGCGCCGCGGCGGATAACCCCGACCAGCGCATCGCCGAGGACGTGAACCGTTTCATCGACGGGGGCAGCGATGGATATGGCATATATTCGTTCACGATTCTGCTTATTTCCACCCTCAGTTCGATCGTCTCTTATTCCATTGTCTTGTGGGATATTTCCGCGCAGCTCGCCTTTCCCATCGCCACGGGCGTCGTCGTGCCGGGATGGTTGTTCTGGGTGGCGCTGGTCTATGCGATCGGCGGCACGCTGGTGACGCATTGGATCGGTCGCCCGCTGACGGGGCTGATGTTCGAACGCCAGCGCCGCGAGGCCGACTTTCGTTTTTCCTTGGCGCGTCTGCGGGAATATGGAGAACAGATCGCGCTGCTTTCCGGCGAGACAACCGAACGCGCCTCGCTTGGAACACGGTTCGGCGCGATTGTCGCGAACTATCTCGACATCATCGCCATGGGAAAGAAGCTCATTATTTTCACGGCGACATATCATCAATTGTCGGCGATCTTTCCCCTCGCCGTCGTCGCGCCGTTCGTGTTGATCGGCCAGATTAAGCTCGGCGTCGTGAGGCAGGTGCTGGACGCGTTCGGAGAAGTCGAGTCCGCGCTGAACTTCATCGTCAACTATTACACCTATCTCGCCGATTACCGATCCGTGCTGGATCGTCTCGCCTCGTTCGACGCCGCCACGGAGCGCGCCGACGAACTCATGTCGCGACCCGCCGCGCAACTGATCAAGGGGGCGGATTTCACGCTTGACGTCGCGCTGTCGCTGCCGGACGGCCGCCGCATCGTCGAGGCCAAGCAGATCAGACTGGCCGCAGGCGAATCCGTGCTGCTGTCGGGGCCTTCGGGCTCCGGCAAATCAACGCTGTTTCGCGCTATCGCCGGCATTTGGCCCTATTACGAGGGAACCATCGGAGCGCCCAGGGGCGCTTCGCTGATGTTGCTGCCGCAACGGCCCTATATTCCTATCGGCACGCTGCAGGGCGTTCTCACCTACCCCAATGAAGCGGACGCATTCGCGCGCGAGGACATTGAGGCGGCGCTGATCGCGGCGAAACTGCCCCAGTTCCGGGACCGGCTCGACGAAGAAAGCAACTGGAGTCAACGCCTCTCCGGCGGCGAACAGCAGCGCGTCGCCATTGCGCGGGCGCTGCTCGCAAAGCCCGACTGGCTGTTCCTCGACGAAGCCACCTCCGCGCTGGACGAGACGCTCGAAGCCGACATCTACGCGGCGCTCAAACAGCGCCTGCCGAAAACGAGCATCGTCTCGATCGGCCATCGCGACACGCTCGCGGCCTTTCACAAACGGCGGTTCGCGATGGAGCCCGGCGCGGACGGCCTGTTCGCCCCGCGCGAAAAGGTTGCGGCATGACGAAGAGCAGCGACGGCGGCGACGGCCGCGCGGGCGGACGCTCGCTGAAAGTGAGAGTCAAGACTGCGCGCAAGCGCTCGCTGTCCTCGACGCTGTGGTTGCAGCGCCAGCTCAACGACCCCTATGTCGCGCGCGCCAAGCGCGACGGATATCGTTCCCGCGCCGCCTATAAGCTGCTGGAGATGGACGACCGCTATCATCTGCTGAAGCCGGACATGCGCATCGTCGATCTCGGCTCCGCGCCGGGTGGTTGGTCGCAGATCGCCGCCGACCGCGTGAAGGCCGTCCAGGGCAAAGGCAAGGTTGTCGGCGTCGATTTGCTCGACATGGAGCCGATCTCCGGCGTCGACTTCGCGGTCAAGGATTTTAACGACGAAGACGCGCCGGAGTTCATCAAGGCGATGCTGGGCGGCGGCGCCGACGGCGTGATGTCCGACATGGCCGCCAACGCGACGGGGCATAAGGCGACCGACCATCTCAAGATCGTCGCGCTGGCGGACCTGGCGGCGGATTTCGCCTGTGAAGTGCTTTCGCCCGGCGGCTTTTTCGTCGCCAAGGTGCTTCAGGGCGGCACCGAGGGGCAATTGCTGGCGCGGCTCAAGCGCGATTTCGCCGTGGTGCGCCATGTGAAGCCGGCGGCGAGCCGGGCGGGCTCCGCCGAGCTTTATGTGCTGGCGACGGGGTTTCGCGGGACGGCGCGAGAAGCGTAGCGTCACGCCGCGCCCTCCACCGCCACGCGTCCCGCCAGTTCGTCGCCCGCCGTCGGCGCGAGCCGCCAGAAGGAAAACACCGACGCCGCCGACACCGCCGCCACCACAAAAAACGCCGGGGTGAAATCCGCCGCGAGCAGCGCGCCGCCGCCATGCGCGGCGCGAGCGATCTCCAGCGAAGCGGCGCCGATGGCGACGCCGGCCGATTGCGATAACTGCTGGCCCACGGCGGAAAAGCTGGTCGCCCGGCTCATCGCGCGTTGGTCGATCTCGGCGTAGCCGATGGCGTTCAGCGCGGTGAATTCGAGCGAGCGGAAGAAGCCGCCGACCAGCAGCACGCTCATGACGATCCAATGCGGCGTTAAGGCCGTGAACCAGGCGTTGACGATCAGAAACGCCGACGAGGCCAGCGCGTTGACGATCAACACGCGGCGAAAGCTGAAGGCGCGCAGGATCGGCTGCGCCGCCGTCTTCATCGCCATCGCCCCCGCCGCCGCGACGAAGGTCAGCGACCCCGATTGAAAGGCCGTCAAATGGAAGCCGGCCTGCAACAGCAGCGGCAGCAAAAACGGAATGGCGCCAATGCCGATGCGAAACAGAAAGCCGCCCAGAATCGCGGCGCGAAAGGTCGGGATGGCGAGCAGCCGCAGATCGAGGATCGGCGCGGGCGCCTGCCGCGCATGTCGCACATAAGCGAAGACCGCGCCGGCGCCGACGACGATCAGGGCCGCGACCACGAGCGGGGGCGCGAATCCGCGTCCGACGATGCTGAGACCGAACACCAGACAGGAAAGGCCGAGGCCAGAGAGCGCGGCGCCGCGCACATCGAGCGGACCCACATCCGCCTCGCGCAGATCGGGGATATAGCGGCTGGTCAGCAGCACGCCGAGCGCGCCGATCGGCACATTGATCCAGAAAATATAGCGCCAATGGAAATAGGTCGCGATAAAGCCGCCGAGCGGCGGCCCGATCAACGGGCCGACCAGCGCGGGAATCGTCAGCCAGGCCAGGGCGCACAAGCTCGGCGCGCGGCGCCGTGCGCAAAATAACCAGCCTCCCCACGGGCACCATCATCGCGCCGCCCACGCCCTGCACGATGCGCGACAGCACGACGTGAAGCAGCGTGGTGGACAGGCCGCACAGGATTGACCCGAACGTGAACACCAGAATCGCCGTGCGAAAAACCTTGCGCGCGCCGAATTTATCCGCCGCCCAGCCCGACAGCGGTATGAAAACCGCCAGGGCGAGAAGATAGGAGGTCAGCGCGAGTTTGAGCGCCACCGGGTCTTCGTGCAAATCGACGGCCATCGCCGGCAAGGCCGTCGCCAAAACGGTCCCGTCCAGATTCTCCATGAACAACGCCGTGGCGACGATGAGCGGCGTCAGCAACGAGAAGGAGGACAAGGCGCGGCGCTTTCGACGAGAGCGAAGGGCGGCAGGAATAACAGAGGCGCGCCGGCTTGGACAGGCGGGGGAGCCGGGGCTGAAGCCGATGAACGGCGAGAATGCCATGAGCAAAACAGCTGATGCCGACGCGGCAGAGGCGACTGGACGGCTCGCAATTTGGTGGACTGTCACCGTTAAGCTTGGAACTTGCCCGCTCCGCCTCCAACGGCATATCATCGCCTTGCAATCAGCACTCCCCCGGCGAATGCCAGGTTAAGGGAACCCAATGATTGACTGGCTCAAAAAGTGGCTTCTGCCCCAAAGAAAACGGGAAACTCCCGAGGAGCGCCTCCGACGCATACACGCCCTGATGCCGGACGCACTCGGTGCGCTCGGCGACATGATGGAAACTGGGCCTACATTTGTGTTCCCAGCCTCAAAGTTGCCACTGCCCAAAGAAGAGATGAAGATTGCAGTGAAACAAGCCTGGGCATCGACTAAAGACAAAACAATGCGAAATCATCTGTCTGTTGCATACGCATCTCTGAGCCAGTTTCAAGAAGATGCCCGCACGCCATTTGAAATGCCGTCTTTCAGGGCTGATCCAGAATCCTTACGCAAGCCCCATTCCATGGAGTTGACTTACTTGTGGGCCGTCGAGAAACGTGCAATGGCGGAAATGAAAGCGCTGATTGATGAGTTTTCTGAATTTGAGCGTTCGTCCACGAAATCGAAGTCCGCGTCATCTTTAAACCTAGAACTACATGCACCGGCTGGAAAGATTCGTATTCAACCTGGCGCGCGTTCCGAAATCACTCTGACAGAGAAATCAGATTTCTCTACGTTAACATATTTGCATGGTGCTGAATTCCTTAAGAGATTGTGTCAGGACGTCGAGCATCCGGAGGCACCGAAGTCGTTGCGTGACGATTTCGCCGTTATTTTGAAGTGGCTTCAGGTGTCCTCGGCAGATCAAATCGCTATCAAACACTACGAGCAGTTTGGGCGTGGCTGGCAATTGTACATGTGGGAGGGAATCGCGCCGACCTCCGCATTATCAGAAACATTCGCAAACTCTAAAATGTGGATGAGAGAGATACATCCAAATAAGGACAGTCTAAACGTAGAGCTTACACTTGAGGTTCGCGGTGTCTTTGCAAGAATGCTTTCTTCTTGATTCCTTGCCTATCCGGTTGTTACCCACACCCACTAGATGTGGGGTGCGTCCATTCCCCGGAGTAAAGCCCATCGAAAGTCGGCGCGACCGCGCCTCCCGCAATTCCGAGCAGCGAGCGGAACG
>Ga0182030_10008331_pt1 | contig 21492 bp, 14 predicted proteins | sample 812S3MmetaG_FD_121299 | JGI IMG/M metagenome (GOLD analysis project Ga0182030, IMG submission 121299) | Permafrost microbial communities from Stordalen Mire, Sweden - 812S3M metaG (Illumina Assembly) | ecosystem: Environmental > Terrestrial > Soil > Wetlands > Permafrost | place: Sweden...
CGTCGAAGCGGAGCGAGCGGACGGCGTCGAAGCGGAGCGAGCGGACGGCGTCGAAGCGGAGCGAGCGGGAGACGCCGAAGCGGAATCGGCAACGAACTGAACGGGGCGGAGAAAGCGTGGCGATGCAAGCGGACGGAAACGCCATCGACTGGTTTGTCGATCGGCATGTGCGAGACGGCACCGGCGGAATCGCGTTCGAGGATCCGTGGCGCTCGCTGACCCGCGACGCTTTGGCCACCGCGACCCGCCGCTTCGCCGGCGCCCTGGCCGCGAACGGCATCGCGCGTGAGCGGCGGTTGGTCATGCTGATGCTCGACACGGTGGATTTCCCCGCCGTGTTCTGGGGCGCGTTGCGCGCCGGCGTGCTGCCCGTCCCGATCAACACCCTGCTGACACCCGACCTGGTGCGTTACGTGCTGGAGGACAGCCGCGCCGAGGCGGTCGCCATTTCCGAGCCGCTGCTGGCCGCTTTCCACGCCGTGCTGCGCGACGTCCCGTCATTACGGAAAATCATCGTCGTGAAGCCCGACGGCACGGCGCCAGCCCCAACCGACGATCCGCGCGCCGTGGCCTTCGACGATTTCCTGTCCGCCGGCGATCCGGACACGCCAACCACCGCCACGTCTCCCGACGAGGTCGCCTTCTGGCTGTACTCGTCGGGCTCCACCGGCGCGCCGAAGGGCGTGCGGCACGTGCACGCCAGCCTGCGCGCGACCGCCGATACCTACGGGTCTCAGGTGCTGAAAATCCTCCCCACCGACCTCATGTTCTCCGCCGCCAAAGCCTTTCACGCCTACGGACTGGGCAATTCCATGACGTTCCCGATGGCGGTCGGAGCGAAAGCCGTCCTGCTGCCGGATCGTCCCACCCCCGACGCCGTGCTCGACACCCTGCGGCGCTGCCAGCCCTCGATTTTCGCGGGCGTACCGACGCTCTACGCGTCGTTGCTGTCGAACCCGTCGATTGGACCCAACGCCGGCTCCAACCGGTTGCGGCGCTGCATTTCCGCCGGTGAGGCGCTGCCGGAAGACATCGGCGTCCGCTGGAAACGCATCGTCGGCGTGGACATCCTGGACGGCATCGGCTCCACCGAGATGCTGCATATTTTCATCAGCAACCAGGCCGATGACGTGCGCTACGGCACCAGCGGCAAACCAGTGCCGGGCTACACCGCGATGGTGGTGGACGAGCACGATCGCCCGGTACCGCACGGCGAGTCCGGGGAGCTCGTGGTCAAAGGGCCGAGTGCCGCCGACGGCTACTGGAACCAGCGCGAGAAATCGCGGCGCACATTCCGGGGCGAGTGGACCTACACCGGTGACACTTACACCCGCGACGCCGCGGGATATTTCCGCTTCCACGGCCGCCGCGACGAGATGCTGAAAGTCAGCGGCGTCTGGGTCTCCCCGTTCGAGGTCGAGGAAGCGCTGATCGCCCATCCCGCCGTGCTGGAAGCCGCTGTCGTCGGCCGCGAAGATCGCGACGGCCTGACCAAGCCACGCGCCTTCGTGGTATTGCGCGCGCCGATCGCCGATCTGGAAACCCTCAGCGCCGAGTTGAAGGAACATGTGAAACAGCGGGTTGGCGTCTGGAAATACCCGCGCTGGATCGAGTTCGTCGATGGCCTGCCTAAAACGGCGACCGGCAAGATCCAGCGTTTCCGTTTGCGTGACGCATGACCGCGCGAGATATCGCTGTCGATGGCAAGCGCCTTGAGACCGCCTGGTGGGGCCCGTCCCCCGATCGCGCCCCCACTTTGGTGCTGCTGCACGAAGGCCTCGGCTGCGTCGCGCTGTGGCGAGACGTTCCCGAACGTCTCGCCGCGGCAACGGGCTGTGGCATCTTCGCGTATTCCCGGTTCGGCTACGGCCAATCCGATCCAACGCCACTTCCCCGTCCGATGACCTACATGCACGATGAGGCGTTGAAAATCCTCCCGCGCGTGCTCGACGCCGCGGGCGTCCAACGCGCCATCCTGATCGGTCATTCCGACGGCGGCTCGATCGCGGCGATTTACGCCGGCGCCGTGCAAGACCCACGAATCGCCGGGATCGTCCTGATCGCGGCGCACTTCTTCGTCGAAGACATCAATATCGCCAGCATCGAGAAAATCCGCGCCGAATACCAAACCGGCGAGCTGCGTTCGCGCCTCGCCCGCTATCACGCCAATGTCGATGTCGCGTTTCGTGGCTGGAACGAGGCCTGGCTCGATCCGCGATTCCGCGCGTTCGACATCACGAATTATCTTCCCACCATCGCCGTTCCGATCCTCGCGTTGCAAGGCGCCGACGACCCTTACGGGACCGATGAGCAACTCCATGTCCTCGCGCGCCATGTTACCGCGAAGCTGGAAACGCAACTGATCCCGGGCGCCCGTCATTCGCCGCATCTTGAAGCGAAAGACGCGACACTCGCGGCAACCGTCGAATTCGTCCGTCACACTCTTCCGGAATCCCGCGCATGATCGATTTTCAGACCGACCCGTCGCGCTATCGCCACTGGAAACTGGCGTTCGACGGACCCGTGGCGACCTTGACCATGGACGTCGATCCCTCGGCACCGTTGCTCGGCGGCTACGAACTTAAATTGAACTCCTACGACCTTGGCGTCGATATCGAACTCGCCGACGCCGTCACGCGGCTGCGCTTCGAGCATCCGGAAGTCGGCGCCGTCATCCTGCGCTCCGGCAACCCCGCCGTGTTCTGCGCGGGCGCCAACATCCGCATGCTCGCCAAGGCCAGCCATGGCCATAAGGTCAACTTTTGTAAATTCACCAACGAAACGAGACTGGCGATCGAGGACGCCTGCGCCAACTCGGGCCAACGCTACCTCGCCGCGATCAGCGGCGGCGCGGCGGGCGGTGGTTACGAACTGGCATTGACCGCGGACCATTTGATGCTGATCGACGACCGCCGCTCCGCCGTTTCGCTGCCGGAACTGCCGCTGCTCGCGGTGCTGCCCGGCACCGGCGGCCTGACCCGGCTGACCGACAAACGCAAAGTCCGCCGCGACCGAGCCGACGTGTTCTGCACCACCGAGGAAGGCATCCGCGGCCAACGCGCCGTGGACTGGCGCCTGGTGGATGAGGTCGTTCCGCCCTCAGCCTGGGACGCCAGCGTCCGGGAACGCGCTCTGGCGATGGCACATCGCTCGCCGGCCAAGGGGATCGTTCTGACCCCGTTGCGGCGGGAGATCGAACCGGACGCGGTGCATTACCAACACGTCGGCGTCGTTTTCGATCGTGCGGGACGGCGAGCGACCATCACGGTCCATGGACCGAGCGAAACGCCGCTCACCCTCGAAGGCATTCACGCGGCGGGGGAAAAGTTCTGGCCGTTGGCGATGGCGCGCGAACTCGACGACGCGCTGCTGCATCTGCGCCTCAACGAGCCCGATCTCGGCCTGCTGGTATTTCGTACCGAGGGCGATCCAAAATACCTGCTCGACGCCGACGCGCTGCTGACCGCGCACGCGCATGACTGGCTGGTCCGCGAAATCACCCTGCTCCTGAAACGTGTCTTCAAGCGCGTGGACATGACGTCCCGCAGCCTGATCGCGCTGATCGAGGACGCCTCCTGCTTCGCCGGCAGCCTCGCCGAACTGGTGTTCGCCGCCGACCGCGCGGTGATGCGCGACACCGCCGCCTTGCATCTGTCGCCGCTGAATTTCGGACCGCTGCCGATGGGCAACGATCTCACCCGCCTCGCCACCCGTTTCCTCGGCGAGCCCGACAGCGTCGATGCCGCCTGGGCCCGCGCCGGCGAAAAGCTCGACGCCGAAACCGCGGAAGAACTCGGCCTGGTCACCGCCGTCTACGACGACATCGACTGGGACGACGAGGTCCGCGTGCTGCTGGAGGAACGCGCCTCCTTCTCCCCCGACGCGCTGACCGGGCTGGAGGCGAACTTGCGTTTTCCGGGCCCAGAGACCATGGAAACCCGGATTTTCGGCCGATTGACCGCCTGGCAGAACTGGATCTTCCAAAGACCCAACGCGGTGGGCGACAACGGCTCCCTGAAGCGCTATGGCAGCGGCGAACGGCCAGTGTTCGACCCCCAAAGGGTCTGAGCCCCAAAGGGACCGAACCAACAGGAGACTTCCCATGCCGGACGGTATCGCGATCGACTATGACGGGCTGATCCCCAACAATGTGGGACTGGCCGACGATCCGCGGGTGTGCAAAGCGCTGGAGACCTGGTACCCCGGCTACATCGACTGGTGGAAGACCATGGGTCCGGCGTTGTTCAAGAACGACCCCGTCTTCCTGCGCACCGCCGTCGGCGTCGGCTCCGACAACTGGGCCAAATTCGACTTCGTCCGCATGCCGGAATTCCGCTGGGGCATCCTGCTGGCGCCCGCCATCGAAAACCGCGTCATTCCGTTCGGTGCTCACAAAGGCGAGCCCGCCTGGCAGGAAGTCCCCGGCGAATACCGCGCCATGCTGCGCCGGCTGCTGGTCATCCAGGGCGACACCGAACCCGCGAGCGTGGAGCAGCAACGCCACCTCGGCGCCACGGCTCCCTCTTTGTATGACCTGCGAAATCTGTTCCAGGTGAACGTCGAGGAAGGCCGCCACCTCTGGGCCATGGTCTATTTGCTGCAAAAATACTTCGGCCGCGACGGCCGCGAGGAAGCCGAGGAACTGCTGCGCCGCCGCTCCGGCGACACCGATTCCCCCCGCATGTTGGGCGCCTTCAACGAGCGCACGCCGGACTGGCTGTCGTTCTTCATGTTCACCTTCTTCACCGACCGCGACGGCAAGATGCAGTTGGCCGCTCTGGCGCAGTCGGGCTTCGATCCGCTGTCGCGCACCTGCCGCTTCATGCTGACCGAGGAAGCGCATCACATGTTCGTCGGCGAAACCGGCGTCGCGCGCACCATCCAGCGCACCTGCGAGGCGATGCGAGCAGCCGGTATCTCCGATCCGTACGACATCGAGCGGGTGCGCGCCCTGGGCGTCATCGATCTGCCGACGTTACAGAAGAAGGCCAATCTGCACTTCTCGCTAACGTTGGATCTGTTCGGTAACGAAATCAGCACCAACGCCGCGAACGCCTTCAACGCCGGGCTGAAAGGCCGTTACCAGGAAGACCGGCTGACCGACGATCATCAACTAATCCATGACACCTACCCGGTGCCGCGCCCGCGCGACGGCGTGCTGGTGACGGAAGCCGTGCCCGCGTTGTCCGCGCTGAACATACGCCTGCGCGACGACTACGTGGCCGACGCCGCCGCCGGAGTGAACCGCTGGAACCGCGTGTTCGCGCAAACCGGAATCGACTTCCGCATCATTCTGCCGCATGTCGCGTTCAACCGCCGCATCGGAGAGTTCTCCGCCGTTCACGCCGACACCGAAGGTCACGTGGTATCCCGTGAGGACTGGGAGCAGCGCAGGGAATCGATGTTGCCGTCGGCCGAGGACAACCTGTTCATCGCCAGCCTGATGCGTCCCGTGCGCGAGCGAGGCGCGTTTGCCTCCTGGATCGCCCCGCCGCGGCACGGCATCGACAACCAGCCGGGCGACTTCGAATACGTGAAGATCGACGGATAGGGAGCGGAGCGCCGGGTTTGGCCGGGGCGCCCCCCTGCCTTACCGGTTCGGTGAGGGGCAGTCACGGGGTTCCAACCGGCGCATATGGCGATCCGACCGGCGCAAGTAAGCAAAGTCTGACACGAAGATCGCGGAGGACACCGGAGGTCACGGAGGAGATAAGGATAGCGCTTCGCGCGGTGTCCGATCCCACACCGCGCGAAGCGCCATAGTTTCCTTCTCCGCGACCTCCGCCGTCCTCCGCGATCTCCGTGTCAGACTTTGCCAAAACGGACTCCCATCATGGGCGATTCCCCCGGGCCCTCGATCCAACCCGCGAGATCACCTCGAATCCCCAATCACGATTGGAACGCGTCCATCCCCGCCCATCCAATCGATTGGTCGCACTGACCGGATCGTGACGCGGTCTCGGGTCAGGCAAACTCCCCTCCCGGTCCTCAGGCCCGCATGTCGCGCCCGGTATCCCGCATCAGGATTTTCGCGTGCCCGCCGACCACCGCCGCATGGTACGCCTGCGCCGATTCGGACATATCCGCGTCCGGCCGCTGCTCCGGCTCAAAATTCCCGTAACGGTCCACCCCGCGGACCAACGTGGCCCAATCGTGGGTCCCGGCCACCTGCCGCACATAGGTCGGCAAATACCGGATCGCGAATCCGATTCGGCGCGTGTCCGACGGATTCGGGTCCGAGCCATGGATCAGCCGCACATGGTGGAGCGACATTTCCCCGGCTTTCAGGGCCAGTGTCTCGGCGGTCGCCTCGTCTACATCGACCATGATTTCCTGCCCGCGGCTGAGAAGGTTTTGCGGACGGAATGTGTCTCGATGTGGTACTTGCGCCATAGTGTGTGAGCGCGGAACCACACGCATCCCACCATTTTCGGTTGTGCTATCCGATAAAGCGACCCAGGCCGTGACGATGTCGGCCGGCTCTAAACCCCAATAGGTTGAGTCCTGATGCCAGAACACATACGCAGGGTTGCGTGGCTCTTTGATGAAGAAGGACGTGCCCCAGCACAGAATGTCGGGTCCGATGACGTCCTCGACCGCGTCCAGGATTCGCTCGTGACGAATCAGGGCGTTCAGCCAGGTGAACAGAAGGTGTGATTTTTGCCGGAGCCTGCCGGCCAGAGGTCCGGCATCCGCCTCAAACGCTTCAAGACGCGCCCGGATGCCGGCGGCTTCCTCGATCGAAAGCACCCGAACCGGTGCGAGATATCCGGTGTCACGGTACTGTCGCACCGCGTCTTCAGTCAGAGTCTTCAAAGCACATCACTCCCCACGGTAAGCCAAGCCCCGTCGCGCGCGGACGGAGCCTGGAAACCGCAGGGGTTCGATGTCAAGGCGGGGGATAACCCCCGCCCAACCATCACTGCTTGCGATGCTTCATGTGGTGCTTCTTGTACCACGCCTTGGAATGGTGCCGCCAGCGATGGTGCACCATCGGAGCCGGCATCGGCGGCGCCGTCATCACGACGGGCGGCGGCGACGGAGCGGGCGCGGGCGGCGGCGGAGCGGAGCAGGCAGCCAGAGCAAGAGCCGAAACGAGTCCGGCCGCGCTGAGCGACCAGCGAGTCGAGACAAAACGCATGTGAGTCCCCCTAGGGTTGAGTCCGATACCCTGCACCAACTCGACACCCAGAGCCGCGCCGCGCAGGACGGCGGCATTATAGCGTCTTCCAGATTGTTTTCTATGGGAAATCTGACATCGAATGGCAGGAATGACGACGATCCTGATCTTTGGCGCCGCCGTGCGACCCGATGGACAGCCCAGTACGACTCTCCGGAGACGTGTCGAGACCGCCATCGCATGCGCGAAGCACCATCCAAACGCCCGATTCATTCCCACCGGAACCGTCGGCCGCCATGGCCCCTCCGAAGCCTCCGTCATGGCCGCGCAACTGATGGAATCGGGTGTTTCACGCGACAGAATTCTACTGGAAGAGACTGGAAGCGATACATTGTCTTCAGTCCGCGCGATCTATCGATTAACGCGCGAACACGGCCTGGCAGGACACGTCATGGTGGCGACCAGCACGTACCATCTCCCCAGATGCCTGACCTTGCTATACCTTTGCGGCATATCTGCCATGCCATGTCGAACGGTCTCCCGGCCCGCCGGACCACGCTGGAAGCGCTGGTACTGGCGATTCCGTGAAGTCCCCGCTTTGCCTTACGACGCCGCCCTCCTGCTCTGGGCGCGAATCGCGGGGCGCCTGTGACCCGGGCTCATGAAGGACGGCCGATCGCGTCCAGCACGGTCGAGTCGGTCAGGATTTGCGGCAAAACCTCCGGCGCCGCCGCGTGCGGGCCATAGTATAAATAGAGTGGCACCCCATCGCGGCCCTGTTCTCTCAGAAATTCGGTAATCGCCGGGTCCTGTCGCGTCCAATCGCCCTTTAAATACGCGATGTGCCGTGAAACGAATGCCCGCTGCACTGTGTCGTTGCTGATCGCCACGTGCTCGTTCACCAGGCACGTCACACACCAGGCGGCGGTGAGGTTGACGAACACCGGCCGTCCCTCCGCCCGCAGTGCCGCGAGTCGCGCCGCGGTGAACGGCTCGCTCTCCCGATCCGCCGCCGACGCGGCGGGCATGACCCCAATCCCCGCCAAAGCCACCAGCGCCAGACCGCCCGCCACGCCGGCGGCGACCCAGCCCACCTGGCGGCGGCGTGGACTGAGATCCTGCGTGATCCCCAGACTCCAGCCAGCGAATCCAAGCAGCACAATGCCCGTCGCGGTCGCCAACACGCCCGGCGCGCCGGCTTCCTGGCTGACCACCCACAGCAGCCAAACCGCCGCGCCATACATTGGAAACGCCAGAATCTGCCGCAGAACCTCCATCCACGGCCCCGGCCGCGGCATCATTTGGGCCAGCCCCGGGACCGTACTCAGCGCCAGATAAGGCGACGCCAGCCCGAGTCCCATCGTGAAAAAGATCAACACAGTGGCCGGCGGCGGCGCTGCCAGGCCGGACGCGACCGCGACCGCCATGAACGGCGCCGTGCAGGGTGTGGCGACCAGCACCGCGAGCGCGCCGGTGAAAAAACTGCCCCAATGTCCGCCAAGCGAGGCCAGCCCACCGCCGGCGCCCTCGAACCCGCCCCCGACCCGGAACACGCCGGACAGGTTCAGCCCAACCACGAACAGCAGCCATGCCATCGCCGCGACGAAAATCGGCGAAGCGAACTGAAATCCCCAACCCGCCGCGGCGCCCGCCGAACGCGCCACCAGCAACGCGACCGCCACCGCCACGAACGTCGCCGTCACCCCAGCCGTATAGGACACCGCGTGTGCCCGCGCCCGCCCGCGCGCAAGGCCCGCCGCGAATCCGACCGCCTTCATCGCCAGGATCGGAAACACGCACGGCATCAGGTTCAGGATCAGCCCGGCGAGAAACGCCAACACCACCGCTTTCGCCAGCGGCACCGCGGGAATCGGCGACGGGCCCTCGGGCGCCCGCAGCGCGACATCCGCCTGCGAGCCGCCACGATCGCGCACCGACAGCACGCCGCTCAGGCCCGATTCCGGGACAAAGCCATTCGCCAGACGCAGACCAAGCGCGAACCCGCCATCGCGCACCGACAACAGTTGCGCCGCGTTATCGACGATCTGGCCAGGCGTATCCGGAATGAACCACGCATCGACCACCGTGGCCGTGCTCAGTTCCTCGCCGCGCACGAACAGCCTGCCATCCGCCGCGATCGTGGCCGGCCAGGGCGAGAGCCGCGGCACCGCCGCGTCGTGACGTGAGAACAGCGGCGCCTGAGCGGACGGCCCACCTGCCCCGGCGGGAAGGCCCAGATGGAAAGAGGCTTCCTCCGGCACGCAAATGTCCTTGCACGCCAGCCAATGCGCCGCGACCTCCCCGGAGACCGTCGTGATCCCGGGGGCCAGCGTGATCTCGATCGGCAGAACGACCTCCCCGAAATAACCGTAGGTCGTGATGTCGCCTTCCGAGATGCGGCCGGGGGCGGGCCACTCGATCGGCCCGGCCGTGGCACCCTGGGACAGGGTGGGCGTCATTTCCACCGGCACACCGGCCTCGCCTGGATTGTGCCAGTAGGAATGCCAGCCCTCGGCCAGACGCAGACGCAACGCGATCCGGACCCGCCCGCCAGCGGCCACGCTGTCGCTGTCGGTGATCAACGTCGCGGCCGTCCTTGGCGTGACCACCGGCGCGCTCTCCGAGGCCCGCGCGGAAGGGCTCAGCAAAGCGGCGAGGAGCAAGAAAGTGAGAAGGCGCGTCATCAGCGGTCGTTGGATCCTTTTCGAACGCGCTGATCATAGCAGATCGCCGCTATCGCCGGTACCGCCATCGATACGGCGCGCGCTCGCCTGAGCCGCGCTGGCGTCAGGGCTCCGGGATATCACGGCTCCAGGGCGCCGGACCTCCAGGGCGCCAGACCTCCGGGGCGCCAGACCTCCGGGGCGCCAGACCTCCGGGGCGCCAGGGCTCCGAAGCGAAACCCCGGCGCTTCCGCCGCCCAATGATGGCCAGTGAAACCACGGCGTTATCCGCGCGCATGTCAGATGTCGTCCATTGCTACGACGGCGGGGGCTCAAGCAGCTTGCGATGACCATTACGACGCGCGGTGCCGGCCATCGCCTGGCCTCTCGGCGGATCCACGCGATCCTCGCCGGCCGCGCCCCCTTTATCCTCATGTTCGCCGCCCTCATCACCGTCAATTGGGCCGCCGCCCTCTGGCTGATCCACTACACGTACCTGGACCGCGAGAACGCCGCGCTGCAACTCGTCAACGACGAAGCCGATTACACCGCGCAAGAGATCGGCAATCTGTTCGACGACGCGGACCGTGTGTTGCGGGAACTGCGGTCGCGCCCCTCCCCTGATTCCCTGACCACGGCGCTGGCGGGATGGATGCCGCCCAGAAATTCGGGAGGCATCGCGGCCATCGCGCCGGACGGCCATGTGATCGCCGCCTCGCCCCACGCCAACACGGCCGGTTGGCCCAGATTGATGACCCGGCTCGCCGGCTCGACCGACGTGCTGGTGATCGGCGACCCCATTCTGGGCAAGAACGGTCATCTCGGCTCCGTGCCGGTGGCGCGGCGGATCACCGATCCCGACGGCTCGTTTGGCGGCATCCTGATGTATTCGATCGAGGGCGACGCGTTTCCCGCGCCCTCGCCCGCCGTCGTCGCGCTCGACGGCTGCCTGACCATCGTCACCGACGACAACATCGTCCTGGCCCGGATACCGGATGTGCGAGGCACCATCGGCATCCGCATGACGTTCGCCCCGGATCTCGCGACGATGCGCGACCGCGCCTCGGGCACCGTTCGCCATGTCAGCGCGATCGATGGGGTCGATCGCCTCATCGCCTACCGACGCTTGTCCGGGGTGCCGGCCTTGCTGACGATCGGGATCGGCCATAACGCCGCGTTCGCCGATTGGGAAACGTTGCGGACGATCGTGATCGGCGCGCGGCTGGGGGCAACCGCCCTCATCCTGGTCACCGGGTTCTTCTGGTACACGCGGCGGCGGCGGGCGCGCATTTCGGCCGACGCCCTGGCCGCGATCCTGTCCGGTGTCGAGCAGGGGATCCTGGTGGAGAATTCCGTCGGCACCGTGATCGAAGCCAACGAAGCCGGCGCGATGCTGGCCCTGCCGGACGACCTGGCGGAGCGGACGGCAACGCGCCTCTCCGACGGCGCGTTCATTCACACGATGCGCATCGGCCTGGCCGACGGCGGGGCGGTCCTGATCGGCACCGACCTGACCGCCCGCGGCGTGGCCGAGGCGCGGATCGCCTACCTCACCGATCATGACCGGCTGACCGGCCTGCCCAATCGTTGGCGCGCGACGACGCGGATCCACGAACTGATCGACGGAACACACGGCGCCATCCGTCTCGCCGCGATGATCCTGTTCGATCTCGATGGCTTCCGGGACATCAACGACACGCTCGGCCATGAAGGCGGCGACGAAGTGCTGATCGAGGTCGGGAGCCGGCTGCGCGATCTGGTCTCCGGGCACGACATGGTGGCGCGGCTTGGCGGCGACGAATTCCTGCTGTTCCTGGACGATCCGGCCGACGAAGCGGGGATCATGGGCCTCGCTCGGCAGATCCCGCGCATGTTGGCCCGCCCCATCGCCGCGCGCGGCCAGCAGATCCGCCTGGGCGCCAGCCTCGGCATCGCGCTGTACCCCCGGGACGGCGGCGATGTCGCGACGTTGTTCCGCCACGCCGACATCGCGCTGAGCCGCGCGAAAATGGCCGGCCGCGGCACCGCGCAAAGTTTTGCCCCCGAGATGATGGTGTCATTCGAAGAACACCGCATGATGGAAAGCGATCTGCGCCGCGCGCTGGACAGCGATGAGCTGGAGTTGCGCCTGCAACCGCAATTCTCCTGTGAAACCCTGGAAGTCACCGGGTTCGAGGCGTTGGCGCGGTGGCGCCACCCGGTCCGCGGCGAATTGTCCCCCTCCGCGTTCATCCCAATCGCGGAACGGTCTGGCCTGATCAATCCGCTCGGCCTCTGGGCCATCGAGCAGGCCTGTAAAGCCGCCGCCGGTTGGCGCGCCCGCCATCGTGTCGCGGTCAATCTGTCACCGTTACAGTTGCGCTGCGACACCATTCAGGAAGATATCCGGGCGATCCTGCGCCGCACTCAGTTCCCGGCGCATCTGCTGGAGCTCGAGGTGACCGAAAGCGTGCTGCTGGATGAGGATCAACGAACTCTGGAGACGTTGCATAAGTTGCGGGCGATGGACATCCGGGTGACGCTCGACGATTTCGGCACGGGATATTCGAGTTTAAGTTATCTGCGCCGGTTTCCGTTCGACAAGATCAAGATCGACAAGTCGTTCATCCAGGGTCAGGGCACCGATCGCGGCACCAGGGTGATCCTGGAGGCGATGATTCGCATGTGTTCCGATCTCGGTTTCGACGTCGTGGCGGAGGGCGTCGAAACCGAGAGTCAGCTCGCTGAACTGCGCCACCTGGGATGCCGCGAAATCCAGGGTTTCCTGCTGGGAGAACCGCTGCGGCCCGAAATGGTCGAGGATTTTCTGGTGCGCCATGGAAGGCGCGTGGCCGCGGAATGTCCGCGAAATATCGTACCAACGCCGTGTTGAGGAGATCAACGGAATTATATCCCGGCCGGTCGTCCCGGCGTTCAACCGTCATCACCGGCATCGACCACATGGGTGCCGAAATTCTATCCGGAACGTAATAGCAACATTTCTTACCTTTTATGACACGACTCGATTGAATCATCGGTAGCCCCAAAATCGCTCTCACCAATGTGTTCGTGCTGGTGGTCCGGTCGAGCCGGACCAGGACGAAGAACAGAGGACTCACGCCGCTTGCCGCGGCGATCCAATCATGAGACAGGAGGGCTCCAACCCTCCCTTGATCGCCCCCCGCGACCAGATCGGATCACACCATGTCGGGAACCCTTCTCGCCGAACTGCCGGAAGACCTGGCGACTGGTGCCATCGCGGAAATCTACGATGAAGTGCGCCGGTTCTCCGGCGTGCCGTACGTTTCATCCCTGCAACGCTATCTCGCGACCATGCCGGGCGTGCTGGAATGGGCCTGGTCGGCGGTGCGGCCCGCGATGGTCTCGGGCGTGATCCCGGAGATGGGATGGCGGCTGGCCAGCGATGTCAAACTGGCGCCTTTGCCACCTGTTTCGGCCGCGGAACGGGCGGCCTGGAAACTCGACATGGGCGCCTACGCGACCATCGGTTCGATCGCGGAAAATTTCGTCCGCGTGTCGCCGGTCAATCTGATGACTGGTGCCTGTCTGCGCGCGCTGTTGACGCAACCGCCGCCGAACGGCCCAGGAATCGAGACGACGTGGACGCCGCCGGCGATGTTGCCGCCGATGCCGGGCAACGCCGATCCGCTCGCGCTGCCGGCGGAGCAACGCGCCGTGCTGATGCGTTTCGCCACCGAGGTCGACGGCGCGCCATTCATTCCGGCGCTGTACCGGCAACTGGCACGATTTCCGGCGTTCCTGGCGTGGCTCGCGGATGCGTTGGTGCCGCGGCTGAGCACGCCGGAAACCAACGCGGCGCGGTCCGCTTTCCGCGCCGCCGCGCTGGCCGCCGCCCCCGCCATCGTTGCCCGCCTCCCCTCTCCTGGACCCGCGCCCGACGCCGAGACCACCCGCCGGATTCTGGCCACCATCGATCGTTACGCGGAGACCAGCCCGGAGATGACCATGTTCGGGCGGTTGATTCTGGACGCGATTTAGCGCCGGGGATCAATACCAGCACCACGCCTCTATTGATCCTCGGGTCGAGCCCCATAGGCGCTAAAATAATGTCGCGGACGGAACGGCACCATTCGCAATTCGTCATGGTCCGGCTCGACCGGACCATCGGTGTGCCCAAAATCGCTCTCACCGGCGTGATTGTGCCGATGGTCCGGTCGAGCCGGACCATGACGGGGATGGAGGGCGCGAGCCTGCTTTCCGTGCTATTTTAGCGCGCATGGGGTCGAGCCCGGGGATGACGGGTGACGCGAGAGTCAGTCATTCCGGCGATTCGTATAATATCCGCGATAATGTTAACGTTTCACTCGTCCGTCGGCGCCACCACCGCTCCCGATCCCATCGCCGCCTCGATCCGAGCTGTATCGTAACCAAGTACCCCGCGCAGAATCTCCAGCGCGTTGGCGCCAAGGCCAGGGGCGGCGACCGGATCGGCCAACGGCGTGCCGTGCAATTTAAATGGCAGGCGAATGTTCGGCACCGATCCGACCACCGGATGCGGTATCTTCGTAACGATCTCGCGCGCCGCCATTTCGTCGGAGCCAAACGCTTCCGCGATCGAATTGATCGCGCCCGCCGGCACGCCCGCCGCGCGCATTCGCGCGAGCCAATCAGCCCGCGGCCTGGTGCGCAAAATCTCCTGAACAATCGGCATCAACGTGTCCCGGTTGCGCGTACGCTCCCGGGTTTTCGCGTAATCCTGATGCTCCGCGAGTTCCGGGCGGCCCAGTACCCGAGCCATTCGTTGCCAGGTCCGATCGTTGGCGCAGGCGACGAAGATCGGTCCGTCCGCCGTCTCCAGCGCCGCCGTTGGCACGGTGTCGCGGCTGTTATTGCCGGCCCGCGTCGGTTCCTCGCCGCTGACCAGGTAGTTCATCGCGTGAAACCCGACCATGGTCACCGCGGTGTCGAACAGCGCTGACTCGATGAACTGTCCGCGGCCCAGCCGCTCCCGCGCGAATAAGGCGGCCAGCACGGCGTTGCAGGTCATCATCGCGGTGCTCATGTCCATGATCGACGGACCGGCGCGCAGGCCGATCCCGTCCGGCTCCCCGTTCATCGACATGAAACCTGATTCCGCCTGCGTGATGGGATCGAAGCCGAGACGATCCCGCAACGCCCCATCACGTCCATAGGCCGAAATCGAGGCATAGATCAGCCGCGGATTGTCCGCCGCCACCGTCGCGTAATCCAGCCCGAACTTCGCCATCACGCCGGTCGAGAAATTCTCCAGCACGATATCGGAACGATCGACGATATCGCGCGCGATGCGCCGCGCCTCGGGCTGTGTCAGGTCCAGCGCGATGCTCTTTTTGTTGCGGTTGGCCCAGAGATACGGCGCGCCCCCCCGCTCGGTCACCGGCGGGCGAATGCGGCGGAAATCGTCGCCGCCATCCGCCTTTTCGATCTTGATCACCTCGGCGCCCAGATCGGCGAGGATCATCGAACAGAGCGGTCCGGCGATGAAGTGGCTGAAATCCGCGACGCGAATCCCGGACAGTGCCAGCGGTGCATTCCCGGGCCTCGGCGTGGGCGCGGACAAAGTGGGGCGATCTGGTTTTCCCGGCATGACGTGCTCTCCCGTGACGCCCGAACATACCGGCTTCCCTCGCCGGCGGCCACGCGGGCGCCGATCCATCTCGTCCCGTTAACAATTCATCAATATCGGTGTGCTTATTCCAGCGCGCATTCCCCGCGCCGTCAGGAACCAACGGCCGCGCCGCCAAAAGGAACAGCCATGCGCGTCAACGAGCCGATCACCGCGGTCGAAACCGAAATTTCGGGCGACGAACCGTTGGTGTCCCGCACCGATCCCGGCGGCCGCATCACGTTCGTCAATCACGTTTTCGAGCAGGTCAGCGGGTTCTCCGAGGCCGAGTTGCTCGGCGTTCCACACAATGTGGTGCGCCATCCACACATGCCCGCGCAGGCCTTCGCCAACCTCTGGGACACCGTCAAAGCCGGCCGCCCGTGGGACGGACTGGTTAAGAACCGGACCAAAACCGGCAATTTCTATTGGGTGCGGGCGAATGTGACGCCCGTGGTCGAGAACGATCAGGTGACCGGCTACGTTTCGATCCGGTCCCGCCCGTCGCGCGACGCCGTCGCCGTCGCCGAGTCCGCCTACACCGCGATCCGGAATGGCACTGCGAAGGGCTTCTCGTTGCGCGACGGCGAACTGGTCCGACACGGGACCCGCGCCAGGCTGCTGGACGCCTGGCGGTCGGTCGCCGGGCGGCTGGCGTTCGCCGCGCTCGCGGCCTTCCTGGTGATCCTCACCGTCGGCTGGCTTGGCTTTTCGGGAATGGTTTCATCGAACGCCGCGCTGCGGAATGTCTACGAGAACGATCTCGTATCGGTCGACCAGTTGCGCGGGATCGTGGACCGGATCCGTGACAACCGGAATCACATGGCGCAAATGACCATCGCCCTCGGGCGCGGAGAACCGGCGGACAAAGTGCTCGCCGAGCGGGTGCCGGCGATCCGCGGCAACCTCGATCAGATCGGCGCGCTGTGGCGAGATTACACCGCCAAAGACCGCCTGCCCGATCAGGTGCCGTTGATCCAGGCGTTCAACGAAAAGTTCGGGACCTTGCTGCGTGACGGCATCGAACCGGCGCTCGTTCTCGCTCAACAACACAACGTTGATGCACTCAACCAATTGTTCGAGAAACGCCTGCCGCCGATGTTTCAGGCCGTTTTCGACGCCGATCGCGACCTCGTCGCGCGGCAGGTCCAGGTGGGCCGCGACGCCTACCTGCGAGCGGTGGCGAACCTGCGCTGGCGGCTGATCGCCGGCATCTGCCTCGGCGGGGCCGGATTATGCGGTGTGTTCGCGACCGGTTGGGTCTTGTACGCCAGCATTCGACGGCCTTTGGACGGGTTGCAGCGCCATCTTCGCGCGGTGACGCGAAGCGAATGGGACCGGGAAATCGTCACGCCGGCGGTGCGAGAGTTCCGCGGCGTGTTCAGCATGCTGCGCGCCATGCGCGCGCATCTGGTGTTCGCCGACTGGCAGCGGCGGGAGTTCGAGAGCAAGACCGACCAGGTTCGGCGCGAGACGGTCGAGGCCATGGCCGGCCGCATCGAGCGCGAGGCTGGCGGCGCGGTGGAGCGCGTCGGCGCGCGGGCACGGGTCATGCAGCAAGAGGCCGCGGAAATGACCTCCTCGATCGAGCGGGTCAATCTTAACGCCGGCCGTACCGCGGTCGCCGTGGATCAGGCATTGAAGAACGCCCAGATCGTCGCCGCCGCCAGCGAGCAACTCGCGGCCTCGATCCGTGAGGTCTCCGCTCAGGTCGACCACGCCAGCGCGGTGGCGCGGGACGCGTCAGACAAGGGGGCGGCCGCGCGCGAGACCATCCGCTCCCTGTCCAGCGCCGGCGACCGGATCCATTCGGTGGTCCGGCTGATCGCCGAGATCGCCAGCCAGACGAATTTGCTGGCCCTGAACGCGACGATCGAAGCCGCCCGCGCCGGGGAAGCCGGGCGCGGCTTCGCGGTGGTCGCCAGCGAGGTCAAAGTGCTGGCCACGCAAACCGGGCGCGCGACAACGGAAATCGCCCAGCAGATCGAGGCGTTGCGGGTCGCGACGGTGGCCGCGGTCAGTCAGGTCGAAGCGGTTGGGGAGACGCTGAACGCCGTCGCGGACGTCTCCATTTCGGTGGCCGCCGCGATCGAGCAGCAGACCGCCGCGACACAGGAAATCGCTCGCAACGTCGCGGAAAGCGGCGAGGCGGTGCAGCGGATCACCAACCTGATGGGCGAGGTGACGCGCGAAGCCAACAGCACCGGAAACCAGGCGAGCGATCTGCGCGACAACGCCGGCGCCGTGGCCGACGACGTGGCGGCGCTGCGGACCTCGTTGATCCATACTGTGAGGACCGCGACCAAGGAAGCCGATCGCCGGCTGGAACAGCGCGTCGCGGTCAACCTCTCATGCTCGATCAGCCTGGGCGCCGGCGAAGCCATGATCCCCGGCCGGTTGACCGACATTTCGCTCCATGGAGCCGCGGTCACGATCGATCCGGCGCGGGCGGCGGTGGTCGGCGGCGCGGGAAACCTGGTCCTGACCCAGTCCGGCAACGCGCGCGTGCCATTCGAAGTTCGCACCTTCGACGGGGCGGGACACCTGCATGTCCAGTTCCTCGAACGCAAAATGGACCCGGCCTTCACGGCGGCCGTCACCCGGCTGATCGCGACCTCGCGGCAGCCGGCGAAGGCGGCTTAGGCGACCGCCGGGGCGGGTGTCGTAATGTCGCGGTGGGCCTTTCGATCACGGTAGAAAAGGTCGTGCGGAACGTTCTGGGTTTTCGCGGGTACATGCAAAGAAAGAATTTTACACCACGAAGGCACGAAGCACGCGAAGAAGATTTATAGCGCGTCGCGCGGTGTCTGCTCGAACACCCGCGCGAAGCGCCCAAGATCTTCTTCTTGTGCTTCGTGCCTTCGTGGTGAATCCTTTCTTACGGTGATTCGGGCGCCATGGTTTATCAATGGGAGAATGGACACCGCGGATTGGGTCAGGCTCCTCCCCCGGCGATCGCCCATGCCGCCCCTTCCGGGTTGCCGCGCGGGCGGATAAGAGTGCCGCGTCATGGAAGTCGAGATCGTCACCTTTGGTTGCCGCCTGAACACCTTCGAGAGTGAGGTGATGCGCGGTCTCGCGCACGAAGCGGACACCGTCATCGTCAACACCTGCGCCGTCACCGCCGAAGCCGAGCGTCAGGCGCGTCAGGCCATCCGCAAGCTGGCGCGCGAACGGCCAGGCGCGCGGATCGTGGTCACCGGATGCGCGGCGCAGATCGACCCCGCCGCCTGGTCCGCCCTGCCCGGCGTACACCGAGTACTGGGCAACACGGAAAAACTGCAGCAGGCGAGTTGGGCGGACGGTGCCGGCTCCCTGGTCGGCGACATCATGAACGCGCGCGAGACGGCCGCGCACCTGGTGACCGAGTTCGCCGGCCGCGCCCGGGCGTTCGTTCAGGTGCAACAAGGCTGCGATCATCGCTGCACGTTCTGCGTCATTCCGTTCGGCCGCGGCCCCAATCGCTCGGTGCCGATGGGTGAGGTCACGCGTCAGGTGCGGCTGCTGATGGAGCGCGGTTTCAACGAAGTGGTGCTGACCGGCGTCGACATCGCCTCGTACGGGTCCGACCTGCCGGGCCGGCCGGGCCTCGGCCAGTTGGCGCGGCGACTGCTGGCGCAGGTGCCGGAATTGCCGCGTTTGCGCCTGTCGTCGCTGGATCCGGCGGCGATCGACGAAGATTTGTGGCGCCTGATCGCCGAGGAACCGCGTCTGATGCCGCATTTGCATCTGTCGCTGCAGGCCGCCAGCGCGCTGATCCTGAAGCGGATGAAGCGGCGGCATTCCCCGGCGGACGCGGCGGCGGTGATCGCGCGCGCCCGCGCGGCGCGTCCCGGGATCGCCATCGGCGCGGACCTGATCGCGGGATTTCCCACCGAAACGGACGCCCTGTTTCGGGAAACTCTCGACTTTGTGGAGACGAACGCGCTGCCGTTCCTGCACGTGTTTCCTTATTCCGAACGCCCAGGAACACCGGCCGCTCGGATGCCTTCGGTGCCGAAGCCGGTGCGCAAGGCCCGCGCCGCGCGGCTGCGGGAAGCCGGTCAGGCCGCGTCGCGCGCTTTCTTCGCCAGCCAGCAGAACCAGCTTGTATCGATCCTGACCGAGAGCGGCCAAACCGGACATACCGAGCATTTCGCGCCGGTTCGTCTCATTTCAGAAACGACACCCGGAACTCTGTTCGCGGGCCGGATCGTCGGCACCTCCGGTGACTCGCTGTTGGCGGAGGCGGCCTGATGGCGCTCGGAGGCTTCTTCAATCGGCTGAAGGAGGGCCTGTCGCGCAGCACGTCGAAGATCACCGAGACGCTGACGACCGTTTTCAAGAAACGCCGGCTCGACGACGAAGCATTGGAGGAACTTGAAGATCTGTTGCTGTCCGCCGATCTGGGCATCGACGCGGCGGCGCGGGTGATCGCCGCGTTTCGCCGCTCCCGTTTCGGCAAGGAAGTCACCGACGAGGAAATCAAGCAGGCGCTGGCTGAGGAAATCGCGGCGATCCTACAGCCGGTGGCGAAACCTCTGGTGCTCGATCCGGCCTTGAAACCGCACGTGGTGCTGGTGGTCGGGGTAAACGGCACCGGCAAAACGACGACGATCGGCAAGTTGGCGAAGCAATATCACGACGAGGGCAAGCACGCCGTGCTGGTCGCGGGCGATACGTTCCGCGCGGCGGCCGTGGAGCAATTGCAGATCTGGGGCCAGCGCACCGGGGCGCCGGTGATCTCGGGCGGCCAGAACGCCGACTCGGCGGGTCTGGCGTTCGACGCGCTGACCAAAGCGCGCGCCGAGGGCGCCGACGTGCTGCTGATCGACACGGCGGGAAGGCTGCACAACAAAGCCGCGCTGATGGAGGAACTGGCCAAGATGATCCGGGTACTGCGCAAGCAGGATCCGACGGCGCCGCACTCGGTGCTGCTGGTGCTGGACGCGACGACCGGCCAGAACGCGGTGCAACAGGTTAAAGTGTTCAAGGAAATGGTCGCGGTCACCGGCCTCGTGGTCACCAAGCTGGACGGCAGCGCCCGCGGCGGCATCGTGGTGGCGCTGGCCGAGACATTTGGCCTGCCGGTGCATGCCGTGGGCGTTGGCGAGCAGGCCGACGATCTTCGCCCGTTCGACGCGTTCGACTTCGCCCGCGGCCTGGTCGGGGCGGATCCGCCGCTGGAACGTACGTCTGCCTGACCCCAGGGGATTGCTCCCACAAAGGCTGATCCCACGGGTCTGGTTCCACGGGGCCTGGTCTCATCAGCGTCAGGATGCGCGCCGGAAGAGGCCGAGGCGCCCCCGTCGTCATGCTCGGGCTCGACCCGGGCATCTGTGGAGGCGCCCCGGAGCAGACAATCGGATGCGGTGCGTGATGCGAGGGATCCTCGGTTCAAGACCGAGGATGACGGTAAAGCGGGGCCCGGGATGACGATGAGGCGCAAATCGTGAACTGTCCGGGTGCCTATCCTGGTTCCCCAGGTGCCCCGGTCCCGGCCCTGATCCGGGTCTCATTCCGGAGGCTTTCCCGGGCCCTCATGTGTAACGGGCAAGATACGAACTTTTCACTCGCGGCAGCGCTATCGATGTGTAACGTCCACCGGCACGCGCGGGGAGGGAACCGTCAGGATTTTTTACAACCTGACGCGATTGTTCCGTGTCCATTCGATCAATGCTTTGAAATAGTTGCATTTTAAGGTCTGGCACGCAGTATGCATATTGCAACATTGAGGCGCGAAAAGGGCAAGATCGCTTGTCTGGCGCCAGCTTCATGGCCCTGCGTGGGGACGCCGGGTCACGGAATGAGGGGAGTAGTGCGTTGCCGCAAGACGAGGAGAGCCGGTTGCCCAGGCTACTGGTGTCGTGCGTGGCGGGCCTGTTGTTGATGGCCGCCTGCATGATCCATTATTTGCCTCGGGAATTCGCAATGTTCGTGATATCCTGGGCGATGTTGTCGATTTCCGTCGGCATCTCGTTCGGTCACTGCGTATTGAACGAGCCGTAATTGACCATTGGCGACCATGCCGTTTCAATTGCGATAAGACAACCGGCTTAACATCGAAGTCCCATTTATACTTCGTCAACTCGTTCGACCCCAGGCAAGGTCGTCAATGCCTGCGC
>Ga0182030_10008332_pt1 | contig 21492 bp, 21 predicted proteins | sample 812S3MmetaG_FD_121299 | JGI IMG/M metagenome (GOLD analysis project Ga0182030, IMG submission 121299) | Permafrost microbial communities from Stordalen Mire, Sweden - 812S3M metaG (Illumina Assembly) | ecosystem: Environmental > Terrestrial > Soil > Wetlands > Permafrost | place: Sweden...
CACAACGTGCTCGTTCAACGCGCCGGAAATCACGATGGTCTTGAACGTCGAACCCGGCTCCATCACGTCGCTGATGACGCGGTCCGGCTCGGTGTTGGTGTTGATGGTGCGCAGGTTGTTCGGATCATAACTCGGCAGCGAGGCCAGCGCCAGAATCTCGCCGGTCTTCGGACGCATCACGATGCCGGTGATGCTTTCCGGTGCGTGGCGGGCCAGCGCGTTCGTCATTGCGGTTTCCAAAATGTGCTGTACCGCCGCGTCAATCGTCAGCACCACGTTCAAACCGCTTTGCGCCTGCACGTCTTCGTCGCGCTGCGTGACCAGCTCGTTTTTCCGGCTGTCCATTCCCGACACGCGCCAACCGGACGCACCACGCAGTTTGTCGTCGAAAAATTTTTCAATGCCGTCGTAGCCGACCACATCCGAGGTGTGGTTGGTGTTTTCCACCGTGCCCACGAAACCGAGGACATGCGCCGCCAGCGACCCGTTGGGATAAACCCGCAACTGTTCCGGCTCGGCGGAAACCGCGTATTCGCGGAGGTTGTGCAAAAATGCACGGTCGGCCTTGGGCAATTTTTTCTCGTCCACGCCAAACGCAAGCTGGCTCATGGCCGTCTGGATTTTCTGCCAGGTTTCGTCCGTGACATTTTTCTGGAGCCGGACATAATGCAGCCCGTTGGTGACGGTTTCGCCCTGGGAATTTTTCACGATGCGCGGAGTCAGCCGCTGCTGCAATTCCGCCTCGCTCATCTGCAACAGCGGTGCGAGTTCGCGGGCTACGACCGCCTGCTGGCCACCGATCATCGAGGGATCCGCGCAGACCGTCTTCACCGAAACGCTCGTCGCCAGCAAATTGCCGTTCACGTCCAGAATGTCGCCACGTTTGGCCGTGCGCCAGGAAGTTTGCTGCGTTTTTTTCTCCGCGAGCTTGGCCAGCTCGTCATGACGCCACACCTGCAAATCCATCAGCCGGAAGCCCAGGCCGGCGAAGGCGAGCACCACCAGCGCCAGCAGTGCCAGCGCGCGTTTGAATTGTTGCTCCCGCTTGATCATCTGAAAACGACCAACCGCCCGTGACGGTCGGTTCCTCAACCAACACGCCACGAGCGGCGGCCAAATTGTTTGTCTGTTACTGCGGCGTCACGCCCGCCGGCCGCGCGGCGAGCTGGCGGCCAATACTGTTTTTATCCGGCGACCCCGACGGCATTTCCAGCAGCCGGACAACTTGCATTGGTTGAGCGGGTGCCAGCCCCAGACTGCGCGCACGCAGGTCGAGTTTCACCGGTGAACGCAAATCCGAGATCTGGCGATCCAGCACGGTATTATTGTGGGTCAGTTGCGCCAGCCGGGATTCCGTTTCACGGATCTGTTTGCCGAGCTGGTAAACCTGGCTTTTTTGCCAGACGTAACCGACCGCCGAACCCGCGATCAGCAGGCACAAAAACGACGCCTTCAGCGCCGGACCAAACCGGATCGCCGCCGCCTGATTTTTTCGATTTTTCGCCATCTCAAATCTTCTCCAGCACCCGCAACTGCGCGCTCCGGGCGCGCGGATTTTCTTCCAATTCCACTTCGCCCGGCAGAATCGCCTTGCGCGAAACCCATTTCATTTCCGGCACGCGCGGCATCCGCAATTCCGGCACATCCACGTCGCCGGTGAACGTGTAATCACGCGTTTTTTCGCGGCCGAACTCTTTCACCACGCGGTCTTCGAGCGAGTGAAATGTGATCACCGCCAGCCGGCCGCCCGGCTTCAAAATCTTCACCGCCGCGTCCAGGCCGCGTTTCAAAGAGCCAATCTCGTCGTTCACCGCGATGCGCAGCGCCTGAAAAACCTTTGTCGCCGGATGCGCCTTTTTTCCGTGACGCGGCGCGAGCCGCTCAATCAAATCCGCCAACTGCTTCGTCGTCTCAAATTTCCGCAGCGCGCGGTCATGAACAATCGCCTTCGCAAACCGCCGGGAATCACGCTCGTCGCCGTATTCCCAAAAAATCTTCGCCAACGGTTCCGCGTCCTCGCCGTTCACCAGATCCGCCGCCGTCACCGGCTGCCGGTCGTCCATCCGCATGTCCAGCGGACCGTCCTGCATGAAACTGAACCCGCGTTCCGCAACATCCAGTTGCGGCGAACTCACGCCCAAATCCAATAACACGCCGTCACAACTTTTTTCCGCCACCCAGTCCGCCAGCTCCGCAAAATTTCCGCGCCGGATATCAAACCGTCCGGCAAATTTTTCATTCAACCGCGCCTTGGCGATTTCAACCGCGACGCCATCGCGATCGCACCCAGACAACCATCCAGTCGGCGAACTCGCGGCCAGCAATTGGGCCGCGTGACCAGCTCCACCGAGCGTCCCGTCGGCGTAGCGGCCGGTCGGGCATGGCTTCAGCGCGGCCAGCACCTCCGCCGCCATCACTGGTTTGTGAATGAATTCTGGCACTGCGCATTTGGCAAATAGTTAAAGGGCGGTCGCCTTCATGATCCGCTCGCCCAAATTCGACCACGATTTTTTTCCCGGCGGCAGGTCCACCGCCGGTACACGCGCCGGTCGCGATTTCATCGGCACAATCTCCACGTCCGCGTCGGTCAAATCGTTGTGGACAACTTTCACTTTTTCCAGGGAAAGCTCAGCCTGCACGGGCGTCACGATCTTGCCGGCGGATGACGGCGCGGTACGGAAAATGGCGGCGGGATTCAATTTGCTTACCCAGGTGGTTGCCCGGGCCGTGGCACCTTGAGCGGCAAACACCGGCATTTTTTGCGTTTTGGCCCACGACGGCGTTGTTTTTTTGACCAAAACAACGGGAGAGTCCTGCGGCGGCGGTTTGGGCAATTCCGTCTGCGCCGGCTGCGCGCCCAGATTCGCAAACGGATTTTTCGGCGAGACAAACTGCGGCAGATAAAAGCGCTTGTGCGTGCGATAGGAGGCAGGTTTGCCCCCGCCGATGATGCTTTTTCCCGCGCCAAGTAATTTTCCCAGGTTCATAATTATTATTCCATGAGTTTGAAGGCTTCGGACGCCAGCACGGCGTCGGCGGCCTTCACGGTTTCGTAGCGGCCCGGATTCCAAATTTCAAATCGGTCAAGCAGGCCGACCAGCACCACCTCGTCCTTGATGGATGCAGCGCGCGCCATTTCGTCCGGCAAACAAATCCGTCCGGCCTTGTCGAGGCTCACCTGCACCGATTCGCTGCCGATAAATCGTTTGAGGACGACCTTGTTCGGGTTGCCGTTTGGCATTGCGTCAATGTCCGCCTTCATCTTTGCCATTTCCGACGGCGGCAAAACCCGCAGACAACTGCCCGCTTGGTGCTGCGGCCAGAGCATGAGCGTCAGCTCCGTGCCTTCCTTTTCCGGCCGCCACTTGGCCGGGATCTGGACGCGCCGCTTCTCATCCACTCCATGCCGGTAGCATGAATTGTAATAAGTCGGTTCCTTTGTCTGTGCGGCACTCATTTTATTCACCAACAACCCCAAAACGACCAATGTCACCCACAACGCCCCACTTTTAACCACTTTAACCCACGCGAGTCAACAAAAATCGGTCGGCGGAACCGAGGTTTATTCGGAAGTTATTCACAATTTCAAAATCATGGGGAAAAGCCTGAAAACTTTTCCGGGTGACGGCTTGAAACTTCCGGCTCGAAACCCAAAACTCGCGAGATGCGAACCGCCGATTTCGATTTTGTCCTACCGCCGGAGCTGATTGCCCAGCAACCCGCGCCGAAGCGCGATCAATCTCGGCTGCTGGTTTTGCATCGCGCGGACGGCAAGGTTGAGCACCGGAAATTTCCCGGTTTTCTGGAATTTTTGCGCGCCGGTGACGTTCTCGTGTTGAACAACTCGCGGGTGATTCCCGCGCGACTGCGCGGCGTTAACGCAAAAAGCGGCGGCAAGTTTGAAATATTGTTGCTCGAAGAAAATGCGCCGAACGACTGGTGGGCCATGCTGCGGCCGGGAAAAAATGCCCGCATCGGAACGCAAATCAATCTCCATGACACGACCGGACTACCGGTAAAAATGAATGCGACCGTGACCGAAGTTAACGACGAAGGTCATCGGCGCTTGAAATTCTCCGGAACGCCGGACATCAGCCGCGAGTTGGATTCACTCGGCGAGATTCCGTTGCCACCTTACATCGAACGCGAACGCCAGTTGCCGGCAGACAAGGAACGCTACCAAACCGTCTTCGCCCAACCCGCCGGTTCCGTCGCCGCGCCTACCGCCGGTCTGCATTTCACGCCGGAGTTGCTGGACCAGATTCGAGCGCGTGGAGTGAAAATTTGCTACGTCACCTTGCACGTCGGTCTGGGCACCTTTGCGCCGGTAAAGGCCGAAACGCTGGCGGAACACAAAATGCACGAGGAACGATTCGAGGTTGGCGAAGAGACGGTTTGCGCCGTGAACGAAGCAAAGTCCGCCGGTCGCCGCGTCATCGCCGTCGGCACGACGAGCGTGCGCGTGCTGGAAAGCCTCGCCGCCCGGAATGCGGGAAAACTCAATGTTCACAACGGAAAAACGCGCATTTTTATTTTTCCGCCGTTCCAGTTTCAAATCGTGGACGCGCTGCTCACGAATTTTCATCTGCCCTGCTCCACATTGATGATGCTGGTCAGCGCGTTCGCGGCACCGGGTGAAATGCGCGGACGTGAAATGGTTTTGTCCGCCTACGCCGAAGCCATCCGCGAACGCTACCGCTTTTTCAGCTACGGCGATGCGATGTTGATTTTGTAATTTTTAGTTTTGAATTTTGAATTTTAAGTTAAAACAAGCCGCGCGTTTGAACTCAAAACTTAAAACCAAAAACTCAAAACTGCCGTTTGTCCTGGTCAACATGGCGATGACAGCGGATGGAAAGATCGCGACGGCGAACCGCGCCGTCGCGACTTTCGGTAGCCGGCGCGACCACGAACATTTGCTGGAGCTGCGCGCGACGGCGGATGCGGTGATGGCCGGCGCGGCCACGGTGAATGCCGCGCCCATCAATCTGGGGCCGGGACCGCTGAAATTCCGGCGGCGGCGAATCAAGTCCGGGCTGGCGGAATTCAATCTGCGCGTCATCGTCAGCGGCAGCGGCTCGCTTAATCCCGATGCGGAAATTTTCCGGAAAAAGTTTTCGCCGGTCATCGTGCTGACCACGCAGCGCGCTTCGGAAAAAAAGTTAAGCCGGTTCCGCGCCGTGGCGGACGAAGTGAAAATCTGCGGCAAAACCAAAATCAATTTTCGCGCGGCGCTGCTCTGGCTGCGCGAGAAATGGAAAGTGAATCGATTGCTCTGCGAAGGCGGCGGCGAATTGAATGACGCGCTGTTCCGCGCCGGTTTGGTGGATGAAGTTCACCTGACTATCTGCCCAAAAATTTTCGGCGGACGCAGTGCGCCGACGATTGCCGACGGTCTCGGCGCAGAAAACTTAAGCCAGACCGTGGGATTTCGATGCACATCCGCCCGGCTCATCAATGGCGAGTTATTCACCATCTGGATTAGAGCCTGAATCCGTATCAGCAGTTTTATTTATGGCTGCCAGTTGCCCGGAGAATCCGCATTTCCGGCGGATTGCCCAAAGAAATCAAGCGTTTCCAAGCGCCCAGAAGAAATTCATTTGATGCCAGCTTGCTGTTCAAAAATGGAAACCGCCGCCACAGTCATCAGGTTTCGATATTTTTCCCGAAATTCCACGGTTGTTTCCGAAAAATTATTCGTGGCCGATTTCACCGACCATTCAGACAACATGCCATCGAAGGTGGCCGCGCCGTAGAAATCACCGAGATAAATTTGCGAGCCGGGCAGTGCGGTGAATGGAACGGTAACCCGGCTGGTGGAAAAATTGCGGCGGCCTCTGATTTCGTGCAGGCGATTTACGCCCACGAAACCGGCCACTTGATATCGTCCTGGCTTGACCGCGATGCAATAAACCGGCTGATCCGGATCAAAATAAATATATACCGGAGATTGCGCGTCGAGATTTTGCAGCCAGAGCGCCAGCCGGTTTTCCCCGGAAAATTCGTGGCCAATGCCAAAGCGTCCATAAAGGATTGCCGACTTATGATCCGGGCGGGCAGATGGCAAGATTGCCGGAGCTTCATGGGCGCACCCCGTCAGCATCCAGAGCATCCCGCCCAAGGCGATGACTCGAAGATAATTCCATTTTACGAATTTCATGCGCATCGCCAACCTGCCTCAAACGGATGGGCGGACACAAGTTTGAATTGCCGTGGTTTCAAACAGATGAGCGGCAGGAAATTTTCCCGGCGGGATGAATTTAATGTTTGAATCCCGCGCAAAACCGACTACTTATTCCACGCTGAAACACATTATTAAGCCAAAGTGAAACCGACCGACCTGCGGGGCATCCTGCAATACATTCCGCAATTTCGCGAGAAGACGTTCGTCCTCGCGATTGACGGGGCCATCGTCACCGACGAAAACTTCGCCACGCTCCTGCTGGACGTGGCCGTGCTGCGGTCGTTGAACATCCGCGTGGTGCTCGTCCACGGCGCGTCGGCGCAAATCAAGTTGCTGGCGGACGAGCAAAAATTTTCCGCCTCCAACCTCGACGGCGCGGGCATCACGGACGCGCCCACGCTGCAACTGGCGTTGCACGCGGCGAACCGGCTGACGCACGAAATTCTCGAAGGGCTCTCGGCAAACGACCTGCGCGCGGTCTGCCCGAACGTCATCATCGCGCATCCGCTCGGCATCATCGGCGGTGTGGATCATCTGTTCACCGGCAAGGTGGAAAAGGTGGACGTGGAGATGCTCCAGACGCTGCTCACGCAGGGCATGATTCCGGTCATCCCGCCGCTCGGTTTCGACGGCGACGGCAAAACGTATCGGGTGAATTCCGATTCAGTCGCGGTCGCGGTGGCCGAGGCGCTCAAGGCGACGAAGCTGATTTTCATCACCGCGCAGGACGGCATTCTCGTGCAGGGCCGGCTCATCCGGCAGATGCTGGTGGCGGATTTGGAATCCGTGATTGCGATGCAGAAAAACGACATCGCACCGGAGCTGCTGTCCAAGGCGCTGCACGCGGTGACGGCCTGCAAGGCGGGCATTCCGCGCGTCCACGTCATCAACGGCAAGGTGGACGAAGGTTTGCTGGCCGAGGTGTTTTCCAACGAGGGCATCGGCACGCTGATTTACGCGAACGAATACCAGCAGATCCGCCGCGCGATGAAAAAGGACATCCGGGCGATTCAACTGCTGACCAAGGCGGCGGTGGAATCCGCCGAGTTGATGAAGCGCACGCGGGCGATGATCGAAAAAAACCTCGCGGACTATTTCATTTTTGAGATTGATAAAAATCCCGTCGCGTGCGTGGCACTCCACGTTTTTCCCGAACAGAGAAAGGGCGAACTGGCGTGCCTTTACGTCAACCCACTGCACGAAAATCGCGGCATCGGGCGGAAGCTGATCCAGTTCATCGAAAACAAGGCGAGGGAAATGAACCTGGACGAATTGCTGACGCTCTCAACGCAGGCGTTCACCTATTTTCAATCCAAAGGCGGCTTCGCCGAGGGCACGCCCGACGATCTGCCGCCCGCGCGCCGCGAAAAATACGAGCAGAGCGGAAGAAATTCCAAGGTGCTGGTGAAAAAATTGAAAGCATAACATGCTGGCCACCGCCGAAAATTTGACGACAGATTCATTGCAATCTTTTGAAGGTGTTTTGTCGGTGTGCAAAAAATACGGTATTGCGCCCACCCGCTTCGCTCTTATCGTTTGCATTACTGACCAATCCCTTTCACTTTTTGATGAAGGCAAATTCGTCAGGAAACTCCCCTGCTCCACTTCGCGTTTCGGCATCGGGCAGACGGAAGGCTCGAACTGCACTCCGCTCGGATTGCATCGCATCGCGGAAAAAATCGGCGCGGGCGAACCGGCGAAAACAGTTTTCAAATCGCGCCAGATCATTGGTCACACGTCGCAGCCGGAATTCGCGGACGCCAAAATCACCACGCGCATCCTGTGGCTGGAAGGCCTCGAACCCGGCTTGAACAAAGGATTTAATGGCGGCGTCAACATTGATTCGCATTCGCGCTACATTTACCTCCACGGCACGGCGGACCAGAAATCCATTGGCCGGCCCGCGTCGCACGGCTGCATCCACCTCGCCGACGCGAATTTGATCCCACTCTTTGATCTGTTGCCCAGCGGCACGCTAGTCTGGATCACTGAATCGTAGCAGCCGACGTGAGGAGGCTCTGATCAACCTTTTGAAAAGAGCCTCGTCACCTCGGCTGCCACACAATTTTACGCACTTGCGATTCGGCGGCGGCAGTTTAATTTATCGGTGTGTTCGTCCGCATTGGAAAAATTTGCCTCGTCTTCGCGCTCGTCACGACGCTGGGCGCACATTGGGCGCTGCTGCAAACCATCGCGTGGACGACGATGCTGGCAAGCAATCTCCCGTCGCATTCCATTTCCGAGGCCGTGTCTGACACCTTCGACGGGAAACATCTCTGCCCGCTCTGCCGGGCCATTGCCGCCGCAAAAAAGTCGGAGAAAAAATCCGAGTCGGTTTCATCAACGGTGAAAAAGGAATTCCCGCCGGTCGCGGCGAAGTTCGCGTTCATTTCGCCGGAGCCGGTTTCTGCTTTTTCACTGGCGAAACTTTCCGCTGCTTCATCGTTTCAAAAACCGCCGCTGCCACCGCCGCGCGGATTCTTCGTTTGATTCAATCGCGGTCTGGCTGCCCGCGCCGTGTTGGCGCGAGCGTTTTAATTTATCCTTTAACTTTGAGAGCGCCGTTGTGCGTTCTCGCAATCTTTAAAATTTAGAAATGAAAAATAATAAAAATAATTCAGCAGCAATGATAAAAGTCGGTTGTGGTTTGTTGGCCGGAATGCTTGCGCCCAGCGTGGTTCACGCCTGCGCCTGCGGTTGCGGCGTGTTTGACGTGGCGACCAGCTCAATGCTTCCACAGGGCGAAGGTGGCATGGCGTTTCTCCAATATGATTATCAGAATCAGAACCAAAATTGGAGCGGCTGGTCCAAGGCACCAGATTCCGACAACGGCGACAAAAAAATCGAGACGTCGTTCCTGTCGGCGGGCGCGCAGTATATGTTCAACTCCAGTTGGGGCGCGCAGTTTGAACTGCCGTATGACTTCCGTTATTTCAAAGGCACTGATGGGGACGGCAACATCTCCTCGCATAATTGGAGCCAGCTTGGCGACCTGCGGCTCGAAGGGATTTACACCGGCTTTTTTGCGGACATGTCCGCCGGCGTGATCATCGGCCTGAAATTGCCGACGGGCGATTTCAATGTGGATCCCAACCTCGTGGATCGCGACACGCAAATCGGCACGGGCAGCACGGACATTTTGCTGGGCGGCTTTTATCGCGGCAACATCACCCAGGACGAAAAGTGGGACTGGTTCGCGCAGACCTTGCTAGATGTGCCAACGCTGATCCAGGATCAATACCGTCCGGGCGTCGAACTCGATTCAGCCGCCGGGATTGATTACAAGGGATTCTCGCTTGGCCGCGTCCGGATTTCACCGGTGGCGCAGGCGATTATTTCCTATCGGAGCAGTGATAGCGGTGCCGCTGCCGCACCTCAAGATTCCGGCTACGAACGGCTGCTGCTTTCGCCCGGTGTGGAATTCCACATTCACCCCGTGAAAATCTACGCGGACGTGGAAATTCCCGTCTTGCAGCATTTCAACGGCGATCAACTCGTCGCGCCACTGATGGTGAAAGTCAGCGCAAGCTACATGTTTTAATTTTCACTCAAACCAACAAAAAAAATCAAAAATATAAAAAACTGAAAATCATCCTCGCGGTCATTCTGACCATATCCATTGTCGCGGTCTCGCTGAACAGCCGCACCGACGTCGCCAAAGCGAAACCGTATCCGCTGGACACCTGCCTGGTTTGTGGCATGAAGTTCGGCCCCCATGGGCGAGCCTTACGTATTTGTTTACAAAGGCCAGGAAATCAAAGTCTGCGACAAATCCGAGAAAACAACCTTCGACAAAGACCCGGACAAATACCTGAAGAAACTTGCCGACGCTGAAGCCAAATTGAAAAAATAATCCAGATGTCCCAACCAGCCGGTTCCAAAACACACAACGAAGAGAGACTCTTCCTGTCCATCGCGCTCATCGTGGCGCTGGTTTTCGGAACCGGCTTTTGCTTTTTAATTTTCTCGCTGAAGAGCCGGGAAAAAGTCGCCGGCAACTCGCCGCCGCAGCTCATCGCGCCCGACCATCCCCGACGACTGGCTGATTTTTCGCTCACCGACCGCACGGGCCGGATGGTGACGCAGGCGGAACTGGACCACAAAATCCTGGTGGTGGATTTTCTGTTCACGAGCTGTTCACTGACTTGTCCCGCCGTGAACCGCTGCATGGCGCAAGTTCAGCAGCTCACCACCAACCAACTGGATGTCCGACTCATCTCGCTGACGGTTGATTCGCGCGACGACACGCCCGAAGTCCTGGCCAAATACGGCGCACGCTTCGGCGCGGACACCAACCGCTGGCTGCTGCTGACCGGCGCCAAACCCGCGCTTTATGGCTTGATCGCGACCACTTTTCTCGCGCCGGATTTGAACGACCCGTTCACTTCCATGCCGGGCAATTTTTCCCACACCGACCGCATCGCGCTGGTGGATGCGGCGGGCAACGTGCGCGGTTACTTTGACGGCTTGAACCCGAACACGGCCGCCGCCGTGGTTGCCGAAATCAATCTTCTACGAAAATAATTATGAAACGCTTGAATTGTCTCATCATGGTTTTGTTGTTCGCGGTTGCCGGTTGCAAACCAAAACCCGCCGCACCCGACACCGGTCCGGCCCAGGTCAAATTTTACGCCGCGCACGGCGTCATCCGGCAAATCGCCGCCGACCGCCATTCGGCCACCATCCAGCACGAGGCGATTGCTGGTTATATGCCGGCGATGACGATGGAATTTTCCGTTAAAGACACCAACGAACTGAATGGCATCGCGCCGGCGGACGAAATCACCTTCAAGCTGGCCGTGGGCGAAAGCGAGGACTGGATTGAAGCCATCCGTTTTGAGTCACACCGCATCGAAGACGTGACCAACGGCGTGGTGATGGTTCACGAGACCACGCCGGAGCTTAAAGCTGGCGACCTTCTGCCAGACTGCGAACTCACGGACGAAAACGGCGACCGCATCCGGTTTTCCGATTTCCGCGGCCGGGCGCTGGCCTTCACGTTTTTCTTCACGCGATGTCCCCTGCCCGATTATTGCCCGCGCATGTGCAAAAATTTTGCCGAGACGCGCCAGTTATTGTTGAACATGCCCGACGCCCCGACCAACTGGCAGTTCCTGTCCATTTCCTTCGACCCCGATTTTGACCGGCCGGAAATGCTGGCCGGCTACGCGAAATTTTTCCGGGACAATAATCCTTACCGCTGGCGGTTCGCCGCTGCGTCCACCAACGCCATCGCCCGGCTCGCGCCGCAACTCGATTTAATGGTCGTGCGCGACGACACGGGCATCTCGCACAATCTCCGCACGGTGGTGCTCGATCCGCAGGGCCGCATTGCTCATCAATTCGACGGAAACGCATGGTCACCCCGGATGCTGGCCGACGCACTGTTGTCAGCCGTGCGCGGGCAAACCAATTCAACCGCACCGTGACCGGCGGTTTTGACTTCCCGGCTAATTCGTTTAACTTGGCAGCACGGAAATTTCAGGAGTCATGAATTTGAACGAACAGATGACGCAACTAGCAAAAAACGCCAAGGCTGCGTCGCGCGAACTCGCCAAGCTGACCACGGCGGAGAAAAACGCCTGCCTGCTCGCGATGGCCACCGCGCTGGAGCAAAACGCCGACGCCATCAAGGCTGCGAACGCGCTCGACATGGAATTCGGCGCGGGCCACGGCCTCTCCGCCGCGATGCTCGACCGGCTCAAGCTCGACGACAAGCGCATCGCCGGCATGGCGAAAGGGCTGCGTGAAGTCGCGGTGCTGCCCGACCCCGTCGGGAAAATTCTCGACGAGCGCATCCGGCCCAACGGCCTCAAGCTGCAAAAGATTTCCACGCCCATCGGCGTGGTCGTCATCATTTACGAATCGCGTCCCAACGTCACGGCAGACGCGGCGAGCCTGTGTTTCAAGTCCGGCAACGCCACGATCCTACGCGGCGGCAAGGAGGCGTTGAACTCGAACCAGATAATCGCCCAGACGATGATTGACGCGGGCAAGATCGCGCATCGCGGTTTTCCCGAACACGCCATCCAGGTCGTGCCCACGCCCGACCGCGAGGCGATTCCGATTCTGCTGTCGCTCACGCAATACGTTGACCTCTGCATGCCGCGCGGCGGCGAGAGTCTCATCCGCGCCGTCGCGGACTGCTCGAAGGTGCCCGTCATCAAGCATTACAAAGGCGTCTGCCATGTCTTCGTGGATGCCGCCGCGGATTTGAAAATGGCGGAAGCGATCGTATTCAACGCCAAAGTCCAGCGCCCCGGCGTCTGCAATGCGGCGGAGACTTTGCTCGTGGACAGGACGGTGGCGGAAAAGTTTTTACCGCAGATGGCGCAGATGCTCGCGGATAAAAAAGTCGAGTTGCGTTGCGACGCGGTTTCGCTGGGCCTGGTTCAATCGGCAATCGGCAATCGGCAATCGGCAATCAAGGCGGCCGCCGAACAAGATTATTTCACGGAATACAACGACTACATCCTCAACGTCCGCGTGGTGGACGGCGTGCAGGCTGCGATTGACCACATCAATCATTACGGCTCGGCGCACTCGGACAGCATCGTCACGAAGAACGAGTCGCACGCGAAACAATTCCTCGCCGAAGTGGATTCGGCGGCGGTGTATTGGAATGCCAGCACGCGTTTCACCGACGGCGGCGAATTCGGCATGGGCGCGGAAATCGGCATCAGCACCGACAAGATCGGCGCACGCGGCCCGATGGGCTTGGACGAACTGACCAGCTACAAATGGCTGGGCATCGGTAGCGGGCAAATCAGGACTTGATCAGCCACAGATGGGCACAGATGAAACACAAATTTCCAAATTGAAATTATCTGTGTTTCATCTGTGAAAATCTGTGGCAAAAAAATGTGAATACTCCCGCCGAACAAGCCAAATTCATGCGCAATTCCATTCCCGCCGGCGGCCTTTTCGCCGGAATGGAATGGAAGATTTCGCCGGCGCCGTTTCCGCTGGGTGAAAATCTGGCGAAGGAAATTGAATCGCTGGGACGCGTGCTGCTGCAATTTTATCGCGCGACCAATCTGCTTTACCGCAAGAGCGTCGAGGGCAAGCAGCCGGAATGGGTCGCGCGCTGGCTCGACCTCGGCAAGCCGCGCGAGTTGATCGAGCTTCAACGCGCCACCGCTTTTAAGAACGACGTGCCGCGCGTCATCCGCCCGGACATTTTGCTCACGGAAAACGGTTTCAGCATCACGGAACTGGATTCGGTGCCCGGCGGCATCGGGCTGACGGCGTGGCTGAACCAGACTTACTCGAAAGCGGAAAGCGAAAAGCGGAAAGCAGAAATTCTCGGCGGAGAGGAAGGCATGTTGAATGGTTTTGCTTCCATTTTCGGTAACGCCAAAAAAGTTCACTTGGTTGTTTCGGAAGAGGCGGCGACCTACAAACCGGAGATGGCGTGGATTGCCGAACAGTTGAACCAGCGCGGCGGCGCAACCTTCAACCTTCAACCTTCAACCTTCAATCAGTTCGCCGAAGGCGACGCTGTTTATCGCTTCTTTGAGCTGTTCGATTTGCCGAATGTTGCCAGCGCAAAAACGATCTTTGAACTCGCGGCGGAAAAGAAAATCCGCCTGACGCCGCCGCCCAAGCCGATGTTCGAGGAGAAAATGCTGTTCGCGCTTTTGTGGAACCGGAACCTGCACAGCTTCTGGCGGCAGGAACTGGGCGAAGGTTTTCTGGCACGGCTGAAGAAGGTGATTCCCTATACCTGGCTGGTGGATCCAGCGCCGCTGCCGCCGCACGCGGCGATTCCCGAGTTGAATCTCACGGACTGGTCGCAACTCAAGACGATGTCGCAGCGGGAGCGTGATTTGATTTTGAAGGTGTCCGGCTTCTCGGAAAATGCGTGGGGCGCGCGCGGCGTTTACCTTGGCAGCGATTTGTCATCGGCCGACTGGAGCGAGGCGGTGGATGCGGCGCTGAAGAATTTCGAGACGTCGCCGAGCGTGTTGCAGCGGTTTCACAAGCCGTCGCAGGTGGATGCAAGCTGGTTTGATTTTGCGAAGAACGAAGTCGTGCCGATGAAGGGCCGCGCGCGGCTGTGTCCGTATTATTTTGTCAGCGGCGAAGGCGACAACCTGCGTTCAGATTTGGGCGGTGTGCTGGCAACGATCGTTCCCGCCGACAAAAAAATCGTCCACGGCATGACGGATGCGATTCTCGCGCCGTGCTCGGCTTGAGTTCGTCAAAACCTGCGGCAGATTTCACGCGAGTTTTCCGTAGCGGCGGATTTCCGGCCAAAAATAAGCGACGGCAATGACGACCAAAATGGTTCCAATGCCACCGCTCACCACCGAGATGATCGCACCGGTGGAAACCGCGTTGCCCATCGCCGGGCCGAACAAATACGCGACGGAGCCGGACTCGAAACCGCCCAGTTCGTTGGACGTGCCGATGAACAGGCTGTTGACCGCCGAGACGCGCCCGCGCTTGTCGTCCGGCGTGAGCAGTTGCACGGAGGTGTGCCGCACGACGACGCTCACGTTGTCCACCGCGCCGCACAGGAACAGCATCCCGAACGAAAACCAGAACCAGTGCGACAACCCGAACGCAATCGTCGCCAGCCCGAACACGGCCACGCACCAGAGCAGCGCGCGTCCGGCCTTTTGCATCGGCACCCGGTGCGCGAGGTATAGCGCGCAGGCGACGGAACCCAGCGGCAGCGCGGCCTGCAACAAACCCAGGCCCTGTGCGCCGGCGTGCAGCATATTTTTTTCCGCCGCGAACACCGGCAGCAGCGCGGTCGCGCCGCCGAGAAACACGGCGAACATGTCCAGCGTGATCATGCCGAGGATGAGCTTTTGCGCGAAGATAAACTGGAAGCCGGTCGCCAGGCTTTTGAGCGACATCGGTTCCGGATTTTTCACGACGTGATGCGCACGAACCATTTTCACACAAACCCAGCAGGTCATCGCCGTGCAGAAGTTGATGAGATAGATGAACGCCGCCGGATGGTTTGAAAACTTCTTCAGCACCGCGATCAGCAAGCCGCCAATCGCCGGCCCGGCCACGGACGACAGTTGAAACGTGCCGGTGTTCCAGGTGACGGCGCGCGGAAACAATTCGCGCGGCACCAGGCTGGTCAGAAACGCCGAGCTGGCCGGCCATAAAAAAGTCCGCGCGATGGCCGACGTGAAGAGGCAGGCGTAAATCCAGTCCACGTTTGCATGTTGCCACGAGATCAGCGCGAGACCGAGGCTGGCGCTGGAGCTCAACAGCATCGCGGTGAGAATTATGCGCTTGCGGTTGAAGTTGTCGGCGAGATGGCCGGCGGGCAGCGTGCAGCCGACCATCGCGATCATTTCCACCAACCCGACGAGGCCAAGCGCAAGCGGCGAATACGTGCGTTCGTAAAGTTCCCAGCCGACCGCCCCCGTGAGCATCTGCTGGCCGAAGACGGCGAACAAACGGCCCGTGAGGTAAAGCCGGAAATCGCGGAGCCGGAACACGGCATAGTGGTCCGGCGGCGAATTCGGCCCGGCTGGTTCGGTCTCGTTCATTAAGGACGCCGGACAATTTAGCGGAAAATGCCGCGCGGTCGAGTTTTCAACACGTTGGTTTCTTCTTAATCGTAATCGCCGCCGGGCCGGATTGAGTTTACGATCAGGATCAAGATGAATGAGCCGAAGGAAAATCCGCGCCGCTACCGATGGCCGTGGTTTGTGCTGGCCGCGGTTTTGCTGTTCATTGCCCTGGCGATTGCAGCGATGAGCATTGCCGTGAAACGGGAACGGCAGCAACGAGACTACAACGCGCCGCTGCCCAACAGCGGCCCGGCGCGCTAGTTGCCGGCAACACTAAAACCTTATGTCCATGCGGTCGGGCACGACGTTCGTGGTTGTTCCCGGCTGGCCAAGTAGCACTGGCAACATGGAAACGCCATCCGAGGCCGGCAGCGGATCCACATACGCAATCTCCGCCGCCGTCGGCAGGAAGTCACGCGGCGACCACTTCAATCCGCTCACCCGCCCCGCAGGAATCTTTCCCGGCCAGCGGACGATCATCGGCACGCGCAGATCGTTGGTCGAAATGTTGCTGTGGAAAAAGTCCGGATCCACGCCGGCGGATTTTTTCGGAGTCGTGTCGCTCGTGAAAAAGACCGCCACGTTGTTGGTCAGGCCAAGTTTTTGCATTTGATCCAGCAGTTGCCCGACGTAGCCGTCGAGCCGCGCAATGACGGCAGCCTTGTTTTTTTCCGGCTGCGGCCACGACTCCTCGGAAAACGGCGCGTCGGTCGGCACCTGCAGCGTTTTGCCGGCGTGCGGAACGGTGTAGTTCAACAGGAGGAAAAACGGACGGTAGCGGTTGGCCTTGTCGGGCTGGTTGATTTTGACGAAATTTAGCGCGGCCTTCGTGAGCAGGTCGGGAATGTAAGTCCCGCGGTTTCCGCCGGTGTTCGGATACAGCATTTCCCGGCAGAGATAATCTTCGCGCACATTGTTCGTCGGATTCAAATAGCCCTTGGGCGAGTAGCGGAAAATGTAATCGGCGTAATAATTCTCCGCGTCCGCCGCATTGAGATAGCCGGCAAACTCCTCGAAGCCTTTCCGCCATGGCGCGCCGGCGGAATTTTCATCGCCGAGGTTCCATTCGCCGATCAACCCGGTGCGGTAGCCGGAATTTTTCAGGATCTGCGCGACGGTGATGTCGTCCGCCGCCAGCGGCGCGGCCACGTCGGCGCGTTGCTTCAAGTGCCCGGCATCTTTGCCGAGCAGCAACGCCGCGCACGCCGGCGCACTCGCGGCATCGGCGGCAATATAATTCGTAAAGCGGATGCCATCGGCGGCGAGCCGATCCAAGTTTGGCGTCTGAAATTTGTCTTGGCCGTAACAGCTCAAGTCGCCGTAGCCGAGGCCGTCGCACTGTATGAAAATGATGCTGGCGCGGCGCGGAATCGCACGGTGGGCGGCGGGCGCGACGTTGGTGAAGATGGCCGACAGGTTTTCGGCGCGCGCGGCCACGGAAAATTCCAAGAGCGCGGCCAGCAACACAAGCGCGCGACCGAGACGATTCAAGCAAGATGATGTCATGTGAGCTTTGATTCTGGAAAGGCCGGGGCGTTCAATGCAATTCAATTCGCGCGGTTCCGCTTGCCAAATTCCGGATCGAGCGGAATTTTCAGGGCGACCAGAAAGCTTGGAAGCGTCGCCAGAATCACCCAGACAAAAAAATGCGGGTAGCCAAGGCAGCCCTGCAGCCAGCCGCTCCACATGCCAGGTAGCATCATGCCCAGCGCCATGAATCCCGTGCAAATTGCGTAGTGCGTCGTCTGATGCTCGCCGCGGGCGATGTAAATCATGTAAAGCAGCAGCGCCGTAAAACCGAAGCCGTAGCCGAACTGCTCGACGACGACGCCCGCGCCAATCGCCAGCAGATTTTCCGGCTGCGCGTAGGCGAGCCAGATGTAAACCGTGTCCGGCAGGTGAATCGCCAGCAGCATCGGCCACAGCCAGAATTTCAATCCGCGGCACGCCACGGCAAATCCGCCGAGCAGCGCGCCCAGAATGAAGGCTCCCAGACCAATCGGATTGAACACACCCACTTGAATCGTCGTCAAAGCCAGGCCGCCGGCCGGGCGCGGATCGAGCAGAAACAACTGCGACATTTTCAGCAATTGCGCCTCGCCCAGCCGGTAAAGCAGCAGAAACAGGAGCAGCGCGATGATTTTCGGCTTTCGGAAAAACGCGCCAAACGTGACAAAGAAGTCCTTGATAAATTGGGCGGCCGAATGTTCGCTGCCCAGCCGGTCAACGGCCGGTCGCGGCAAAATCCAATGATGATAAATGCCGAGGCACAGGAAAAACCCCGCAGCGAGCGCCAACACGATAACCCACGCCGACGCATAATTGCCGGTGCGGTTCTGCAATTCACCCGCGAGAATCACCAGGCCGCCCTGCGCGGAAATTTTACCGACATTAAAAAACACGCTGCGGAAACCGATGAACAGCGACTGCTCATGCTCCGTCGTCGCCAGCATGTAAAAACCGTCCGCCGCGATGTCGTGCGTCGCCGAGCCGAATGCCAGCAGCCAGAAAAACACCAATGTCCATTGAAAAAAATGCGGTGCCGGAATTGTCAGCGCCACTCCGGCCATTCCCGCGCCGATGAGCAGCTGCATCGCCCAAATCCACTGGCGCCGTGTTTTCAACAGATCCACCACCGGACTCCACAGCGGCTTGATGACCCAGGGCAGGTTGAGCCAGCCGGTGTAAAACGCGATGGCCGCATTCGACACGCCGAGGTTTTTGTAGAGCACCACCGACACCGACATCGCCAGCGCATAAGGCAGGCCCTCGGCGACGTAAAGCGTCGGAATCCACGACCACGGTGAAGTTTTTTTTGCGTCAGCCATTTTGCCGCGCGGATTTTAGGTTGCCCGGCGCTGAAAGGAAACTTTCTTCGTTTCCTTCGCGCCCGGCGCGCGACACAATGGGCGCATGACCGGCGCCTTTCTCAACGCCCTCGGCATCCTGCTCGGCGCGCTCTTCGGCCTGGCGCAACGCGCGCCGCTGTCCCTGCGCACGCAGGACTATTTCCGCCGCGCGCTCGGCGCGTTCACCGTCTTCTTCGGCTTGCGGCTGGTCTGGCTGAGCGTCAACGGAACTTTCGGTTCGTGCGCGAAACAGCTTTTCATCGCGCTCCTCGCCGTGCTGTTCGGCAACTGGCTCGGCCGGCTGCTGCACCTGCAAAAAATCTCCAACCGCCTCGGCCGCTTCGCCGGAAACCTGATTGCTTCCAGACAATCCACAACACCGGTGCGGGCCCGGGACGGCTTTCTCGCCTGCACGGTTTTGTTTTGCGCCGCGCCGCTCGGCCTGCTCGGCGTGGTGACGGACGGACTGGCCGGCGATTATTATCTGCTCGCCGCCAAGGCCGTGATGGACGGCCTGGCGATGACCGGCTTTATAAAAATTTTCAGCTGGCCGGCGGCGCTCTCGGCGTTTCCGGTTTATGCGATTTTTGGCGCACTTACCCTGGCCTGCCAGTCGGGCGCGAAGCCGTTGCTCGACGCGCACGGCCTGCTCGATTCCGTCAACGTCGCCGCCGGTCTCGTGGCGTGCGCCGTCGCGCTCGTTATTCTGGAAGTCCGCAAGGTTGAACTGGCGAATTATCTGCCCGCCCTCGTTGTCGCGCCGGGGCTGGCATGGCTATTCAGATGATCAATTTTATCTTGTGAATTGATCAGTGTATTGGCAGCGTTAACATCGTGTTCAACAAGGGAAACCGTCCACATAAACGAAAACTTTCACCGCACCAGAAGCAAATCCGGTTTTTTATCGGGTTGTCCGTTTTGGTGATCATTGTGGCAACCCTCGGCGTGTTTTTGCTTCTTAACTGGTCCAGCTTTTCCGTTCACTGAATCAGCCCGCGCTTCCGCAGCATCGCCTCCATTGCCTTGTCCATCAGCAGATCCGCCAGCGGCTTGGTGGCGTCGTCCAAGGTGGCGACTGCGGCTTGCAATTTTTTAAAATCCCCGGAACCATCGGAATTTTCCGTGACCATCGACACTTCCACTTCACGGACCGCCGATAAAATTTTCTCGCGGTAATCCGTTTCTATTTCGCCGCCAAAATCCGCAATTGCCTTTTGGGTTGCGGTCAAAGTCTCCTTGGCCTTCAGCGTTGCCTCAATCCACCGCCGCGCCGCCAGATCGTCGAATGCGTGCTCAACCGATTCCTCGACCATTTTTTGCACGGCGGAATCGTCCACGTCCACGGCGGATTTCATCTCCACGATTTTTTCCCGGCCGGTTTTGGTGTCGCGAGCCAGGACGTGCAATATGCCGTTCGCATCAATTTCAAACTGCACGCCTACGCGCGGCACCCCGCGCGGCGCGGCCTCAAAATCCAGCGTGAATTTGCCAAGGCTCCAGTTGTCCTTCGCGCGCTCGCGCTCGCCCTGCAAAATGTGGATGAGCATGTTGCGCTGGAAATCCATCGCCGTCGTGAACAGTTCGCCGGCCTTGACCGGAATCGTCGAGTTGCGCGGAATCAAAACATTCATCAGGCCGCCAAAAGTCTCCAAGCCGAGCGACAGCGGCGTCACGTCGAGCAGCAAAACGTTTTTGAAACCGCCGCTCAAAATCTCCGCCTGTATCGCTGCACCGAGCGCCACGGCTTCGTCCGGATTCTGCGACGTGTTCAACTGCGGCCCGGCGGCTTTGTGAAAATCTGAACCAAGCCGCAGGCTGCCGCGCGTCTCCTCAAAATCCGCGCAGCCGAACAGTTCGCCGACAAATTTCCGCACCAGCGGCATCCGCGTCTGGCCGCCGACGAGAATGATCTGATCCAAATCTTTCGCCTCCAGCTTCGCGTCCGCCAGCGCACGCAGGCAGTGCGGCCGCGTGCGGGCGATGATGTCGCGCGTCAGATTTTCCAGCTCGGTGCGCGTGAACTGGTAGCTGAAACTGAGATCCGCCGTGAGAAACGGCAGCGCGATTTCCACTTCCGTTTCGGTCGAAAGTTTGATTTTCGCCTGCTCCGCCGCTTCACGAACGCGCGACAAAACCTGATTTGAACAGAAGGAAACAAAGGAAACGGAGGTTTCTGTTTTTGAACTTTGTTCGCTTTGTTTGCTTCTGTTGATTTTTTCGGCCAGAAAATCCACGAGCCGTTTGTCCAGATCATCGCCGCCCAGCCGCGTGTTGCCGTTCGTTGACAAAACTTGAAACACGCCCTCGTTCAATTCCAGAATCGAAAGGTCAAATGTGCCGCCGCCCAAATCATACACCGCGATTTTCGATTTCTCCTTGAGCTTGTCCAAGCCGTAGGCCAGCGCGGCGGCGGTCGGTTCGTTGACGATGCGCTCGACGGTGAAGCCCGCGAGTTCGCCCGCGCGCTTGGTGGCGTTGCGCTGCGCGTCGTTGAAATACGCCGGCACGGTGATGACGGCGCGCGTGACGGCTTCGCCAAAATAATTTTCCGCATCGCGCTTCAGTTTTTTTAGCACCTCGGCGGAGATTTCCTCCGGCGAATAATTCCGGCCATGAATCGGAATCGTGACGGCACCCGCGTTGTCGGCCTTGACCGGATACGTCACGAGCATTTCTTCCTGCGCGATGTCCGCACCGCGCCGGCCCATGAAGCGCTTGACCGAATAAACCGTCTCCGCCGGTTTCAACAGCCGCACACGGTTTGCTTCATGGCCGACGATGGCTTCGGCATTGGCCGCCGAGAAATGCACGACCGACGGCGTGAGCCGCTGGCCATTGGCGTCCGCGATGACGAGCGGGATGCCCGAATCCACCGTGGCGACGAGGGAATTCGTGGTGCCCAGATCTATGCCGACAA
>Ga0182030_10008333_pt1 | contig 21492 bp, 18 predicted proteins | sample 812S3MmetaG_FD_121299 | JGI IMG/M metagenome (GOLD analysis project Ga0182030, IMG submission 121299) | Permafrost microbial communities from Stordalen Mire, Sweden - 812S3M metaG (Illumina Assembly) | ecosystem: Environmental > Terrestrial > Soil > Wetlands > Permafrost | place: Sweden...
CGTTGGGAAGATAGATTTGTACTTAGAGAGGTCGAAATCATCGGGGTAGGAGGGGTTGGGACAGTCTCAGACGTTGCGCCTAGTAAATTGGAGATAGGGAATGACTCGATGCGTAGTGAGGCCTTAGGAACGGACGAGGAGATGTTGGAAGATGGCGTGGATGCTGGATAGGAGATAAGATCTGCAATTCGGAGGAAGAGGTGGTGATGCGTACCTTTTAAGTTCTTGTTTTGGATTTCTGCTGCTTTCTCGGCGTTGAGTCTCTTCCTAACTTTAATGGCTTGTTCGTGGAGCTCGCGCATTGCTTGCTCGTTAAATGCCATGGTTGAGAGATCGACAGGTGTATTATTGCGGGGGCGGAGGATATTTGGAATTGTGAAGATGGGAGGTGTGTATCCAAGTATGAGTTGTTTGGTGGAAAAGCAAAAATTCGAAAGTATTGAAAGGTTGATATAGAGATCGAGGTGGCGAAGTCTGACTGGTAGGTAGTCAAGCATTAACAAACACGCGACATATTCCTCTTTGTGGCTTGACTTCATAAATTCACCTTCACCTACCTCACCCAAGGGAAATGGAAAATGCAAAGGACAGGCACATCAAACTCATTCATTTAGCCTTACGGCTCCTTCAAAATCTAGCTAGCTTACAATCAACCTCCCCCTTTCTTTCTCTGCATTTTGCTTCCCATCCAAGAAGTCCCATCAATGCAAGCAAGTCCCACAGTCTATCTACACACGGCCTCCAACTCAAAGAAATTCGTGACTGCCTTACAGACTTCAAGAACGAAAGCTTCTCCGCCCGTCTTTGGGGGAATGGCCGGGTTTTATTGAAACAAATGAAATAACATGCAAACGCTGAAGGGAATCGCTGGATTTGAGTGGTATCATGACGCTCTTCCGCTTCTTTCCTTCTTCTTATTCGAACTTCCGTCTCTTTGTTCCTGTTTCTGTTCTTCGAAACATCCTAGGATGTGCTCATTTTGGGGTAGAAGGTGCCTCCATATCCACAGGACTGCTGACCAACGGAATGGGTGGCAACTCCTTATCCAAACTACTCCTACTAAGCGGCTTCTTGATCTTTTCATGCCCCGTCCCGTGTGTATTAGGACTATAATCCTTCGCCGGCGTCAAAGGTCTCTCGTCCACATTATTCTTCGCGGGAGTTAGCGGTCTGTCGTCCTGTTCTCTACTACGCCCACTTCGCCCACTTCGTCCACCTGTACTTGATGCTTCGCCGAGCTCTTCTACTACAGGTAGCGTCTGGCCTTGTAGACCCCCCGTTCGCTCCGCAGATGGGCTTCGCCTTGTAGATATTTTCCTGGGCTCTGCTTCATCGTCTGCGTCGCCGTTTTTCTCACTTTTCATGGCCTCGTTCTCGTTTCTTTGGATCGTGGTGTTACTGGTCGTTGTCCTATGCATATGCTGACTACCTGATCTCCTCCTTGTAGAATCAATAGAAGTGGTATTTCGACGGTGGGTTGAGATATTATTAGAATCTGTTCGTGGAGGTGCAGCTTGTGATTCCCGTGCGGCCTCTTCAGGATTCTTAGTGATGCCCTCTATGAACCGAATGAATCGATCACCATAAGGTTCAGGGGCGATGGGCGAAATAAGCTTCTTGTCATGACTGATGCCCTCTATATGTATATTAGCACGACGTATCAAATAGAACGAAGAGAACTTACTCCACAAATGTTCTAACTTCTTCACAGTTCCATAATGTGTCAGACAATCAATAATCGACAAAAAGAATATCTCATCCCCTGGGCTATTGTCCTCATGTGTAGCCCTAAACCCTCCATCATCACTATAAAAAGTGAATTCTCGCTTGATGGTATTCTCCTCCATCTGGTCCGGCATTCGAGAACTACTTTGTCCCATAGGAATCGGCTTTTCTTGCTTGATAATTTGCCGCAACTCTCGAGCTTTCCGGGCATTTTCTAGTTTACTCGGCGTCCGCATCAACATGCCTCTTCCATCTGGCAGCGTAGGGATCTCGTCCTCTCCTCCTGGCTGGAAGACTTGTAAAGTCTTATCCCGTAGATTTTCCTGGTTGCCTTTTTGGAGATCATGTATTCCCACTAACATGCTGTAATCCATAATCTTCAATTTTTGCAAAAGGTGGACGTCCTTCTCCATTTGCTCGATGAATAATCGTTTCTTCTCCGGCCCGAATTCGAGGTGCAGATTCCTTCGTAACCAATTTAGATCCTTGAGAGTAGCACGAGGGTTCTTCTCTAGATCTTCCTCCTTGAAATCACGTCCTATTGTTGATCCTTTGAGATCAAATGTCTGATGAATATCTCGATGTGGTGGGAAGAGGTTGTTCATGACAACGAAATGTATTTTCCGCCCGTAAGGAATCTTCACCCTGTGAAGACCGTAAAATTGGGACAAAAGGGTATTTGGGTTTTGTTCGACATGTTGATAGTACTCCTTTAAGATCTTCCGCAAGAACTTGTGCTCAGCGTGATGTATCGTCTTGATGATATATTTGTAGTCCCTGGAGAAATAAAAAAAACTTCCACTCTTTCCAGGAGACCCCAGCTCGGATAGAATATATTTGCTTGTCAGGGACATGAGGTAATCGGCTGGATCAAGCTTAAACTTCGCCCGCAGATGTCGAAATACCCATGGCGCGTAATCCTTGAACTTGAAGTCGTATTTGGCGGATGGGGTTAACTCGTTTCCAGTTCTGCACATCATTAGCGCTACCACCTCAAGATCTGCATCCCTACTCACATATCAAACGAAAATTTATGCCTTGCATCGAAATCCGCATCCGTTAACAGCCTATCCAACTTCGCATTCGTCCTCGAAACCGTAAATCGAATTCCGGTCAACATATTATACGCCGTCACCCAATTCACATGGTTCTGGTCCACTTTCGTCCCGACAACTACTCTATCATCATCTTCCTCATCTTTCCTTTTCCTCTTGCTCGCCCGCTTTTGCCGTACTGCCTCCGCCCACCGCATCGCATCCTCGTCCACGAGGATCTCCTCATGTGGCATATTTGAATGTACAGATTGAGTATGCCGCCGATTGAGACTTAATGACCCTCTTCTTACACCCGCTGCAACCGCTGTAGGTGAAAATCTTCCACTACTATACGCGATTTCATCTCCGTCGCGGGAGTTTCGACCAGGACCCAGTTTGGGGACTTGGAGTGTATGTCGATGTTGTAGAGTTGCTGACCCAGGATGGGGAAGAGAGTGGGTGGATGGAGAGGGATTGAGCGGGCTAGGATATGCGGGCGGAGAGGAGAATCGATGTGGTGATGTAGGAGTTGCTCTTTGAGGAGTTTCGGTAAGCTGGGGAGTCGCAGGTAATAATGATGAGGTATATGTCAAAGGACCTGTACTTTGTGGATTCGTAGATACTGGTGGAGGTACTGAAACTCTCTTCGGGGGTTCACTATCCCCGTTTGTGGTTGGGGACTGTTCTTGGGGGGTTTGAGCAATTCCGTTTGTTGACGCAACTGAATTCCTATCACCATTCGAAACCCTGGGTATCCCATTTTGTGGTACTGGACTCCTCCTTCCATTTTCGGTTCCCCCATTGACCCCATTCATGGAAAGCGTGCTGCCATTGAGAGATGACCTGTGATCCCAACTACTCGCGCTGGATCGTCCATTTGGAATCGAATTTAAGCTTGCGTCATGCAGCATATCACCATTGACCTGTGGTCGACCTCCTGTTCCCCCATCTATGTATGTCTCTGGATCATCCCCTAGACTGCCCTTGATAGATGTATGTGAAGATGCTCTGACGTTTCCAATGACTTTCTCGTGGGATTGTCGGACGTGACTTGGGAGATCAAAGGGAGGGCGATTCGGGGATAACATGGGTCCTGTGTCATCGGACAGGAACGATGGCATCTCGTCAAAGTGTGGCATTCGAAAGACTGTCGTCAGGTATTACCACCTTATCGCAGTTCGTTGTATGAGATGCTACCGTTCGAAAGGAGGCGGGATCTGCGAAATTGGCAAGACTTGGCAGCTCGTGTCTCCTTGCTGAGTTGTCTCTTGGTGATCGAGACAATCTACTTCAATCAAGTATATCGGCATGTCTTTGCCCAAGGGTATAGATCATTGAGTTATGCGATATATTGTTAAGTTGGGCTCACAAAAGATATCGTTTTCTTGATGCTAGGATACAACTATATTTAGGGCCCATCCGGGTCGGCTTGCGCATGGAGGCGAAGCATTGCCAGCAGAGCAAACCTGTGCGACGCGGAAATTGGCTCAGCAAACTTGATATATTCTACTCGGAATCACCGGAGAGGTTTTCAACACCCAGTGGGATACCATTCATCCTGATTCCGTAGACTTTGACTTTATTCCCATCAATTCCATTCTCCGGATGTCACTTCTTGGAGTTTTGGGGCTAATCCTAATTTAGTAGGAAGTCGGATTATGTTTTCGCCGACCTCACTCGGGCGTTTGCTCGTGATTTCTCAGCGAATCTGGAGATAGAATCTGCATCGACACACATAAGAGCGGGATGTCACTTGAAAAGATTCGTCACCAAGGTGTCACTATTCAGCTAATGAGGATGTATTTATCTCTATCCAACCCATTTTATTCTGAGGACTGTTCGAATCATTCATGAGGGTTCAAAAGCCGGGCGCGGAAACGTTCCAAGCAGCGGTCAATCTTGAAGAACGACTGTCCGATATCTTTGCATTATAAGGGGTCATATTCAATAGGGGTTCTCCACTAGGTATTTAATCTGGATCATGGGGTCTGTGTTGAATTTCTTATAAGACTTCTTGGTTTTTCATTCTGGATTCACGTTGCGAGTATGTTCTTGTTTTTGGGCGACTTTTGCTCGCTCGTAGAGGATGGACTGGGCCACAGCACACCCAGGTTCCACTCCTCTGCTCAGCTGGTACAACTCCATGATTGCGTCTTTTGAGGCAATATTGATTCCACAGTCTCTTGATCAGATGATTTTAATTGGGTATTTTCCGGCGCAATTATTCTGGTGAATGAAAGCTGTGGCGGGTTGTGGCTGTGTCTTGGGGAGTGACAGCACAGAGAAGACATGGTGACGAGTCCAGGTTCGCGCATCTGCTAAACTGGATCGATTTCAACCTCTTTCTTCTCAGCTTAAAGAATAAATTTCAAATTCTCCTCTGCAAAATCTCAATGCGTGCTCATTTCAACTGCCGTTATCTCATCACGTTACACAAGTGGCCGTTGAAGGTGGAGATTTTTGACCGGGATTCTCGGATGGGGCTTTTTCTTTCATGCATCCGCCCCGTCGAAAATCATAACAATGGAAATATGACCTGGACGCGTCATGGTTTTGATCTCGCAGTTTGAATTTCGTCTCATGTCTGAAATGCATCAATTTCAGGTTTGGGGACCAAATAGAGAAGAAAAGTATGTAGTTTTCAATGTCATTCATTGATCTGGTATAATACATCCACCTCAGTGAGGCCCCAAAACAACCCAAACCATTTCGTCCCATCTATCAGCAACAGATCCAGTTTCACACCGTGTACACAAAGACAAGCGACTTTGATACAGTATGACGAGAACCAGAACCCAGCTATCCCAGTCATCAATGATACGCAAGTATTCCAGACAAAAACTACAGATCCGTAAAGCCGCAATACCAACAAAACGCGTGATTCAGACCCCTTCACAGCGCGATATTTCCCACCCGCAACGCCTGATATGGACAACCGAAGGAAAAGACACCCAAGATTACCTTATGCTTTAGCAGCGGCCTTCTTGGGTGTCGCCTTCTTCGGAGCTGCCTTCTTGGGGGCGGCCTTCTTTTTTGGCTCAGCCTTGGTTGTCTTGGTGACTCGTCCAGACTTGGTCTTGCTTAGGACAGTTGGCTTCTCGACGACGGCAGGTGCCTGTTAAATGATTAGACCCGTTGCGACAGTTCAGTTGCAAGTATGCTTACGGCTTTTGGTGCAGCAGCCTTCTTGGGTTTGGGAGCAGCCTTTGCCTTGGCGGGCTTAGGTGCGGCTGCCTTCTTTGGTGCAGCGACCTTCTTTGCCTTGGGGGCAGCCTTGGGCTTAGCAGCAGGCTTCTTTGTGGTTGTGGCCTTCTTGACAGCAGGCTTCTTCTCAGTCTTAGGTTTGGCAGCCGCTGGCTTTGGCTCTTTCTTGGCAAGCTTGGTTCCCCCGGATGGTCCTGTATGAGAGATTAGCAGGTGGTTTTTGAAAACGAGGCGCAACACGTACCCTTTGGTTGAGCAAAGACACCTTTCTCAACACCAGCCTTGAGAGCGCGGTTGAACAGAGAGTCGAAGATGTTGTCATTGGCAGGAATCTTGTTGTTGGCCTTGACATACTTCTTGAGAGCGGAGCGGCTGCAAGAAGTCAGTGAGACGGCCCATGTAAACAAACGACGCGTCGAAATCAAAATTCGAGACTCGCGCCGAGTCATTGGAAGGATTCGTACCTTGAGCCGGAGCGCTAAGAAGCAATTGTCAGCAAAGGTTGTCAAAAGCTGGGGAGAGTAAACATACATCCTTCAAAGTGATGATGGCGGCAGTGATCATGTCTAGAAAAACGCGTCAGTGGAATTCTTTTTTCAATATCCAAAACTACGGCTATCTGCAGAAAATTTGTGCGATCCAGATAAAATATATGCGCTTGTAACGCGACGTTGTTGTGGAAGAGGCAGAGCTATCATACCTTGGTAGCTGGCATGGTCAGAAGCGGCCTTAGCCTTGGGTGCTGCGGTCTTGGGAGGCATTGTTAAAGATTGATGTAATGTATTAAGATAATACGTGAGGATAGATGCGTATGGATGAAAGTTCGAGAATTGGAATTGGAATTTGGAAGTGGTGGGTTGTCGAAAAAGTTGGTTGGGAGAAAAGCAGAAAAGGTCGGAAGACGTGTGAGAAGCGGGGGTTCTTGTTTATTTGTAGTAGCGAAGAGGCTGTGAGTGATTTCGAAGTGATGGAAAGAGCTAGTCCCGATTAAGCGGCTGAGAACTCGAATCGCAAACGAGCGTTAAACTTTTGAATTGAACCACGAATTTTGATTGGTCGAAATCGAGCCAGAATTGACACCCTTGGATCACCAGACTTGGTCTGCCACACCTTTCGATTCTCTCTCTCTCTGCCACACTTTGTTAGGAAAAGAGAAGGACAACGCATACATTATGGGTGCCTATGAGATTTATATGATTCATTGCCTTCTTATCTTCGTTAATTCATGTGCAATTAATCCTCGAAGTGCTTTGAAGTCTCTTCCGTTTCTTGATATCAAAATAGCTTTGAAAGTCAAAACAGCTCAGATCAAAGAAATGCCCCAAATGCGATCAGGTTGTTTTGAACAGCAGAACGTGTCTGATGAAATAGTTTTCTCTAGAATTGAGTCCATTGACATTGAAATCCTATCTTTCCAGGAAAAAATTATTTGAGAATACGCATTGTTCGTTGGAATACTGGCATATAAAGTCTGTTGGTGACCATCTCGGGAATTGAAGCAATTCGCGATTTCGCATCGCCCACAATGAATGTGGAATACGGGGACAGCCACCAATTAATTGGAAACAATTTGTGTTTTCCAGAGTCCGGTGATTGAATTACTTCAAGTCTATCTATTCAGAATAACTATTCTAGTTCTGTGTTGGAAGTTCTAGAGTTCTTTCCAAAAGTCGTGTTTTGAAGCCTTCGCGAACTTTGCGACCGACAGAAATGAATTGAGCGTAGCACATCAATAACAAATAGTCTCGAGTCGAATATATACTGAAAGATGGACATTTATAATGAGGTTCATGCCCTAATAATTGAAATTTGAAAGGATTTACTATTTGGGGAGTTCTAGAGTTCTTTCGAGAAGTCATGTTTTCACGATCCTGTGAGTCTGCGACCGACAGAAATAAACAGGACGCAGCACATCAACAACAGATCATTTCAAGCCTAATATACATTGAAGTATATTCATTGATGATCAGTATCATACTCGATCGAATTGAATGTATAAAGAATTATTGTTTGGGAAGTTCTGCAGTTCTTTCTAAAAGTCAAGTTTTGGCTGCCATGCGAGTCTGCGACCGATGAAAATGAATTGCACATTCAACATCGACAACGCATTTTCTCAAATCGATTTTATATCGAAAGAGATTATTTTATAGGCAGTTCTATGTACGATCAGAAAAGGATTGTTCTTAATTAAAATACAGGGAGCTTAGAAGTCATTCTCAAAAGTCATATTTTGTTGAAAACGCGCGTCTCCGACCATCAAAATTGAAGCTCACATTGGCTAACAGCAACAGTTTTATTAATCAAAATCAAGATCATATCGAAGCTTCCCCTTTCTAATAATTTTTAAGTTTGACTAATCAAAGTTTCAATTCAATTGCAAAGTTCGATTATTTGGAGGTCTTTCCCAGTATCATTGTTTGAACGTCTCGCGAGTTTGCGACCGAGGGAGAATATTTCAGGCAATGAGTATTCAGGCTGAAGCTTATCTTTTGATCTAATCACTGAACGTCTCTTGACATTCTATATTTACTTCTCTGCTACATGTTTAGATGGACTTTCCATTTTCCTGACTGTCCTTGGCCGTATTTCGGCCACCACAAGACATTCGACAAGCACACCGATCCAGGTCAGCACTTCTGGTACCTATATACAATTCACATTGCTCAATCTCATTCTTTGAAAAGCCCATCATAGATCTTTTGAAACTATAACGTTCTGTCACATCGGAAAGTAGACCAATCCTAGCTGCCTCGATGTTTGTTTACGCAGCCGATTATGCGAGACTGGGGCGTCTTTGATCCATTCGCGCTTCTGAGTCCGCATCCGAACAATTACTCTACCAGGCTCTACGAGGCGGCTAAATTTGAATCGATGAATTGGATTCCGAGGGATTCAGCATTGCTCTTACTTCGCCTCTATTTTGTTTCTAATTTTAGAACTTCTCGGCTGGGTATTTGTTTGGAAGTTATCCTGACAATCGAGGTAAGAACTTTATGGTGTGACTTGAAGACCACATACTAATCTCAAGAACTGAAAAAGGAAATTTCACAAAATTATCTTCGACGTGGATTCTGTTTCCGCCTTCATGTGGCCTTGTCTTGGGGTATGTGTTCAGAATCTATCTCTACCTCAGGAATTAGGAATGCCTGATTTACAACCCTTGTCCATTCACAGCCATCTGATTCGAATTGGAATAAATAAATTAACCAGCCCCTGTTCGATCGGGCGAAGGTGCCTGATTACAACGTTCTTTTATTAAGGAACAGTTTTAAGGCTGCAGCTCGGCCAGCTTACCGAAAAGTGAGGCGGCTCACACCGTTTACCTCGACAGCCTTGTCGTACCTATTCATCCACTGGTCATCCAGTATCCACTCTGAGTGCTGAGGTCCTTGCGCCCGATTGCTTCCAGAAGATTCACCTGTACACATTGAGCATTGCCTTGTCAGTCCTGTCGAAACACGCCCGGTGATGGACTAAACTCTACTATTTCACTGACGCTACCCTAGCCTTTGAATGAAGGTCACACTGTTACGCGCTTCTCCTCAATTCAGGGATTCAATATAGTGATGCGGACATTAGCTCTGAACGTTAGGCATGAAAAGTATTGCAGACCATGCCGTATCCAATCAACCTCCAGATTTACATATCAATCAACTAGATCAAGAATTGTAGACCAGCCCCTTTTGTACTCTCAAGGTTCAGCAGGAGATTTGCTTTTACCGCTGGCAGTGTGTGTTTAGCTGCTACCCCAAAGACTAGTGAAACCAGGGAAGGGACTGGTTCCTGACATCATTAGTCATGGTCAAGAACTCTCGAACGCGACCGATATTGTCTACGATTTTAACAAACGAAGAACTTAACGAGGATGAGATCTCTGGACATCCTTTGTTTCTTAATAGGTCTTAAGTGTGACTCGTTACATGTGATATCAGCCTATCGGGAACGAAAGTTCCACAGCAGCATCGATTTTCATACTGGAGGCTGGATAGAGGATTCAAAATTGTTGATTTCAAATGAGGAATGGGGTGTTTCCGAGAAAGGATTGTGATGGATGTGTGGTTTTAACGAGGAAAAGATTAAATTATTGTGCTCTATATACTTCTTCATGCCAAAATCTTGTCTGCAAAGTCAAAGAGATTTCTAATACCGAAACAACTCCCATTAGAAGTAGCTTGTTCATTCGTATAGATACAAGTGTTGTGTAGTTACCAAATCGTCTTGTTAAGTTACAGAGCGTCTATCTGATAAAGTTCTCACAAGGCAGCATGGTAGTAAGGTTAGTCCGGAAACGGACCCTTCGTCGGTGGTTATATTCACGGCGAAATCCAGGAAAGGAGAGGCTAGCAGGTGGTTGTGTGTATATGCATTTGTGTCAAGTATTGTAATATGCCATCTCTAACGTCCATCCCTGCGTGCCGGAAAAAATGATAGGTACTTTGACTTTAAGAATCTTAAAAACTATGCACACCCTAATATCTCCTATAATTTTTTAAAGATTATATTTTATAGCTACTCCCGGATACTCTGAGCCCCTCTTACTAGAAAATTATGTTCATGTCGTCGCCCTAACGCCTGATTTGCAAAGAGTCTTTTTTTTATAGCAAAATAAAGTTCTGTTCTTTTTGTATAGTGAATGATACTGGTGCTGGGTACTGCTATACAAGTCCAAAGATATACAACAGACACGACTCCACGGCCGTTAAATCGACCATTGGATCACATTGAGACCTTTCATTACAAGTCCTCTGTCCAATGCGTGCACTTCCACAGCTCACAACATGATAGAAACCCTTGTTTTCTACTCAACCCGAAAATGATTTACCTAGGAACATATCCGCCTACAAGAAAGAACTCCATTACCCCATATCAACAGTGTAGCCCATCGCCAAGATTGTGATATTACTACAAAATATTAGCAGAAGCATGGTTTTTCACAGAAAACAACTTACAAAAGACTCTAATCATCAAAGATCCGATCTAAAAAAAGACTTCTTAGAAAGTAGTAAAAGTAGCGGCAAGGGCTTTGTAGCCTCCTCCCAGACATACTTTATAAGAGTTCTAACTCCAACGACACCGACTTCTCCTACTACATTGCCAGTACTTCTCCCAGCACTTGACCAGAACTCTGACTTAAAGACCACAATTTATAGTAATTCGTATAAGTTGCTATTGCCCATGATAAAGATAACTTTAGATAAAGAAAAGTTTTAGTATTTAGAATAGCTAACTATCGACCTCCACCATCAATTACTCGCTTTATTCACAACTAAAGAAAAAAAAAGGCCAAACTCATCACAAGTAATATACTTAATAATATAAAGTCCCATCTGCAAATCATCAAACCAGACAAGCTCAGCCTCCACATAAAATTCAGCCTCTTGCAAGTACGTTATAACCTTTCTCACGCTGGACAAATAAGCAAAGAGAGTATTATCATATGGCTTGAACTAGAATACTGTTGGCTTTGAAGGAAGAAGCGACCAAAGAGGACTCAGCATAGACGTGTAAGAGCCCTATTCGGTAATTGTTGTACTGTTTCAATTGTATAGCTATCATCTACCTGGCAGTATCTGCAGCCAAGACTCTTGGCTCTCTCTTTGGATCGATTCGCACAGCAATTGTTGCATGATTCTGTTGCACGATTTCAATCCAGGCTCCTACTTTGGTGTTTGGATAAAAAATTGTACCCTTGTATTCTAACGCCACGACGTCTCAAAATGCTAATTATAGTAGAAACTACGTGGGTCATCAAACCAGAGGGTGGCAACAAGCTGGTCACATGATGGCCGCGAACTTTCTGGCGATTATTGTCATTTACAAAGTTTCAGACAATTTCCAACCACAGACAGAAGAGACCGTCTTGCTTATCAAACCGAATTCAGCTCCTGCAAGCCACCAAGTGACTGAAACAATATTGACATGCATGTACGGAGTATCCCGTGTTCTATTTCTCCAAGAAAGGGAGGAGTACAGTAAAAGGCGAATTTCGTGTCGCTAATTTTTATATATAACTTTTTTAAGGCGCTGCGTGGTAAGCCTGTGACTTGTGTGGCTTGTACCAGGGAGGTACCTTAAAGGCAGAATTGGCGCCAATTTGTGGCTACCTGGGTTTCTAAGGCGCTTCGAATTTTGATACCGCTTCGTGGTCAACGATATATTGTTTCGCGAAGCCGCCAACGTTATGGCGTTACGTTCCCCATCAGCTACCGGCCTCTATCGGCCTCTATCACCCACCACAAAGGAAATACGTATCCTGATTCTGGAACCAGGACCTTCTGAGGCAGCCATAAAATGCCACCTGCAACACGTATCCCTGAACTCGACCTTGGAATTTGAAGCTCTGTCTTACATGTGGGGAGACCCGTCTCGTTTACGCAGAATTCACTTATCGGGTCATGAATGGACGGTCACGGAAAACCTGGAAAGGGCTCTTCGCCATCACAGAGAGGAGCAAGAGCCTCGTCCTCTGTGGGTAGATGCGCTGTGCATAAACCAGAGCGATATGGCCGAACGAAGCCAACAGGTAGGTATGATGCGCGAAATATATGCCACAGCCGAGAGGGTGATCGCAAGGACTGGAAAGGCAAGCCAAGACAGCGAGGAAGCCATCGAATTGATAAAAGAAATGGGGCGTTTCATGAGAATACATGATGGACATTTGCCTCCTATGACGACGATTACCGCCGACGACCTCCGCCAACGCGGCTTTGACCCGTCCACAAAAGCTTGGGGTGCGCTCTGGGCGCTCTTCGACCGGCCTTACTGGGGCAGAGTATGGATGGTCCAAGAACTGGCAAGCCATGATAGTGTCGTCATCGTCGCTGGGTACAGTTTTGCACTCAAGGGAGACTACATCCGAACGTGCATATTGATCCAGGCTTTGGCGCGGTCTACAAAATACCGGTCCAGTACAACTGGACTGAGAGAAGAGCCCATTCATTCATTGCAGATGCGGGACTACCCGAAAGCATTGGGGATGCGCAATATATTGTCATTGTGCAACAAAGTCGACACGCAGGCAAAACTGCTCATTCTGTTGTCTGGCATGTTCAACATGGAGGCCTCGGATTACCGTGACAGGATATATGCGATAATGGGTGTGGTGGGCGACGAGCTGTCAGCATTTCCAGCAGACTATACCAAACCCAAGGAGCGTGTCTTCCAAGATTATGTGAAGTTCCTCGTCAGGCGCCATCATAACCTGCTCTGCTTGCAAGGCAACAGACAAAAGGCCGTGGATTTCGGGCCGTCTTGGATACCAGCATTGTCCACTGGGTTGCCGGGTGGCGCGGTTTGGGCCTTCAGTGATCATCCTTATAGGGCTAGCGGAGGTCGAGCGGTAGAGGTGGTGTTCGATGAGAACTGCTCGCTTCTCCATGCGCGAGGAATCATGGTCGGTCGTCTGCGAGTGGTGCATGGGCCTTTCACGAAGGAAGACACGGACCCACAGAGAGAAAAGCTATATTCATATCTCTGTGAGCTTGACGAACATATGAGATTGGCGGTTTGGAGGGCTCTGGTTATGGATACGGACCTCACAGACTGGGATAACCCCGTGTTTCCAGCTCCCCAAGAGTTCTACAGAATGCACCGTGTTCTGTATCACCTCGATGCACCACCTCGGGATTTCGAGCCTCGTCAGCCGTATCACACAAGATGCGTAAACTACGTCAACAAGTACGAAGAAAACATGAATGGGTGCCTCTTAAACCGCCAGTTCTTCGCCACGGACAATGGCTATGTGGGTATTGGTCCGTTTAGGGCGAGGATGGATGACGTAGTTGTGATCTTGTTCGGTGGGACATTCTCCTTCGTATTGAGACCTAAAGGGGAAATTTACGAACTCATTGGAGATGCGTACGTTCAAGGAGTGATGCTGGGCGAGCTCGTGGCAGCTGCTGCTAGTACTCAAGTTCGCACGTTTACACTATGCTGAGCCCGGTGCCTCGCCTATAATAGATTACATGCTTAGCATAGTAAACGGGGAATGCAAAATTTGTAATTATAGACATGGATATCCCTTCAAAATCGTGAAGCTATTAGTGCTCTTATATTAAAGTCAACATGATCACAAAGAAGTCGAGATATATCTAGCTAGAGCTCTAGACTATTTAACGACTTTAGTAGTGCTCTCTACTAATACCTACGCTACCCAATTTGCCTGCTTAACCTTAACCTAACCCTTACCATTAAAGAGATTAAAAGTAAGGGTCTATAGCAGAGTGTTTTAGAGTGAAAGCTAATCTTAGTAGTGATTGTATTATATTCTTAAAAATGAACAATGCTATTGTTTTCGAACCTTGAAGCTATATTTGAACTCAAAAGAAGCTCTTGCCACCGCCCCGAAACTTAGAAAAAGATCAATAATTATAATAAAGCAGGGGATAATAATAGCAATAGCAGATTTTAATACTCTTAATAGGATGATTGACAGCAAAGCCAAATTATTTTATATTTCTAAGTACAAGCTGTGCTCTTAAAGAGAAATAGCCAGAGAATAATACCAAACTAATCAAAACTTTATATATTCATGTGGTGGAAATTTAAACCCCCCAAACCATGAAGTCATTCCGGCACGCAGGATGGACGTTAACTTATCAGTTCATCTAAACTAATAAATAGGGCATTGATTTTTCCTCATGTAGCCATGAGGTACATCGAAAACCAAAGGCCGTCTTCCGAACACTGATGTATGTCTCAGTGATGAAATTCCAAGACGGCATAATGGATAAAATGAAGAAAGTACCTTGCTTTGAGTTTATGGCTTAACGGGCCAAGAAGTTGGATATGAAATACCCATAGCTAATTATTCAATATTACATTATCAACGATGAGACAGACAGCCTCATCAAGAAAGCCGACAAGAGATGAAATATCATCTGATTCGGAGACCTAATGGAGATGCTGTAAATCAGGAATGGTGTGGTATTCTCGTGGGGAGCGATAATGGGAGGATGGCTCAATTGGCACCGAATGCGGATCCTGAGTGTTAAGACGGTCAGGCTGTGAGGCAAGCAGAGATTATTCTGGAGTCTGAGAAGTTCTTGTTGCTTCGTACTGTTGCAGAATGCAGAGGTGTAGAGATTTTCTTGTATAAGTTATTTCATATTGCAACTGCTGTGGAACTTTTTTTCGGCGTTGGCACAGTTGTATTTCAACATGGTTGAATATCGTTTATACTCAGCCTAGCGATCTGTTCGCCACATTCAAGTGTTATTTGCTAAGTCTGCCTATTATCAATAGCTAGCTAGGCAACCGCAATAAATCTCATTTGTTGCAAATCGCATTTCTGTGGCGGACTGTCCCGTCCCTTGGCACTCTCGGTGAAGGCTCACTTAGTGGCGAAAATTTAGGCAAGCCTCTTTCTAAGACATAGCATAGACAATTTCCTGGATCTTCAATATCAATGCTTGGAAAAACTCGTATTTGCCCTTTGTGTGCTAGGTGTAGCAGATACGTTGTTGCTATATTGCCACTGGATAGACGTTTTCCCTTCCTGGTGGAAGAAGCTGGAGGTTGGAGCTCCGCCGAGTGGCTACAAAAGGTGATTTTTGTATTCTAATCATAGAACTCTAATTGGAGAAGGCTTCGCACAGCCTCTTTCTTGTAATCTGTAGACTTCGACTATAAAGAGCCCAGATTCACAGCATATCATGGCTCAACTCGACACTTCCCGCTTCTCATCCAATAGCTACAGCCTTAAGCCTTTTTATATCATAGCCCTAAATCATATTCCTATATTCGAATCGCGTGGAAGAGGCAGTGTACTCCAAGACTCGTGCTCCGCAATACAATTGTGACATATGACCAGGTGAAGGATTGAGGATTGAGGCTGAAGGATGAGGCTGATGAGGCTCATTCGGTGAAGGATCAATTGAGTGGAGAATGATTGTTTTGTTGCATGTCGCGGTGGTGTGGCTGTGACTTTGGGACTTCTGTAATACGATTGTTGGGTCGCGCTGTATTTGAAGTGGTTCCCGATGTCGTGAGAGAAAAGGGGGGCGCGATCACGTGATAATTCTGGGTAAGGGGGCCGAGCATTTTCCTTGCTTTAGGCTGCTGTCTATTCCTTAATGGAAAACAAGTAGAAAAAATTAGAAGGAGACTATAAAGGGAATTTTATTTACTTCTATCGCGAAATCTAGCTCTTGTGGGCATCGAATTTCGTGCTGAATTATATTTCACCCGACTGAGGTGAAGTGACCAGGTAGATCAAATCATCGGGTCCTTTTGCACAAATCAAATTCTTGAGCAATGTCACCAAGAGAGACTTGATGGTTCGCTCTCGATCTCTGATTGATCAGCTATTTTGGGCATTCCTTGTGGAGGGTGAGTGATCCAAAAGACGCGAGGTAGAAGGATGAGGCTGATGGCGCTGCGGATGGGGGAACAGAACATCCACATTTGTTGCATATCGTGCTCATGTGGCTGTGCGATCGTGTTCAAACTCATTGCTAAGACGATTTCTTTCCGACATGTCTTTGAAGGGAGGATATTGTTATGGCCCATTTGCTTCTTGGAGCAGTTTCCCACGTGATCCAGTTGAATTATCATCAAGGATTCGAGGATGAAATGCTATGAACTTCCATGAACTTAAAACGTGTAAAATGCTTCCTTGAGGTCTCGATTTCCTACAATGTGCTACAATACTAAGATACAGGACCAGGACTTCGGTCCCGATACTTGGTTAAATTTATATTCAGTCAGCTTGTGCGCCCTGTGTTTCCCCTAAGTCTTGAACTGCAAAGTCTTCGAAGGAAGTCATTTCGGTATGATTAAAATATGAGGACCGTGGCTCCGCGTCGAATTGCTCCTCAGTCATGGCTTGAAGCTGGGTTGGCACAAAGTCGTCATTGCTCGGAGCTAATTCTGTTTCCTCAAAGTTCAAGTATTGTGCCGCATCGAACAGGAGAGAATCCATCGGTACGTTAAAATGTAATGACATTTGATCATCCGTATCCGAGAAGAATGCGTCCAACGAATTATGGTGGGAAGAACTTGATAGGGGAGGATTTGACGCGTAGCCCGAATCAGATGTATTATGCTTTTTCTTACTTTGCTGCGCCCGCAGTTCGGATAGGTTCGTGAAAGATATAGGATGAGTTGTAGGCGGGGGAGGTTGGAAGAATGTCTCAATAGTGGTCGACTGATCGTTTTCCATCGCTGAGACCTGATTTCTATCTTGTCTAGCAGGCGACCCGACTTCGGGCTCTGACCTTTGCATGTTACGAAAGCTTGAGAAAGCCTGGTTTTGTGCATCCTGTATGATTTCCATCATTCGTCTTTGTAGATGCGTTTCAATGGGTTGGAATTCATTGCCGATTGCCACCTCGAGAGCATTTTGAACGAGATTGGGTAGGACACGACGAAGATATGCCTCGTAGTCTGCTAGATTCACAGAATCTGGAGATTGTGGCCTAATAATATCGTGGTCTGATATTGGCTCAAAATCTGGATCGTATCAGCGATGAACCCTATCTAGGATGACCAGTATATATCATTGTACTTAGGGAGAGAAAAGACGAAGGTTAACGTACAAGGATCAGGCACAACTTCGTTTGGAAAAATAATCTTGTAGATTCGCTCCCACTTTCCGGCCTCTGTTTGTCCTGGATGGGATTTCTTCCTACACTGTATCTGATCTTTCATTTTGCGGGTAATTCCATCCGCCAATTTGCCAACCTTCACATCGCATCTCTCTTCAGTCATGATGTGAGCTTCTAGCTCCTCTTCAGACTCAAATATTGACTTGCATCGTAGACATTGTTGTATCAGATGATACTGATAGAGGTGGGCTCTTTGAGTTTGTTAGTAATCAGATGATTTATCTCGCTGCTCCACTTACTTCAGTCGGGCGATCGTCTTTTGCGGTTTGAGAGCACATCGCGGCCACTCCTGGACGGAGTACTTTCGGGGATCTCGTTTTCGATATGGGCAGGAAAATTGCCTGAGTAGGGAATCATCTTCATCCACTGCTGGCAATTTATCGATTCTTTTGCGTCGTCGCCCCGAGCGGTCATCTTGTTCCTCGTCATCACCGTCCCCGCGAGAGCGTTTAACTTGCCGTACACCAGAAGAGCTTCGAGAAATGGCTCCAGAATCAGACGCAGATGTGGACGTGGTTTGACTTGCTCCGTCAGATGCGACGCAAATTTGTCGCCTGCCAGTCGACCAGCTGTCCTTAAAGATTGCCCAAAACTCTGCCATCAGCCTATCAAGTACTCTAGATCTCATGGGCGTCATCTGATTTCGTACAATCCAATTCTCAAACTCCAAGTTTTCTTCGGTATCGCTACTAGCAAGGAATCGAGTAATCTCCGGAGGGTTCTCCGCTTCGCTATCTTCTTCCCAGTCGGTATCATCTTCTGATGATATCGAGTCGGCCTGAGAGCTTATTTGGGAGAAGACTCGAGAGCCACAAATTTCGGTCGGTCTGAGAGCAGAGCCCTCCGCTGGGCTAATAGAAGGAATGATATTGCAGCTCGTATGAGTTAGATGGGCCTCTCCAGCATAACATTCTGTCAAGGAATCATGCGAGGCTTTGCCAAACGGAACTTGCAGGTTTGCGTCGGAGGAGGGAGGAACCTCTTCCTGAATTAGATTTGCGAGTCTTATCACTTGAATTCTCTCACGTCGCTTTTCTCTCTCGATAAATCGCTTCTCCTTCTCAAGGTCATCAACTACTAACAACGCTCTGTCTTCCGGAACTTCTTGTACCTTAAGAAAAGCGGGATTCGGCTTGGTAACTAAAAAGTCTCGGGTTTCTTTGTAGGCGATGTGTTCTTCGTGTAAAGTCTCGTTGAGCTGTGAGAACTTTCCTCCATAGTAGTATTTTTTCTTGTCCTGAATTGGTGGAAGTTCAAGACTTTCGAGACGTTGTCCCTGATCACTCCTTGTGCAGGATGATCGTGCCGTAGAAGCAGATCTTCTGCCATCGGAAAAACAGGAGGAATAAACTGAGTTGTTACTTGACCTACTCGGTGCTATCGAACCTGTATCTGAAATGGCCTGTTTCGGGGTCTCTCTACGAAATGCAATATCACTCTCCTCCAGAGGCACTCGCTGTATTGGTAATCTTGGAGGCGCAGTCACCTCCGTGTTGTAACTACCATCTGTCGTCAGTATGGGCTGATATTTGTTTCGATCCCGATCAGAGAGCTCCAGGGCGGAAAGATGTCTTGGGTCTTGAATCTCTAGTCCATCTAGGTATTCTCTGACCCTCTCCATTGTACTATCGTCTCTTCGGCCTACAGAACGATATTCTGTATACCAAGCTCAGTGACTTTATGAATTTAAGACAGCTGAAGGCACCATGACAATTGAATCAACTGGTTTATGAGATCGTAAAATAGAACCACGCGGTGTACTATGTAACTTTCCTGCCGATTTCCAGAGGACTCCCGTCAGGCTTGGTTGCTTTTTTGTTGAGGTCAAGAGCTTTGGTGAATTCAAAGAGCGTGCGATGCCGTCATAGTGCAATTATTTAGTGATCAGATAAGAATGCAATAGGTGTATCTTGGATGTTTATATGAAAATAAATACAGTGAGATGTTGCGGTGGCTGAGCACATGACCCAAGTTTTGCAGCTTTCTGCAAAACTTTTCGTACGGTTTTGAGTGGTAGAGGCACTGCCAGCACGTGATATTTCCTGAAATGTTTTGAGACCAGTTGTTGCAACGCAAAGGTTCATTTTTGCACTCTTAAGGTTGAAACAGGAGTCAGAAAGGTGAATCCTCACCCTTATATGAAGGATGAAATGCCCCGTTGTCAAGGATTCATCAAGACTATTCTGTCTCTGCTTGTCCTTCCTCTGCATTGGATTACTGCTCGAATCTTTCCATCAGCGAAGTTTAAAGAGTTCTGAGTTACTAAGTATGGCATGTCAGCATAAAAAGTCTCCGTCCGAGCAGCCTATAGGCTCAACTTCTCCCCCGAGGTAAACAAAAACCTAAATCATCTCCTAACATTAACTTGGAACGCAATTGATTATTTCCCAGTGTTCATGCTAAGAATAGATGTTCCTATTCAAGCACTTCTGCTTCACTCAACAGCTACATATATCAGTCAGGAGGTATTGAAGAACGTCTGATCGGGGGAGAAGCGCCTAGCCTGCGGAGCTATGTTGACAGAGCGGCGAATGCTATTGCTGAGTTTGAACGAGCATTCGGTGGACGGAAATGAAGGGGTTTGTCGAATTCTTGGCTAGAAGGACAGGAAAAAGATACCATGAGGCAAAACGGAGTAGTTTCAGCGAGCTTCTGGTGTCGTGCTGTACCAGAAATTTATGTTGCTGGAAAGTTATCAGAGAGAATACCTACTAAGGTGTACTAAGAGAATTGTAGGAATCTAATATTTGGTCTGGCAAAATAACATACCTGATCATGAGGCAGAGAAGTTCAATCTCGTGTGATAGTTCATCGTCTTTCTTTAACTTGCTTCAAGAGCCCACTTGTCTGGTAAAATATGCCTCAAACTTTTTATAGAAGCTTTACATAAATGACAGTTAAAAAGCTTTAACAGCAGCCTCAAATTCCATATTAAATGGAGTCAAGATATAGACAAGATCTCCCCCACTCACGTTATTCTCGGACTTAAAGGCATTGGGATAGAACAATGATTTCTTAGCTATGTTTGGCCCCGAATGACAAGAGAATATGGCCCATTCGTCCGAGCATTAGTGATATCTGCAATCATCCTCCATCGATGGTCTACCTCGACGCAAACCCAGCAAAAGGTTTAACAGTCTTAATATCCAAAGGCGCAGCAAGCAAATTCTCCTCAGCAAGGGCCTTCCCTAAAGTCTGGAAATACTCCGTCTTGAAATGACCATCAAACGTCGCTTGATCCTTGTCTTCAAGCTTGTCAGTTTCGAAAGATGCAGTTGGGATTTCTTTACTGACAAGTCTCCTGGACAACGAGAGCATTTACACCATTCTCACTCCCAACTTGTTCAAAGACCTGGTATTTCGGCTACCAGAAGTGATTAGTGAGGCTCCATTATGAAAGTGGGCGGGATAGACTCACCGCGTCAGGTTCATGTTTGTACACATTGTCTGCTAGACCGGCGAGGAGGTCTTTGACCTATGTAAGGTGAGTTAGATTCACAGACGCAATGAGGTTAACACTTACCCGTTTGAATTGTCCTGGAGCAGGAGTGACAATCGCTACGACGTGGACTTGTGACGACATGATTAACCTTTCCGTGAGATCTTTGGAATCAAGCATTCGGAGGCAGGTAAAATCTATAGTTGAATTCTAGTCTAATGAGTCTAAAATATTTTACAAAAGGAAGAAGCAAACAAGGAAGTAGAGAAGTTTTTCGGCATCTCTTATATACTTTAGACAAGCGCTTCGGCGATTACACTACTTCCAAGTTCTCCTTTGCCCCGCCATGACACCACCGCTTTAGGCGGTGAAGAACGGCAGTATGGGATTTGTACGGAAGGGGGTTGCCATAATTCAAGAGACCAACAGGGGTTATTCTGCCAGTTTACTAGTCTATTTACAGTAATCATCCAATACCGTCTTA
>Ga0182030_10008337_pt1 | contig 21480 bp, 22 predicted proteins | sample 812S3MmetaG_FD_121299 | JGI IMG/M metagenome (GOLD analysis project Ga0182030, IMG submission 121299) | Permafrost microbial communities from Stordalen Mire, Sweden - 812S3M metaG (Illumina Assembly) | ecosystem: Environmental > Terrestrial > Soil > Wetlands > Permafrost | place: Sweden...
AGAGCGCGCTGCGAAGCTCGCTCCGTATGCCCGCGCTCGCCCCAAGATCGCCGATTCGATTATGGCCGGTAGCGAACGACCGCTTCGACCTTGGATCGGCTGGATCACCTACTTTCCGCCCGATCTCGCCGCGCGCGCGAAATATCCCGCCGACGTCGAAGTCGAAGCGCTCGCCGACGGCGCCGCGCTGGTCACGCTCTGCGAAGAGCCGTTCGGCGAGGGTGACGGGGAAGGCATGGCGCGGCTGCATGCGCTGGAGGCGGCGCTGCGTCCGATTCAGAGCTAAACGGTGGTCTCTGATGAGCAATCTGGAACTCGACCTTTGGTGGGAGCCGCGCGACCCGCCGCAAGCCGACGACGCACGCCGACTTTCGCGCTTCGTCAATGGCCTGCCGGACTTCGACTCGGTTTATCGCAGCTGGCTCGAATCGCCCGACACGAAGCTGCAAACGATCCCTGTCCCACTCAGCGAAGGCGACGCGAAACGGCTCTTGACCGAAAATATGATGCGCTACGATTCGCCCCCTGACCCTTGGCCGGAGGCGGGCAGCCACTTTTGGGGCGGCCACGCGGGGGCCCCGCCTTATGATTTTCGCAAGGCGAGCGTGGCCGTCACGCGCGGCTATATCGGCGCATACGGAAAATCTGGCGGCAACCACATCGAGATGGGGCTGTCCGACGTGCGCCCGTCCACGGGCCGCCCGTGGCGCGCCTCCGAGTTGAGACCGCTGATGAAATTCGCGCGCGAGGTTTGGCGACCGGCGGAGATGTGCGCGATGTTTTCTTTCTATGGGCTCGACCTGCCGTCGATCCCCGATTTGTCGCCCAACGGCCTGAGGTTTGCCGAATACTTGCGCCAACATCCCCGTATCGTCGAACCCAGAGAGGCAAGGCGAATCCTCGAGCCCCGCGTCGGTTGGATCACCTACCTGCCGCCCAACCTCGCCGCGCGGGCGAAATATCCTGCCGACGTCGAGGTCGAAGCGCTCGCCGACGGGGCCGCGCTGGTCACCCTCTGCGAGGAGCCTTTCGCTAAGACCGACGCCGAAGGCGTGGCGCGGCTGCGCGCCCTCGAAGCTGCGCTGCGCCCGATTCAGAGCTGAGCGCCGACGGCGACCGCGGCTTGCCGTTACGTCAATTCTCCGCCAACCCGCGTTTGCGCAGCAGCGCGTCGGGCGACGGATCGGCGCCGCGAAAGGCGCGATAGGCGACGTCCGGCTCGCGCGTATTGCCGGCGGCATAGACGAAACGCTTCAGCCGCTCTGCCAAGGCGGGATCGAAGTCGTCGCCCGCCTGCTCGAACGCCTCGAAGGCGTCGGCGTCGAGCGCCTCCGACCACAGATAGCTGTAGTAGCCCGCCGCATAGCCGTCGCCGGAAAAGACATGCTGGAAATGCGGCGCGGAATGGCGGGTGGCGATCGCGCTCGGCATGCCGATCGCCGACAGCGTTCGCGTTTCGAATTCCGCGACGTCGATCGCGCCCGGATCGGCGATCAGGTGCAGCTCCATGTCGAACAGCGCCGCGGCGACGAACTCCGTCGTCGCAAAGCCCTGGTTGAAGCGCTGCGCCGCATGCAGCCGCTCGATCAGCGCCTCAGGCATCGGCTGGCCGGTGCGATAATGGCGGGCGAAACGGCGCAGCGTCTCGGGTCGCTCGAGCCAATGCTCGAACAATTGCGAGGGCAGCTCGACGAAGTCGCGCGCGACATTCGTGCCGGAGAGCAGTGGATAGGCGACGTCCGACAGCATGCCGTGCAAGGCGTGGCCGAACTCGTGGAACAACGTGTGCGCCTCGTCGAGGCTGAGCAGGCATGGCTCACCGGCGCCGCCGCGGGCGAAACTCATCACGTTGACGACGATCGGCAGGACGCGGCCGTCGAGCTTCTGCTGGTCACGCAGCGCGCTCATCCAGGCGCCGCTGTGCTTCGAGTCGCGGGCGAAATAGTCGCCGACGAACAGCGCGATCGGCGCGCCGTCCGGGCCGATCGCCGTCCAGGCGCGCGCGTCCGCGTTTGGCAATCGCACGTCGTCGCGGGCGACGAAGGAGACGCCGAACAGGCGATGGGCGACGTCGAAGGCGGCGGCGATCATCGCCTCGAGCGACAGATACGGCTTGAGCTCGCTCTGGTCGATGTCGTAGAGCGCCTTGCGGCGCTTGTCGGCATAGTAGCGCCAGTCCCAGGCTTTGAGCTCGAAATTGCCGCCCTCGGCGGCGATCATCGCCTGTAACGCTTCAGCTTCGCGCAGCGCCTGCGCGCGCGCCGGCGCCCACACGCGACGCATCAGTTCGAGCGCCGCTTCAGGCGTCTTGGCCATCGAGTCGGCGAGGCGGAAAGCGGCGAAGCTCGGAAAGCCGAGCAGGCGCGCGCGCTCGGCGCGCAGCGCGACAGTCTCGCGCATGATCGCCGCATTGTCGTGCGCGCCGCCGCCGGCGCCGCGCGCGACGAAGGCGCGGAAGACCTTCTCGCGCAGGTCACGCCGAGCCGAGGCCTGCATGAACGGCTCGTAGGACGAGCGCGACAGCGTCACCGCATACTTGCCGGGGAACCCGCGCGAGGCGGCCGCCTGCGCCGCGGCGGCGACGAAGCTCTCCGGCAGGCCGGCGAGATCATCGGACCCGTCGAGAACGAGCGCGAACGCCTTTTCGTCGGCGAGCACGTTCTGGCCGAACAGCGCGCCGAGGCTCGCCAGTCGCTCGCCGATCGCCGCCAGCCGCCCCTTCTTCCGAGCGTCGAGGCCGGCGCCCGCGCGTTTGAACGCGACGCGCCAGCGTTCGAGCGTCCGCGCCGCCTCGGAATCGAGGGCGAGACGGCCGCGCGCCTGATGTAGCGCCTCGACGCGGGCGAACAACGCGTCGTCGAGCAGGATCGCGTTGCGCTCGCGCGACAGCACAGGGGCAATGTCGCGTTCGATGCGCTCGATCTCGCCGCTGGTCTCTGCGCTGGCGAGGTGGAAGAACGCCGCGCTCACCCGTTTGAGCCGCGCGCCGGCGCGCTCCAGGGCGACGATCGTGTTGTCGAAGCTTGGCGCGGCCGGATCGGCGACGATTCTCCCGATCTCGGCGCGTCTCGACGCCAACGCCGCGTCGAAGGCGGGCGCAAAGTGCTCGGGCCTGATGCGGTCGAACGGCGGCGCGCCGAACGGCGCGTCCCACGACGCAAGCAGAGGATTGTCGGCCGGAGGAGAGAGCTGATCCATGCCGATAAACTTGGGGCTCAGCCGGACCTTTCGCAACCGCCTGGTCAGCCCGGTCGGCCGCCAGTGAGCGACCAGCGCGTCTGGACGATCTTCCACGCGCCGGCGCGCAGACCTCGGCGCCGTTCCAGCGCGTCGCCTCGCCGCTCTCGCTCCGGGAGGCGAAATTGAAGCTGAGCGCCGCCGCGTCGGCGAAGACCTGGACCTTCGGGTTGAGCAACTCGCAACGCGCCGCGACGATCGCGGCGGCGTTCGACATCAGCCCTCGTTCTTGGCCCGGTAGGTCGAGAACCAGCCGAGCCCGTCCTCGGTGCGGCCGCGCGGGCTATACTCGGCCCCGACCCAGCCGTCGTAGCCGAGCGCGTCGAGCCGCTCGATCAGAAAGCGGAAATTGATCTCGCCGACGCTCGGTTCGTGCCGGCCTGGATTGCCGGCGATCTGGATATGGCCGATGCGCGGCAGCAGCCGTTCGATCGTCGCTGCGAGATCGCCCTCCATCCGCTGCATGTGATAGATGTCGTACTGCAGCTTGATGTTGGTCGAGCCGGTCTCGTCGATGATGTCGAGCGCGCGGCCGCTGTGGGTGACGAAATAGCCGGGGTTGTCGTAGCGGTTGAGCGGCTCCATCACCATCTGCACCCCGGCTTCGCCCAGGCGGTCGGCGGCGTAACGCAGATTTTCGACCAGCGTGCGGCGCGCTTCCGCCATCTTCGTATGCTGCGTCGGATTGCCGGCGAGACAATTGACGGTCGGGCAGCCGAGCGCGCGCGCGTATTGGACCGCTTGCGCCACGCCGGCGCGGAACTCGTCGACGCGATCGGGAAGGCAGGCGATGCCGCGCTCGCCCTTGGTCATGTCGCCCATCGGCAAGTTGAACAAGACCTGAGCCAGGCCGAAGTCACGCAGGCGGGCGGCGATTTCCGCCGCCGGAAAGCCGTAAGGGCCCAGATATTCGACGCCGCGGAAGCCGGCCCGCGCCGCCGCGCCGAAGCGATCGAGGAACGACCGTTCGGTGAACAGCATCGACAGATTGGCGGAAAACCTCGCCATGCCCCTTCCCCCTCGCGCGGCCGCCGCCCCCCGGCGCGCCGCAGCCCCGAGTCGTCAGCGTCGGCGAACTCGACCCGCTTGTCCAGATTGGACCGCGGCGGCCCGAGGATTGCCGACGGGCCGCGCGGCGGGGCAAGATGCGCCTCTTTCCGCCCCGTGACTGGAAGCCGCCGCCGATGACGATCGAAACCCGCCCTCTGCTGCGCCGCCGCGACGGCCGTCTGCCTCCGCACGCCGTCGCCGATCTGACGGCGGCGCTGGCGGCGCGATTCGGGGCGAAGCTCTCGACCGCCGAGGCGGTGCGCCTGCAGCACGGCCACACCCTGACCTGGATCGACAATGCGCCGCCCGACGCGGTGGTGTTCGCCGAGACGCGCGAGGACGTCGTCGACGCGGTGCGCATCTGCGCCGCCCACGACGCGCCGATCGTGCCGTTCGGGGCCGGCACGTCGCTCGAAGGCCATGTCAACGCGCTCTACGGCGGCGTGTCGATCGATTGCTCGCGCATGAACCGCGTGCTCGCCGTCCACAGCGAAGATCTCGATTGCGTCGTCGAACCCGGCGTGACCCGCAAGGCGCTCAACGACTATCTGCGCGACACCGGTCTGTTCTTTCCCGTCGATCCCGGCGCCGACGCTTCGATCGGCGGCATGGCGGCGACGCGCGCCTCCGGCACCAATGCGGTGCGCTACGGCACGATGAAGGACAGCGTTCTGTCGCTCGGCGTGGTGACCGCCGAGGGATCGTTCCTGCGCACCGCCAGCCGGGCGAGGAAATCCGCGGCGGGCTACGACCTGACGCGCCTTTTTGTCGGCTCGGAAGGCACGCTCGGAATCATCGTCGAAATCACCCTGCGCCTCGCCGGCGTCCCGGAGGCGATCGCCGGCGGCCATTGTCCCTTCGCCAGCGTGCGCGCCGCCTGCGACGCGACGATCGAGACGATCCAGTCGGGCCTGCCGGTCGCGCGCATCGAGCTGCTCGACGCGCTGCAGGTCAAGGCGAGCAACGCCTATTCGAAGCTCGAACTGCCGGAAACGCCGATGCTGTTCGTCGAGTTCCATGGCAGCGAGGAGAGCGTCGCCGAGCAGACGCGCCGCTTCGGCGAAATCGCCGCGGGACACGGCGGCGGCCCGTTCGCGTGGGCGAGCCAGGCCGAGGCGCGGAGCCGGCTGTGGCAGGCCCGCCACGACGCCTATTGGGCGGCGACGGGCCTGAGGCCCGGCGCGCGGCCGTTCGCCACCGACGTCTGCGTGCCGATTTCGCGCCTGGCCGATTGCGTCGAGGAGACGCAGCGCGACATCGCCGAGCACGGCCTGATCGCGCCGATCGTCGGCCATGTCGGCGACGGCAACTTCCACGTCAGCCCGCTCGTCGACATGAACGACGCGTCCGAGATCGAGCGCGCCGAACATTTCGCCGAGCGACTCGCGCATCGCGCCATCGCCATGGACGGCACCTGCACCGGCGAGCACGGCATCGGCCAGAAGAAGATCGCCTTTCTCGAAGTCGAGCGCGACGCCGCGGCGCTCGACCTGATGCGCCGCGTCAAGCTCGCGTTCGATCCGCAGAACCTGTTCAACCCGGGGAAGATTTTTCGCGCGTGAAGGGGGAGCGTCATTGTGGGCGAAGCCTGCCCGCCGGGAGCGGGCCGCCGGGCTAACCATGCGTCAGATGTGACTTGACATGACTACTGGTAACCAGTATCTGAAAGACGTTGTTTTCGAATGGAACGCCGAGAAGGCCGCCGTCAACCAGCGCGTCCACGGCGTCGCTTTCGAACATGCTATCAAAGCGATAGCCGACGCGTTCGCGATCGCATGGATTGATGACCGCAAGGCCTACGGCGAAGAGCGCATCAACTTGCTTGGCATGTGCGACGGCGCGCTCTTACACGTGACCTATACCGAGCGCGGCCAGAACATTCGGATCATTTCAGCCCGACGAGCGACACGAAATGAGCAAGACCACTATTTCCGCGAGAATTCGAACTGACGGCGCGGCGGTCGAAATCCTCGCCGACGGTCGCGAACGACCGCTGCGAGACACGCCAATGCGGCCGATGACTGACGAGGAGATCGCAGCGGCCTCCGCCGCTGACCCCGACGCGCAGCCCATGACGGCCGAGCAGCTTCGATCGGCGCGACGCGTGCCGCGGGTGAAAACTCTGCGGCGGGCGCTCGGACTGACGCAGGAAGAGTTCGCAACCCGCTACCATATCCCTCTCGGCACATTGCGGGACTGGGAGCAAGGACGCTCGGAACCGGACCAACCGGCAAGGGCCTATCTCAGGGCGATCGCTGGCGACCCCGTCGCCGTATCGCGCGCTTTGGAGAGCGCCCCTCGGTGAAGGCGCCGGTGGCGAGGCCGCTCGTCAGCCCCGCGTACGCTCGTATTCGACGAAAACGAAATCGGCGTCGTCGCGCGGGCCGCGCTCGCCCTTCCGGCGGCTCACTTCGCGCCAAATGGCCGGATCGATCGGCGGGAAGCGGGCGTCGCCTGTGGGCGCGAGGTCGACCTCGGTGAGGTGGAGGCGCGAAGCGCGGCCGATCGTCTGAGCATAGATCTCGCCGCCGCCGGCGACGATGATCTCGTCGGCCGCTTCGGCGCTCGCCGCAGTTTCGGCGAGCTTCAACGCTTCGTCGATGTCGCCTGCGATCGACACCCCCTCCGCCGCGAAAGCGCGGTCGCGGGTGACGACGACGATCGTCCGGCCCGGCAGCGCGCCGCCGATCGACGCATAGGTCTTGCGCCCCATGACGAGCGCCTTGCCCATCGTCGCCGCCTTGAAATGCTTGAGATCGCTCGACAGGCGCCACGGCAACGCGCCGCCCGAGCCGATCACGCCGTTGCGCGCCACCGCCGCGATCAGCCCAACAATCGGCGCGCTCACACCGCCACCGGCGCCTTGATCGCCGGCCAGGGATCGTAGCCCTCGAAGCGGATCGCGTCGTATTTGAGATCGAACATCGCCCCGCGCGGCGACGGCTCGGCCGGGGCGAGGACGAGACGCGGCAGGGGGCGCGGCTCGCGCCTGAGCTGCTCGCGCGCCTGCATTTCGTGATTGAGATAGAGATGCGCGTCGCCGAACGCATGGACGAAATCGCCGACGTCGAGGCCGCATTCGCGCGCGACGAGGTGGGTGAGCAAGGCGTAGCTGGCGATGTTGAACGGCACGCCGAGGAAAATGTCGGCCGAGCGCTGATAGAGCTGGCAGGAGAGCTTGCCGTTAGCGACGTAGAACTGGAACAGGCAATGGCAGGGCGGCAGCTTCATCCGCTCGATGTCGGCGACGTTCCACGCCGAAACGATCAGCCGCCGCGAATTGGGGTTGCGCTTGATCTCGGCGATCAGCCAACGGATCTGGTCGATGACGCGCCCGTCCGCGCCCTCCCAGGCGCGCCACTGCTTGCCGTAGACGGGGCCGAGATCGCCGTTGGAATCGGCCCATTCGTCCCAGATCGAGACCCCGTTGGCCTTGAGATAGGCGATGTTGGAATCGCCGTTGAGGAACCAGATCAGTTCGTGGACGATCGACTTGAGGTGCAGCTTCTTGGTCGTGACGAGCGGAAAGCCCTCGGCGAGATCGAAGCGGATCTGCCGGCCGAACAGCGAGCGCACGCCGGTGCCAGTGCGGTCGCCTTTGACGACGCCCTTTTCGAGCGCCTCGTTCAGGAGTTCGAGATAGGCCCGCATCGCCTCGCCGCCGAATGGAACGCCCTTCTTAGACGATTCGGCCCGCTTGAGGCAGCCGCCCACCCCGCCGCCAGGCGGGGCGCGGGCGCGGCGGTCAATGCAGGCTGACCGTCTCCAACTCCTGCTGCCACGCGTTGGCGATCGCGGCGTCCTTGGAGTCGGTGAGCATGATCGGCGAACCGTCGGCGGAGAGCAACGCGAAGAGCTCGAGACCCGGGCGGATCACCGGGGCCTGCGGGAACAGCCGCTGCGCGTCTTCGGACTTGATCGTCTTGACGTAAGCGATCACGCCGTCGCCGAGGTGGGCGAATTCGTTAGGCGTCAGAGCGGCGAATCTTGGATCCGAACTGGTCATCTCTCACTCCTTCCGGGCCGTCCGCGGACGCGCCCAGGCGCACACTCTACGATCAGTCGCGCGCCGCGATATTGATCTTCTTCACGATCCGATCCGGTTGCGGTCGCACCACGTCAATCGACAACAGACCGTCGGCAATTTCCGCGCCGCGGACCTGCATGCCCTCGGCGAGCAGGAAGCTGCGGTGGAACTGCCGGGCGGCTATGCCGCGGTGGATGTAGTCGCGCGCCTTGTCGTCGTTCTGGCGGCCGCGGATCGACAGCTGGTTCTCCTCCTGGGTGACCTCGATCTGGTCCTGGGAGAAACCGGCCACCGCCAGCGTGATGCGCAAGATTTCCGGCGCGCCGTCGCCAGCCGCGATTCTCTCAATGTTATAAGGAGGATAGCCGTCAGCTGCGGCTTTCGAGGCCTTGTCGAGCGCACGCTCGACGCCGTCGAAACCGAGCAGGAACGGTGAACTCAGCGCCGTCACGCGCACCATGATCGAAGCCCCTTTCAGGCGCTCCGCCGAACCGGTCTTCCATCGAACGACCTGTTCGGCTGCCGTCGCAAACCGTCCGGTCCGCCTGAGCGGCGCCGGACAATGGAAATATGGCCTCGCCGAAGGGCGGTTCAAGCCCTCGGCGAAAAGCCGCGACGGGCGCACAGGCTCGCCCGATTCCCATGCTGAAGCGAAAACTTGAAGAAAGTTCTACGGATCGGCGCCGCGCGGTCCGCTCCTTTTCACTGGAGGGGGACGCGCGCGACAAGTTCGGCTATCACCCCGCAGCGGGCGGGCGCCCCGCCCCTCGCGCCCTCAAGACCTCATGCGCAAGACCAAGCTCGGAACCAAGCGCCAGTGCCAAGCCTGCGGCGGCCGTCTCTACGATCTCGGCAAGCGCCCGGTCGTCTGCCCGCATTGCGGCGCCGAAGTCGATCTCGAGCGGGTCAAGCGCGCGCGGGTGCGCTCGAACAACGAGCCGACCGCGGCGGCGCTCGAGGCGCCGCCCAAGCCGCCTGCGGCCGCCCCGCCCGAGCGGCGGCCGGCGCGCGTCGCGGCGGGGCCGCCGCCGCAATGGTCGCCCGAACAGGCTGAGGCGCTCGACAAGGTCGGCCGCTGGCTTGCCGCCGGCGAGCCGCAAGTGTTCCGGCTGTTCGGTTACGCCGGCGTCGGCAAGACAACGCTGGCCAAGCGCCTCGCCGAATCCGCCTCGGGCGAGACCGCCTTCGCCGCCTTCACCGGCAAAGCGGCGCTGGTGATGCGGTCGAAGGGCTGTGTCGGCGCGTCGACGATTCACGCGCTCATTTATCGCGCCAGCGAGGGCGAAAACGGCGCGCCGACCTTTACCCTCAACCACGACGGCCCCGCCTCGCGCGCCGCGCTGATCGTCATCGACGAATGCTCGATGGTCGACGCCGAGCTCGGTCGCGACCTGCTGTCGTTCGGCAAGCCGATCCTGGTGCTTGGCGACCCGGCGCAATTGCCGCCGGTCAAGGGCGGCGGCTTCTTCACCGAGGCCGAGCCCGACGTGATGCTGACGACGATCCACCGCCAGGCGCAGGGCGATCCGATCATCCGCCTGTCCGAGATCGTCCGCTCGGGCGGCGAGATCGCCTACGGCCAATATGGCGACAGCCGAGTCATCCGCCGCGACGAGATCGACGCCGCCGACGTGCTCGCCGCCGATCAAGTCCTGCTCGGCGTCAATCGCACCCGCCGCCTCTATAATCAGCGCATCCGGCAACTGCAGGGGATCGCGGAGCCGCTGCCGGTCGCCGGCGACAAGCTCGTCTGTTTGCGTAACGACCGCGTCAAGGGCCTGATCAACGGCGGCCTTTGGCGGGTCGAAACCTTCGCCGGACTGCGCAAGGATTTCGTCCGCATGACGGTCAAATCGGAAGACGACCCCGGCCGCGCCGCAGTCAAGGTGGCGGTCTTGAGACAATTCTTCGAGGGGGTCGAGGCCGAGCTGCCCTACGCGACGCGACGCGAATCCGACGAGTTCGACTACGGCTACGCCCTCACCGTTCACAAGGCGCAAGGGTCGCAGTGGGACTCGGTCGTGCTGTTCGACGAGAGCCGCGCGTTCCGCGAGCATCGCGCCCGCTGGCTTTACACCGGGCTCACGCGCGCAGCGCGCCGCTTGACGCTGGTGCGCTGACTATTTCGCGCCGGCGAAATAGCCGGCGTGGATCGCCAGTCCGACCACCGCCAGCGCGACGATGATCGCCAGCGCCCACAGCGCCCCGGCCGCCGTCCTCGACATGGACCCCTTCGCGCGCCCCGCCATGCGCGTCGGGGCGTCGCCGGCAAGCGTCGAGGCGGCCAGACGCCGGTAAGTCGCGATGCGCCGCTCGGTGCTCTCGCCGATGATGTAGGAGCGGGTTTCGGCCTCGCTCGGCGCGCGCCCGGTCGTCTTGACGAAGTCGTCGAGCCAGGCGCGCTTGTTCTGCTTGTAGATCGAATAGGCGACGAGGCCGGCGACGTCTTCCTCGTCCGGGCCGACGAGCGCGTCGAAGATCGGGTTGCGCTCGACCTCGCCCTCGAGTTCCGGCCGCGCCGGCAGGCCGACCGCGCGCGGCAGCGGCGCGCCCGCGCCCGTCCCCGACGCCTCGTTCTCCACACCGCTCGTCGGTTCCATCCCATCCTCCTCGCGCCGCTTTCCGTCGCGGCTCACATTCAGCCAAACATACGCCAGCTCGACGGCGCGCCGCAACGCGCTATTGCAGCGGGTAATCCGCCTCGACCAGATAAGGCCCGCCGCCGACCGAGTCGCGCGCCGAATAGAGCGCGAAGCGCGGGGCTTCGAACGACGGCGCCGCGAACCCGCCACGCGCGCCGAGATAATCGGCGACCGCCGCGGGGCCGACGCCGCGCAGCCGCGCCAAGGTGACATGCGGCGCAAAATTACGCGTCTCCGGAGGCAAGCCGACGCGGCGCAGCCGGCGCTCGAGATCGCCTTGCAGTTCGACCAGCGGCGACGTCGGCCGGATCCGCGCCACGATCGCGCGCGGCTTGTCGCCGCCGAACCAACTCAGCCCTTGGAAGTCGACTGCAACCCGCGGGCGGCGCACCGTCTCGAGCGCGTCCGCGACTTCGCGCGCGGCGTGAACGTCGACGTCGCCGACGAAGCGCAGCGTGACGTGATAGTCGCTCGGCTCGATCCAACGCGCGCCCAACACGCCGCCGCGCGCCGCCGCCAACGCCAGCGCGACCTCAGCGGGAATGGACAAAGCGGCGAAGAGACGCGGCATGACGGGCTCCAGAAGGGCGCGGCCGAATCGGCGGACCCAAAATGGGGGACTAGCCGATTCGCGTCGCAAAGACGCGACGGCGCCAGCGCGCCGCATCGGCCCCTTCGCCGTCGTTCAGCCTTTGGCGCCGAGCGCCGCGGCGACGCGCAGCGAGATTTCGTCGGCGAGCGCGCGGGCTAGCCGGATTTCGGCGTCGCGCTCGGCGCGCAGGTTGGCGAAACCCTGCAGCGTGCGGTCGTAGACGGCGGCGGTCGTCGCCTCGCCCTGGAAGACGACCTTCTCGGGCTCGATCTGCGCCAGCGAGAATTTCGCCGTGCCGATCACCGTCGCCGCATTGGCGGCGTTGACCTGCGATTCGACCGTCGGCGTCTGGATCTTCTGCGTCACCGTCACGGTCAGGCGGTATTTGGCGGTCGGCGTCGAGCCGGTGCCGTTGAGACTGCTGATCAAATCGTCGCCGAGATAATGGCCGATGCGGTCCTTGATCGGCGCGACCTCGATCGCCTGAAGATCGGCGACCAGACCAGGGTGCGCGGCCTCGCTGTAAAGCGGCTGGAAGCAGCCGCCGAGCGACAGCGCCAGCGCCAGCGCGGCCAGGCCGCGCGCTCGATCAGACCACCACATTGACGATCCTCTGCGGGACGATGATCACTTTCTTGACCGGCCTATTATCTATCGCCCGGCGCACCGCGTCGAGGGCCACGGCGGCGGCTTCGATCTGGGCCGGCGAGGCGTCGCGGCCGATGGTCAGCTCGTCGCGCTTGCGGCCGTTGACCTGCACCGGCAGCGTCATCCGGTCGGAAACGATCAGGCTGCGGTCGGCTTCTGGCCACGGGCTGGAGGCGATCATCGTTTCGTGGCCGAGGACCTGCCAGCATTCCTCGGCGAGATGCGGCATCATCGGCGCGAAGGCGTGGATGAGAATGTCGCCGGCCTCGGCGAAGGCGTAGCGCAGGTCGTCGGCGACCGTTTCCGTCTCGATCGCGCCGATCGCCGCGGCAAGCGTATTGGCGAGTTCGTAGATCGTCGCGATGCAGACGTTGAAGCGCAGCCGCTCGATTTCGTCCTCGATCTTGGCCAGCGCGCCATGGGCGGCGCGGCGGACGGCGGCCGCCTCCGGCGAGAAGGCAGCGGGCCTGGCCGGGCGCCGGGGCCCGACGACCCGTTCGATCTCGCAGGTCAGGCGCCACAGGCGCTGGGTCTGCTTGTAGGCGCCCTGCACGCCCGCCTCGGTCCAGATCACGTCGCGCTCGGGCGGCGAGTCGGAGAGCATGAACCAGCGCGCGGTGTCGGCGCCGTAGCCCTTGATGATCTCGTCGGGGTCGACCGTGTTGCGCTTCGACTTCGACATCTTCTCGATCGGGCCGATCTCGATCGGCTGGCCGCCTTGAAGCGCGAAGGCGCGGCGGCCGTCGGCGTCGCCTTCGATGCGCACTTCATTGGGCGCGATCCAGCGCCCTTCGGCGTCGCTGTAGGTCTCGTGGACAACCATCCCTTGCGTGAACAAGCCGGCGAACGGCTCGTCGAGATCGAGGTGGCCGCATTTCTTCATCGCGCGGGTGAAGAAGCGCGAATAGAGCAGATGCAGGATCGCGTGCTCGATGCCGCCGATGTACTGGTCGACCGGCAGCCAGCGATTGGCGATTGCCGGCGTGGTCGGCGCCGCGGCGTTCCACGGATCGGTGAAGCGAACGAAATACCACGAGGAATCGACGAATGTGTCCATCGTGTCGGTTTCGCGCCGCGCCGGCCGGCCGCACTTCGGACAGGCGACGTGCTTCCAGGTGGGGTGGCGGTCGAGCGGATTGCCGGGCGCGTTGAAAGTGACGTCGTCGGGCAGCTTGACCGGCAGGTCCTTTTCGGGGACCGGCACGACGCCGTCGACCTCGCAATGGATGACCGGAATCGGGCAGCCCCAGTAGCGCTGGCGTGAGATGCCCCAGTCGCGCAGCTTGAAATTGACCTGCCGCTTCCCCTGCGGCCGATTGCCGAGGGTCGCGGCCTCCAGCCGGCGCGCGACTTCCGCCTTCGCCGCCTCGATCGTCATCCCGTCGAGGAAGCGCGAATTGATCATCAGGCCGTCGCCGTCATAGGCGACCTTGTCGACCGTGAAGGTCTTGGGATCGACGCCCGGCGGACAGACGACCGGCGTCGCGCCGAGGCCGTAGACGTTGACGAAGTCGAGGTCGCGCTGGTCGTGCGCCGGGCAGCCGAAGATCGCGCCCGTGCCGTAATCCATCAGGATGAAATTGGCGACGTAGACCGGAACCTTCCAGCCGGCGTCGAACGGATGGACGGCGCGCAGGCCGGTGTCGTAGCCCTTCTTCTCCGCCGTCTCGATCGCCGCCACCGACGTGCCGATCTTGCGGCATTCCTCGATGAAGGCGGCGAGCTTCGGATCATGGCGCGCCGCGGCGGCGGCCAGCGGGTGGTCGGGCGCGATCGCCATGAACTTCGCGCCGAACAGCGTATCGGGGCGCGTCGTGTAGATCTCGAGCTCGCGCGCCTCCGGCTCTTCGGCCAGGAGCCCACGCGAAGCGGCGTCGATGGCGAAGCGCACCAGCATGCCTTCGGAGCGGCCGATCCAGTTGCGCTGCATCAGCCGGACCTTCTCCGGCCAGCGCTCGAGTGTGTCGAGCGCAGCGAGCAGCTCGTCGGAATAATCGCTGATCTTGAGGAACCATTGCGTCAGCTCGCGCTGCTCGACGACCGCGCCGGAGCGCCAGCCGCGGCCGTCGATCACCTGCTCGTTGGCGAGCACGGTATTGTCGACCGGGTCCCAGTTGACCTTGGACTTCTTGCGGGCGACCAGCCCGGCCTCGAGGAAGTCGAGGAACAGCTTCTGCTGGTGGCCGTAATAGCTCGGGTCGCAGGTCGCGACCTCGCGCGCCCAATCGAGCGACAGACCCATCGACTTGAGCTGCCCCCGCATCGCGGCGATATTGGCGTAGGTCCATTTGGCCGGATGGGTGGCGTTCTGCATCGCCGCGTTCTCGGCCGGCATGCCGAACGCGTCCCAGCCCATCGGATGCAGCACGTTGAGGCCCCGCGCGCGCTTGTAGCGCGCCACCACGTCGCCCATCGCGTAGTTGCGGACGTGGCCCATGTGGATGCGCCCGGACGGGTACGGGAACATCTCGAGCACGTAGTATTTGGGCCGCGGATCGTCGTTGCGGGTGGCGAAGACGGCCGCGTCGGCCCATTCCTTCTGCCATTTCTGTTCGGATTCGCGGACGTTGTAGCGTTCAGGCCGCATGATGTTACGAGAGCCGTTTCGATCGCGTTCGAGGAAGCGGCGCGACCAAACATGATTTGGCCGAGGGGGTCAAATCCTTGTCGAGGCTCGCCGTGGCGGCGCTCACGCGCGCGCGCCGCCGCGCTTCCGCCCCCCGCCCTCGTCGCGGTTCGCATTTCGACCGAGAGTAGTTCGCAAGACTAGCGACAGTCTTCTCCTCGGGCGTCCGCCGTCGGCGGCGCGGCGATCCGTCGCGGCGTAACGCTGACTTCGCGGATCGCCCGGCCGACCGAACCGTCAAATGACCCGATTCTCGGCGGGCTGGCCGATTTGACCGTCCCGAGGGCTTGCGACATGGTCGCCTGACGCGGTCCGCCGGCCGCCAAGGTGAAACGCCATGAACTACAGAATTCATGAACCCAGCCTGCACGCGACGCCTGTGCTCGACTTGCGTCCGACGCAGATGACCCTCGGCATGAGCGAGGTCGCGCGCAAGCGCAAATCCTGGAAATCGCAGGAAGCCTGGAAATCGCAGGAAGCGAAGCCGCTGGCAGAATTCCTCGCCCACCACATGGTGCCGGTCGTTCTCGGCCCTGGCGGGCGGCGTTATCTCATCGATCACCACCACCTCGCCCGCGCCCTGCACGACGAAGGCGTCGACAACGTCTTCGTCACCATCGTCGCCGACTTCCACAAGCTCGACGCCGACGCGTTCTGGAACATCATGGATTTCCACGGCTGGACCCATCCCTTTGACGGCAAGGGGCGCCGACGCCCGTACGCCGACCTGCCCAAGACGGTCGCCGCCATGGAGGACGACCCCTACCGGTCGCTCGCCGGCGAGTTGCGCTATTGCGGCGGCTTCGCCAAGGACTCGACGCCGTTCTCGGAATTCGTCTGGGCCGACTTCCTGCGCCGCCGCATCAAACCGAAGGATGTGCGCAAGGACTTCGGCGCGGCGATCGAGACCGCGCTCGGGCTGACGAAGTCGGACGAAGCGAGCTACCTGCCCGGTTGGTGCGCGCCGCACGGCGTCAAGGCCGCCGCGAAGCCGAGCAAGACCGGCAAGCCGGGGCGCGAGCCGGGCAAGCGCGCCAAACCGGCCGCCGCCAAACCGGCGATATAGCCAAATCCAATGCCGGCGGGCGCACATGCAATGGCGCGGCGGACTGAGGCGCGTGCTAGCCCCGGCCGGCAATTCCATTCCGCGTCGCGAAATCCTGGGCTATAGCCGCGGCAAGGTCGGATCCGGCGCGCGCCGCTCGAACGGCGCCAAAGCGATCGCGCGACCCGCGGTCGAATCATATCGGGAGGGGCTTTCATGACGTCCAATCGCCGCATTTCCATCCTCGCCGCCGCGGCGGCGCTCGTCGCCGGGCCCGCCCTCGCCGACGACGTCGTGACCGTCGGCCTGATCGTGCCGATGACCGGCCAACAGGCGACCACCGGCAAGCAGGAGCAGGCGGGCGCCAATCTCTATATTCAGCTTCATGGCGACACGGTCGCCGGCAAGAAGATCGTGCTCGAGGTCAAGGACGATGCCGGCGCGCCCGACGTGACCAAGCGCCTCGCCCAGGACCTCATCGCCAACGACAACGCCAAGGCGCTGATGGGCTTCGGCCTCACCCCGCTGGCGCTCGCCGTCGCGCCGGTCGCCACCGAAGCGAAAGTGCCGGAGATCGTCACCGCCGCGGCGACGGCGATGATCACCGAGAAGTCGCCCTACATCGTGCGCACTTCCTTCACGCTGCCACAGGCGGCGGCGCCGATGGCGCAATGGTGTCTGAAGAACAACATCCACAAGGTCGTGACGCTGGTCGCCGACTACGGCCCCGGCAACGACGCCGAGAAATGGTTCGGCGACGTGTTCGAGAAGGGCGGCGGCCAGATCGTCGAGAAGATCCGCACGCCGCTCAAGGCCCCCGACTTCGCGCCGTTTCTGCAGCGGGTGAAGGACGACGCGCCCGAGGCCCTGTTCGTCTTCCTGCCGTCCGGCCAGGGCGCCGCCTTCATGAAGGAGTTCGCCGAGCGCGGCCTCGACAAGTCGGGCGTCCGCCTGATCGCCACCGGCGACGTCACCGACGACGACCAGCTCGCCGACATGGGCGATGCGGCGCTCGGCGTGGTGACCACCCATCACTATTCCGCCGCCCACGACTCGCCGGAGAACAAGGCGTTCGTCGCCGCCTTCGAGAAGGCCAACGCCGGCATGCGGCCGAACTTCATGGCGGTGGCCGCCTACGACGGCATGGCCCTGCTCTATCAGGCGCTGGACAAGACCAAGGGCGCAACCGACGGCGACGCGCTGATCGCGGCGATGAAAGGCATGAGCTGGACGAGCCCGCGCGGGCCCGTCTCGATCGACCCCGACACGCGCGACATCGTCCAGAACATCTACGTGCGCAAGGTCGAGAAGGTCGACGGCGCGCTCTACAATGTCGAGTTCGATGCGATCCCCGCCGTGAAGGACCCATACAAGGCGGCGAAGCAGTAAGAAGGCGCGGCGCTTAAGTGCTGACCATCCTGTTCGACGGCGTCGCATACGGCATGCTGCTGTTCCTGCTGGCCTGCGGGCTGGCGGTGACGCTCGGGCTGATGAACTTCGTCAACCTCGCCCACGGCGTGTTCGCCATGGGCGGGGGCTATGTCACGGCGCTGCTGATGAACCGCGCCGGCATCCCCTTCCTCGCGACGCTGCCGTTCGCCTTCGTCGTCCCGGCGCTGGTCGGCGTCGTTGTCGAACGGCTGCTCTATCGCCGGCTCTATGGCGCGAGCCCGCTCGATCAGGTGCTGCTGACGATCGGCCTGGTGCTGATGGCGATCCCGGCCTTCGACTATTTCCTCACCGACCAGCCGCAACAGATCCACCTTCCCCCCTTCCTCCAGGGTCGCTTCGAGCTGCCCGGGCTGACGATCGGCGCCTATCGGCTGTTCCTCGTCGTCGTCTGCGGAATCATCGCGGCGACGCTGCAGGTGTTTCTCGTCGGCACCCGCTTCGGCGCGCAATTGCGCGCTGCGGTCGACGACCGCCGCGTCGCCGCCGGCCTCGGGATCGACGTCGGGCGGCTGTTCGCCGTGGCGTTTGCGATCGGCAGCGGTCTTGCCGGGCTCGGCGGCGCGCTCGCCGCCGACGTGGTCGGCGGCGTCGACCCGAACTTCCCGGTCAAATTCCTGGTTTCGTTCCTGATCGTCGTCGCCATCGGCGGCTCGCGCGGGATCGCCGGCGCCTTTTTCGGCGCGCTGCTGCTCGGCGTGCTCGACGTCGCCGGCAAATACTACGTCCCCTCGATCGGCGCTTTCGTCATTTACGCGGTGATGGTGGCGACGCTGCTGATCCGGCCGCAAGGCCTGTTCGCCAAGAGCGGAACATGAGCGCGCGCGAGGCGGCCGAGGCGGCGCGCGTCGCGCGCCATCTGCTGCGACGACGACGCTGGCGGCCGCTCGAAATCGCCGCCTGGGCGGCGACGCTGGCGCTGATCCTGCTCGTCCCGTCGCGCGCGCTGCTGATCAACGAAATTCTCATCCTCGGACTGTTCGCGCTGTCGCTCGATCTCGCGCTCGGCTACGCCGGCCTGGTCTCGCTCGGCCACGCCGCCTTCCTTGGCCTCGGCGCCTATACGGCGGGGATCATGGCCAGCCGCGGTCTCGCCGATCCGACGCTTGGCCTGGTCGTTGCGAGCCTCGTCGCCGGGCTCGTCGGCCTCGTCACTGCGCCGCTGGTGCTGCGCGGAACCGACCTGACGCGGCTGATGGTGACGCTCGGCGTGTCGCTGATGCTCGGCGAGCTCGCCAACCGCAATTCCTGGCTGACCGGCGGCGCCGACGGCCTCGACTTCACCATCGGCCCAGTGCTCGGCCAGTTCCCGATCGACTTCGCCGGCCGGCGCGCCGCCGCGCTCTACAGTTTCGCCGTCGTCTTCGCCCTGTTCGCGCTGGCGCGGCGGGTGACGCGATCGAGTTTCGGCCAGTCGGTGCAGGCGATCCGCCAGAACCGGCTACGCGCCGGGGCGCTTGGCGTTCCCGCCAATCGGCGGCTGGTCGCAATGTATGGCCTCGCCGCCGCCTACGCCGGCGCCGCCGGCGCGCTGCTGGCGCAGACGACGCAGATCGTCTCGCTCGACATTTTCGATTTTCACCGTTCGGCCGACGTGCTGCTGACGCTGATCATCGGCGGCCCAGGCTATCTCTACGGCGGACTGATCGGCGCGGCGATCTTCGTCGGCTTGCGCGACGCGCTTGCCGGCGCGACGCCCGAATATTGGGAGTTCTGGATCGGCCTGATGCTGGTCGGGCTGGTGACAGTCGGCCGCGAGCGGATCGAAGCGGCGCTGAAGCGGTTCGCGCGCCGGCTGCGGCCCGCGCCGCGCCGGGAGGCGGCGCCATGAGCGCGGCGTTGCAGGCGCGCGGCCTGTTCAAGCGTTTCGGCGGCCTCACGGTCACCGACGACGTGTCGCTGACGCTCGAGCCGGGCGCGCGCCACGCGCTGATCGGCCCCAACGGCGCCGGCAAGACGACGCTGGTCAATCTGCTGACCGGCGTGCTCAGGCCGAGCGAGGGCGCGGTTGTCCTCGCCGGCGAGGACGTCACCCAGCTGCCGCAGCACGCCCGCGTCCGCCGCGGCCTCGCGCGCACCTTCCAGATCAACCAGCTGTTCCCCGAATTCAGCCCGGCCGAAGCGCTGGCGGCCGCGATCGCCGAGCGCGAGGGGCGCGGCGACGACATGTTGCGCGGCGTCGGCTCGCGCGAGCCGATCGTCGCCGAAATCGTCGCGCTGCTCGACCGCTTCGACCTCATCGCCGACATGGATCGTCCGACCCACACGCTCGCTTACGGCAAGCAGCGGCTGCTCGAAATCGCGCTGGCGCTGGCCTGCCGACCGAAAGCGCTGCTGCTCGACGAGCCGGCGGCGGGCGTGCCGGAGAGCGAACGGCGCGACATCCTATCCGCGCTCGCCGCTTTGCCGAGCGACGTGGCGGTCCTGCTGATCGAACACGACATGGACCTCGTCTTCAGCTTCGCCAAGAGCATCACCGTGCTCGTCGCCGGCCGCATCCTCACCGAGGGCGCGCCCGACGCAATCGCTGCCGATCCGCGGGTGCGCGCGGTCTATCTCGGCGAGGACGAGCATGGCTGAGCTGCTGCGCGTCGAGGCCTTGAGGGCCGGCTACGGCGAGGCGGTCGTCATCGAGGCGCTCGACCTCGCGCTCGACGACGGACGTTCGCTCGCCGTGCTCGGCCGCAACGGCGCTGGCAAGACGACGCTGATCAACGCGCTGATCGGCGCGGTCGAGGCGAGCGGCCGCATCGCGCTCGCCGGCGTCGAGCTCGCTCGCCTGCCCTCGCACCGTCGCGCGCGCGCCGGTCTCGGCTGGTGCCCGCAGGAGCGCAACATCTTCCGCTCCCTGACCGTCGAAGAGAACCTGACCGCCGTCGCGCGGCCGGGAACGTGGGACCTCGCGCGCGTCTACCGCATGTTCCCGCGCCTCGAAGAGCGGCGCGCCAACATGGGCGGCCAGCTTTCCGGCGGCGAGCAGCAGATGCTGGCGATCGGCCGCGCGTTGGTGCTGAACCCGAAGCTGCTGCTGCTCGACGAGCCAACCGAGGGTCTCGCGCCGGCGATCGTCGACGAGTTGCTGGCGGCGCTGAAGATCCTCGCCGCCGAAGGGCTGTCGATGATCGTCGTCGAACAGAAGGCGGCGAAGATCCTGCGCTTCGCCGACGAGGCGATCATCCTCAACCGCGGCGCGATCGTCCATCGCGCCGCCGCCGCCGCCCTGCTCGCCGACGAAACCGCTCTGCACGCGCATCTGACCGCGGCGGGCTAGCCTCACCCGAACATCACCACCTGCCGCACGCCGACGCCTTCGCGCAGGCGATCGAAGCCTTCGTTGATCTCGTCGAGTCGCAGCCGGTGGGTCAGCAGTTTGTCGACCGGCAGGCGGCCGGCCTGAAACAGGACGATGAAATTGGGCAGATCGCGCCGGGGCACGCAGGAGCCGATGTAGGAGCCTTTCAGCGTCCGCTCTTCGGCGACCAGGCTCACCGCCTGGATCGACAACCTGCGGTCGGGATGCGGCAGGCCGGCGGTGACGGTGACGCCGCCGCGCGCCGTCGCGGCATAGGCGAGTTCGAGCGCCGGCACGGCGCCGGCGGTCTCGATGCAGAACTCGGCCCCGCCGCGGGTGATGTCCTTGATCCGCTGAACGGCGTCCGGCGCGCCGGCGTCGACCGCGTCGGTCGCGCCGAGCCGCAGCGCGTGGTCGAGCTTCGCCTCAGCGAGATCGACGGCGACGATCTGGCGCGCGCCGGCGGCGACCGCGCCGAGGACCGCCGCGAGGCCGACGCCGCCGAGGCCGACGATCGCGACCGACGCCCCGACCGGAACCCGCGCGGTGTTGACGACCGCGCCGACGCCGGTCAGCACCGCGCAGCCGAACAAAGCCGCATGTTCGAACGGCAGCGTCCTATCGACCTTGATGCAAGATTCCTGCGCGACGACGGCGAACTCGGCGAAGGCCGAGACGCCAAGATGGTGGTTCACCGGCTCGCAGGCGAAGGCGAGCCGGCGCACGCCGGAGACGAGCGTGCCCGCGCCGTTGGCGCGCGCGCCCGGCTCGCACAAAGCCGGCCGGCCGGTCGCGCAAGGCAGGCAATGGCCGCAGCTCGGCACGAACACCATCACGACGCGATCGCCGACGGCGAGGTCGACGACCCCTTC
>Ga0182030_10008338_pt1 | contig 21480 bp, 17 predicted proteins | sample 812S3MmetaG_FD_121299 | JGI IMG/M metagenome (GOLD analysis project Ga0182030, IMG submission 121299) | Permafrost microbial communities from Stordalen Mire, Sweden - 812S3M metaG (Illumina Assembly) | ecosystem: Environmental > Terrestrial > Soil > Wetlands > Permafrost | place: Sweden...
GTCTATGCGCATCAACAAGGAAGGGCATAAGCTCTCCGGAGTGCGAACCGAACGGAGCCTCAAACCTCCCGAAAATCCTCCGGCTTCAGCCGGGGGAAGATGTTAAGCCCGCCAGTTTGCGACATTCCCGGTTCCTATATTCGGCAACTAAGCCCGGTCGGTCTTCTCTCGGTCTGCAGGCAGGTCGTTGCCGACTGACTCCCCATCCTCGGCGATATCGCCGGTGTCGCTGACCTGGACATGATCCAGGGCCGCATTTTCCTCATACTGGAGTATATCGTCCGAATAGTCCGGTTCGGGGTTGCCGGTCGGGTCCCCATCGCCCGGATTTTCTTTCCGGCCTTTGCGATCATCCAGATTGTCGATGCTTCGCCCGGCACGCGTGGAATTCTTGTGGTCGTCGGTCATGCCATTGCTCGCTGTTCGATTGTCGATAAGCGGTAAGCAATCGATGGCCGTTTCGGTTCCCCGGATTGGTTCGGCCACGTCTCAAAGCTACCCGGCGCGAATACCAAATTTTACGGATTTACGGTCCCCACCCAGCGTGATTTGATTTTCAAATGCCGCCCGGAAAGTTTCGGCACAGACAGAGACTGTTCGATGGCCGCATTCAGCGCCTCAAACAATGGGGGATGATCTGAAGTGGGAGCAGAAGAAAAAGCGCCGGAGTCCCATAGCCGAAGTTGGACAGGGATAGGCTATCTGGTTCTCGGTTTTGTGACCGGCGCCGGTGCTGTCGTGGTCGGGCATATCTTTAAGCAGTTTTGGTGGTCAGGCTTTGTCGCAGCCATCGTCATCGGCTCGGTGCTGGGTCTTGCCGCTCGGACAGTGAAGCGTCGCCTCGAGGATAAGTGAATCTTAGCTCTTTCCGCTTCGGTCTTTGGGCTTCGTTGACGGCGCAGTTAATCGCCCTCCCCTCATCGAGGGAAGGTGCAAAAGCTTGACCTCAAAGAAGCAAAATCATCGAACTTCCGACCCTATTCCCGCTTTGGCGGTCCAGGTCCCAGTGTTATCCGCAGATTATCTTTGGTGAAGATGCCCTGCAGGTAAGGCCTTTCGATTGTCCTGATACATTCGTCAACCGTAAGGTGGGGAACCTTGAGGCAATAGAATCCTGGCCTTGTCGATCATCGACTTGCGATCGGTCGTTTCCTTGATTTCGGCGGCCTCGAAATCGACATCCAGCGCGGTGCAGACCTTGCGGAAGCGATCGTCGAACTCGGCTTCGATTCTCTTTCTCTCCTCCGGATCGTACTTTGGCCTGTCATTGTAATCGTTTTAATCGCTGCGGGTGCGCTGATCGCCGGAGCCCTGCCGCCCTGGGTTGGACTGTGATCTGGTTTGCGGGGCATTTCCGTTGGCGGCCTGAACCGGTTGGCGCAGCCCCGCGATCTCCAGATGCAATACCCCGATCTGACGCAAGGCTCTCCCCGCCTTCACCCCGGCTGTATTCAGCTGGGGCAGATTCTCCCCGCCTTGCGTGATCGTCTTGCCGACCTTGCGGGCAACCCCCATGCAGAAGCCGTGCAGTTCCTGCAGGTCGTTCAGCAAATCCTCTTCCAGCCATTGGCGCAAGTCCTGCTTGCTGTAACGCACCGGCTCGGCTGCCACGGGGCCTCATCTGACGCGCGTATGAAACTTGCTGTGTTCTTGACGGATCAAAACATCAATTATCCAGGCGCAACTTTCAAAGGGAAAATGCAGAAATCATGTGATTATTCCCTGTCCGGTCCATTGGTCCCTGTTATTGCGAACCCACGGATCAGGCTTCGCCGCCACGGCCATCCCAAACCCCACCATTTCCCTTGGAGCGCTTGCCCGCTAGCATAAGAATAAGAGTTCGATACCGGGGGATGGGAATGGCTGTTGCGGCTGAGAAGATCGATGTCGATTTGCTGGTGGTCGGTACCGGCAATGGCGGGCTCACTGCGGCGCTGTGCGCCTATGAACTGGGCCTCAAGAATGTGCTGGTGATCGAGAAATCGGCGAAATACGGCGGCACCTCCGGCAGGTCCGGCGGCGGGGTTTGGGTGCCGTGGAGCCGCTACGCCCAGGCGGCAGGCGCCAAGGACAGTCTCGAAGAAGGCCGCGAATATCTGCGCCAGACTATTCCGGCCGATCAGGTTCCGGCGGAGCTGCTGGACACCTATATCGCCGAAGCACCCAAGATGCTGGATTTCCTGCATGAACGCACCCGCGTGCGCTATGAATCGCTGGCCCATTATCCCGATTATTATTCCAGCCTGCCCGGCGCCAAGAACGGCCATCGCTCTCTTGAGCCCGAACCGATCTATCGCGACGAATTGGGCGAGGAGGGGAAATATCTGTCGGAAACGACCGACCGGATATGGATGTTCAACCGCATCGCCATGACCCAGGTCGATGCCCAGATTCTGATGGGCCAGGTGCCTGGCTGGAAATCGCGCGCCGCGCGGATGGTCTGGGAATACATCTCCGACATACCTTGGGTGTTCAAAAACAAGCGCAGCCGCAGGCTGGCCTGCGGCTGCGCCGGCATCGCCCGGATGCGGCTGTCGATGATGGATCGCAATATGAAGCTGTGGCTGAAGACCGCGATGCTGGATCTGATTGTGGAGGACGGCAAGGTCGTGGGCGCCTTCGCCGAGCGCGACGGCAAGCCGATCGAAATCCGCGCCAGCCGGGGCGTCGTCCTGGCGGCGGGCGGCTTTGAGCATAATCAGAAGATGCGCGAGCAATATCTGCCCAAGCCCACCCGCGCGGCCTGGTCCGCGGCCTATGAAAGCAATGTCGGCGACGGCATACGGGCGGGGATGAAGGCGGGCGGGGCGACGCGGCTGATGAACGGGGCCTGGTGGTGCACCACCATCCGCGCGCCGGACGACGACATGCCCTTCACCTCGATCATGGAGAAATCCTATCCCGGCTCATGTGTGGTGAACGACCGAGGCATGCGTATCGCCAACGAATCCCAGAATTACATGAGCTATATGCTGGAGCTGTTCAGGAAGCACAGCGACGCCGACCCGCAGTTCCCCAGCTGGCATGTCTTCGATGCCCGTTTCCGCAGCCGCTATTTCGTCGGCCCGCTGCTGACCTCAAAGTTTCGGCCGGACTGGATGCTGCCCAAAAGCTATTTCACCTCCGGCTTCCTGACCAAGGCCGGGTCGGTGGGCGAGCTGGCGCGCAAGACCGGCATCGACCCTGCGGGGCTTGAGAAGACCATCGCCGCGATGAACGATTATGCCCGCACCGGCAAGGATTTGGAGTATGGGCGCGGCGACGCGGAATATGACCGCTATTACGGCGACCCGACGGTGAAGCCCAACCCGTGCCTCGCCCCCATCGACCAGGCGCCCTTCTATGCCATGCGGATCGAGCCGGGGGATTTCGGCACACACGGCGGCCTCGCCATCAACGGTGACGCTCAGGTGCTGAGCGAGGCCGGAAAACCGATCCCCGGCCTCTATGCCATCGGTAATTGCGCGGCCGCCATCCTGCCGACCTATCCCGGCCCGGGCTCGACACTGGGACCCGCCATGACCTTCGGCTGGCAGGCGGCGAAACACGCGGCGGGGACGAACTGAGCGACAAATTATAAGGCCAGACGCCGGTTCCGGCGTGCGACAGGGAGGGAACGATGGGCGACAAGACCCGCAGACAGTTCATCAACGGCACGCTGGCGGCGGGCGGTACGCTGGCAGCCGCCCAGATTGTCGACAGGCTCGCCGCCGCCGCGCCAAGTATTGCAGGTTCTGCTCAGGCGGGCACGCTGGTTCCCGAAAACGACCCGGGTGCGGCTCAGCCGGCCTGGCGGGAACTGATCGATTTTCTGCATGGCGCGGACATGACTTTCCTCGACCAGGCGCGTGGCCAGTTCGACGAATATGAGACTGCCTACGGCTATCGTAGCCTGATCCATATGCTGATGAACGCGGTCAATATGCATATGGAAGATTCCCCTGACTGGCCGGAATTCGTTCAGCTCGACACCCCCAACGCGCCCTTCCTGGGCGGCAACCCCGACACACGCTATCTCTATGCGCCGATCCGCGGCGGCCGCCGCTACCGCATCAGTGGCCATCGCGGCGACGAGGCCTATATGTCCTTCACCACCCATCGGGGCGACCGCGGCTCGGGTTTTCGGCAGCGCTTCGACGACAATATCAATCACCACGCCATCAAGACCGACGCCGACGGCCGGTTCGAGGTGATCCTCTCGGCTGAGCGGGAGGGCGAAAATTGGCTGCACACCAGCCCCGACGCCGCCGTCGTGCTGGGCCGAACCTATGTGCTGAACCGCAACCGCGACCGGCCCGCGACCTTCACGATCGAGCCGATGGACCCCGAACCGCCGCCGCCCAGGCTGACCCGCGAACAGGTCGCCGCGCGCCTGCGGCTCACGCTCGGATTGGTCAAGGAGCAGGCATCCTATGCGGTGCCGCGGCCCCCGGCGGCGTCCAACATGCTGAACACCGTCACGCGGCAGGCCTACCGCTTCAAGATTGGCCAGGAAAGTGCCGATTGGGCAACGCCCGATAATACCTATACGGAAGGGCGCTTCTTCCTGGACCCGACGCAGGCCCTGCTGTTGGAAGGCACCGTCGTGCCCTGCGACTATTGGGGCATTCAGATATGGAATCCGTTTCTGGCGTCACCCGACTACCGCTATCACAAAGTATCGATCAACAAGGCCGAAGCGAAGCTGGGGCCGAAAGGTGAGTTCCGGGTTGCGATCGCACAAGAAGACCCGAAAGTGCCGGGCCTCGACTGGATCAGCACCGCCGGCGAACGCCAGGGAACCTTCTACATACGCTGGCTGATGGCCCAGGCCGAACCCCCGAACGTGACCCCAAAGCTGGTCAAGATTACCGACCTGCGGGGCTAAAGCCTTAAAAAATAGTGTATAATTTTGTCCATCGCCTGCGGCAGCGATTATGGCGCGCTTCAAAAGAAGTCCCGGAACCTAAGCGATATCCCTTTGTTACGGAGTGACGATGCATCGACGGCGACCCCGTCAACATCGGCCACGAACGTTCGCAAATTGGGGAGATTCGGCTCATGGGTGTTCGTATTCAACGTATGTCGTGCGTCGCCGCGATAGCGCTGTCGGCGGCAATGTCGGCCGGTGCGGCAACAACGGCCCCGTCGATGGAATTCGTCGTACCCACCGCCAGCAGCCAGCCGTTCCAGATCGTGGCCGGACCCGACGGCGCATTGTGGTTCACCGAACTGGCAGGCAACAAGATCGGCCGTATCACGACCGCCGGGGCCATAACCGAATATCCCATAACCACTGCGGGCGGCCAGCCGACAGGCATCGTCGCCGGACCCGACGGGGCCTTGTGGTTTACCGAAGCCACCGCGGGCAAAATCGGTCAGATCACGACAGTCGGGGTGGTCACCGAGTTTGCGATTCCCACATCCGGCAGCCAGCCCTTCGGCATCGCCGTGGGCGTAGACGGCGCGCTATGGTTTGCCGAACAGGGCTCCAGCAAGATCGGCCGGATCACCACAGCCGGCGCGATTACAGAATTCGCCACGACGACAGCCAACAGCCAGCCCAAGTCGATCACATCAGGGTTGGACGGCGCCCTTTGGTTCACCGAGAGCAATGCGAACAAGATCGGGCGGATCACGACCGGCGGCCAGATCAGCGAATTTACCAATCCGGACCCCGTCGCGCAGGTCGCCTTCATCACCCGCGGTCCGAACGGCAACCTCGTCTTTACCGAAAATCAGGTCGATACGGTCGGCACGATCGGCACCAACGGCGGCTTTCAGAGCGAAACGCCGTTCCCGACCGGCAGTGGCGGCGCAGGCTTCATCGGAATCGGTCCGGATGCCGCAGTATGGTTCATTGAGCATAACGCCAACCTGCTCGGGCGCTATGGCACCGGCAATGACGGTCCGGTGCTCACCGAATATACCGTTCCCACCGGCTCCAGCAATTTGGCGACCATCACCGCCGGGCCGGACGGCAATCTTTGGTACACCGAGCAGAATACGAACAAGATCGGCCAGTTGACCCCGAACCCCAGCCCGACGCCCTTGTTGGCAGCGGTGCTACCGTCCAGCCGCTCGGTTACGGTCGGCACGACGGCAACCGCCTTTGCGACAGTCATCAACAACAGCGGCTCAACCGAAACGAATTGCGGGATCACGCCGCTTTCGCCCGTACCCTCGGGATTCGTCTTCCAGACCACCGATCCAAGCACCAATGCTCTCACCGGTACGGCCAACACCGCCGTGACGCTGGCGGCGGGCCAATCGCAGAGCTTCTATTTCGGTTATGGGACCGGTGCGGCCTTCGCGCCCACCAATGTGGTGCTCAGTTTCGTTTGCACGGGTGTCGATCCTGCGGGGCCGATCGCCGGGCTGAACACGCTGCTGCTGTCCGCCTCGACGACGCCGGTGCCCGACATCATTTCGATCGCGGTGACGCCGTCGGGTAACGGCCTGCTCTCGATCAACGGAACCGGCGCCAGCAACGCCTTCGCGGTGGCGACCGCCAATGTCGGCGCCGCCTCTGCGGCCATCACCGCGACCGCGGTCGTAGCGGGTGGGGTGTCGCTGCCGCTATCGCTCAGCATCTGCCAAACCAACGGATCGGGCGCCTGTCTCACCCCGCCGGCGGCCAGCGTTACCCTGGCGGTCAACGCGAGCGACACGCCGACCTTCAGCATCTTTGCAACGGCAACCGGGACGATTGCCGACTTGCCGGGGGCCAATCGCGTCGCCGTACAGTTCACCGATTCGAGCGGCGTCATCCGCGGCTCGACCAGCATCGCGGTCGATACGCTGACCAGCATGGCGCAAAACTGATCGCGCAATCCCGGGGGTGGGCACCCATCCCCGGGATAGTTGCGTCAGGCGATCCCGTATAGCTCCGCCGCGTTGTCGCCCAGGATCCAGGCCTTTTCCTGGGTAGACAGATGCTGGGTCTGGCCGGCCAGAAGGGCGCGGCTCCAGGGCCAGGTCGAATCGCTGTGCGGGAAGTCGTTGGCCCACATCAGTCGCTGCGGATTCATCAGGTTGGTCATCTTGAGCGCTATCCAATCGTCCTGGAAGGTCAGATAGACATTCTCCCGGAAATACTCGCTGGGCATCTTCTTCATGTCGCCCATCTTCATCCAGAAACGGTGCCGCTTATAGCCGTGGTCCATGCGATAGGCGAAGTGCGGCGCCCAGCCGGCATCGGCCTCGACGCAGACCATCTTGAGTTCCGGGTGACGCTCGAAGACCCGGCCCCAGATGAAGACGCCGATCAGGTCCTGGATCGATTTGATCAGGTTTTGCGCCGCGTTCTGCGGCGGCCCGCGCAGCGCGCTGCGGCCGCTGTCGCCGATAGCGTTGTTGCCGTCCGACCGGCTGGTCAGAATGTGAAAGCTGATCGGCAGGTTAAGCTCGACCGATGCGCGCCACAGCGGGTCGAAGCTTTCATGGTGATAGTCGTGCTCCGTCGCCGGATTTCCCGGCAGCATCACGCCCTTGAATCCCATTTCCTTGAACTTCTGGAACTCGTCGATCGTCTCGGCGACCGAGCGCACCGCCGTCTGTCCTAGGCCGATCAGACGCTTGGGGTCGGGGGCGCAGAATTCCTCGTGCAGCCAGTGATTATAGGCCCACATGCAGGCATGCTTGTAATCGGCGTCTGCGTGGTTGCAGATCACCATGCCGACCGACGGATAGATGATCTCGGCGGCGATGCCGTCGCGGTCCTGGTCCAGAAGGCGGGCTTTGCCGTCCCAGCCGCCGCGATGCAGGTCGGCGAATTTGGTTTCGCCCTTCCTGATCTCGCGCGGGTCTTTGCCTGCCGCCGCGACGATGCCCAGCGGCACCGAACCGGGTATGCCGTCGATCACGAAACTGTCGCCGCCGTCATTCTCGGTCGTCACGCGCGGTGCGCGGTCGCGGAATTTGGGGTCGATCCGGTCCAGGTAACAGCCGGGAGGCTCGGTCACATGGGAATCGGCTGAGATGATGCGCTCGGGCAGCTTCGCCAGATCTTCGTCGCCGGCGGTGGCTGCCAGGGTTTCCAAAATCGGGTTCATCACGTCGGTCATTGCTGGTTGCCTCTCTGCCGTTTCATCCCTGGGGGTCTTAATCTACGGCGGTATTCCGCTCTGACGGTCACTTTACGTCTCTGGCGCCGCCGGGGCTAGGCAGTTGTGACGGTCTTTCGAGGTGAAGCGACTTTGCGCTATGCTTCCGTCGCACGCGGGCACAATGCGGAGGCTGGCTTGACGATCGGCAGGTGGACCGGGTTTCGGTCGGGATGGCGAATATGAAAGCGCTTAAACCCGAACATCTGATCTCGGCCTTTCATCTCGAAGACGGGGAAAAGCTCACCCTACCAAAGCTGGACGGGATCGCTTGGGGCAATCTCGATTTTCTCGGCTGGTGCGACCGGTCGGGCGACAAGGCTTATCTCGCGTTCGAAAACGATGGCGAAGTCAGCGGTCTGGTGCTGGACCGGATGATGGTTCGCAGTTCCAACGCGCGCAGCTTCATGTGCGCGATCTGCCGCACACTCCACAGCATGCGCGGGATCGCGAACTTCACCTATCGGTCGCGGCGCGGGCCCGGCTATCACACGCTGACCCACATGTTCTGCGCCAATCTTCAGTGCAGCCTGTATGTGCGCGGCCTGATCTCCCCGGACGTCTCGCAATTCTATGAGACAATCACGGTCGAGCGGAAAGTGGAACGGCTACTGAGCGGGGTGGAGCGCATCCTCGACAGCATCATTGAATTCGACATGCCGCGAAAAGCCGTGTTGCGGCTGGTTTGAAGCCGGCCGGCGAATAATGCTTCGGCCCGGACATCGGCCCGTGTAGGATTTGGCGCAAGGGATGAAGAAATGCTGCGGACCCGCATAAGACGGGCCGACGCAATCCGGGGAGGACGCCACGATATGACGGCACTGCATCGTCTGATGGTCGCTACGTGCTTCTGGGCTGTCGGCGTCGGCGGCGCCTTCGCAGCGGTTCTCGATGTACCCATCGTTGCCGACGATATCGCCGGCGTGGTGACCAGCGCCAAGGGGCCTGAGGCCGGGGTCTGGGTCATTGCCGAAACCACCGATCTGCCGACCCGCTTCGTCAAGATCGTCGTCACCGACGACGAGGGCCGCTATGTCGTGCCCGACCTGCCCAAGGCCAAATACAAACTCTGGGTGCGCGGCTATGGTCTGGTCGATTCAATGCCGGTCGAAGCCGCGCTCGGCACCCGTGTCGATCTGCCCGCGACCATTGCGCCCGATGCCAAAGCGGCGGCCGAAATCTATCCGGCGAACTATTGGTACGCCCTGCTGCATCCCCCGGCGGCCAGCGAGTTCCCCGGCACCGGCCATGACGGCAACGGCATCTCTCCCAAGATGAAGACCCAGCAGGACTGGCTCTCGGTAATGAAGGAGGATTGCACCCCCTGCCACCAGATCGGCGACAAGTCGACCCGGGAACTGGCCAATAACAGCGTCGAAGGCTGGGCTCAGCGCCTGTTGCTGGCGCGCGAGCCCGGCGACCCGACCCTGGGCACCCGGGGCAAGGAATTCTCGGCCAATATGCAGAATGCGATGGCGAAGTTCGGCCGCGATCGGGGCCTCAATATGTTCGCCGACTGGAGCCAGCGAATCGCCAAGGGCGAAATTCCGCCCGATCCTCCCCCGCGTCCGTCGGGCGTCGAGCGCAATCTCGTGATCTCGGAATGGGATTGGGCCAACAGCCATTTCGTCCATGACGTCACCGTGTCGGACAAGCGCAACCCGAATGTCGATGCGGGCGGCCTGGTCTATGGCGAGGATAATATCAGCCACAATATGGTCTTCCTCGACCCCAAGACTGCCAAGATTTCCGAATCGCATGTCGCCGACGACGACAAGGGCGTGCCCTTCGCCGTCCATACCCCGACCGAGGACGCCAAGGGCCGGGTCTGGATCGCGATTACCGAATTTGGCGAGGGCGAGGACCCGGCTTTCTGCGCCGACGGGTCCTTGAGCAAGTTCGCCGCCTATTATCCCAACCCGCGCAAGCTGGGCCGGCATGTCGCCCTCTATGACCCCAAGACCAAGCAGACCACGATGATCCCTGTCTGCTTTGGCAATCTTCATCTCAAATTCACCAGCGACAAGGACGACACGCTCTATTTCAGCGGCGACGCCAACGTGATGGGCTGGATCAAGACCAAGGTGTGGGACGAGACCCACGATGCGGCGAAGTCCCAAGGTTGGTGCCCGATGGTGCTGGACACGAACGGCGACGGCAAGATCACGCCCGACCGCAATCAGTGGAACCCGCCGATCAATCCCTTGGTCGTCACCGGAGAGCAAGGCCAGCAGGCCAAGGAGGATGCAAAGTCCGCTGCTGCCGCCAATCCGGACTTCGATCCCAAGAAAGACACGCGGGTCAGCGGCTTTCTCTACGGGATGAGCGTCCAGCCCAATAGCAACATCAGCTGGTACGCCAAGTTTACCCCCTATGTGCCGAGCGGGCTGATCCGCCTCGACCCGGGGTCGAATCCGCCCGAGACCTGCAAGACCGAATATTACGAACCGCCGCGCCTGCCCGACGGCACCTATGCCGCCTATAACGCCCGGGCTGTCGATGTCGATTCCCACGGCGTCGCCTGGGTCGATTTCGGCAGCGGCGACCTCGGCAAGTTCGACCGTAGCAAATGCAAGGTGCTGAACGGACCGACCGCGACCGGGCAGCATTGCCCCGAGGGCTGGACCATCTATCGCTCACCCGGTCCCAATATCACCGGGACCAAGTCGGGTGCCGACTGGCATTACCTGATGTATGTCGATCAGTTCGACGTGCTGGGGCTGGGCCGCGACGTGCCGATCACGCCCGGCACCATGTCGGATTCGTTGCTGGCGCTGATGCCCGGCTCCGAGAAATGGGTAGTGATGCGCGTGCCCTACCCGATGGGCTTTTACAGCCGCGGCATGGACGAGCGGATCGACGACCCGAAAGCCGGCTGGAAGGGCAGGGGCCTGTGGACCGACTATGCCGAAGTGCCGCTCTGGCATATCGAAGGCGGCGAAGGCACACTGGGCAAGGCCGTCAAATTCCAGCTGCGACCCGACCCACTGGCCCACTAGGCGGTTAGTCGCGCTCGGCCCAATTCTGGGCGCGCTCCAGGTCTGTCCGGTCGTTGATATTGGTGAACGGGTCGATCTTGCCCGCCGGAAAATCTACGGCGACGACACGGTAGCGCCCCTGGAACTCGGCCACCTTGCGCAGGCCCTCCTGTGTGACCGCCCGGTGCAATGCTTCGGTCAGTCGGATCGGCCATAGAGCCACGGCATGGTGTGACCGCCCGCCGCTTGCGGCGACAGCGATGTCGGCGCCCGCTGCGCTGCGTGCCTCCTGCAATCTTTCGGCCAGATTTTCCGGCAAGAAAGGCAGGTCGGTCGGTATCGAGAGCATTTCGACAATGCCAGGCGCGGCCGATTGCGCCCAGACCATCCCGGCATGGATACCCGCGAGCGGACCGGGTTTTCCTTCGATCGCGTCTGGGATCACCGGCAGGTTCCAGTCCGCGAAGCGCGCCGGGTCGCCGTTGGCGTTCAGCGCAAGGACGGCAACCTGCGGTTCGATACGGGCAATGACATGGGCCAGCATCGGACGCCCCGCGATCAGCCTGAGCGGCTTGTCGCCGCCGCCCATCCTGCGCGCGGTACCCCCCGCCAGCAGAACGGCCGCCGGCTTCAAAGCCCTAGGCTTGAGAAAGGAATAAAGGGCAGGGTCATGCCGGGCTTGATCTCGGTAATATCCTCGCCGATCTCCAGCAGCCCTTCGCTGGCCGCGACCGACGACAGAACACCCGACCCGCTGTGCGGGAACCGCCTGGCGAGGAGGGCAGGTTCGTCGCCCTCGTGCAGCGTACAGCGTAGAAACTCCCGATAGCCCGCCTTCCTGGTCAGGCTGAAATCCGCCGTGACCGGGAAGCGACGCGGGACCGCCGACTCCGCGCCTGCCAGACACAACAGCGCCGGGCGGACGATCATTGCGAAGGTCACGATCATCGCGACCGGATTGCCGGGGAGGCCGAAGAACGGTGTTTTGCCGATATGGCCGACCGCGATCGGGCGCCCCGGCTTGATCGCAACGCTCCAGAAATCGAGCGTCCCCAAAGCTCTCACCGCCGATTTGACGTGATCCTCGTCGCCGACCGACATTCCGGCCGAACAGATCACCGCATCGTGATTTTGCGCTGCCTCGGCGAGCCGCATGCGGATTGTATCCATATTGTCGGGCAGTATGCCCAGATCGGTGGCGGCGATTCCAAGCCCAGTCAGCAATGCGAGGAGAACCGGGCGATTGGAATCGTAAATCTGGCCTGCAGTAGGCGTCTGGCCGCCGTCGCGAAGCTCGTCTCCGGTTGAGAATACCGCCACCTTCAGCGCCTCGCGGACCTCGACCCGAACAACCCCGACCGAGGCCAGAAGTCCGACTTCCGCCGGGCCCAGCCGCGTGCCTGCCGTTACGATCCGGCTGCCCAAGGCGATGTCCTCGCCTGCCAGGCGTCGATTGTCGCCTAAGCGCGAATCCGGCGAAACAATGACAGTATCGCCTGAGGTCGAAACATTCTCCTGCGCCACAACCGTATCGGCGCCGGCCGGAATCACCGCCCCTGTGAAGATGCGCACGGCTTCGTGTTTGCCGACGGCACCAGCGAAAGGATGACCGGCCGCTGCGGTGCCGACCAAGCGGAAAGCACGGTCCCCCTGCCGTGCGAGATCGGCATGGCGGAACGCATAGCCGTCGACGGCTGAGTTATCTGCGGCCGGCACTGCGATCGGTGCAACGATATCCGCAGCCAATATGCGGTTTGCCGCCAGCGCAAGTGCGATGGATTGCCTGTCGGGTATCGCCCGATATGTCCGTGCGACGATCGCCAAGGCTTCCGCAAGGCTGATCGAGTTCTTGTGAGGGGGAGCATATGAGGCGGATCGGGCCATCGCCTAATCTATCGCGAAGCGGGGATATGCCAATACGAAGTCGGCTATCGCCTCGGGATCATCGAGCGGCAGCCAGGGAACCCGCATGCCGGCAATCGGCTCCGGCGCCGCGACCGCTAGGATCATCGGATCATCGGGATGCAGCACTGGCTTGCCCAGCTCTGGGCGGTGAATCTCGATCTTTGGATGGGCGCTGTGCCGGAATCCCTCGACCACAACGATATCGACCGGCGCCAGACGCGATAAAAGCGCCTCCAGCGAAGGTTCGCCTTCCCCGCGAAACTCGCGCATCAAAGCGAAGCGCGTGTCGGACGCAACCAACACCTCGGATGCCCCGGCCTGCCGATGGCGCCAGCTGTCCTTCCCGGGCTGGTCGATGTCGAAATCGTGATGGGTGTGCTTGATCGTCGAGAGGGAATATCCGCGCCCGGTTAAAACCGGGATCAGCTTGGTCGCCAGCGTGGTCTTTCCGCTCCCGCTCCACCCAGCGAGTCCGACGAGCCGTTTTGGTCCGCTCAAGGTCATGCCTATCGCTAACGCCGTCCAAGGGCGATGTCGAGGGCACAAAACTTTGGTCTGACAATATCGTTGACAGTCGCTCCGGCTCGCCAATACGGTCGTCGCGGAAAAGGCGATCAAGCCGCAATTGGGGAAGCGTGCGGGCAAATGGGCGGACTGGTCGGGATCGATGTCGGGGGGACCTTTACCGACCTGTTTTATTCCGAGGATGGCCTGACCGCGCACGCGGTCCTCAAGGTCCCCTCTACGCCAGACGATCCGTCGCGCGGGCTGGTCGATGCGCTCTGTGCAGCCGATATCGACCCGGACGGGCTGGACCTCATCATCCACGGCACCACGATCGCCACCAATGCCGTCATAGAACGGCGCGGCGCCCGTTGTGCGCTGGTGACAACCAAAGGTTTTCGCGACGTGCTTGAACTCGGCCGCCGGGACCGTCCCCATATTTACGGCCTGACCGGCGTACAGAATCCGTTGATCTCGCGCGATCTGCGCTTTGAAGTCGGCGAACGCCTCGATCACCGCGGCCGGATCGTGCACCCGCTCGACGAAGAGGGCCTCAGGGCTTTGGGGCTGGTGCTTCAGGATGCGAAGGTTGAGGCTGTCGTCATCTCGTTTCTTCATTCCTACGCCAATCCCGCCCACGAACTTCGCGCCGCCGCTCTGCTGCAGGCGATAAACCCGGCCTGGGAAATCGTTACCTCCAGCGGCGTGATCCGCGAATATTACGAGTTCGAGCGGACCAGTACGGCGGTGGTTCAGGGTTATCTCCAGCCGCTGATCGCGCGTTACGCCCGCAATCTGACCCAACGCCTGTCCGGCTGGGGCTTCGATCGTCAAGCATTGATCATGCAGTCGAACGGCGGTGTCGTGCCGGTGAAGCAATTGGCCGAGCGGGCCGCCTATATCGTGCGGTCCGGTCCTGCCGCGGGCGTCATCGCTGCCGCGCGGGTCGCCGCTGAAGCCGGTTTCCATCGGATCATCACCGGGGATATGGGGGGCACCAGTTTCGACGTCGCCGTGGTCGTGGATGGCGAGCCGGAAATCGCCGAGACCACAAATCTCGATTTCCGAATACCGCTGCGCCTGCCGATGATCGACGTCCACACCATCGGCGCCGGCGGGGGCAGCATCGCCGCGATCGACCGCGGCGGCATGCTGCAGGTCGGGCCGCGCAGCGCCGGGGCGGTTCCTGGGCCTGTCTGCTACGGACATGGCGGGATCGAACCCACTGTCACCGACGCCAATGTGGTACTCGGCCGGATCAAACCCGACGATCCGATTGGGCTTAAGGATCGCAAATCTCTCGATATCGACGCCGCGCGGGCTGCGGTCGCAGGGCTCGGCCGCGCATTGGGGCTGGGGCTTGAACAGACGGCTGAAGCGATCCTCACGATCGTCAACCAGACGATGGCGGGCCGCACCCGGCTGCTGTCGATCGAGCGCGGCTATGACCCGAGGGATTTCGCGCTTGTGATCTTCGGCGGGGCCGGTCCACTGCACGGCGCGGCCTTGATCCGGGAGGTCGGCATCGGCACGATGTTGGTGCCGCCAAGCCCGGGGGTACTCTGCGCCATGGGCTGTGTCATCGCCGACGTGCGCTATGACCTGTCGCGCACGATCGAACAGCGGCCCGAGGCGCTGGGCGAATCCGCCATCGCCGATATTCTGGCCGATCAGCGCCGCGAGGGCGAGGCGCGACTGGCTGCCAGTGAGGCGAAAGTCCGCGAGATCGTCGTCAGCCACGCAGCGGACATGTCTTATCTCGGACAGATCCACCCGTTGCGGGTCCCGATCGAATCCGGCTGGGGATGCGCCCAAATCGTCGCCGCTTTTCAGGCGGCTTATCGCAGCGAATACGGCAACGACCTCGGCGATATTCCGACCGTCATCGTCAGCCTGCGCACTGTGGTTCAAGGCGTTCGGGATCACGCCCACAGAGTGCGCGAAATTCCGCGGCCCCGCGCCGCACCTCCGCCGTTTTCTGTGCGTCCCGTCTATTTCGGCGGCTGGTGCGATACGCCGATCTTCCGGCGGGAAAGCCTGCTGCCGGGCATGGTGCTGGCCGGGCCGGCAATCGTCGAGCAATCCGATACGACGACGGTGATCGAACCCGGCATGCGGGCGAGGGCCGATGGCTACGGCAATCTGCTGGTGGAGGTCGAATGATGGACCCGGTGACACTCGCCGTCGTGCGCGGCGCGCTGGAGCAGATCGCCGACGAGATGGACCTGCATCTGATCCATGCCGCGATTTCCCCCATCATTTCCGAAACCAACGACTGCGCGCACGGCATCTTCCATCCTGAAACCGGGGAGACGATCGCCCAGGGGCGCTATGGCCTGCCTGTGTTCCTCGCCAATATGCAGTTCACCGTCCAGAACATCCTGAATCTTGCCAACGCCGAAGGCGGTTTCAAACCCGGCGACTTATGGATTTTGAACAGCCCCTATGTTTGCGGCACCCATCTGCAGGATGTCGTGCTGGTGTCCCCGCATTTTGTCGACGGCCAGCTGTTCTGCATCTTTGCCAATACCGGCCACTGGATGGATATAGGCGGGGGCGTGCCCGGCGGCTGGGCGCCGAAAGCGACTGAAATCCATCAAGAAGGAATGCTGATCCCACCGCTCAAGCTCTATGACGCAGGCAAGCTCAACGGGCCGGTGGTACAGATGTTTCTGGCTAATGTCCGCCTGCCGGATCAGATCGCCGGCGACCTGTCTGCAATGTCGAACGTGTTCAACATCGGTCGGCGCGGAATCGAACGGCTGACCGGGCGCTATGGCGCCGAGGCTCTGGCGCGCTGCTTCGACGAGATGATGGAGCGGTCCGAAAGGCAGATGCGCTCCTACATCGCCGATATACCCGACGGCACCTACCGTTGCGAGGATTGGTTCGACAACGATGGCGTCACCGACGAACCGATGCGGATTGCACTTGCCCTGACGGTAGAGAAAGGTTCGCTGCATTTTGACTTCACCGGCACTGCGCCCCAGGCCAGGGGACCAATCAATCTGGCGCTGACGACCACGCTCTCGGCTTGCTTCGTCGCGCTGAAGCACATCTTTCCCGAGGTGCCGGTCAATGGCGGCGCATTCCGTCCGACCCGCTTTACCATACCCGAGGGCAGCCTGCTTGCAGTCGAATATCCAGGGCCTGTTGGCGGCTACCTTGAGGTTGTCGGCAAGGTGACGGACCTTACCTTCGGCGCTTTGGCCCAGGCCATTCCTGATCGCACCCCGGCCCCATCCTTCGGGACGACCGGCGTTGTCACCATCGCCGGCCGTCACCCTGAAACCGAGCGCTATTATGTCGGCGTCTTCCCCTATCCCGGCGGCTATGGCGGCAGCCGTCAGACGGACGGTCTGGTCCACGGCACTTCGCCGCAATCGATGGCGAATTTCATGTCGATCGAAATGTCGGAGCACCGCTATCCGCTGCGCTTCGACTATTTCGCGCTGCGCGAAGATTCGGGCGGCCCTGGCTTTCATCGTGGCGGTTGCGGTTCGCAATACGGTTTCGCATTGCTGTCCGATTGTCTGGTCACAGTGTTGGGCGACCGCGTGGATCACCCGCCTTTCGGCATCGCCGGCGGCGGGCCGGCAGCACCTAACTCTGTGCGGATCGACACTGGCGAGGGACTGTGGGAGCCGCCGCTGCGAAGCAAACTGGAAAAGCAGGCTGTAAAGGCAGGTGATCGCGTGCAGGCTGCATCGCCCGGCGGAGGCGGCTTCGGCGACCCTTTAACCCGCGACATTGCTGCGGTCGAGCGGGATATCAGGCTCGGCTATGTCAGCGCCGAAACGGCGGCTCGCGCCTATGGCGCGCTATTCGATGGAAATGGCCGGCTGGACAGGTCGGCGACCGAACGACGGCGCGCAGTGCTTAAAAAGGAAATGTCAGATGCACGATAGCAGCGGCAGTTGGGAGCTGCCCGAGGATTTGCGGATGCTGCAGCAAACGGTCCGCCGTTTCATGCAGCAGGAGGTCAAGCCGCAAGAGGACAAGCTTCCCCATGACGCCACCGAAATGCCGCCCGAGGTTTTGCAGAGGCTGCAGGCCAAGGCGCGCTCGCTCGGCCTTTGGCAGATGCAGACGCCCGGCGAGTGGGGCGGGGCAGGCTTGAGCTTGCTGGGTCAGGCGGTCGTAGCCGAAGAGGCGTCGCAATGCAGGATGGGCCTCTATATCCACGCAGCCCATTCTTTCGGCTGGGACCTACCGATTTCGATCTTCAAGGGCACGCGGGCGCAGATCGAAAAATACGCATTACCCGTCATCGAATCCGGCGAAAAGACCTTTGTTGCCATTACCGAGCCGGGCGGCGGATCCGATCCCGGCCGCGCCATCGCGACCCGGGCCGAACGCAAGGGCGAGCGCTATCTGATCAACGGCGCCAAGATTTTCATATCCGGAGTAGGCCAATCGAAATGGGGTCTCGTTTTTGCCCGCACCGGCCCATCCAAGGGCCGCGACGGCATCACCAGTTTCATCGTCGAAAAGCACTGGAAGGGCTTCAACTATAAAAAGCTGCCGGTCATCCGTTCCTATTCGCCCTACGAGTTGCATTTCGAGGATCTCGAAGTCCCAGTGGAAAATCGCCTGGGCGAGGAGGGGCAGGGATTTGCTCTTGCCGAGGAATGGCTGGTGCATGAACGCGTGCCCTACGCCGCAGCGGTCATCGGGGTCGGGCAGGCTGCGCTGAGGCTGGCGATCGAATGGGCCAAGGAACGCCATACATTCCGCTCGGCGCTGGCCGATAAGCAGGCGATCCAATGGATGATCGCCGATTCCGAGATCGAGCTGCGCGCGGCGCGCTTGCTGGTTTATCAAGCGGCGTGGCGCGCCGATATGGGCCACGACATCAAGGTCGATGCCTCGATTGCCAAGGTCTATGCGACTGAAATAGCCGGAAAAGTAGTCGACCGCTGCATCCAGATATTTGGCGGCATGGGTGTAGCAGCCGAGATGCCGCTCGAGCGCTGGTACCGCGAACTCAGGATCAAGCGAATCGGCGAGGGTCCGTCTGAGGTTCACCGCATGGTGATTGCGCGTGACCTGCTGGGTTCGCGCCAGCCCGCACGGCAATCGAACTAGATCATGACCGATCGTCCGCCGCCGCTTGCCGGTGTCACCGTCGTCGATCTGACGCAAATCTATAACGGCCCCTACGCCACCTACATGATGGCGATGGCCGGTGCTCAGGTGATCAAGGTCGAGCCCCTGGGTGGCGAGCATCTGCGCCGGCGCGGCGCTGTCGGTGGCGCCGCTCTGCCCTTTGCGATGCTGAATGGCAACAAGCGCGCCGTCACCTTGAACCTCAAGACTGCGCAAGGACGCGAGTTGCTGATCGCGATGGTTCGCCGCGCCGATATCGTCGTGGAGAATTTCGCCCCCGGCACTATGGAACGGCTGGGTCTGGGCTGGGACGTGCTCAGCGCCGCCAATTCCCGGCTGATATACGGCGCCAGTTCGGGCTTTGGCCGCAGTGGCCCCAACCGTGACTACCCGGCTATGGATCTGACGGTCCAAGCTATGTCGGGCATCATGAGCATCACCGGCTTTTCCGACAGGCCGCCGGTCAAGGCTGGCCCGGCCATTGCCGATTTTTCTGCCGGCATTCATCTTTATGCGGCGATCACGACGGCGCTTTACGAGCGCGAAAAGACCGGGATCGGCCGATTGGTTGAGGTGTCGATGCAGGATGCGGTCTATGCGACCTTGAGTTCCAGTCTGGGCCTCATGTTCGACAGCGCCGAGGGTGAGATTCCGTCGCGCACCGGCAACCGTCACAGCGGGCTGGCCGAATCTCCCTACAATGTCTATCCGACCCGCGACGGTTATGTGGCGATCATCTGTGTCGGCGAGGCGCATTGGCAGTCCCTGATCGGGTTGATGGGGAGGCTGGACCTGAATGACGATTCTAGATTCACCACGCTGAAATCCCGGGTCGCCCATATGGATTTGGTCGATGAGATCGTCGGCGGTTGGACCGCAGGTTGGGACAAGCAGGCCTTATTCGAACTGCTGATCGGCAACCACGTGCCCTGCGCCCCGGTGCGCGACCTTCTTGAGGTGGTCAATGATCCGCATATGCATGCTCGCGGCGCGTTGCAGAGGATCGATCATCCTGAACTCGGCCCCATAACGGTTCAGCGCAGCCCTCTGCGGTTCGAGGGTTCGGCCCCGACCGAACTCACGCCGAGCGCCCTGCTGGGCGCCGACAATGGCTGGGCCTATGGCGAATGGCTGGGACTTTCTGCCGAGACTATCGCGACATTGCAGGATGAAGGGGTGATTTGAAGTGATCGTTGAAACCGAAATCGTCGGCCCGCTCCGCACGGTCCTGCTCAATCGGCAGGAAAAGCGCAATGCGCTGAATGGCGAAATGCTGTCGCTGCTCGAGGAGGCATTTTCGCATCCACCGGGACCGGAAGAGAGGCTGACGGTAATCCGGGCTGCCGGGCCGGTCTTCTGCGCCGGGCTGGATCTGTCCGACCATACGGTGACGACCAACCCGATCGAGTTGATGCTGCATAAGATCGAGACCTATCCGTTGCCGGTCGTGGCCATTGTCCAAGGCGACGCGATCGCCGGCGGCAACGAGCTGGCGCTTCACTGTGACCTTGTGATTGCCAGCAGCGCCGCCCGTTTCGGCATGTCGCTGGCCCAAATCGGCCTGGTGCCGAGCTGGTTCCTGATCAAAAAGCTGCTTGAGGTTGCCGGGCCGGTCATCACCCGTCGCATCCTCCTGCTTGGGGACCCCCTGCCGGCCCGGACGTTCTTCGAGCTTGGTTTGATCTCGCATATTGCCGAGCCGGATGATTTGGAAACCGCCGCGGCGGCTGTGATTGATCGTCTTTCGGCAAACGCGCCCTTGTCGCTCAGGGCAATGAAGGCGCTGATCGTTCGCGAGATGACCTTCCGCGACGGGATCGCGCATGATGACCTCGATCGCTTTGTCGAGCTGGTCAATAACAGCGCCGATGCCAAAGAGGGAATGGCCGCGAGACTGGCCCGGCGCCCGGCCCGGTTTGAGGGACGCTGATCGCTATGGCTCTCTCAGTTGCAACAGCCAATCGGCTGACTGTACCCAAGGTGTCCGATGTTCTGGCCGAACAATTGCGTGAGACGATTTTGCGGGGCGAATGGGCGGATGGAAGCCCGCTCCCCACCGAGAGGGCATTGGGCGAACGGTCGGGTTTAAGCCGCGCTTCGGTGCGGGAGGCGTTGCGCATTCTTGAAAGCGAGGGGTTGATTGAGACCCGTCGCGGCCGCAACGGAGGGGCCTCGATCAAGCAGCCGACGGCCGATGTCATCGCCCGTTCTGTCGGGCTCTATGTCCGCGGACAGCGAATCAGGCTGATTGCCTTGCTCGAAACCCGCGAGGCGCTGGAGCCTGCTGTCGCCAGGCTGGCGGCGCTGAACCGCACCGCTGAGGACATCGCGGATTTGGTCGAGGCGCAGGCTCGGCTCACGAACAGCATGACCGACCGTCGGGCCTATCTTCAGGGCAATATCGATTGGCACATGGCGGTCGCGCGGGCGAGCCATAATGAGCCTTTGATCGGCTTTATGACCGCGATCTGCGAGGTCATCAGGTTCCTCGCGAGCAACCCCGGCGTTGAGGCTGGGGAGGTAAGCGAGAGGGCCCGGATGGTGGTTGCCGCTGGGATTTGACGTATTGGGCGAGTGTCGACAGGGGAGCCCCTGCGCATGACGCGACGAAGTAGGATGGGGGAGCAGAGCACACCGTCCTTGTAGCGCGCACTGACCTCTGGGCGCCATTCACGCAACAGGCGGCTTCAAAATCCTTGCAGACTTTGGTGAAAATCGTTCGCAGATCGCAGATGGCGAGTTCGGACAGGGCGTCCCGGCGGTATTTCGTCACAAAGACCAAGTGGGTGTGGAGATCATAGCCGACATGACGTCCTCTTCGGATATCGGCATTGTACCTGTGCAAGGTCGATCCCGCATACACATCGCAGACCTGTTCGGAATGCGGAGCCGTTGACAGA
>Ga0182030_10008339_pt1 | contig 21479 bp, 23 predicted proteins | sample 812S3MmetaG_FD_121299 | JGI IMG/M metagenome (GOLD analysis project Ga0182030, IMG submission 121299) | Permafrost microbial communities from Stordalen Mire, Sweden - 812S3M metaG (Illumina Assembly) | ecosystem: Environmental > Terrestrial > Soil > Wetlands > Permafrost | place: Sweden...
GTTAGTATGTTTTCGCCCAAAAGAGATCGCTGCAAAGTACTTTCATCCTCATTTGAAGATTTAGAAGGTACCAAGCGAGGCAGCTTCGAGGTACGCTCATCTTCACGAGAAGAATGAGAAGATACCAAACGCGGCCGCTTCAAGGCACCTTCGTCTCCATTTGAAGATTGAGTAGTTGCCTGCAGCGTGGGCTTAAGACTCACATCACCATCCTTCTTCTCCGCATCCTTGTCCTCTGGTATAGGTTCCTCAACCTCCATATCCTCTACATAGTAACCACTCTCAATATTCAAGATACCATGCAAGTTCAAACGTGCCTTGAGCTTGCAAATCATGAAATCGTCCTTAGAATCAGCCTTCACACCCTTAACTGAGAATCTTCCAATCCAGGGGTTCATCTTTCCTGGAAGTTCCTCTGGCTTTGAGTACTTAGCCTCGAGTTGGAACGAATCTTTTCGGTAGAAGGTAAGGATCTTGGTTGATGGCATAACACCACCTCGGTTAAACACGGTAAGGCTGGTATCCTCATCTGGAATATCGTTTGATTTCTCCCACGTGAATTCGATTGGGTAGTTGACGATATCGTGGATAGCGAAATCACGGACTCGGAAAACGGGAGAGAGAATAGCGCAGCTGAAAGCACATCCTCGTGCAATAGCCTCGTCTTGGTTGAGAGTGAAGGAGAGCGTCTTGCCGAAGAATTTCTGGATGCGTTCCTTGAGGGCTGGTACACGAGTACATCCACCTACAAGCTCGATAATATCAATATCCTCGACCTTCAACTTTGCCTCTGCTAAAGCCTTCTCCAAAGGAAGGTGGGCGCGCTTGAGAAGGGGCTCGACAAGAGCTTCGAGATCTTGGCGTGTCATCATGGTGCTGACATCCACATCATTCATCAAGGATTCGATGTTGAGCGGTGCTTGTTGATTGGCGGACAAGATCTTCTTCAGCTTCTCAGCAGCCGCATGAACACGAACCATAGCCTTGCCATTTGTCTTGATATCAATCTTGTACTTCTCCTTGAACTCCTGCGCGAAGTGCTCTACCAAAGCCTTGTCAAAATCACGTCCACCGAAATGACGATCATAAGCCGTAGACTTAACAGCTAATTCACCCTTTCGGAACTCGACAATCGAACAAGTGTAGTTGCTGTGTCCAATATCGATGAATGCCACGCGCCTAGGCTTTTCCTCTGCGGTTGGGAGATCGAGCTTCGTAATACCGTATCCGAGAGCAGCGGCCGTAGTATCGTTCATTAGACGAAGGAGTTTCAGTCCCGCAATCTCAGCAGCATCCATAAGACTGCGTCGTTGAATATCAGTGAACCAAGCTGGAACGCTCATGACGAGATCCGAAACTGGAAGCTTCAACTCTGCCGACGCCGTAGCCTTGACCTTGCTCAAGAACATAGATACAAGTTGGGTAGCAGTATATTTCTCCTTCTTGCCCAAGTATGTGACCTCCGCTCCGACTTGGCCATTGATATCGATGAGGGGCGCAGAGACGTAATCCTGCTCGATTTGAACATCTGGATCCTTCAACGACCGCCCCGCTAATCGCTTCAACGAGCTGACGGTATTCTTCAGATTGGAGATCTCTTGTGTCTTCGCAGGTTCGCCGAGATATCGAGACTTGGGGCCGAAGCCAACTAGGGAACTAAAAAGGATGTTAGAAGGATATTCGAGGGGAAGGCTGCGGGAGAGTGACTTACGGTGTAGCTCGATTAGAGACTTCATTTGTGATCTGCGACTAATCAGTATTCCATAGACAGAAAGTCAAATCCGTATTAAGACTTACGACATCGACACCACGGTTCCGAGCTACAGCAATGACTGTATTGAGGGTCCCGAAGTCTACGCCGACGACTGTAGCAGGTGTTAGCAAACCTCGAAAGGCTGAGGCACAGATTTGTTTACATACCACTCATTTTCGCTCTTCAAGACGCGGTAAAGTCTCGAATAGTCCTTTGAAAGATAACGAAAGATGCGGCAGCGAATGTGAAGGTCTTAAAAATCTTCTATGGGCGGATGTTGAGGGTTGTGTGGATTTGCGATAGCATGCAGTTTTGGAGTTTGTGTTGTTTTGTTCCTGCAATTTTTTAGAAGGCGATCCGAAGCTCGTTTAAAGTGGCATCCCACCAGAATGTTCTTGATCATTCGATGACAATCCTTTGACAACACAGGACCCGTATCGTGAAACACGGCCTCACATTCACTGCTGCCTGTTAATTACAATCAGGATTCAAGGTCGAAGGAATGCTGGACCTGGTATTACGACACGTGGCTTTGAAAATGTCGACTTCATTGAAAAATCACGTGATCTGCTTTGAGACGATAAGCGGATTGATAAGAAGTGGGCTGTGAACATCATAGTGGGGTCCATGTAGGGCATGAATGGAAGTCTATAGGCCGGAATGTTTCTACAATGAGTATCTGACTCGCACCGCTGGCCTGTTACTCCTCAAGTGTCATAATAGAGAGGACAGAATTTGCTTTCCAATGATTACTTTTTATTGGTAGCCCTTCCTCTAGCAATAAATTCAACCCTGTGGCGGATGCACTGATTAAAGGGCGGCCAAGGCGGGTTGGATGCATAGTAAGTCAAATGAAGGCACAGCAAATGGAAGTTGAATGAGTGTGATTGACGAGCTCCTTTACCGCTCCATCGAGAACAGTAAGGAATGATGCATGCATAAATGTAGTAATAGCACAGCATATGTGCAAAGCAAAAGAAAATCCTCCCCGCGTCTGCAAATTTTCCTCTCTCCATGCCTCCCAACCGTATTTCTGGAAGCTCAGTCCAGACTACCACTACCAGCCATAACAAACGCTCAATGCGCCTTCCATCTCAATCATCGACCGCCGCGTGATGGTGCACCACCGCCTCCGCATGAGATGAATGAGGTATCGCTATCTCCTGAGGTGCTGGATCGTAGGCCGCAGGGGGTTCGACTCGAGGGCCGCATCGTGGATATATCAAAGAACTTTGTAGCTATTCCTAGCCGCCATGTTACATCAAAATACAGGCAGCCAGCCATGACCACAAATCTAATCAAGTCCTATACGCCCGCAACGGGACTCGGTCAGCACTATCATCTCCTCTACTCTTACATAAATCATAATATCGCTCAAGAAAGACATAAGTGAAACAGGAGAGAAATCGAGGGATTATTTTTTGAGACTGGCTTTAGTCTTCTTCTTGGGACTGGGTTTCCCCTTTTTTCCAGGACTGGATGCTGGAGTCCCCGTCTTAGAAGCATTCCTAGAAGCATGTTCTTGGGCGATCTCCTTTCTCGTGAGTCTGCCCCGACCATTGGTTCTTGGCTTCTTTTGCTGGTTGGTTTCAGACTGAAGGGGAAGGGCACCACGAGAGGGTTCCATGCAAGGTCCTCTCGTCGGTGGAGCAACATTTTCAACATGAGAAACTTGGGGTTTTTGCTCGGAACCATACCAATCGACATCACTGAGTTGCAACTTCCTAGCGCGCTGGCCGCTGCGAGTATTACCAGATTTGTCGGTTCTGGAATAATTTGCGGTCGCAGCTGCCTTTTCGAGACCTATTGGTTCTACGTGAATATTTGGGTTGCGGGGAATTAAGTGCAGTGATGAGTCACCATCTTGTTCTTCGCCATCTCGAAGATCGTAGTTCAGGACTAGATTCTTGATACGCTGTTGTTCCTCCCGCTCGGCGGCTTGTTGGGTCTTCATGGCAATCGCGAAAGTGGAGTCAGAAGGGAGAGCCACCGTACGAGTCTTGAATACATTAGCATTTGCAAAGAAAATGACAAACCGATGAACATACCTGTTGTCTGTTGCCGCGCTTCGTGAGCAATGAGAAAGCCATTGTGCCACTAGGGGCGCTGGGAGAAGTATTCTCATCAGTCCATGGCTCGCTCGACGACGTATTGATCTCGCGGTCTTTGCGTCGCATTGGGAGAGGAACATCGAATGTAGGTTTCCGTTCGTGCTTTCTCGATTCTAAACTTTCAGCCATCATCTTTGCATACTCACGCTCGAAATCTGCCTCATCTTCAGGGTCAATTTCTTCCTCCTGTCGTGTGACAACGATAGACTCTTCCTCAGAGTCAGTGCCAGGGGCCGATGGAATCGCATCGCCATTTGCATCAAGCTTGAACGGGGTTAGTCGACTTGAGGTAGAGGAACTAGTATAAATGAACTTTACGTCTGGCTCGTCATCGGATGAGGAGTCGTCTTCGGCCTCTGCTTCAGCAATGCCAGCTTCGACTTCTGCATCTGCTTCAGCGTCAGCTTCAGCCTCAGCTTCAACATCATCCATTCCATCATCAGATGATCCATCACTATCGATATCTGCAGGGTCAGCAGGTTTGCTAATTCCAGATGTCTTTTGATCCTGTGCCACAGCAAGCTGGAAAGCTCGGCTAGCTTCCTCGAAATTGGATGCCAATTTCCATTGGGGTCGTGTCAAGGCAAATACATCTTGGATGATAAATTCAATGTCCATAGGTAGTGGATCCTTTGTGAAGATGTAGTACTGTAGTTTATTAGCTAGTCGAAGATTGCAGATATCCAGAAGAATGCTTACTTGGAGGAAAGATAGGAAATAATCAAGCTTTTTGCCGGCCAAGCCACGATTGAAGAAGATCCCGCAAGTCTCGAGAATGCTTGCCACCAGGCGTATGCGGAAGAAATCGTCGGGAAGATCAAAATGATTGATACGACCGGGGACTGGAGGACCACCTGTGTATAATTAGCAGACTCTTTGTCAAATAGCTCATTATGACCTACCATAACCGAAAGTCATGATCTTGTACATAGTATCGAAGATAACCGAGTGATCAACCATCTTGTAGTTGTATAGTTCCCCAAGATACCTGACCTCTGCGATTCTTCGTTGGTTGAATTTGAAGTCGTTCATCTCTAAGCCTAGGACAATATATTCCAAAAGGTTGTCAATGATGGTAGTGACAAAGTCCTGGTGATAACGAGCCAGAGCGCTTGCAAGAGTAGCAAGAAGGTGAAGGTTTCCGTATTTAACTTTTCCTGGTTTCGAGAATACCTTTTCCAGAATTGCGACGACTTCAGGTTCCTCCCAATGGAGTTTTCGTAGCTGCTTGAGGACTTTGGTATAGTTGCGACTGTGCATATCTAGATAGACTAGCTTCCGAATGAATAATTCAATGGGTGTTCTCTCCTTCTGCTGAATTGCAGCTCTGATCGGAGGATCGACATAGTAGACAGCATTTTCAATAAGCATTCGCTCTTGTTGCCCAATATGCTGGACAGACTTTTTACGCTTTAGAGTCTCTAAGAAAGAGTTCATACGGGGAGATGTCTCAGGGTTTCGAAGCAGATATCGACCACAATTCTCGAGGAGATTGCATATGATCTCAATATTCATCCTCGAGAAATCATCTAGACTGACTTTGAGACAGTGGAAGATGACGTGCTCTGGAACGACACCAAATTTGGTCAACTCGGCCAGATACCGGATATTTCCAAGTCGAGCCTGACCAAGGAATTCCTTCTCTTTGCGACGTTGCAAGCTACGGAATTCTTGATCGAGATGATCAACGAGTCCTTTCGTGACATCAGGCATGTACTTGCCGAGAGTAGCGACAAGTCGTGAATAAGATGGAAGTAGGTCGCTTCTGCCTTTAGGAATTTCTTGAACTGCCTTGATTAGACGATTACGAGATGCTTTGGAATTGAGAAAGCAGAAGTCGATCGCAGCCTGGTCAATCAGATCTTTGTTGGTGAGGTCGGGAAGTCGTGCCAGTAGAGCATCGACCTGCGCTCCGATGGTCTTATTAGCAATAGCTGTAGATTGGTCATCCTCCTTGGTACTTGTAGATGCTGAATCGCCAGTCTCGGCTGGTTCGATCTTCTTGCCAACTTGATCATCGGTATCGACCTTCTTTTTCTTGCCGTCTTCAAGTAGCATTCCCGGTACTTTGCCCTTAAGGTCGACAAGGTTCTCATAAAATCTCCTCTCGTCTTCGTCCTCCCAGATCCCAGCACCATCTCCTTCGCCTCGAAGATATTCGCCAGTTTTGACAAGGCCTATTCCTCCATTCCCAGCTGCAGAAGCATCTTCAGAGTCCTTCAGATCTGGCATCTCACCGCCAATAGCATCTGCTAGAAGCTGTGCATTTGCAACAAGACGTTCCTGTGCCTTAACAGCTTTCTCGTAGTTCGATTGTCGATCCTCGAAGACCTGACCAGATTTGACATATGCCTCCGCATCTTTTCGTGCTTGCTTGCCAATAGATTTCTGATCGCGGATGAGGTGAGCCTTAACATCTTCGAAATAACGCTTCAATATATTTTGGAATCGCTCCTGAAGCTCAGGTGATGCAAGAGGTGGATCATCAGCGGTATTCTCAACTACTGGCGTGTCTTCAGAAGAGCCATCGTCTGATTCCAGGGTACCATTCTCCACTTTTGTGGTTCCATCTTCATCGACAGTCTTGCGTCCCTCACATCCAGCTTCTTTAACGCCTAGGATATCCCAGCCAAAAGCCTTGACAAATATGACGAGCAACGGTAAATTGGCGTGCTCTCTATCATGTCCTAGAAGATCCTTCAGAACTTCAAGAGGAAATGGCTCTGCGCCGCCACCTTTGCCCGCTCCATTGGCTTTCGACTTTGGATCGGTTGCCTTTCCAGGTGCAGTAGTAAGAGATTCCTTCCCACGAGAAGCATCATCCGGGCGACTAACATCATCCAACGTTCTCAAAACGCCTACAAGCCATAATTCCGTAACGACCCTCAATAAAACTCTCTGACGTATAATTCTTTCTTTTTCTTCCTTCTCCCTAGCATCCGCCGCAAGCGTCTTCAACAATGATTTCTCCGGCGTTGCTAATCCCTTCCCCACAAGCCAACCAAGAAACTCCGTAAATTCAGCAGGTCCGAATCGTTGGTGTAACGCGCTGACGATTTCCACCCCAGCCTCAATCTCACCAGGTGATTTCAACTTGCATAGTCCTTCGAAGCATGCAGATATGATCTCAGACAAGTATTTATGTAAACTCAGGGTTCGGATTTCCTGGAGGAAGGTGCTCAGGGTCGCAGCTGTAATTGCGGTTCGCAGGCGTTTGATGAAGGCAGTATTCTTCTTCAGAGAAGAATCGAGAGATTTGTTAACCTGGAATATGTCTGTAGAAAGCTATTAGCATTTCGTGGTCTACTCATCCCTGTATGCACTGACCTTTCTCTCCATCCCAAGCACGGCTATTCAAGTCGCGCAACTCGCCTTCAAACCATGATGTCAGCCAAATTTCTGCAAGTAGAATCATCTCAGAAGCTTACGCTTTCTCTTGCGATCCATCTCGACCTATTTGGGCTTGCCCAAGTCGGATGGTGGTTGTGATATTAACTTCGTGCGTAATTATCTTCCTTGTGCCCCCACATTCGTGACTTGCTAAGGACGCATGAAGGAACGATAAAAGTAGGACCCCGCAGAGGCAATTAAATGCATCTGAATCAGCTGTTGACAAACAGAGATATATGCAATTGTTTGCCAGATGTTGGTTATCTGGTAGGAAGTTTGTTGGGTGAAGGTCCAACAAATATTTGGATTTGAGTTGAAGGAATTCGATATCAGACGTCTATCGATATCGGAGAGAGCTAAGCGGTACCTTCCCGTCTTGCCGCTAAACCACAAGGAGCCTTTGTCGTGGATTTTCCTCTTATTTCAAAATTTGGATATTCTCTATTCATGCATGATGAATTTTATAGGCAAGTTGGTGACTCACAAACTTCAATTACTGGCATAGCAAATGCACCATCGGGGAGGGGTCACAAGGGAGCTCCCACCACATTTTGCCTAAGCGGGGCAAGCATAATATACAGACACAGTGAACATAGACAAATGGTCAGTAAATAATTTCTTCTGGGTGAAGTGGTTCACAACTATCTATCTGTCTTCAGTACAAACTCGTGTAATTATGCTCCGATTTTTCCGATTTTATGATGTTATTTCGAAGGAATTGAATACCGCATCATAGTTTGATCCACCCCTTATTTATAGATCATCTCACCCTCTATCTTCCCGCAGGTGATTCTGCTACATACAGTCAGGGGCGTTGCTGGGTCTGAACCGACTTGAATTTTCAAGTAAGTGGTTCCAGAGGCACTCATACTCAAAAAGGCGTAAGGGTCTTTCTTGTAGGTCATGAAAAGTCATATGTAATATCCCTCATCATATGTACGCTGAAACTCCATATATGCACAGCAGTCTTACATCAGTCCAGCGCCCCTTTTATCCCCCAATGTTCTCCTCAAAAGAACAATAAATCCTCATCTCTCCACCCCAACTCCCCCAAAAACCCATGGACGCTCTTCTCCAAGGCCTCCGGCCCACAAATTAGCACCAACTCTTCTCCACCCTTCCTACACTTCCCCACCTCCCGTTCCAGCACCTCCTTCCCCACTCTGCCCTTACCCCCTGCCCACCCCTCCTGCGGCTGACTCAACGTATGCAAAACCCTGCACCTCTCCTCCTTCCCCTCCACCAACCCATCAATCTCCTCCCTACACAAAATGTCCTCCTCCAACCTATTCCCATCCAACAACAAACACTTCGTCTCGTCACCCTCATCCTTCAACACAGCTCTCAACACCTGGAAAATAGGTGTAATCCCACTGCCTCCACAAATCATCACAAACCTCTTCACATGCCTTGATTTTCCGCCAATTGTGCAGTGCCCGTTGGATAGGTATTCGAATTTTCCGATTGGCCCTTTAAAATCGACGAAATGGCCTTCGGGTATCGCGTCGAGCGCTTTGGTCATTTTGCCACCTGGGCGGTTGGGCGTATCGTTGTATATCTTTACTAACACGTCGAGTGTGCCTAGGGCCGAAGGATCGGATATTGGAGTGTAAGAACGAATGATAGCTTCTCGTGTAACCGGATCTCGCAGGCGCATCATGAGATGCTGGCCTATTGGTAACCCGATGGATTGTTCTGAGTGATGGAGGCTGAAGGTGAAAATGCGGGTATCAGATGAGACTTTTCTCTTTGTGGAGAGAATTGCTTTGGTCCATGTTTTTGGTTGGAGGAAGATAGGACGTGATTCTTGGGAGTCAGAGGGGGTGAAATCACCGCCATCTTGGAGGATGTCACGGGAGGCTTGGTCGAGGGAGCCGATATGGTAGGTTTGCATCATTCCTTTGGCGGTTTCGGAGTCTGTGGTTCGTCAGTGAGTATCAAAGAAGAAATTTGGAGGGACACGTACGGATGGCCATGAATTCATCGCTAGCGTCTTGACCAGCGGCTCCGGTGATACTGGTTGCTCCTCCAGGATGGCCTTCTAGAAAAGCTGTACCATCGTATACTTCTCCGTTCACTACAAACCAGGGGTTCTTCTCATCGTCGTGCTTCCGAAGCTCGTCTATCGTAATACTGCGGTCTAGACTGTCTTTGGTCATTTTAACTTCGGTTTTTTCTTCAACAATGCCTTCTTCTTCCTCTCCGCCCATTTTCTCGCCCCAGAACCCGTTGGCGAGGTTTCCTCCTTTAGCTTTAACTTTTTCCATCCATCCACCGGGTATGAGAGCCGGTTGGGTAGGATGCTCGAAACGGAGATAATCACCCTCTTTGCTGATTGTGACCCGATACCAAGGATTGTTCATCATCCCAAGGACACTCCAATACATGTCCCTAGGTTGTACGTTCATACTTTCATCCATAGCTCGAACCATGAAATCCGACGACATCGCCAGGTCCTCAACTTTCAAATCAATTTCCCAGAAACACCATGCAAAACATGTTTCTCGCCATCCCATGTCAAGTTTCCCCCCATATAACGTCTCGTTTTCGTCTGCGTGGTCCCGGTAGTCGTCTTCATGGTAGCGGATATTGGCCAATGCCCAAGATTTTCCTTTGTCGAGTGTCACCTCAACTCTAGTTACCCTCCTCCCACCACCCCCATAAGCATATCCTCGAGCTCGATATATTTTCGGTCCATTAACCATACATACTTGCTCCTCATGCGCAGGATACGCAGTGGCACTATTAGTACTAAGGTCGTAAATGGCATATCTCTCATCCATCCACCACTTCGGCTCATTCGCGCTCTGCTCCGGACTGATCATCGTTGGCAGTACTCGGTTATCGTAGATATGATACCAATTATCACTTGGTTCCGCAGTAACAATCAACTTCTTCAACCATTTCACACTTCGTCCACCAATTTGCCCTGGCACAACACAACGTAAAGGTTTGCCATGATCAGGCCTCAACATCTCTCCGTTCATTTTGTGTGCCACCATAATACCTCGATTGGGATCCATAGCCCAATTCAATTTCACTGAAGTCCCATAGTATCCATTCGGAAGTTTATCAGCTCCTTCCATATATACGAACTTTGCTCCCCGTAATGGTGCCGCACGCTTGAGCAAATCCATCATCGGTACGCCTGTCCATAACGCTGTCGATACACCAGCCGCCCCCCATGAAAACCCCTTTGATTTCCTGACTTGATTTTGTTCCTTTCTCCGATTGCCGGCACAGACGAGAGTTATGGGGACGGTGATTTGCTCATATTCGGCGATGAGATCTTTGAGGGTCATGGTAATAGGGTTCTTGAGCAGTCCTTCGATTGAGAATTCCCAGTCTGGGATATTGGCATCGTCAACCTGGGGTACAGCGCCATGATTCCGGACGTAGAAGAGTTCAGGGGAGGTGAGAAATCCTTCATCGTAGAGTGCACTGAGAGGTGCTTCGACATTGAAGGGATGGATACCGGTTAAACGAATAAGGCGTGGATCTCGAGGTACGTGATTATCTGGGGTCTTGAGATCTTCTTTGAGAATGTGTTTGGGTGGATTTGTGGGTGGAGGAAGGGGATACCCGGCCAGTGATTCGCTCGGTCTTCTTGAGATCGTGCTTTCCTCATCTGTGGTGTTGTCGCTGTTGTCTTCTGATTTTGGCGGAGTCGGGGGTAATCGGAGGGAAGTATCCGGTAACTCGGTGCCAGACTTTTGGGTATCTGCATCCGTATATGGTGGAGGTTTATAAGTAGCCATTGCTAGTGATGCTATTGCATAGTTAAGTGAATAGGGCTCAAATATATTCAGTAATGGACTGCCAAATCGTCGTTACGTCGTTACCACATTGAGATTGGAAATGTGAATCCTGCAGTGCTATGCATCAATGCAGAAGTTGAATGAGATTGAGAAAAGATGAAAGTATAATGTACAGATTCACTAGGTAAAGATAGAGGGAGAAGGAGAAGATCGATTTGCGTGGAGCAGGACGACACAAAGCACATCGGCGTCACCTACTAGATGTACTAATTAAGAAGCATCGAGGCCAACAAGATCAACCCAGACCTAGAAGGTGAAAATCGATGCACCGCGGACAAATGAGAAATGGCCTTTTTCCTCAGTGGACCCAATCCGAGGATATCCAGAATGCGGGATGCTTGGTGATGCATCGTCCCCATCGTGACAGCCACCTCCGCGGATCGTCTTCTAAACAACATCACCTTTTCGGGCATCTAGAGTGAGAGCAGATGGTGGATTTTCCTTATCAGCGGCGAATAAATTTCATATGGGCTTTGATTGGTTCAATTGTTGAACAGACGCTCTGACAGTTTTAAAGTTCTCCGGTCATTAGTTAGCCTTATCGTAGGTAATATCTAAGACCAATTGTAACCACATAAAGAAAATAACATCCAGGAGAAAAAACACGAGAGGTTCGAATGGTGATGAACATCTAGACAACGCGACTGCAAGGGAACCTTATCCGCTGCTATGATTTATGATCTAGACGTACCCCGTGTTTTCATATTACTTCATGGATTTTCTCCTTCTTTCTTCCACCTTTCCCCCCTCGTACCTGAAGGTCGGGATTGATAAAAAGACGCAATCCGAGGACGTCGGAGATGTCCCAACGTGCAAGCGACTCTGCCGTTGGACTTGCAGAAGTCGGTGGCGGTCTCGGTCTCGGAACGAGCCTCCAAACTCTACTACTGTAGTATCCTCACTCGCATACTAGTACTAGTAATTGCAGCTGAAGCAATCGTTCCGCGAGTATACGGCGCTGTTGATACTATTATCCAAGTTACTGAATTAATTATATTGTTATCTCAAATCAGTGGGTTAGTCATTAGCATGAAAGCTCTGAGTATGCTGAAGTCAGCAGAATCATTGTGTGAAGTTTCGTCTGCTTTTCCTCATCCAGTATTCTTTCGCATTCTTTCGGAGCTTAAATAAACTATTCCAAATCTTGATACTTGATACAAAGCTCCAGCCTTCGTTAGAGAACCCTTTCTTTTCCATCCTCGACTTTCAACGTCTTCTCCAACTAGAACAATATAAGGGTATCGCCATCATCATCATCGTCTCCCATTTCCATAAGCACAGCTCAGCCTACCTCAAGCAAGCCTCTAGAATTTCTTCATCCCCACCCGCCCTAAACGCTTACCCCAGAGTACCGCCCGCAATCCTCTTCATCCCCGTCATACTGCTAATCCCCACATTCCCCATCCCCTTACCACCCACAACCCACCCAGCTGCGGTCGATGCATCCGCACTATAATTTAGATGTGCTAACCCTATCCTCTGTCACGCCCAAAATCAGTATTTCTACTTCCCCCATTTAAGAAAAGAAAATAGTTGAACAATATTGGGGAAAAGGGAAGCCCTCACCTCTCCACCCTGACAAATATTATCCCCAGCATGACAAATCGTCATGACCTTAGTATTATCCACACCCGCAATCGCAGTCCCATTCTTTGGATCCCCAAACATGACAATGCTCGATATTTTGTTGGTCGTGTTTGCTGGTAGCAGCGGCACCGCGTCGTGTATCAGCTGTGCACCTTGGGAATACCCGGCCAACGAAAGTATCGTATTTGGACACTTTGATAATGTGGTATTGACCAGCGATGCCCTGTTTTCAGAAGATTTGTTAAGTTGGGAGTTCTGGATGGGCAATAGGTAAGAGAAAGGGAAAGGACATGGGAAAGGCTCACAGCGAAAGAGTCCCCGACGGACTCCCACCCGCGAGAAAACCCACAACATCAGCCGGATAATCCACCCCTTGGACCGCCAACTGCCCCGTTCCATTCATATAATTGGCAATCGCATCGAAGAACGGTGGGCCTGCCAGTAATCCCACATTCCCCAGTTCTCCAGTCCCCCTCGCAAACAACACAGTCATAGTAGCACACTTTCCCGTCGCCATCGTCCCATTCCCCTTCCCACTCGTACTATTCCCACCCCCTAAAACATCATTCCTAACAACCACACTCTCCACCTCCTGCACACCCGCCGCTATGCCTCCAAGAAGAGATCCCAGATTCCGAGGGTTATTGGTGAAGAAAGAGGTGATACAAGAGGGATCGCTAGCAAGGCAGGTGAAGTCCGCTTTTGCAGTCGCAAGAACCAAACCAAGAACGAAGACAACGAGATGGTATATCATCATCGAGAATTTATAACAGAAGAGCGCAAAGAAGGTATCGTGGCGCAGCCAGATTTCGATTCGGATAGACCTTCAGAACCAGTCTGAGTTGGGGGAACGATCAAGAAGAGGAAAGATCAAGTCCAGAGCATACCCATCGCCGACAACCAGCTGTCAGGAAACAAGCAGTGATCAGACCGCGCCTCTCCCAGTCCACGCCAAACACAGGCGCGAGTGAAATGACATCAAAGAACCTCATCCACCAGTGCAACTCCAAAACTATCGGGAGATGCGACGTCGAAAGAAGCTTTGTTTGCGCTTCCTAAACCATGTTTCGGTCTGACCACGAAACCCGCCAATCGCGCACAGATCCACGGTTTTGCATATTGCGTCAAATTACCAGGGCGAGAGCCTGTCGCGAATATGGTTTCGTGTTGAGTGGTTTGAAACAGCGCACGTGATTGGCTACCATCACTTACGCTACGTTTCATGCTTGGCTATATTTCATTGTATCGCTGATATGAAATTGGATGATATTGAAATGTGGGAAGGGAGTAGAGGAAAGATTCTTACCAATTCAAATCACGGGCCTCGAGGCAGATTGGTCACTCAGGGAAGTAGACCCGAGTGTGACGACGGGAGGGTGATGAAAGAGAACGAGGGTGATTATGAACATTTGATTGTGTTAAATTGAAGATTAAGCAAGTAGAGATTAAACGCCAGCCAATTTTTACAAATTCCAATCTTAAACTTAGGCTCCTTGCTCCAAGATTCATGCCAGCCGGGTATTTCCATATAAACAATTTTACTCCGATAACTCACATACTATCCGACCGATCTTGGGGACTTGGAAGACCGACCCCTAGGTCCCGTAATTTCTTCGCGAGAAGCCCTTCTGCAACGCCTTGTTTTCCATCTGGAGATCCAGAAAAGATGTTCCCTCCATATCCAATATCTCCTTTGTTGAGCTTGTCATAACCACCAATACCAGCAGTGCTATTCCAGGACATTTCTGAACCTTGCGATGTCAGTGGCCGGCTGCCACTCGAGGTTGGAGATTGTAAATCAGAAGGTCTATCAGGACCAGAATCGTCATCAATACGAAGCGGTCTCCGAAACAGGCTGAAAGGAATAGGTTGAACAGGTGTAGTACTAGCTCCTCTCCCATGCGGATAAGGCGAAGCACTACTCTCCAACGCATTCGAAATCCCATCCATAGCATCGAAATTGCGATTCGAATGACCAAGAGCAAATGCCGAACTGCGTCTTCTATATGCTTTTTCAGCTGCCAAGCTTGCGCCTGCACCACTGATATTACCGATTCCAAGTGCCGAATCGCGACCTGGTTTATATACGCTAAATCTTGGTTCGGGTAATGATACCTCGTTGCGTAATTTTTCTTTTCCGTCAGGGACTCGGTTTGCGAATACTACCCTAATGCTTTTGTACAGATAAAATCGACCCCGCGATGGACAACATATGTGTAGATGTACAAGATATCGGAGGATTGGCCGATCTAATGGGTTTGTTGGAACTTGAGGAGATGACGATAATGCGGAATCGATGACTGGGCCAGCGGAGTAACTTCGCTGGCGAATGAATGTCTTCGTACCTGGCTCCATACTAGCAAGATCATAAGGAACCAAAAATAACTTGACAGCAGTCTTATTGGGATTTTTGATGATGATTTGAAGCTGACCCTTTTCAGGAATTCTGTAGCTTCCGCCCGGAGGGGCTTTGGGTGACGTAGATCTTCGCTTTTGTTTCTCCGCTCTTCGAATTTCCCGTTCTGTGAGCTGGTTCGTGTTCGGCGGATCAATAAGATCGAGTTCGCCCATTTGATTTCGCACAATATTAGCACTATGTCGCTTTCTTTTATTATCTCGCGCTTCGTCCGGGTTAGTGAGATTGTTCTCAAGATCAATTTGTCCAACATATGGACTCGGCCCATCTTCGGACTTTCCGGACCGTCCATGACTCGTAGTTTCATAACTGTAGAACACCGCCGGAAACGGTATCGTTACGTGAGGTGGACAGCGAAGGCTCGATTTGCATTTGCCGAGACCCAACACACCAATCTGGGCTACGAAGTCGAGAGGCTTTGAAGGCGTTGTTGACATCCGTCCACGAAGAATGCTTTCTTCGTAGGAGCCAACCATCGATGCATGCAAAGGCGAGTTATCCGAGGTATACGAAGGTCTCCGGGAAAACGCTGGTGTCTGAGGAGATGATGATCCAATAGGATTCGATGTTAATGATCGTCTTGGTTGATGAGCTTGATAAGGGTATGTATTATCTCGTCGCAAATGCGGTAAGGCTTTGAAGCTTGAGGCTGTTGGAACAGAAGGAGTGGAGTGCATTGAATGTGATGCTTGCAAGGTATGTCGTCGTGGATTTCGCGGCGAAGTTAGTGATATATCGATAGGATTGATGTCTGATGAGAAATCAAGGTCCTCATTACTCTCTGACTGTACCAAAGGGCTGGTAGGTGGCTTCATGACAAAGCTCGAGGAAAAAGACGAAGATAGTGACGGGGCTCGTGATCTGACTCTGTCTAGATCGATAGGTGGAAATCTGGGGTCCAACTGAAATGGAGAGAAGTCCCGCGGAGGAGAAGTAGCCAGCCATTCTTGTGATACTGGATTGTAGACTCCAGCGTTTTCTTCCAAAATCTTGTGATCCCCTACTGAACTCTGGCGAGGCCCTTCGGTGAAATCACCACTATGCAGAGCGGACCGAGGCCTCTCGATTTCTAGACCTGCTCTTGACTGTTCTATATCGATGGATGAAGATCGTCCCAATTCTGATATTTCAGGGGAAGGAAGTAATGGAGATGTGTGCGAGGCCTTAGAGGAGGGTCTGGAGGGCGTTCGTTGGTCATAGTCCTGAAGCAAACCCAGCTGCTGAATAGTCAGACACAAACAAAATCAATTAACTAACATAACTCACATTTCTGTTTGGCAACCAAGTCGGGCTTTCCCCTTTCTTGAGTCGCTCAATGAGCTCAACCCGATCTGACGTTCCGTGTAGCGGGAAAGTGAAGCTTGTCTTCAATTCCTCAAGAGGTTCCCTAGGATCTTCAGGAGTATCTGGTATTGGACCGTCGCATAACTCTGTTCGTATACTCTCTTCCGAAAGTTTCCTTATGATTGTATTCCTCTCCGGTGGCGTAGTTAAAAGAGGTGGTGTCGTCTGCTTTGCTGGCGGTGTACCTCGGCCACCGCCAAGGTCATCTTGAAAGATTGGCATTTTGGAGCTTCTTAAATGCTCCCTTTTATGATCATATACGCATCGTGAAGTAATTGGAAGTTTTCATGAGTGATTGTCGGAAAAGAGCAGAAGTTGGAACAAGGTGTCGTCCCCGCTCGCTGACTCCTGGGTGGCTTTGTGCCAATATGCAGTATTTTCATAAGCCGGATGTAGTTTTGTGAAAGAAGGAATGATGTTGTGCAAATATAAGGCAATGGTTGGAAATTTGCAGATTTGAGGTCTAAAAAAGAGTGATATGAGGATATATTGAAAAATGAGGGGAAAACTTTGCACAACGATATGATATGATTTGTCTTTTCCAAGGTCGAGTGACTTGCGGAAGTCGTCACTGAGCATGCGCTGTAATCGGATCCGCTATCGCTCCCCAACTGACCCTTGCTAGCGGACATATCCGGCGAAAACCTTGTAAATTCTTTGGGGATGGGGACTTGACTCCAACCCGCATACATCGACGACAACATCGACGACAACATCGACGACAACTGCGAGAGGGATTGTTAGGGAAAATTCCAAGGAAATAGAAATGGCACCCAAAAGACCCCTCGAAGACGATGCGGCCTCTTCACAACCAAAAAAGCAACGCACTGGCTTCAAAGTCGGCCCTGACAACTTGCCAGATGGAACATGGAGAAGAAAAGGTTTGCAGATCTCCAAGAGCCCAAAGAATAGCCACTGACAGGCTGCAGTAATCAAAATAAAAAAAGACCTCATCCACAAAGCCAAAGTCAAGAAATCTTACGCCAAGCTCCTCGCCCGCGAACCGACCACTTCCACATCCACATCCACCCCCTCCCTCCCCACCGAACCCGTCCCCGAACCCTCCCAAGAACTCCATCCTGAACGCCAAGCTATGCTCAATGCACCGCGCGAGGCAACACCTCCCCCTCTCGCGAGTCAAGAATCACAGTTCCAGAATCGACCGAGGGAGAGGAGGCAAAAGCCCAAATATTTTGAGAAGGAGCAAGAGTTTGCGGAGAGGAAGAGGAAGGAGGCCGAGGAGAGGAGACAGGAGTTTGAAAGGAGGGATAGGGAGAGGCGGCAGAAGATTGAGGAGAGAGAACGTTTTAGGAGGGCGATGGGGAAGGCGAGGAGTGCCGGGAGGAATGGACAGAGGAAGCTGGGGAGGGAGTCGGGGGTTTTGTTGGAAAAGGTTAGGAGGATGGTTGGTGAGTAAGAGGGGTTAAAGGGGGAAGACGGTTACGGAATTCAGCTTACTTGCGGTAATGCTGCAATGCTTGGTGTGAACGCGTTCGAGACATGAAGGTTCACGGATTGGGACAGCACGCTCTAGGTATGAAATATCCTGCCACTAAGTAATGGACAACCAGAAACTAAATGAAATATGTCGTGACAATCCCCCAGAGGGAGGTTTGCATTTTTCTTGTGTTGATATTCCTTGACCATCCTTACTGCGCAGTAATCTGCTTGGTGTTCATTACCCTTTGGTTAGTTACCGCATGCCTACCCATCAATCATTCAATCTAAGACCTTCCAGCTATGTTGTTGATTCATAGTAGTTACAGCTCACGCGGTCATGTAGCCGTAGTTCATACAATGGATTTTTTATTTTTATTTTGTATTTTTTGGAAGTCGTAAGGGCAAGCTAGTCATGCAATTGGAGTCGCCGCAGTAAACGGTGATCCTGATTAAATGTACCTCTAGTCATAATATGACTTGACGTCTAATAGAATAAGAGGAGACACAGTTCGAGGTCGAAGCAATGTATCGAAAACAATAGCCCTCGTGTGGCCTAAAGAACTTTCAGACACCTTTTTAAAGACTCCAACCTGGCCTAGAAATACTCAGCAACAACGTATCTGGAACTTGACAACAGCTTCGACCGCTGCGGCTGAAATCCGCCATCTTCAAATCCCAAAAGCACTATCCTGTACTTCCGCCCATGCTCAAGAACAAAGCTGAAGCAACTCTCTCAACAACGACACCTTTTTGGCGGACTTTTCAAGGCCGTCATCGAGCTCCTTCCCAACCTCTTCTCGAGCTCCCGACTTCCTGTTCAGCCTCTCAAGCTCAACATCCCTTTTTTGTTCAATCTTTTTATACTATTTCTTGAGCTTCTCGTCCTCTTCTTTGAAAAGTTGGTGCACACGACGACGTTCGTGGTCATCTTCACGCTCCGCAGTTTTGAGCGCGTTGCGATGAGCTTCAATCCCAGGCCGCTCAATCTCCAGAAGTTCCAGGTTTTCTTGATAACCAAAGCGTTCTGGATGCTCTTTGTTTTCAGCAGGCTTTGCGGTAGGTCCAGAAGACGGGCTCTCTCGTGCTCGGGAATTGGAACCTTCGGAGGTGCCTTTCGTTGATATGCCTTGGGACTCTAAACTATGATTATGCGTTACCTCGGGTTCGAGTTCGGGCTTGAATAAAGCCAGTGAAAGGACTTTTAGATCCAGCAGAAGCTCACAGAGTTGAGCTCCAACTTGGATTTTAACGGATCCGTCACAGCTGTGCTCTGAGTGGTTGCGGAACGGGCTCGGCGCTTCTTTGACGAATGCTCTTTCGGGATCTCACCGGGTTGATTCGCTGCCAGTCCGATGTCTTAGCTTGAAATATGATCGCTCTTTCTCTTGTTCTGTGCTACCTTCTGGGTAGATGGAATAAAGGCACGGCGGTGTGGAAGTTATCTAGCAAGAGAGTCTGAGCCATCATCGCCTTCCTGCTGCTTGAATTCGATTAGCTTCCATTGCGGAAACTCTAACGTGCAATAAGTAGAAGTTGCTTACTGCAATAAACTCTGCTCCAGTAATTTCTTTGACCCGCAGTTCCTTCTTCTCATCACTCTCAACAGCCACGCTCTTGCGAATTTTCTTTGTCTCATGGACTCGCTACCGATGCCCAAAGCCTATCCCAGCAATTTTTACATTGCCGATCGTTCTTTGATATCCCGAAATTGCTCGGTTGCAAGCTGACAATAACTCAGAACCGCGTGTCGGTGAGCTCCAAGTCTGTCTTTGTAAACTCTGCTTTTCAATAACACTTTTCAAGTTGAGTTCGTTCTGGTCGCTCCATGTTCCGCTGTCTTTGTCCTCGGTTTTACTGTAATCATCGTCATTGCCCTCACCATCATCTTCGGTATAATCCTCGTTGTAATCCTTAATAAAACTCACCGCCATTTCCCTTCCCAGAATTTGATTTGCCTTCAAAAGCAAGTTTTATCTTTGATGTCTTGTGGCTAATTGCCTTCTCAGATCGTTTGAAGCCGGGCTCTTCCAGCTCCTTGGTAATCATTTTGCAGAGGTCCACTTGTGTAACCTTTTTACCTTCCTGCTACAACAACGTATGCATGTGCTTGTCGAAAATCTCTTTCTCCTTAGGCTTCCACGGAACACCCTTGATTCAGGAGACCATTTTTGCGGGCGGGTGAATGAATGCTATCCTGATCAAAGACGAGACAGCTCGAGACGTAGAAGGAACAAATATAAGACTATGTGCTTCTCAGTGAGATGCAGAGACCTTCAAAGAAGACTTTGTTGGGAAATAATACGCCGAGAGTGGTTTGTTATGAAGTTAAAGCTGTGTAAAAAAAATTACAAGAGCTGGACTTTTGAGAATTAAGCGAGCTAACTCAACAAAGTTCTGAGATGAATTCCGAGGAGAAGCTACTGTGCGTTGAACGATTATTGAAATAAGGCAAAAATGATAGGAATAGATTCAAGCGTTTACTGATGAGAAATTTTTTTGCTCCTCGGTATTGCCATGAGAATTAGGATCTATCAACCTCCCCCTTTACGATGGGAAGCAAGTAAATTCTCATCACAGCATTTTGCATTATTACACATCTCGGTGCAGAAATATCTTCAAGTGGGCGTACCAAATCCAAAGTACGTCAGTAGCTCATTGTAATGAAATAAACAAATTAGAAGACTAGGCAGTACTTATTCCTTCTCAATCGAGTGTGCATTTCAGTCCAGTATCACCCGGAAAGCAATCAAAGATGCACAGGGAGGAAAGTTTTTTTGGTGCTGCTCAAGTTTATGCTACATATACAAAGTTTTTGAGTTCTTGTGCCAATCGTAATCGATCAGCAGAACCTAAATTGCAAATGCAAGAGCGTCAGTGTCACAGACGCAAAGCACTATAAGGTGTAAATTAAAAATATATTAAGGAATAATGGTGTTCTAGAGGCGTAGATAGTCTATATATGCTGCCTAGTATGTTATGTGATAGTTAGCAGTACATAGGCCTAAACGGGCTGTCACGGAGCAGGTAAATCATGTGCTACGAGCACGTGACGCGCTTAGCAAAGCTCTCTATAAATACTCTCGTTTTACTTAAGTACCACTTAGTTCTGTAGAATATTATTATATACTTTACTTTATTTGAAAGAGTACTATAATATATAATAGTTATAAGCCTGGAGCTGCTTGTATATTAATAAAATGATATACTATATAGCAATTATATGTTTATAAGCTTAAAGTTATATTTTTAAATTATCTAATTGTTATTACAAAGCTTGTTTTATATAGTCTTATAATTATAAGTATAATACTATAAAAGTCTAATCTAAATAATGTATTAGCAGAGACTTAGTCTAAACTATTAATATTAAAGAACTGGCTAAGCTAATATTCTAATCTTTAATTATATATAAATTAATAAGATATATAGTATCTAATTAATCTAGAGCTTAGAGATCAGATAAGCTTAATAAATAAAATACTGACAATGTATATAATACTTAATGAGTTTCTTGTATATAAAAAGTAAAAGTGTTAATAGAATATTATTGTTTATAATAGACTTATCTAATTCCTAAGCTTTAAGTTAATAAGATATTATATACTTTATTAATCTGTATA
>Ga0182030_10008340_pt1 | contig 21478 bp, 17 predicted proteins | sample 812S3MmetaG_FD_121299 | JGI IMG/M metagenome (GOLD analysis project Ga0182030, IMG submission 121299) | Permafrost microbial communities from Stordalen Mire, Sweden - 812S3M metaG (Illumina Assembly) | ecosystem: Environmental > Terrestrial > Soil > Wetlands > Permafrost | place: Sweden...
GCGGCCACGAAGTCACCCAGGTGCTTTTGGGCCGGGAACTTGGCGGAATCCAGGATGGCGTGGGCGGATATTACCGATCCCGGCCGCTGCTGCTCACACTCGGCTTGTCCTTGGACGAAGCGTTGGCGTCGAGCATGATGCGCCGAGGCAGCATGAGCGAGGGTCGCGACATCGGCGTGGTATTCAATCTTCCGCGCCGCCAAGGGCCCTGCGTGCTGCCGGTGTGCGGCGGCGTAGGTACTCAGTACACGCCGGCGGTGGGCTGGGCGCAGGCGCTGCGCTATCGGCAGGCCACCCTGGCCGATGCGCGCTGCGAGCGCAGCATCGCGGTGGCTCATGGAGGCGATGCGTCGACCGCCACGAACGGTTTCTGGGCGGCGCTCAATATCGCGACGACCGAACATTTGCCCTTGTTGTTCTTCATCGAGGACAACGGCTATGGGATTTCAGTACCAGCTCACCAACAAACGCCGGGCGGCAACATCGCGCGCAATCTGGCGGCGTTCCGCGGATTGCGCGTGCTCGACGGCGACGGCTGCGATCCCAAGTCGGCGGCCCGCCTGATCCGCGATGCGGTGGAGGGGGTGCGCCGCGGCGCCGGGCCGGCGCTCCTGCGCCTGACGGTGCCGCGCTTGTCGGGGCATTCCGGACAGGATACCCAAACCTACAAGGGCGAGACCGCCATCGCCGCGGAGCTGGAGCGTGACCCTCTGCGCCGTCTGCGCGCGCAGCTCGTTCCCCAGCATCTCTCCGGCGAGGAGTGGGACGCAGAGTTGACCCACGCGAGCACGCTCGTCGCGGCGGCGCGAGCGAGAGTTGAGCAGCGCCTGCCGCCTGACGCCACCGGTGTGAAGCGCTTCCTGTTCACCGAGTTCGCCGACGATGGTTCGGCCGAGTTGCAGCAGCAGGGTGGAATCTGGCCGCACGGTGCGGTGCCCTCCGGCGAGTCGGAGCGTGCAGCCGGACAAGGGCCCCGGATCAACCTTGTCACTGCAATCAGGCGCACCTTGGAGCACGAGCTCGAGGTGAACCCCCGGGTGGTGGTGTTCGGCGAGGACGTGGGAAAAAAGGGCGGAGTGCACGCCGCCACACTCGGCTTGCAGGAGAAATTCGGCGTCGCGCGGGTGTTCGACACCAGCCTGTCGGAGGAGGGCATCATCGGCCGTGCGGTCGGCATGGCTGCAGCCGGCTTGATGCCGGTACCCGAGATTCAATTCCGCAAGTATGCCGATCCCGCCGCGGAGCAGCTGAACGACTGCGGCACCATGCGCTGGCGTACCGCCAATCGATTCGCGGCTCCCATGGTGGTGCGCATTCCCGGCGGCTTTTTCAAGTGCGGGGATCCCTGGCACAGCCAATCGAACGAAGTGCAATGGATCCACGGCCTCGGCTGGCGCGTCGCCATGCCGTCGAACGCCGAGGATGCGGTCGGCTTGTTGCGCGAGGCACTGCGCGGCAACGATCCAACGATTTTCTTCGAGCACCGCTCGCTCCTCGACTCCGCTTCAGCCCGGCGCGCCTACCCGGGAGACGATTATGTCGTCAAATTCGGCAAGGCCCGTCTGCTTCAACGCGGCGATTCCGTAACCGTGGTCACCTGGGGCGCCATGGTGGAGCGCTGCGAGCTCGCGATTCAGCGCTCCAAGGTGTCGGCCGATCTCCTCGATTTGCGAACGCTGTCTCCCTGGGATCGCGAGGCGACACTTGAATCGGTGCGCAAGACGCGCCGTTGCCTGATCGTGCACGAGGACACCATCACCGCCGGATTCGGTGCGGAGATTGCGGCTGTGCTCGCCAAAGAAGCCTTTTTCGATCTCGACGCGCCCATCGAGCGGCTCGCCATGCCCGATGTGCCGAGCCCTCACAGCCCGGTGTTGCTCGAGGCCGTGTTGCCGAACGTGGATCGAATCGCCGTGGCACTCTCCGATCTGGCCGCGGTTTGAGCGTGGCAAGCCAGTCGGCGAGCGCTTCAGCGAGCGTGTCGGGAAACCTCTCCGACGTGCTCGCCCCGGAGAACGAAGAGGGCACCAAGGCCACGATCCTCAAGTGGTGCAAGGCGGTCGGCGACAGGATCCTCAAGGACGAGCCGCTGCTCGAGCTCGAGACCGACAAGGTGACGGTCGAGATCCCGTCGCCCTCGACCGGTGAACTCGCGCAGATCCTGAAGCAGCCGAACGAGGAAGTGCTGCCCGGCCAACTCCTCGCACGGGTCAGGATCCATGCGCAGGCGGAGTCGAACTCCGAAGTCGCGGGCGGTTCGCCTGCGGATGCGCCGGCGGCGGCCGCGACGGCGAGCGCGCCGCTCGTTCAAACAAGCGCCGGCAGCGCGGCCGCCCCCAGCGTGGCTGCGGTGGACGACGCGAGCGAGCGGTTGAGTCCCGCCGTGCGCCGCATGCTACGTGAGAATGCGCTGCGCGCCGCCGACATCTCCGGCAGCGGTCGACATGGGCGCATCACCGCGCAGGATGTTGCTCGACGTCTCAGCGCGCAGCCGGCCTCGGCGCGCGTGCCCCATACGCCAATTCGCCGTCGCGTGGCGGAGCACATGGTGCGAAGTCTCGGCGCCTCGCCGCACGTGACGACACTTTTCGAGGCGGATTTGACCCGCGTGCAGGCGCATCGCTTGCGACACGCCGCGGACTACGAGCGCCGCGGCAACCGGCTTACGCTCACGGCTTATTTCGTCGCCGCCTGCGCACGGGCGCTGGCCGCCAACCCGCCGGTGAATGCCACCTGGCACGAGGACGGCCTCGAGCTGCACTCCGACGTGAACATCGGGGTCGGCACAGCGCTCGGCAACGAGGGGCTCATCGTGCCCGTGATCCATGCGGCCCAGAACCTGGACTTGGCGGCGATCGCCAGCGAGCTTGGCCGCGTCGTCGCGGCAGCCCGAGCCGGGAAGCTCACGCAGCAGGATGTGCGGGGCGGCACATTCACCCTCTCGAATCACGGGGTGAGCGGGAGTCTCCTGGCGGCGCCCATCGTCATCAATCAGCCGCAAGTGGCCATTCTCGGCGTCGGCAAAGTCGAGCGTCGAGTCAGCGTGATCGAGTCCGAGGGTGCCGAGTCCATCGGGATCCGCACCATGTGCTACCTCACGCTCACCATCGATCATCGCGCGCTCGATGCCTTTCAGGCGAACGCCTTTCTCTCTCAAGTGGTGGCGTCGCTCGAGCAGTGGGGCGAGGACTAGCGAACGGAGGCGGGCGCGAAGCCGCCGAAGCGCTGCAAGGTGGATGGGTCGGCGGGCGGCAACGCGCCCTCGAGCAGCGAGGCGACTGCCGAGAGGTGAGCCTCGGAGGGCGCGAACACCCGTCCATAGATGGAGCGGCAGATCTCCGCCGCCTTGAGCCCGGGCCAATCTGCAGGCAGCAATCGAGCCGGCAACAAGGGATCGCGCAGGTGCAGGCGTCGATACTCGTGAATCAACAGAGTGCGCACGATGAAACCGATCTCGGGCTCGAGCCGGCCCGTGAGCGCCGCATCGACGCGGCCAAAGCGCTCCACGAAGCGCCGATAACGCTTGGCGAGGTCCTTCAGATCCCAGCCGAGCTGCACCAGCGGCGCGGCGGTTGCCGGAGAAGCGAGATCTGCCTCGAAGACCAGGGTACGGTCTGGGAGATTGGCCTCTCGAATCTGCCAGGCGAGAGCCCGGGCCGGCAGCTCCGGATGCGCGAACACGCCGTTACCGAGCTCACCGAAACCCTGCCAGGCGAGTTCCTGGCGCAGCCGGCGGCGGCGTGCGACGGGCGCCGGCGGCAGCACGATCAAAGTCCAGCGTCCCGAGCCCTCGTTGGCCGGATCACCATAAATGCGTTCGGTGGCCTCGGCGAAACGCTCGCGGCCACCGTCCGACAGTCGATATTCGCTGCGCTTGCCGACGCGGCGTGTCGCAAGCCAGCCTTGCTGCGCAAGACGTGCAGTCGCGGTACGTACCAGCCGTTCGTTGAGCCCGAACAGCGAGGCGAGCGGGATGAGGCTGCCGAGTGCTATCGCACCGCCGCGCGGCATGATGGAGTCGCCGAACAGGGTCACTATGAGCGAGCCGGCGCGCACTGGCCGCTGGCGGCGGAAGCGCTCGACCAAGTCGGCGGCGACGGCGGAAGGGCGGTTCGGCATGCTGTCGCGCAGTGTATATTGCGTTTCCTTAAATGACACATAAAAAATTGATTTGGGTCAATTCGTGTGTCACGATCAGTCGATCAAATGGGCGGCTATACGTCGCTGAAACGGTTGGCGGGGCGACAGCGGGGGACAGCTATGTATACGCAAGGGCTGGATGTTCAGGGCACCGATCCGAAGTCTCCGTCGGATGAGGCGGCGCTCGAGCGGCGCTTCCAGGCGCGAGTCGACCGCGAGGAGAAAATCGAACCCAAGGATTGGATGCCGGCTCGTTATCGCGCGACCCTGATCCGGCAGATCTCTCAGCACGCACACTCGGAAATCGTCGGCATGCTGCCGGAGGGCAACTGGATCACCCGCGCCCCGAGCTTGAAACGCAAGGCCATTCTCATCGCCAAGGTTCAGGACGAGGGCGGCCACGGCGCGTATCTTTACAGCGCCGCCGAGACGCTGGGCATCACCCGCGATCAGATGATCGAGCAGCTGTTGTCCGGCAAGGCCAAGTACTCCAGCATCTTCAATTATCCGACGCTCACGTGGGCCGACGTCGGCGCCATCGGCTGGCTGGTCGATGGGGCGGCGATCATGAACCAGATTCCGCTGTGCCGATGTTCCTACGGACCTTATGCGCGCGCCATGGTGCGCGTCTGCCGCGAGGAGAGTTTCCATCAGCGCCAGGGCTACGACATCATGCTCGAGCTGTGCCGCGGCACCGTCGACCAGAAGCGCATGGCGCAGGACGCCCTCAACCGCTGGTGGTGGCCGGCGCTCATGATGTTCGGCCCCCCGGACGCGGCTTCCACTCACAGCTCCGATTCCCAGCGCTGGAAGATCAAGCGCTTTTCGAACGACGAGCTGCGCCAGAAATTCGTCGACTTCACGGTGCCGCAGGCGGCGTTCCTGGGAATTTCCATGCCCGACCCGGAGCTGCGCTGGAACGAGAAGGAACAGCGCCACGAGTTCGGCGCCATCGACTGGAGCGAGTTCGAACGAGTGCTCAAGGGCAATGGTCCGTGCAACGGCGAACGGCTGGCGGCGCGCCGGCGTGCCTGGTCGGAGGGCGCCTGGGTGCGCGAAGCGGCCAGTGCGTACGCTCAAAAGCAGCGCGACCGTGCCGAGAGTTGCGCAGCATGACCGTGCCAACGGATTCCAACAGCGACGCGGCCGTCAGCCGCGAATGGCCGCTGTACGAGGTCTTCATCCGCGCGCGCGGCGGTCTCGATCACAAGCACGTCGGGAGCCTGCACGCGACGGACGCACGCATGGCCATCGAACACGCGCGCGACCTGTACACGCGCCGGGAGGAGGGCGTCAGCATCTGGGTGGTACGCTCCTCGGACATCGCCGCGTCCGATCCGCAGGACGCGGAGGCACTGTTCGAGCCCGCACGAGACAAGATCTACCGGCATCCGACTTTTTACGAGATTCCCGACGAGGTCAAGACGCTATGAGCGGCGCGGCCGTCGCGGCCCAGCCGGCTCCGGTGCCGGGCAATCCACTCAGCCGCTACGCGCTGCGGCTCGGCGATCTCCCCTTGATCCTAGGCCAGCGGCTCGGAGAGTGGGTGGGTCATGCGCCTGTGCTGGAGGAGGACCTGGGCCTCGCCAACATCGCGCTCGATCTCATCGGGCAGGCCCGGCTACTGCTCACCTACGCGGGCGAGGTCGAGGGAGCGGGCCGCACCGAAGACGATCTCGCATTCCTCCGTGACCCAAGCGACTATCTGAACCCGACGCTCGTCGAGCAGCCGAACGGGGATTTCGGCGAGACGATCGTGCGCCAAGTGCTGATCGACGCGTTCCAGCTCACGCTCTACGAGCGGTTGACGAGCTCCGCGGACGAGCGCATTGCGGCCATCGCGGCGAAGGCCGTGAAGGAGACCCGCTATCATCTGCGTTACAGCTCGAGCTGGCTGGTGCGTTTGGGCGACGGCACGCTCGAGAGCCATGCCCGGGTGCAGTCCTCGCTCGAGCGATTGTGGCGTTACACGGTGGAGTTGTTCGAGGAGGACGATCTCGACCGCGACATGACGGCGCGCGGCGTGGCACCGCGCCTCGCGGACTTGCGCGCGGCGTGGTCGACGCGCATCGATGAGATTCTGGCCGAGGCGACGCTCGCGCGCCCCAGAGAGCTTCCGTATTCCTGGTTCGGCAAACGCGGCGAGCACAGCGAGCATTTCGGCTACATCTTGAGCGACATGCAATACCTTCAACGGGCCCATCCGGGAGCACGCTGGTGAGCGCGACTTCGCCGATCGCGCAGCGCAGCCAGGCACCAGGCGCTTGCCCGACGACGCCGGACGCCGATGCGCGCATCGCGGCCGCATGGAACGCGCTCACCGGGGTGGAAGACCCGGAAATACCTGCGCTCAACATCGTCGAGCTCGGGATCGTCCGGTTCGCGGAGGTTCGGCCGGACGGCGTGCTCGGTGTCGGACTCTCTCCCACCTATACCGGCTGCCCGGCGACCGAGTACATCGAAGCGCTGGTGCGCGACGCGCTCGACGCCGCCCACGTGAGTCCGTTTGCGATCACCCGCGTGCTCCAGCCCGCCTGGAGCAGCGATTGGATCTCCGAGGAAGGACGCCGCAAGCTCGCCGACTATGGAATCGTGCCGCCGCCGGCCGCCGCTTCATTGGGCCGGCGGGCGAACTCTTCACCGATCGCCTGTCCGCGATGCCGCTCCACCGATACCGAATGCACCAGTCAATTCGGCTCGACTCCCTGCAAATCGCTGCACCGCTGCCGCGATTGCCTGGAGCCGTTCGAATGCTTCAAATGCATCTGAAATTCCACCCGCTCGAGGTCGCGGCCGTGGATCGCACCGCCGAGGACGCCGTTTGCCTCACTCTCGCGATTCCTCAGGCGCTGCGCGATCAGTTTCGCCACCACGCCGGACAGTACATCACCGTGCGGCGGACGATCGACGGGGTCGAGGAGCGGCGCACCTATTCGATCGTCACCGCGCCCGGCGGTTCGGTGATGCGGCTCGGCGTTCGCGAACAGACGGGCGGACGCATGTCGCGGGAACTCTCGGGGCGGATCCGGGCCGGCGACACGCTGGAGGTGGGAACTCCCGTCGGACGTTTTCGCACGGCGGTGGATCCGGCGAGGACCCAGTCGTACGTCGCGTTCGCGGCGGGCAGCGGCATCACTCCGGTGCTGTCGTTGGCGACGGAAATCCTCACGCGTGAGCCGCAAAGCCGGTTCACTTTGATCTACGGCAACCGCAACACTGCGCGCACGATGTTCCTCGAGGAGACGCTCGCCCTCAAGAACCGCTTCATCGGCCGATTCTCAGTGTATTTCGTGATGAGCCGTGAGCCCCAGCACGCGGCGCTCATGAACGGCCGCATCGATGGCGCCAAGGTCCGGGCATTGGCGCGCGAGATTCCGGAGATCGCCTCGGCGGACGAGTACTTCATCTGCGGACCGGGCGGCATGGTCGATGAGGTGCGCGACACCGTCAGAGGTTTGAACGCCAAGGCGCCGATCCGCCTCGAGCGGTTTGTTGCGGCCGGCGGCGCCGCGGTGGCGATCGCGGCGATCACGACGGCGCACGCCGCCGGTGACCGGGCGCCGGAGGCCGACGTGCGGGAGGTGCTTGCCTCGATTTCCGTGCTCATGGATGGGCGGCGCCGGAGCTTCTTCATGGCCCCGACCGACGCCTCGGTGCTGGACGCGGCGGAGCGGGCCGGAATCGAGCTGCCGTTCTCCTGCCGCGCCGGCATCTGCGCCACGTGCCGGACGAAGATCGTCGCCGGCGAGGCGCAGATGACGCACAACATCGCCTTGGAGCCGTGGGAAGTCGACGCAGGCTTCGTGCTATGTTGCCAAGCCCGGCCCACGACGCCTTCGCTGGAGCTGAGCTATGACGAGAAGTGACCCGGTGACGGAGCGGGGGGTGCGCGGCGATGTCCTATGAAACGATCCTGTTCGTCGTCGAGGACGGCATCGCACGGCTGACGTTCAACCGGCCGGAAAAGCTCAATAGCTTCAATGTGAAGATGCACGAGGAAGTCCGCCAGGCATTGTCGAGTTTGTCCTCGAGCAGCGCGCGCGTGCTCGTGCTGACGGGCGCCGGCCGGGGTTTCAGCGCCGGTCAGGATCTCGGTGACCGAGCCGTCGCACCCGGGGGCGCGGCCGTCGATCTCGGCGAGTCCATCGAGAAGTACTACAAGCCGCTGGTGCTCGCGTTGCGCAGTCTGCCGATGCCCGTCATCGCGGCGGTCAATGGCGTCGCGGCCGGCGCCGGAGCGAACCTGGCGCTGGCCTGCGATGTGGTGGTGGCGGCGCGCTCCGCGACTTTCGTGCAGGCATTTGCGCGGCTCGGACTGGTGCCGGACTCCGGCGGCACCTGGAGTCTACCCCGTCTCGTCGGCAACGCCCGCGCGCTCGGCCTGACGCTCCTCGGACAGAAGCTGGCGGCCGACCAGGCCGCCGCCTGGGGCATGATCTGGCAGTGCGTCGATGATGCGGAACTCATCTCGACCGTGGATGCGCTGGCGCAGCAATTCGCCGCAGCACCCACCCGGGGGCTCGCCGCCACCAAGCACGCCATTTACGGCGGCTGGGGTCGCACCCTGGATCAACAGCTCGATATCGAACGCGATCTGCAGCGTGAGCTGGGGCGCTCGGCGGACTACGCCGAGGGCGTGGCCGCGTTCACCGACAAGCGGACGCCGGTTTTCAAGGGCCGTTGAGCATGAGCGAGACGAGCGCCGCCTGGGCTGCGGTCGAGGCCCAGTACCTTCGCGACCGCGCGGCGCGTTCCCTCGGGATCGAGCTGCTGAGCGTGTCGAGCGGCACCGTGCAGATTGCGATGCGGGTTCGTCCCGACATGCTGAACGGTCACGGCACCTGTCATGGGGGCATCGTGTTCACTCTCGCGGATACGGCATTCGGCTACGCCTGCAATTCGCGCGGCACCGCGATGGTGGCCGCCGGCGCGAGCATCGAGTTCCTCGCCGCCTCGAGCCCGGGAGAGCGGCTGATCGCCACTGCGACCGAGACCTCGCGCGGCGAGCGGCATGGGATCTACGATGTAACGATTCGTGACGAGGCGGGCGAGGTCCGGGCACATTTTCGCGGCCGCTGCGCGCGCTTTCGGCCAGCGGCACCACCTTCGACGCACCAAGGATCGACATGAAAGAGGCATTTATTTGCGATGCGATCCGTACCCCCATCGGCCGCTATGGCGGCGCTTTGGCGTCGATGCGGCCGGACGATCTGGCGGCGGTCGTGCTGCGCGAGCTCATGAAGCGAAACGCCAAACTCGATCCAGGAGCAGTGGACGATGTCATTCTCGGCTGCGCCAATCAAGCCGGCGAGGACAATCGAAATGTCGCCCGCATGAGCGCGCTGCTTGCAGGTCTTCCGGCGGACGTGCCGGGCGCGACTCTCAACCGTCTGTGCGGCTCCGGGCTCGATGCCGTCGCCTCGGCCTCCCGCATGATCGCGGCCGGAGAAGCGCAGGTGGTGTTGGCCGGCGGCGTCGAGAGCATGAGCCGCGCGCCATACGTCCTATCGAAGGGCGCAACGCCCTTCGCACGCGATGTTCAGATGTTCGATACCACCATCGGCTGGCGCTTCGCGAATCCGCTTCTGAAGAAGCAATACGGCATCGATTCCATGCCCGAGACCGGCGAGAACGTCGCCGAGGATTTCCATATCTCGCGCGAGGACCAGGATCGCTTCGCGCTGCGCAGCCAGCAACGCGCTCTCGCGGCGCAGGCGGCGGGACACTTTCGAGCCGAGATCGTCGGTGTGGAAATTCCCTCGAAACGCGGCGAGGCCACCATCGTGAACATGGACGAGCACCCGCGCGATACGAGTTTCGAGGCATTGCAGAAACTGCCGACGCCTTTCCGTGCCGGCGGCAGCGTGACCGCCGGCAACGCGTCGGGAGTCAACGATGGGGCCTGTGCGCTGTTGCTGGCGAGCGCTGCGGCCGCGCAGCGCTTCGGTCTCACGCCGCGGGCGCGAGTGGTCGGCACGGCCGTGGCGGGGGTTGCACCGCGCATCATGGGCATCGGTCCCGTGGCGGCGACCCGAAAACTTTTAGGGCGTCTCGGGCTGGGGCTCGACAAAATGGATCTCATCGAGCTGAACGAGGCGTTCGCCGCACAGGCGCTCGCCGTGCTGCGCGAGCTCGAGCTGGCGGATGACTCCTCGCACGTCAATGCGCAGGGCGGCGCGATCGCCCTCGGGCACCCCTTGGGGGCGAGCGGTGCGCGCCTGGTGACGACGGCGGTCAACCAGCTCGAGCGCAGCGGCGGCCGATATGCCCTGTGCACGATGTGCATCGGCGTCGGTCAGGGGATCGCCATGGTGGTCGAGCGCGTTTCGGGGAGGACCTGACCGGCATGGACCTCGTCCGCACCGAGCGCCGCGCATCGATTGCCGTCATCCGCATCGATCATGCGCCGGTCAATGCGCTGGCGCATCCCGTGCGCAGCGCCTTGCTCCGGGCCGTGGTGGATGCGGATGCGGACCCCGCGGTGGATGCCATCGTCATCACCGGCGAAGGCCGGCACTTCGTCGCGGGCGCGGATATCCGCGAATTCGATCGAGAACCCCTGACGCCATTGCTCAATGACGTCCTGTTGCGGATCGAAGCGTCGGCTACACCCGTCGTGGCCGCGATGCACGGTTCCGTGCTCGGCGGCGGTCTCGAACTGGGGCTCGCATGCCACTATCGCATCGCCGCCAAGAACACCTCGTTCGGTCTGCCGGAAATCCGGCTGGGCCTGCTGCCGGGGTCGGGCGGTACGCAACGTCTCCCGCGGCTGATCGGTGCGGCGGAGGCGCTCAAGCTCATGTTGAGCGGCGATCCGATCGGATGCGAGCGGGGCGGCGAGCTCGGGATCGTCGATCGCACCGTGGGCGAGGGCGAGGAGCTGCTGAGCGCCGCGCTGAGTTTCGCGGCCGACGTTCGGGCGCGCAGCGAGAGACTTCCTCGCCTTCGGGAACGAGAGGTCCCCGGCGGGGAGCCGGACGCGGCCTTCCTCGAGCGCGAGCGAGCGGCCGCGCACCGCAAATTTCCGGGTGTCCAGTCGGTGGACGCCATCATCGAGTGCGTACTCGCCGCGGTCCGGCAGGGATTCGAGGCCGGGCTCGCGCTGTCGCGCGTGCGCTTCGAGGAATGCCGACGCTCCGACGCTTCGCGCGCGCTGCGTCACCTGTTCTTCGCCGAGCGGGATTCCCGTGCCGGCGGGCGCGCGGTGGGTGCCGTTGGGGTGCTCGGGGCCGGAACCATGGGCTCGGGCATCGCGATCAGTCTGGCGATGGCGGGATTGGACGTGGTGCTGGTGGACACCCGGCGGGAGGCTCTTTCGGCCGGCATGGATCGGCTGCGCAGTACCCTGTCCTCTTCCGTCCAGAAAGGGCGGCTCGATGCCGCTGTCGCTGCCGCCGCGCTCGAGCGTGTCCGTGCGGGCGACAGCATCGAGGCGCTCCGAAGCGTGGACCTGGTGATCGAGGCCGTGTTCGAGAGCCTCGCGGTCAAGCGCGAGGTGTTCGCCTCGCTCGGTCAGATCTGCCGCGCCGGAGCGGTGCTCGCCTCCAACACCTCGACCCTCGACATCGATGCCATCGCGACGGCCTCCGGCAAAGCGGGCGATGTGGTGGGCATGCATTTTTTCAGCCCTGCCAACATCATGCGGCTGGTCGAGATCGTTCGCGGCACCGACACGGCACCCGATGTCATCGCCACCGCGCGCGCGCTCACCCGTCGCATGGGCAAGCTCGGTGTGGTGGTGGGCAATTGCTTCGGTTTCGTCGGCAATCGGATGCTCTATGCCTATGGCCGCGAGAATCAGCTGATGCTGCTCGAGGGCGCCTCTCCGGCGCAAGTCGATAGGGCATTGGAGAAATTCGGCATGGCCATGGGTCCGAACGCCGTGGGCGATCTCGCCGGCATTGACGTGGGCTATCGGGTGCGCCGCGAACGCAAGGATCTTCCCGACGATCCCCGCTATTACCGGGTGGCGGACATGCTGTTCGAGGCGGGACGCCTCGGCCAGAAAAGCGGCCGTGGCGCATATCTCTACCCGGAGAACTCGCGCAAGCCGGTGCGCGACCCGGACGTGGAATCCATGATTGCCGCCGAATCCGCCCGTCTCGGCATCGAACGGCGCGCCATCTCGGACGAGGAGATCGCGGATCGCTGTCTGTTCGCGCTCATCAACGAGGGCGCGCTGATCCTGCAACAGGGGTTCGCCGACAGCCCCGGCGACATCGACGTCATTTGGTGCAACGGCTATGGATTTCCCCGATTCCGAGGGGGCCCGATGTTTTATGCGGACACTCGGGGCATCGCCGTCGTGCTCGAGGGCGTGCGGCGCTTCGAGCGCAATTTCGGGCCGAGGTACTGGACCCCGGCACCGCTCTTGTGCGAACTCGCCGCCTCGGGCGACACGTTCCAATCCTGGCAGCTTCACCGCACGGTTCCGGAGGGCAGCTCATGAGGCTCGAAAGTTACGTCTCGGGACGCTGGCATTTGGCGCGAGGTCAGGGCGTCGCGTTGCGCGACGCCTCGACCGGAGACCTGGTCGCCGAGGCCTCCTCCGCCGGCATCGACTTCGACGAGGTGTTGACGTACGCGCGCAGCCGCGGCGGTCCGGCACTTCGCCTAATGACCTTTCACGAGCGTGCGGCGCTGCTCAAGGCGCTCGCCAAGCGGCTGCTCGATTTCAAGTCGGAATTCTACGAGCTGTCCTACTGCACCGGCGCCACCAAGGACGATTCCTGGATCGACATCGACGGAGGGATCGGGACCGTGTTCGCGTTCGCGAGCAAGGGCGCGCGCGAACTCCCGAACAGCAAGGTTTATCTCGACGGCGCAGTCGAGCCCCTGTCCAAGTCGGGTGCTTTCGTCGGACAGCACGTGTACGTCTCGCGCGAGGGCGCGGCGGTGCACATCAACGCGTTCAATTTTCCGGTGTGGGGCATGCTGGAGAAACTGGCCCCCGCGATACTGGCCGGTGTGCCGGTCATCGTCAAGCCGGCGACGGCGACCGCCTATCTCACGGAGCGCGTCGTGCGCCGGATCGTGGAGTCGAGCCTGTTGCCGGAGGGAGCGCTGCAGCTCATCTGCGGCAGTGTCGGCGATCTGTTCGATCATCTCACCTGTCAGGATTTCGTCTCGTTCACCGGCTCGGCCGAAACGGCGGCTGCACTTCGCGCGCATCCGACGGTGATCCTTAGGTCCGTGCCGTTCACCGCCGAGACGGATTCCATCAACTCGAGCATTCTTGCGCCGGACGCGGGCCCAGGGACGGCCGAATTCGATCTGTTCATTCGCGAGGTCACGCGCGAGCTCACCGTCAAGGCGGGACAGAAATGCACGGCGATTCGCAGGGCGCTGGTCCCCGAGGCCTTCACGGACGACGCGGTTGCGGCGCTTCGAGCCTCGCTCTCCAAGATCGTGGTGGGCGATCCGCGCGCCGAGGGTGTCGGCATGGGGCCGCTGGTCAGCCTCGCGCAGCGCGACGATGTGCTGGGACGCATCGCAGAGCTCACGCGCGAGGCCGACATCGTGGTCGGCTCGCTCGAGACCTTCGAGGTGAGGGGCGGCGATCGCGGCAGCGGCGCGTTTCTCGCGCCGCTGGTGCTGCGTTGCCGGGATCCGCATGCGGCACGGGCGGTGCACGAGGTCGAGGCGTTCGGACCGGTCGCGACGCTCGTCCCGTACCGGGACTCCGCCGATGCGATAGCGCTCGCAAGGCGCGGCGGGGGAAGCCTCGTAGCCTCGATCTTTTCCGCCGACGACACCGAAGCGAGCCACTTGGTGCTCGGGCTCGCTCCCTATCACGGACGCATTCTGGTCGCGAGCGCGCGTTGCGCGCGGGAGTCGACCGGGCATGGTTCGCCGCTCGCGCCCTTGATCCACGGGGGGCCGGGACGCGCCGGGGGCGGGGAGGAAATGGGCGGCATCCGCGGTGTGCTGCATTACATGCAACGAACGGCGGTGCAGGGCACGCCGGATACCCTCACCGCGCTCGGTGGCCGCTGGGTGCGGGGCAGCCGCCGCCTCGACCCCGGACGGCATCCGTTCCGCCTGCCGTTTCACGAGCTGCGGCTCGGCGACACGTTCGATTCGGCAGAGCGCGAGGTCACGGTCGAGGACATCGAGCGCTTCGCCGCGCTGTCCGGAGACACGTTTTACGCTCATATGAGCGAGACGGAGGCGGCGCGCAATCCGCTCTTCGGAGGCCGCGTCGCCCACGGATATTTTCTGATTTCCGCCGCCGCGGGTCTGTTCGTCGACCCCGATTACGGTCCGGTGCTCGGCAATTACGGCTTGAACGAGCTGCGTTTCGTCAAGCCGGTAAAGCCCGGGGAGCGGATCAAGGTGCGGCTTACCTGCGCTCAAAAAAGTCTGCGTGGCCACAAAGGCTGGGGCGAGGTAGCCTGGGACACCGAGATCACCAATGGCGCGGGGGAGACGGTGGCGTCCTACGACGTGCTGACGATGGTGAGCGTGGATTCGGTACCCGACCATGCGAATTGATACCGATCGCTACGCGAAGGAGTTCGACAGTCTCGCGTTTTTCACACCCGACCCGGATGTCCTCGAGATCGTCATTGCGAACGCAAAGAAGCTGAACGCGGCCACCGAGGCCATGCACCGCGATCTTGCAGCGGTGTGGCGCGCGGCCGATGCCGATGATGCCGTGCGGGCGATTCTGGTCCGCGGCGAAGGGGCGAATTTCTCCGCCGGCGGCGATTTCGGCATGATCGATCGCATGATCGCCGATGAGGCGACCCTGATCCGGGTGTGGAAGGAGGCGAGCGATCTGGTCTACAACCTGATCAACTGCTCGAAGCCCGTGGTCTCGGCGATGCGCGGAAGCGCCGTGGGCGCGGGGCTCGCCGTCGCGCTGCTCGCGGATGTGTGCATCGCTGCGAACGATGCGAAGATTCTCGATGGGCATACGCGGTTGGGCGTCGCGGCGGGCGATCATGCCGTCATCATCTGGCCGCTTCTCTGCGGTCTTGCGAAGGCACGGTATTATTTGCTCACCAACAAACCGTTGTCGGGTCTCGAGGCGGAGCGCATCGGTCTGGTGGCGCTTGCGGTTCCCGACGCCGAGGTGATACCCAAGGCTCTCGAGACGGCGCGGCTGCTCGCGGCCGGCAGCGCAACCGCAGTGTCTTGGACCAAGCACGCGCTCAACAACTGGTTGCGACTCGCCGGGCCGAGCTTCGATACCTCGCTCGCGCTCGAGTTTCTCGGCTTCAGGCTTCGCGACGTGCGGGAGGGCCTGGCGGCCGCGCGCGGCAAGCGGCCGGCCGATTTCAAGAGCCGCGACGTATGAGCGGACACGAGGTCATGGACGCGCCGAGCGCCGACGCGCAGACCCCCGACCCGGTACTCGGCCTCGCGCGGCGCGAGATCGAGGCCCTGCAGCTCGTGCGTCTGCGGCAGAGCCTGCAGCATGCCTATGCGAACAATCCGTGCTACCGGCGAAGCTTCGATGCGCAAGGGGTTCGTCCCGACGATTTGCGCGCCTTGGAGGACCTCGCGCGCTTTCCCTTCACCACGAAGGCAGATCTACGTGCAGCCTATCCGTTCGGATTCTTCGCCGTGCCGATGGATCAAGTGGCCCGGGTGCATGCATCCTCCGGCACGACCGGCAAACCCACCGTGGTCGGATACACGCGAAAGGACATCGAGACCTGGAGCCACCTCGTGGCCCGCTCGATTCGTGCCGCCGGCGGCCGACGCGGCATGCGGGTGCACGTGGCTTACGGCTACGGGTTGTTTACCGGAGGACTCGGTGCTCACTACGGCGCCGAGGCGGCGGGCTGCACGGTGATTCCCATGTCGGGCGGACAGACGGAGCGGCAAGTGCAGCTCATCATGGACTTCCGTCCGGACATCATCATGATCACGCCGAGCTACATGCTCGCGCTTCTCGACGAGTTCAGGCGGCAGGGCATCGATCCCCGCTCGAGCGGCCTGTCCATCGGCATCTTCGGTGCGGAGCCCTGGAGCGAGGGCATTCGACAGGAGATCGAGTCCGCGTTCGGCATCGATGCCTGCGACATCTATGGTTTGTCCGAAGTCATGGGGCCGGGCGTTGCGCAGGAGTTCGCACGCACCAAGGAGGGTCCCACGATCTGGGAGGACCACTTCCTGCCGGAGATCGTCGATCCCGAGAGTGGCGAGCCGGTTGGGCCAGGCGAGCCCGGGGAGCTCGTGTTCACTTCGCTCACCAAGGAAGCCATGCCGGTGGTGCGTTACCGTACCCGCGACCTGACGCGCCTTCTGCCGGGTAACGTCACCGCCATGCGCCGTTTCGCCAAGATCACGGGACGCACCGACGACATGCTGATCATCCGCGGTGTGAACCTCTTCCCCTCGCAGGTCGAGGAGCTGATTCTGGAGCGGCCGGCCCTTGCGCCGCATTACGAGATGGAAGTCTCCAGGCCGCACCGGATGGACGAGTTGTTGGTGATCGTCGAGGCGAGGCCGGATCTTCCGGCCGACGCGTATGGAAGCGAAGCGCGCGCGCTCGGCCACTCGCTCAAGTCGATGGTGGGAATCTCCGCCGAGATTCGCGTGGTGCCGAGCGGCTCGCTGCAACGCTCAGGCGGCAAGGCGGTACGGGTCACTGATCGCCGCTAGGGTGCGGGCCCGCGGCCGGGTTCGAGCTGAGCGCCGATTGGCGAGCCTCGGTGCGGTCCGTTTCCGCGGGGGCCGGCGGCAGCGCCTGCACGGAGAGGGCGGCCGGATTGACGATCTGCGGATTGTCGCGCAGTTTGAGGTACAACGTGCCCGTGCGCGGGTGGGGCACCGGCATCGTGGAGCCGAGGAAGCCATCGGGTACGGTCAGCGGTCTGTCGAACTCCGCGTCGGCTGACACCGAATCGATCAGGTAGAGACTCGAGCCGGTCAGCTTGCACGCCAATTCGGGGGTGGCGGGGCAATCGAGCTTCTTGAGCATGGGCAGGCGCACGAGATTTGCGAGGGGCTGCCAGTCGCCCGCGACTTCCTTCGTGCTCACGCGGTATTTGAGCGGCCCGTAAGCGGAGGCACCGAATGCCTTGGCAGGCGTGAAAGTCGCCACCACCACGTGGGAATTTTCCAGCGCGAGGCCTCCGTTGGTGAGGCTCAACGACGCATCGAACGCATCGTCGAGCGTGGCCACGTCGATGGTTTCCTCGCGTCCGAAGCTCGCCGGTATCTGCGATCGAACGGAAAACACCAGTGTCGCGTCCTGAGGCAGCTCGCTCGGATCGGAGAGCAGGATGTTGCTGTCGCCGCTGAGTGCCGAGGCCTGCACACTCTTGCCGATCAAGGCGACTTTGGGGCGCGCCGCATCCACGGCGGCCGTCACGGGCATGACCCGACCGTCCTTGAGCGTCACCTTGGCGGGCACCGCATGCTCGGGCTTCAAGTCGGCCAACTCCCCCTCGTCCTTCGCGATCATCGGCAACTCATCGGCGCCGGGGTGCCGCGACAGATCTCCCGGCATGAACACGATGTTCTTGACCGTGAGGCTCGCGACTTCGTCGAGGCGGCTCCCGGTGAGCGTTCCCTGTGCATCTCCCGCATGAATCTCGAATCCGTCGAAGCGCCCGGCCTCGGCGAAGGACTGCACGCTCAGGGATTCCGGCTGTGCAAGTCCGTATTGAGCGACCAACAGGGTCATGGCTCCGGGCTGCGATTCCTGAAGCGGCAGCTTGACCTCGACCTCATCCGGCTTCGAGCGCTTCCATTCGGTTTTCAGTTCCTTGCCCGCCGGATCCTTGAGCATGATGCTGTCCACGCAACTCACGTCATTCGCGCGCAGATGCACGGTGTCCTGGCGGCCGACGATCAGCGCCGCCTCGTCGCCCGAGGCGAGTTGCCACGCTGCGGCGTGTGCATTTCTCAGTCGGAAGGTGGGACCCTGGTAGGCGTCGAAGCCCCAATAGCCTCGAAGCGTCGCCTGCACGCTGTCGCCGAGCACGACCGAGCTCAGGCTCTTGGTGTCTACGACGAACCCGCCCTGCGAGGCGTCCGCGGTCACGGGCAGATTCAAAGATTTTCCATCGCTCCCGGCGAGGTTCAAGCTCATGTCATGCGCATAGGAAGTCGAAAATACCAGCGGCGCACCTTCCACGGGCAAGACCAGCGCGGTCTTCCTCGCGCAGTAGATCTCCTTCGGATCGACCGCGTGCAGCGGCGGCAGCTGCGCTTGTTCGATGGCCGGCATCGCGACCACCAGCACCGATTTGGGATTGTGGAACGACGGCGCCGTGTTGAGCGTCAAATCGAGCTCGTTGCCGTGCGCCGAGGCGAGCGCCGGGATGTACTGATATTGCGCGGTGTGAAACGAGTCCAGAATCTTGGCAATATCGAGCACCGATGCGATGTACGGGCTGTAATAGCCGTAGCTCAACTGCGGTGTAAAGCTCGCTTCCATCGCGAGGTCGCTTCCGGGTCCCGAGGTCAGCGCCTCCACGATCGAGGTGCTATGGCCGTCGTTGAGAATCAGCGACTCCTGACCCGCCATCAGGCAGGGAGCTTGCAGCTCCGGTAACCGGTCCAGACATTTCTCGTCCACTTTGATGGCGAGACTGCGTGCCAACAATGGCGCGACCTGCGAAAGCCTCTCCGGGTCCGCATCGTTGAGCGATCGGACCGCCGTCAGGTAGCGCTCGAGCCGCGAGCGGTCGAGCGCCGCTTGATTGAGATCCTGCGAAGTGCGCACGAACGCACCCGGCCGGCCGCGCACCGCGCCCATCAGTGTCTTGAAATCTCCACCTGCCTCGGGCGCGAGAAAGACCAGCATCTGCTGTGCATCTTTCGGCACCATCACGGTGAGCCCGTCCATGGCGCACTTCGGCGTCCAGGTCTTGCAATCGAAGAACCAGCTCTCCGGCGGCGGGTTGGTGGAGCCGCTCAGAAATGCGGATACCAGCAGGTAATGCGCGGACTGGGAGGGCGGCAGATTTACCCGGATCCAGATTTTGTCGCCCGCCGCGAGATTCGGAACCTCGGCGGCCGGCAAGGTCGTCCCGGCGCGGGTCACCGTCACATCGAGCGTCGGGCCTGCGAGGTCGAAGGGCGCGCCGGCGGCGCCGCTCGGCTCGGCCAGGAAGGCGGCGCACAGCAATACGCCAGCGCAGCATCGAAGCTGGGATTTTCCGATCAACATTACCGACAAGAACATGGGTAGCCACAACCCTCGTAAAACCAACGCGATGCGGATTAGAGCGCCATCGACGCCGTCGGTTCACGTTACATTCGGTTTACTTGCCGAGGCCAGTGCATCGCCCACGAGTTTTTCCGCGCGCGCGACGAGATCCGCCGGCAGCACCTGTCCGCTCGCAGCGACATTCTCGTCAACCTGGTCCGGCCGCGAGGCCCCGATGATGGCCGTGGCCACGTTCGGCTGGCGCAGCACCCAGGCGAGCGAGAATTGCGCGAGGGTGAGCCCGGCTTGCTGGGCAAGCGGCCGCAGCGCCTGGATCGCGCGAAGCACCTGCGGTTCGAACCAAGCGGGACTCAGGAAACCCTTCATCGAGTCATCGGCCGCCCGGCTGTCAGTCGGAACGGGAGCCCCCGGGGCGTACTTGCCCGTCAAAACCCCCTGAGCGAGCGGCGACCAGACGATCTGAGAGATCCCCGAGCGCGCGCACAGCGGCAACAGCGCGCGTTCCGGGTCGCGGTGCAGCAGTGAATATTGGGGCTGACTCGACACGAACTGCTCCACGTGCGGCATTGCGAGCGCCGCTTCGATACGATCGATGGGCCATTCGGAGAAGCCGATGTATCGTGCCTTGCCGCCGCGCACCGCCCGGGTGAGTGCCTCGAGGGTCTCCTCGAGCGGAGTTTGCGTGTCATAACGATGGCATTGGTACAGATCGACGTAGGAGACTTTGAGCCGTGCCAATGAGGCGTCGATCTGCTTTTCGATCTGCGCGCGCGACAGCCCTCGATCCGTATCGCTCATGGGGAAGAACAGCTTGGTCGCCAATACCACGCTGTCGCGCTTGATTCCGGCGAGCGCCTCGCCGAGCACTTGCTCCGCCACCCCCCGGCCATACACATTGGCGGTGTCGAACAGCGTCACGCCGCGCTCGAGCGCGCGGTGTACACAGGCGATGGCGTTCTCCCTGCGCGCAGCGCTCGAAAACGTCAGCCAGGAGCCGAAGGCGATCTCGGAGACCAGCAGATCGCTCGAGCCAAGTTTGCGATATTTCATCGGTACGCTCCACAATGGTGACGGAAGGCGCCGCGCGGCGCTACCTTGCGCGAAATTCTAACCGATGACTCACCCGTGAAAACGCTGTTGATCGTGTACCACTCGATGACCGGCGGCACGCAGCAGATGGCGTATGCCGCGGCGCAAGCGGCGCGCCAGGAGCCGGCGCTCGCCACGCGGGTGATGCACGCGCAGGCGGCCGCTGCCGTGGACGTGCTCACCGCGGATGGATATCTGTTCGCCACTCCCGAGAATCTCGCCGCGATGTCCGGTTTGATGAAGGATTTCTTCGACCGCAGCTATTACGCGGCGCTCGAGCGGCTCAACGGCAGGCCCTATGGCACGCTCATCTGCGCGGGAAGCGACGGCACGCAGGCCGCGGCGCAGATCGAGCGCATCGCGACCGGCTGGAGGCTGCGCGCGGTCGCACCGCCCCTCATCGTCTGCACGCATGCGCAAAGCTCGGAATCGATCTTAGGGCCCAAGAAAATCTCAGCCGAAGATCTCGCCCGCTGCGAGGAACTGGGTGCAACGCTCGCCGCCGGCATCTCGCTCGGCATCTTCTAGCACAGCGTCTGCGCAAGAACCGCGCCCTGCCGGATCGCGGTACACTGCATTTTTTGCGCAACGAGGCCGATCACTCATGTCCGCCAGCCACTTCGCCCGCCGAGCCGCGGGAACCGTTTTCAGCGCGACGCTCCTCGCGGTTGTCATCGCAGGTCGGTCGCAGGCGGACAGCGCACCCATCCCCCATTCGCTGGCCGAGGCGATCAAAATGGAGCAGGACGATGCGTTGCCGCTCACGGCGTTCTACGGGACGCCGTCACTGTCCGGCTCGAACCCCGGCGCGCTGTTGCGCATGGAGCCGTTCGACGGATATGCAGTTCCGAAGGGAGCGACGGCGATCCGCATTCTTTACCACTCGTTGAGCTCGCTGGGCAGCCACGTCGCCACTTCGGCCGTGGTGCTCGTTCCCGCCGGACCCGCGCCGGCCGGCGGTTGGCCGGTGATCGCATGGGCGCACGGCACCAGCGGGGTCGCCCGTATGTGCGCGCCCTCGCTGCAAAAAGACATGGAATACGGCGAAGAGGGACTCATGCCGATGGTGCGCGCGGGATTCGCCGTCGTCGCCACCGACTATCACGGCCTCGGCAC
>Ga0182030_10008342_pt1 | contig 21472 bp, 23 predicted proteins | sample 812S3MmetaG_FD_121299 | JGI IMG/M metagenome (GOLD analysis project Ga0182030, IMG submission 121299) | Permafrost microbial communities from Stordalen Mire, Sweden - 812S3M metaG (Illumina Assembly) | ecosystem: Environmental > Terrestrial > Soil > Wetlands > Permafrost | place: Sweden...
GCCGCGGTCATCTCCTTCGCGGTGGTCTTGCCGTTGCTTCCGCCCACCCCGACTACGGGCATCGAGAAATTCTCGCGCCATGCTCGTCCGAGCCGCTGCAGACCATTGAGCGCATCCGCCACTTCGATTTGCGGCAGAGCCACCTCGGGAAGCGCGCGCTCGGCGAGCGCGCCGACCGCGCCGCGCGCCTGGGCGTACGCGAGAAAATTCGCGCCGTCGAAGTTCGGGCCGCGCAGCGCGACGAATAGCGAGCCCGGCGGCAGCGTGCGGCTGTCGGTCGACACCGCACCGTAGGGCCGATCGTCGCCGATCAAGCGTCCGCCGGCCGCCTGCGCCGCATCTTGCAACGTGCGCTTCATGCCGCCGCCCCGAGGATTTTGCGCGCCTCTTGCCCGTCGCTGAAGCTGCGGCGCGTCGCGCCGTAGATCTGGTAGTCCTCGTGTCCCTTGCCGGCAATGAGCACGACGTCGGCCGGCGCTGCTTCATGAAGGGCGGCCGCGATCGCCGCACCGCGATCGTGGATCACGCGGATCGGATGCGACTTGATGCCGCCTGTGATCGCGCGCACGATCTTTTCCGGATTCTCCGAGCGCGGGTTGTCGTCGGTGACGATGATCCGGTCGGCAAGCTCGTCGGCCACGGCGCCCATGATCGGGCGCTTGCCGGCGTCGCGATCGCCGCCGCAGCCGAAGACGCACCAGAGCGCGCCGCGGCAATGCTCGCGCAAAGCGGCGAGCGCCTTGCCAAGCGCGTCCGGGGTGTGGGCATAGTCCACCACCGCCATCGGCTTGCTCGGCTCCGCCGCCTCGATGACCTCCATCCGGCCGGGCGGCGCCGTGCTCGCGGCGAGCGCACCGGCCGCTCGATCGAGCGGCACGCCGAGTGCCAGAAGACAACCCAGCACGACGAGCGCGTTCTCGGCGTTGAAGCGCCCCAAAAGCTTCGTGCACAGATGCAGTGTGCCGAAGCTTCCATCGATGTCCATCGACACGCCGCGCCAATCGAGCGCGAGGGCTGTCGCGTGGAGCGAGCGCTCGGCGAGCCAGGTGTCGCCGCCATCGCCGATCCAAACCGCCGTGAGCGGCGCGCGCCCGCTGAGGCGCAGCGCCAGCTGACGGCCGAATGCATCGCCGATGTTGACGATCATGTGCTGCAAGTCCTGCGCGGCGAACAGCCGCTCCTTGGCGGCGCCGTAGGCCTGCATCGACGGGTGATAGTCGAGGTGATCGCGGGACAGATTGGTGAAGGCGGCCGAGTGGAAGCGCACGCCGTCGACGCGGCCCTGATCGAGCGCATGCGAGGACACCTCCATCGCGACCTCGCGCACGCCTTGCGCCTTGAGTCGCGCGAGCATGCGATGCATGCTCACGGCGTCGGGGGTCGTGTGGCTCGCCGTGTCGAGCGCGCCCACCCGGCCCCACCCGATCGTGCCCACGTAAGCCGCCTCATGCCCGATACGCTCGAGGCACTGCGCCACCAGGTACGCGCAGGTGGTCTTGCCGTTGGTTCCGGTGATGCCGACGACCGAGAGCTGCGAGGACGGCCAGCTGAAGAACCGATCGGCGATGCGGCCTACCAGCTTGTGCAGGTCCTCGACCGGTGCCGCGAACAGGGATTGCGGCAACGCCGGTGCCTCGACGTTCGGACCCGGCTCCCAGAGCACGGCGCATGCACCGCGCGCGGCCGCCTCGGCGGCGAACTCGAGCCCGTGCGCGCGCCGCCCGCGCAGCGCGAAGAAAAGGTATCCCGCGCGCACTTCGCGGCTGTCGAGCGCGAGGTCCGCGACCTGCGCATCGTTCGCCGGAACCGAAGCGATCCCGTCGAGCAGCCACGTGAGCGAGACGGTCACGGCGCGTTCGCCTGCACCAGCGCCGCCGCCGGCACGTTCTGCAGATCGTCGGGCGGTACGTCCATGAGCCGCAACGCCCCGGACATCACGTTGGCGAACACCGGCGCCGCGACCGTGCCGCCCTGAGCCAACGTGCCGACCTCGCGCAAATCCCGGCTCGGTTCGTCGATCACCACCACGGTGGCCAGCTTCGGGTGCGACGCCGGCACCAAGCCGGCAAATACTGCCATGATTCGGTCCGTGGAATATCCACCGGCGATTGATTTGAACGCTGTGCCGGTCTTTCCCGATACCCGATAGCCGACCAGCGAGGCGCGGACGGCAGTGCCGCCCTTTTCGACCACCTGCTCCATGAGCTGCACGAGCTCGCGGCACACCTTGGGGTCCATCACCTGTTCGCCCGGAACCTTGGCGCCGGGCGGGAGGCCTCCGAGCCGCTCGAAGGAGATGGGGCGCCTGATGCCTCCGGCGCCGATGGTGGCGTAGGCATGCGCGAGCTGCAGCGGCGTCACCGCCAGACCGTAGCCATGCGACAAAGTCGCGATTCCGATCGGGCGCCAATGGCTGTAGTTGCTGAGCATGCCGGCGGATTCCCCCGGGTACTCGCTGCTGGTGACCTGGCCGAAGCCCAAGCTCGTCAGCGTGCTCCAGATCTGCTCGGGCTTCAGCGACAACGCCACCTTGGCGGTGCCGACGTTCGAGGACTTGGCGAGGATGGTGGCGAAATCGATCACACCCAGGTTGGTTTCGTCCTCGAATACCTTGTTGCCGACTTGTATGAAACCCGGTGAGGTGTCGACGACGCTGTCGGGCCGGTATTGTCCCGAGGCGAGGGCCGCGGCGATGATGAACGGTTTGACGGACGAACCCGGCTCGAAGATATCGGTGGCCGCACGGTTTCTGTACAAGCCGGCCTTCAGTTGCTCCCGATCGTTCGGGTTGTAGGAGGGCTGATTCACCATCGCCAACACCTCGCCGGTGTCGACGTCGATCACGATCACCGAGCCGGCGCGCGCGCGGTAATCTTGCATCGCGGCCTTCAGCTCGCGATAGGCGAGATACTGGATGCGCAGATCGATGCTGGTGACGAGGTCGCGGCCGGGACGCGGAGCACGGATGCTCTCGACGTTCTCGACGTAGCGCCCATAGAGGTCCTGGATCACGCGCTTGGCGCCGTCCTCGCCGTTCAACAGCTGGTCGTACCCGAGCTCGAGTCCCTCCTGGCCTTGATCGTCGAGATTGGTGAACCCCACGACGTGCCCCGCGACCTCGCCCGCCGGATAGTAGCGCCGGTACTCCCGCAAAAGATTCACGCCTGGGATCCCGAGCGCTTTGATGTGTGCCGCCTGCTCGGGCGGCATGTGCCGCTCGAGATAAAGGAACTCCCGGTCGAGGTTGCTGGTGATGCGTCTCGCGAGCTGCTGCTGGTCCTGCTTGAGCGCCTTGGCGAGCTTCGGCAGCTGGTCGATGTTGTCGTTCAATTCCTGCGGATTGACCCATACGCTGTCGACCGGCGTCGAGACGGCGAGCGGCTCGCCCGAGCGATCGGTGATCGCGCCGCGGTGCGCGGCGATCTTGACGACGCGCATGGACCGCTGATCGCCTTGCCTCGAGAGAAAACCGTGATCGAGCAGCTGCAGCTCGACCGCGCGCGCCGCGAGCCCGGCCGCGCCGAGTACGACGAGTCCCAGAATCGCGGCCGAACGCCAGCGATAAGTCTTCGTTCCGGAACTGCTTTCGCGAAGCGGTGGCTTCACGGCCGAACGATCCGCACGTCCCGGGTCTGGGGCAGATTCATCTGCAGCTTGGCGTTGGCGACTCGTTCGACGAATGCATTCGAGGACCAATAGCTTTGCTCGAGTTGCAGGCGCCCCCATTCCATGTCGAGCGAGTCGCGCTGCGCGTTCAGCTTCTCGAGGCGCACGAACATGTCGCGCGCCTTGTGGCGCGCGTAGATCACCTGAACCGCGGATGCGAGCACTGCGAGCCAGAGAAGGGGAAGAGCCAGCGGGAACAGTTTGCGTGCGGTCATGCGGCAATTCCTTGACTGAGGCGTTCGGCGACGCGCAGCCTTGCGCTGCGGGCGCGCGGATTCGATGCAATTTCTTCAGGGTCGGGCTCGATGGACTTGCCCACGAGCTTGAGTTTCGGGCGTGCATGTGCGGGGATGTCGGGCAATCCCGCGTACACCGGGTCGACGCTCGAATGGCGGCGCAGGAACTGCTTCACCATGCGATCCTCGAGCGAGTGAAAACTGATCACGGCGAGCCGCCCATGCGGCGCCAGACGCGCAAGCGCCGCGGCAAGGCCCTTCTCGAGCTCGGCGAGCTCGCCATTGACGTGGATGCGCAGCGCCTGGAAGACGCGCGTGGCCGGATGCTTGCGCTCCTCGCGGCTGCGTGCGACGCGGGCGATCATCTGCGCGAGCTCGAGCGTGCGCTCGAAAGGCCGCGATCTGCGGTCGGCCACGATGGCGCGCGCGATGCGCGCCGCGTGCCGCTCTTCGCCGAACTCGCGGAAGATGCGTACGAGCTCCGCTTCGGAAGCGCCGTTGACGACGTCGGCCGCGCTCACGCCTTGGCCCGCGCTCATGCGCATGTCCAAGGGGCCGTCCTGCATGAAGCTGAACCCGCGCTCGGCATCGTCGAGCTGCGGCGAGGACACGCCGAGGTCGAACACGATCCCGTCGAGCTCGAGACCGGGCTCGACCGCATCGGCGCATTCGGCCAGCGCAGAGTACGGAGCGAGAAAGGTCCGCACGCGGGCGTCTGCGCCGAAACGCGCCCGCGCGCTGGCGATGGCGGCCGGGTCGCGATCGAGACAAATCAAGCGACCGTTTGCGATGAGCTTTGTCACAATCGCCTCTGAATGTCCGCCTCGCCCAAAAGTGGCGTCCAAGTAGTTGCCGCTCGCCCTTACGTTCAATGCGGTCAGTACTTGAGGTACCAGTACCGCGGTATGTTCGCCGCCGAAATTTCCCATCGCGCGCGCCTCATCTTCCACGTCTCATAGCGACAGCTTCTCCAGTTCGGCGTGCATATCGGTCGCGGTCTCTTCGCTCGCCAGCCACTCGTCGCGCCGCTCGTTCCACCGCGCCTCATCCCACAGCTCGAAGTGCTGTCCCTGGCCGATGAGGGTCGCGTCGCGCGTCAGCGAGCTGAACTCGCGCAGGTTCGGCGGCAATAGCAAGCGTCCGTGGCCATCGAGATCGACCTCCGTCGCGTGCCCCACCATCAACCGCTGCAAGCGCCGTGACCGAGGGTCGAGGGACGGCAGCCGCATGAGCTTGCGCTCGATCTCCTCCCAGTCAGGCATCGGATAGATGAGGAGACACTGGTCCCGATCCACGGTGATCACCAGCTTCCCACCGCATCGCTCCTGCAGTCGCTCTCGGTACCGGGTGGGCATGACCATGCGGCCCTTGGAGTCGAGAGTGAGTTTATTGGCGCCCCGGAACATCGTTGGATGGGCCCTATGACCCATTTTCTCCCACTTTTTCCCACCGGCCGCCACTATAGGGAGCGCTATGTCACACTGTCAACGTTTTAAGTTAAAAAAAACTCGCGGCAACAGTGACTTAGATCACATTTTCGGACGCGCACGCGGGCCTTCGCGCACGAGCCGTGAGTAATCAATCCCTTATAGGGGTTTCTTCGACGGGCCTGTGGCTTCGCCAAGCGATGCCGGTGTTGTCGCGGGATCTGTTTTTTTGTTCTTACCCTTCATCTCTCGGACGGGGTCGCTTCGACCGCGTGAGGGTGCGCGTCAGCGCATGAGAAAGAGTCGGCCGTTAAGCCGGGTTCTGTCGTGGGCAGCCATTCCTCTGGGATGCGCGTCGCCGCGCAGCTCTAGCGACCTACCCGGAAGCCCATGTGGGCCACATGTGACGGCCTTTCGACCGTCCGCTTCCCTATTTGGTCTTGCTCCAGGTGGGGTTTGCCGTGCCGTTGGCGTTGCCGCCCCCGCGGTGCGCTCTTACCGCACCATTTCACCCTTACCGGCACCGCTCACGCGGCGCTTAGGCGGTATCTTTCTGTTGCACTTTCCGTGGACTCGCGTCCCCCAGGCGTTACCTGGCACCCTGCCCTGTGGAGCCCGGACTTTCCTCCGTATGCAAAGCATACAGCGGCTGCCTGGCCGACTCTTAGCCCGCACCATACGCTTGTTTCAGCTCGAGCGCGCGCTTGTAAGCCTCGTTGTGGCGCACGGCGGCGATCTGTGCGGCGAGCTGCGCGGCTTGCTTGAGCGGCAGCTCGGCGAGAAGTGGGGCGAGCACGCGATCGAGCGCGCCGCCGTGGCCGTCCTCGCCCGCGGCCGCCGTGGGCGGTGCGCCGGCGATGACCAGCACGAGCTCGCCGCGCTCGAACTCGGCCTCGGCCGCGGCCCGCGCGGCAAGTTCCGTCAGCGATCCGCGGTAGAGCGTCTCGTGGACCTTGGTGATCTCGCGCGCCGCCGCGGCGCGGCGCTCGCCGCCAAGAGCCAGAGCACAATCCTCGAGAGTCTCGCTCACGCGATGCGGCGATTCGTACAGCACCAGCGTACGCGGCTCTGACTTGAGCTCGGCGAGCCGTGCGCGGCGCGCAGCACGGCGCGGCGGCAAAAATCCTTCGAAGCAAAATCGGTCGGTCGGCAGCGCGGCGATCGACAGCGCCGCCACGAGCGCACAGGGCCCCGGGAGGGCGATGACCTCGATGCCCGCGGCCGCGCACGCCTGCACCAGATCGTAGCCGGGATCGCTGATGCCGGGCGTGCCGGCGTCGCTCACCAGCGCGACGTCGGCGCCGTCGACGATACGCGCGACGATTTCCTCGGCGCGCCGCCGCTCGTTGTGTTCGTGCAACGAGGCCATCGGCGTCGAGATCTGGAAATGCGTCAGCAGGGCGCCGGTTCGACGTGTGTCCTCCGCCGCAATCAACGCGCAGGATTCGAGCGTTTGCCGGGCCCGGGGAGACAGATCGCCGAGATTGCCGATCGGCGTCGCCACTACGTAGAGCCGACCTGCTCTCGCTTTTGTCACTATACTGCCGCCTCTATTGTCCAATTTTGGGGATTTGAGGGAGTTGAGGTTATGGCAGCGACCTCTCGACGTCCACGGGCGAAGCTCTCGGTGCCGCTGGCGGGGACGCTCGCCGCGATGCTGCTTGCGGGCGGCTGCAGCCTGCTCAAATCGGAGCCGCCGAGCCCGGCCGCGGCGGAAGGGCGCGCGCAGCGCCTCGCCGCCGAAGGCAAGCATGCCGAGGCGGCCCGCCTCTACTCGGAGCTCGCGGCGCAGACGGCCGCCGAGCACGACAACTACGAGCTGTTGTCCGCCGAGCAGTGGGTGCTCGCCGGCGACCCTCTGGCGGCCGAGCAAGCCTTCGCGCAAGTGTCGCCCGCGGCGCGCTCGACATTGCCGGCCTCAAGGGCTCTGGTGGCCGCGGAGATCGCGGTAGCCGAGAAGGATGGCGCGCGCGCCATCCACGAGCTCGACACGATACCCGTCCCAACCCAGGGCGATCTCGCGCAGAACTACTGGTGGCTGCGCGGCAAAGCCGCCTTCCTCAGCGGCCATCCGGTGGAGGGTACGCGGGCCTTCGTCGAGCGCGAGCGCTACCTTCCCGATCCGGCGACCTTGCGCGCGAGCCGCGACGAGCTGTTCGCTTTGATCCGCGACGCGGCCGAACGCGACATGCCGCTCAAGGCGCCGCCCAAGTCCGATCCCGTGATCGCCGGTTGGCTCGCGCTCGGTCCGGTCGCGGTGGAAATGGCGCGCAATCCGATGCACGCCGCCGTGGCGCTCGCCAACTGGAAGCGCTCCTTCCCGCAGCATCCGGCGAGCGACAGCGTGCTGATGCTGGCGCAGAATCAGATTGCCGCCGCCACGGAATTTCCCGATCAGATTGCGCTCCTGCTCCCGCTATCAGGGCGCGCCGAGTCCGTCGGCGTCGCAGTGCGCGACGGATTCATCGCAGCCTACCTGCAGCAAGAGCCCGCGACGCGCCCCCGCCTCAAGGTCTACGACGTCGCGTCCGAGACGGTCGCCGGCGCTTACCGGCACGCCATCGAGGAAGGCGCCGGCTTCGTGGTGGGACCGCTCACCAAGGAGGACGTTGCGGCGGTCGTGCCTTTGAGCGGCGCCAAGACACCCGAGCTGGCCCTCAACTTCCTCGCCGATTCGGTGAGCGTGAGCCGTGAATTCTACCAGTTCGCGCTCCTGCCCGAAGACGAGGCGCGTATCGTCGCGCGGCGCTTGATCGCCGACAACAAGCTGCGCGGCGTCACCATCATCGCGGACGGCGAGCTGGGTAATCGAGTACAAAAAGCCTTCGCCGAGGAGTTGGCTGTGCACGGCGGCACTTTGTTGGATGGCGGACGCTTCGATGCGTCGCGCTCGGACTTCGCCGACATCATCAAGCAGGTTCTCCAAGTGCACATCGCCAAGGGTGAGCCCGCCTCGCACCGCGCCGATGTCGACTTTATCTTCGTCGAGGGCAGCCCGGGCGCCGCGCGCCAGATCGTGCCCCAGCTCAAGTTCAACTATGCGGGCGACATACCGGTCTATTCTACCTCGGACAGCTTCGAGCCGGACCCGAGCGCGAACGCCGATCTCGACGGCATGTCGTTCCCGGACATGCCCTGGATGGTGTCGGCCGATCCGGTGACCGGGCAGATCCGCGACAGCGTGCGCGCGGCATGGCCTACGCGCACTGCACGGCTCGGGCGCCTCTACGCCTTCGGCTTCGACGCGTATCGTTTGGTGCCCGCGCTCAAATCGAAGACGATCAGCGCGACCGGCAGCATCGCCGGCGTGACCGGCAAGCTGTATCTCGACAGCGGTAACCGGGTGCGGCGCGACTTGCAGTGGATGCAGATCAAGAACGGGACGCCCGTGCCCTTGTAGCCGGCATTTTTCCTTAAGGACGAGCTATCTGCGCGAACGCGCGAGTTTGTCGCAGCGACGCACGACTGCCGCGCTGCCACACTCCGCGCGTGACACAAACACCTGCGATCGCCGATCCGCGGCGGCTGCGTGGCGGCGCCGCCGAGGAGCTCGCCGCGCGCTACCTGGAATCTCAGGGGCTAAAATTGCTCGCGCGCAACGTGCGCTGCAAGGCCGGAGAGCTCGATCTCGTGTGCGGAGACGGCAAATTTCTGGTGGTGGTCGAAGTGCGCCACCGCACGCGCCGCGACTTCGGCGGAGCGCTCGGCTCGGTCACGCTGCGCAAGCAGCGCAAGATCATCCGCGCCACGCGCTTCCTGCTCCAGGCGTTCCCCCGCTGGCGCATGTATCCGCTGCGCTTCGACGTCATCGCCGTGGAGGGTCCGCCGAGTGGTGTCTGCGGTCTCGAGTGGGTCAAGGACGCGTTCCGCGCCTATTGATCGACGACGGTTCTTGATCGACTTCGTTACTTGACGACTTGAAGCTTCGGACGCTTGGCTGCGGCAGGCGCTCCGGACGCCGGCGGCGTCGGCGTCGTGGTGGGATCGGGATCGGCGTCGCCCTCCGGGAAGATCATGCCCTGCCCGGTCTCGCGCGCGTAGATGCCCAATATCGCGCGCACCGGCACCTGCACCGCGAACGAGGCCCCACTGAAGCGCGCCTCGAAGCTCACCGCGTCGTTGCCCAACTTGAGCATCTGGGTCGCGGAGAAGCTCACGTTCAGCACGATCTTGCCGTCCTTGACGTACTGGCGCGGCACGATTACGCCCTCGGCGGCGGCGTCGACCACGATGTGCGGTGTTTCGCCGCTGTCGCTGATCCACTCGTGCAGCGCCCGCAGCAGGTAGGGCCGGCGGGGCTTCAATGTCGCATCTCCCGCTCGGCGACGCTCAAGCAGGCGCGGAAGGCGGCTCGCGCGAAAATCGAGTTCATGTACTTCACGATAGGCTGCGCTTGAGCCGGCAGCTCGATGCCGTAAAAGGGCAGGCGCCACAGGATCGGTGCGATGCTCGCATCGACCAGCGAGAACTCGTCGCTGAGGAAGAACGGCTTCGCCTTGAACACCTCGGCGCTCGCGCAGATGGCCTCGCACAGTACCTTGCGGCTGTGCGCCGCAGTCTTGCTCTCGCGGTCCAGATCGATGTCGTGGGCGAGGCCGTACCAGTCGCGCTCGACGCGGTACAGCGCCACGCGGAACTGCGCCCGGGTCACCGGATCGATCGGCATCAGCGGCGGATGCGGGAAGCGCTCGTCGAGATACTCGATGATAACCCGGGAATCGTAGAGCACGAGATCGCGGTCGACCAGCGTCGGCACGCTGTGATACGGATTCAAATCGAGCAGGTCTTCCGGCAGTTTGTGCGGATCACAGTTGACCAACTCGATGGCGATTCCCTTCTCGGCGAGTACCAGCCGGGCCCGATGACTCCAAGGGTCAGTCGGCGCGGAAAATAGAGTCATCACCGAACGGCGTGCCACTAACACGGTCTCCTAAGGCGCTCGGGACCCAAGCGGATTGACGCGTTAGTGTACGTCTTTCCAATATTCTTTTTTGAGCAAATAGGCAAACACGAATCCCACTAGCATGAACAGCGTGACGAAAATGCCCAGCGACTGGCGTTTCGCCTTGATGGGCTCACCGCAATAGTCGAGGAAGTTGGCGATGTCGCGTACGAATACATCGTACTCCTGCGCCGACAAAGCGCCGGGGGACAGCGTCTCGACGCCCACCAGCACCATGCGCGCGCTGCCGCTCGCGTCCGGTTCGTTCTTGTAGACCGGTTTCTGCAATCCCTGCAAGCCGGCAAGCGCGTGCGGCATGGCCACGGACGGCAGGTACAGGTTGTTCACGCCCCAAGGCCGGGTGTCATCGACGTAATACCCCTTCAGGTAGGAATAGAGGTAGTCGACGCCCCGCTCGCGTGCGATCAGCGAAAGATCCGGCGGGGTCTTGCCAAACCACTCGGCGGCAGCGTCCGCCGGCATGGCGCTCACGATGCCGTCGCCCATCTTGGTCGAGGTGAACATGAGGTTGGCGAGGTCGGACTCGGGAATCTTCAGGTCCTGGGCCAGCCGGTGGTATCTGACATATGTCAAAGAATGGCAGCCGGAGCAGTAGTTCATGAAATTGCGCGCGCCGCGCTGCAAGGACTCGATATCGTTGATGTCCGTGCCGGAGTGGAGCGGCGCGATTTCGTCTTCTTGCGCAAAGGCGAAGCCCGCCGGGAGCGCGAGCGCCGCAATGATCAGCAAGCGTTTCAGAACACCATTCATGGCCCCGTGACCCGCTCCGGCACAGGCTTCGCTCTGTCGAGTCGCGTGTACCAGGGCATCAGCAAAAAGAACGCGAAATACAAGATCGTGCACACCTTGGCCACGGTCGGAAAGATGCCGGCCGGCGCTTTGAGCCCGCATAGCCCAAGAGTGGTGAACGAAATCACGAAAATCGTCAGCATGATCTTGTAGATCGGTCCGCGGTATCTGATCGAGGCGACGGGAGAGCGGTCGAGCCACGGCACGAAGAACAGCACCAGGATGGAGGCGCCCATCACCAACACGCCCCACACCTGGGTGCCGGCGAATGATGGCACCGCGCGCAACATGGCGTAGAACGGCGTGAAGTACCAGACGGGCGCAATGTGCGGCGGAGTCTGCAAGACATTGGCCGGCTCGAAATTCGGAGACTCGAGGAACAGCCCGCCGAACGTCGGCGCAAAGAAGATCACGCCGCAGAACAAGACCAGAAATCCCATCGCGCCGACCAGATCCTTCACCGTGTAGTAGGGATGGAACGGCACGCCGTCGAGCGGGCGGCCCTGCGGATCGTTGTGCTTGTGAATGTCTATGCCATCAGGATTGTTGGAGCCGACCTCGTGCAGCGCCATCAGGTGCGCGATCACCAGAAAGATGAGGGCAAGCGGCAATGCCGCCACGTGCAGCGCGAAGAAGCGGTTGAGCGTCGCATCGGCGACGACGTAGTCGCCGCGGATCCAGTCCACCAAGCCGCCGCCGATCACGGGGATGCTGCCGAACAGCGAAGTGATCACCTGTGCGCCCCAGAAACTCATGTTGCCCCAGGGAAGGACGTAGCCCATGAACCCTTCCGCCATCAGCACGAGAAACAGCAGGCACCCGAAGATCCAAAGAAGCTCGCGCGGCTTGCGGTGCGAGCCGTAGAGCAGAGCCCGGAACATATGCAGATAAATCACGATGAAGAACGCGGAGGCGCCGGTCGAATGCATGTACCGGATGAGCCAGCCCCAGCTCACGTCGCGCATGATGTATTCAATCGACGCGAACGCTTCCACCGAGGAGGGCTTGTAGTTCATGGCGAGAAAGATGCCGGTCACCACTTGGTTCACCAGAACCAGAAGCGCGAGCGATCCGAAGTAGTACCAGAAGTTGAAGTTCTTCGGTGCGTAATATTCGGAAACCTGGCTCCGCCACAATGCGGTCAACGGAAAGCGCTGATCGATCCAGCCGATCAGTCCCTTGCTCGAACCCGCGGATTCATGTGCTGCGGCCATCGCTCAACCTCGTGCGCCAGTACGCGTGGTCTTTCGGCTCGTTCTCAACCCGATTTCGGAAGCTCGTCCTCGCCGACCACGATGCGTGCATCGCCCGCGAAGCTATACGGGGGAACCGGCAGGTTCTTCGGGGCCGGCATGCCTTTGAACACCCGTCCCGAGATGTCGTACTTCGAGCCGTGGCACGGGCAATAGAACCCGCCTGGCCAATTCTGCCCCAAATCGGTACCCGCCAGCTGATAGGCGTTGTTGGGCTCGAATGCGCCGAGCGGGCAGCAGCCCAAGTGCGTGCACACCGCCAATCCCACCCAGTATTCGGGATTGCGCGCCCGCGCCGGCCCCGCATCCTTGATGTAGTTTGGCTGCACCGATTCATTCGAATTCGGGTCGGCCAACAGATCATTGTGGTCCAACAGCGCCGCGACCACGGCTTTGCTCCGGCGGACGACGAACACCGGCTGGCCGCGATACACGACCTTCAGCATCTGACCGTCCTCGAGCTTCGCGGCGTCGATGGTCACGGGCGCGCCGAGCGCTTTTGCGCGCTCGCTCGGTTGCCACGACGCTATGAACGGTACCGCGGCGAACACCACGCCGACCGCGCCAACTCCGGTGGTTGCCGCCGTCAGCAAATGGCGACGGCTGTGGTCAACCTGATCATCGTTCATTCGTTTGCCTCACTCGAGCCCATCGTCGCACAGGATTTTCTTGGCGCTGCGGCCGCGCAAGGTTGACAAAACTTCACTGAAACCCGTGCGGCGGCAGTGTTTCGCAAAGAATATTGCGGGCGCATTATACACAGATACGAAGGCCGCTTTGCGGAGCATAAGGAGTGGGAGTTGCAGAAGGCACGCGTCCTCGCGAGTTTTTTGCTGAGAGCGGCGGTAGTCGGCCTTGCAGCGGCCTTCCTGGTCGTCTGGTGGAAACCCGCCTTGCTCGGCGCCGCCGGCACCTCTCCCGCGCCGCCCACTGCTGCGCCGCTCGCTGCCGCGCCGCCCGCTGCCGCAGCGCCCGCGCGCTCGACCGGGGCGATGCAAAGCTTTGCTGACTCGGTGGCCCGCGCAGCGCCCGCGGTGGTCAACATCTATACGGCGCGTGTGGTGAGGGAAGAGCATCGGCAGGCTGCGCCGCTCGATCAGCTGTTCGGGGATTACTGGCCGAGCTACCGGCAACGCATCGAGCGCAGCTTGGGCTCGGGCGTCATCGTCGATACGAAGGGCACGATCGTCACCAACCAACACGTCATCGCCGGCGCCGACTCGATCCGGGTGCAGCTCGCGGATGGACGCATCGCCGATGCGACCGTCGCGGGCCAGGACCCCGATACCGATCTCGCTATCCTGCACCTGTCGATCGGCAGCTTGCCGGTCATGCCGCTCGGCCGCTCGGATACGCTTCGGGTGGGCGATATCGTGCTCGCGATCGGAAATCCCTACGGGTTGAGCCAAACCGTGACGCAGGGAATCGTGAGCGCCACCGGGCGCGGCCAGCTGGGTCTCGCGACCTTCGAGAACTTCATTCAGACCGATGCCGCCATCAACCTGGGCAACTCCGGCGGCGCCCTCATCGATGTGAACGGCGACTTGGTGGGCATCAATACCGCGGTGCTCAACCGCGCATACGGCGGTCCCGAAGGCATCGGCTTCGCCATCCCGGTCAATCTCGTGCGCGGCGTGATGGAGCAGATCCTGGCGCACGGCCACGTGGTGCGGGGCTGGCTCGGCTTCGAGCCGCAGGATCTGTCGCCGGAGCAAGCCGCGCAGCTCGGCATCACCAGCGGCGGGATCACAGTGGTCAATATTCTGGTGAGAAGTCCGGCTTTCGATGCAGGCGTGCGGCCCGGCGATCTCATCACGCGGCTGGACGGCGCCGCGGTGAAGAGCTCCCAGGATCTGGTGAGCAAGTTGGCGGCGCTCAAACCCGGCTCGCAAGTCGAGCTATCGGGGCAACACGGGCGGGAGCTCTACACGCTCAAGCTGCCGGTGATCGAGCGGCCGAATCGGCGAGCGCAGCAGTAGCGCGCCGCACGAAAGCGACGGCCCGCGCTCAGGCCGGAATGCGCCGGATCCGCGCTCCCAGTTGCTGCAGCTTCTCCTCGATGGCCTCGTAGCCGCGGTCGATGTGGTAGATGCGCTCAATCTCGGTGCGCCCATCGGCGACCAGCCCGGCGAGCACCAGGCTCGCCGAGGCGCGCAGGTCGGTCGCCATCACCGGTGCGGCGGTGAGGCGCTCGACTCCTTTGATGATCGCGGTATTCCCCTCGAGACGGATCTCCGCCCCCATGCGCCGCATCTCCAGCATATGCATGAAGCGGTTCTCGAATATCGTCTCGATGATGGTTCCGACGCCGCTGGCCACCGTATTGAGCGCCGCGAATTGAGCCTGCATGTCGGTGGGAAACGCCGGGTACGGCGCGGTGCGGATATCGACCGCGTGCGGCCGCCGACCGCGCATGTCCACCTCCACCCAGCTGTCTCCCACCGCTATTTTCGCGCCCGCCTCCTGCAACTTGATGATCACGGCGTCGAGATGGTCCGGGCGAGTGTTCTTCACGCGCACATGTCCGCCCGTGATCGCGCCGGCGACTAGGTATGTGCCGCTCTCGATCCGATCAGGCAGCACCTCGTAGGCGGTGCCGTTCAAGCGCTCGACGCCCTCGATGACGATCTTGTCGGTGCCGGCGCCGGTGATCCTGGCGCCCATTGCGACGAGGAAATCCGCGAGATCGACCACTTCAGGCTCGCGCGCGGCGTTCTCGAGCACCGTGACGCCCGAGGCCAGCGTGGCGGCCATCATGAGGTTCTCGGTACCGGTCACGGTCACGGTCTCGAGCACCAGCCGTGCGCCTTTGAGACGTTGCGCGCGCGCCTTGATGTAGCCGTTTTCAATGTGAATGTCGGCGCCCATCGCCTGCAGTCCCGCGACGTGAATGTTCACGGGCCGCGCGCCGATGGCGCAGCCGCCCGGCAGCGAGACATCCGCGGAACCGAAGCGCGCGAGCAAGGGTCCGAGCACCAGGATCGAGGCACGCATGGTCTTCACGAGCTGGTACGGCGCGAAATACTCCTTGATCGTGGAAGCGTCGACCTCGATGCGCATCTTCTCATCGATGGTCACTGAGACGCCCATGCGGCCGAGGAGCTCGATCATGGTGGTGACATCCTGCAGGTGCGGCACGTTCGATACCGTCACCGGTCCGTCCGCCAGAAGGCAGCCGGCGAGGATCGGCAACGTGGCGTTCTTGGCGCCGGACGTGCGGATCTCGCCCTCGAGCTGAATTCCACCGTGAATCTGCAGCTTATCCACGAGCGGTGCTCGAGTGGCTCGCGTACTCCTCAGGCGTATACACCTTGAGCGCGAGCGCGTGAATCTCGTTGCCCATCTTAGGCCCCAGCGTCTCGTACACCAATTTGTGTCGCTGAACCGCGCGCAAGCCTTGGAAACTCGCGGCGACGACCACCGCCTCGAAATGGACGTTGTCCTCGCTCGCGACCGACGCACGGCTGCCGGGCAGCCCTCGCTGGATGAGCTCGGTGACTTCAAGTGGACTCATGCCTTCTCCTCAAGTTGTATCATTGCTCGATGGACCTTGACTACACGGACGAGGGCCTCATCGAGCTCGGGCGCCAGGCGCTCAAGGTCGAAATCGAGGGTCTCTCGGCTCTGGTGCCCCGCTTGGGGTCCGAGTTTGCACGCGCCTGCCGCATTTGTCTTACCTGCCGTGGTCGAATCGTGGTCACCGGGATGGGGAAATCGGGTCACATCGGCGGCAAGATCGCCGCGACGCTGGCCAGCACCGGCACCCCCGCGTTTTTCATGCACCCGGGAGAAGCAAGCCACGGCGACGTCGGCATGATCACGCGCGACGACGTCCTGCTCGCCCTGTCGAACTCCGGCGAGACCGACGAAATCCTCACGATCGTACCGGCGATCAAGCGGCTGGGCGTGCCGATGATCGCTTTCACGGGCAACGTGGGGTCGGCGCTCGCGCGGGCCGCAACGGTGCACGTGGACATCGCCGTTTCGGCCGAGGCGTGCCCGTTGAACCTGGCTCCCACCGCCAGCACCACGGCGGCTTTGGCCGTCGGCGATGCGCTTGCGGTTGCCCTGCTCAAGGCGCGCGGCTTCACCGAGGAAGACTTCGCCCGATCCCATCCCGCGGGCGCGCTCGGCCGCCGATTGCTGCTCCACGTCAAGGACGTGATGCGCACCGGTGCCGCGTTGCCCAAGGTGCCGCCCGGCGTGCCGCTCATCGAGGGCCTGATGGAAATGACGCGCAAAGGTCTCGGCATGACAGCTATTGTCGATGAGCGGGACCGTGTGCTCGGCGTTTTCACCGACGGCGACCTGCGCCGGGCTCTCGACCGGGCAACGGATCTGCACCGCACACGCATGGACGAGGTCATGACTCGCCACGCGAAGCGCATCGCGGCCGATGCGCTCGCCGCCGAGGCGGTTCTGCTCATGGAAACGCACCGGATCACCTCGCTCATCGTCGTCGGTGCGGGCGAGGTGCTCGTCGGAGCGCTCAACGTACACGACCTGCTGCGCGCCGGTGTCGTTTGAGCCGGCGGCCGAAGGCGCGCCCGATGCTCGGGCCCCGCACCGCGTCGCGACGCCCCACGCCGCTCAGCGGTATCGAGCTCGTGCTCCTCGATGTCGACGGCGTGCTCACCGACGGGCGTTTGTATTTCTCCGCGCGCGGCGAAGCGCAGAAGGCGTTCCATGTGCGTGACGGACACGGCATCAAGCTCTTGATGGGCAGCGGCGTCACCGTCGCCGTGGCGAGCGGGCGCCGTTCGGCCGCCGTCACGGTTCGCATGCGCGAGCTCGGCGTGCGCCACGTGGTGCAGGGCTGCGCGGACAAGGTTCTGACCGTGCGTAGTCTGGCTGCACGGCTCGGCATCGATCCGCTCGCCTGCGCCTGCTTGGTGGACGACACGCCCGACCTGCCCTTGATGACGGCCGTGGGCTTCGCGGCGGCGGTCGCAGACGCGCATCCTCTGGTGTTGTCGGCCGCCCACTGGGTGAGCTCGCTGCCGGGCGGCAACGGAGCGGTGCGCGAGCTGTGCGATCTCCTGCTGCGCGCCCGCGCCGCGAGAGAGCTCTAGTGGCCTTTCGAATCTTTACCTTGCTGGCCGTGATCGCCCTCGGCGTGAGTACCTGGATCCTGAGCTCGCCGAGCCACCGGCCTACCCAGACGGCGGGCGCCTCCGCGGCGCTGCCGGGATACTACCTGAAGAACGCCATAATGACCGACTACGACGAGAACGGCGCGGTTTCGGTGCGCATTCACGCCGACCGCATCGACCAGATCGATCACGGCTCGGAAGTCGCGCTGTCCAACGTCCGGGTCGACTACCAGTCGCCCCAAGGGCAGACCTGGGTATTGCTGGGCGACAGCGGCCAGGTCGAGGTGGGAGGCAAGATCCTGGACGTCGCGGGCAACGTTCGGCTGGAGGAGCAGAGCGCCGAGCATGCCGGCGCCGCGGTCATGCATACCGACAAGCTTCGGTATGACGTCGCGAACGCGCTCGCCACCACCGAGAGCGATGTACGCATCGACTTCGGCGTGCATACGCTCACCGCGCGCGGGCTGGTCGCGAATTTGAAAGAGCGCACCATGCGCCTAGAATCGAGGGTCAATGGCCGATTCCAACCTTAGGAGCCTCTCCGACGCCCCTCTCCGGGCCAACCCTCTGATACCGGACAGGTTTCGCGCCGCTGCGACACTCATACTTGGTCTCACGATCGCGACCTCGGGCGTGCGGGCGGCTGCCCCGCCCACGCCGGCGACCATCGCCCTGGACGCCCAGTCCTCGGAGCTCGACCTTAAGACCAACAACGTGTACTTCCGCAAGGTACGCATCGCGCAGGGATCGATGTCGGTGTCCGCCGACCAAGGGCAGGCGACCCGGGAGGCCCTGCAAGGAAGCTTCGAGAACAGCCTGTGGGTATTTCGCGGTAACGTGAAGATCACCATGGATCAGGGACTGCTGACGGCCGACGAGGCGCAAATCGATTTCATCAAGAAGCTGCTCTCGAAGGCGGTCGCCCACGGCAAGCCGGCGGAATTCGAGCAAAAAATCGAGAAGACCGGCAAGATCGCGCACGGCCACGCCGACACCATCGACTATGACGCCGCCAAGGGCGTGGTGAAGCTCACGACAAACGCCTGGCTCAGCGACGGGCAAAACGAGGTCCACGGGGAGTCGCTCAAGTACAACGTACTCGCCCAGAGCATCGTAGCCGATGCCGCCGAACAGGGTTCCCAGCGGGTCCACATCATCATCACGCCGCCGCCCGGGAAGCCATGAGCGTCCTGCGGGCGCTTAATCTCGCCAAAAGCTACAAATCGCGCCAGATACTCAAGGACTTATCGCTCGAAGTCGAGAGCGGCGAGGTCGTGGGGCTCCTCGGGCCGAACGGAGCCGGCAAGACCACGGCCTTTTACATGATCGTCGGGCTCACGCGCTGCGAGCGCGGCGAGATCTACCTCGACAACAAGGATATCGGCCGACTGCCCATGCACCGGCGAGCGCAGCTCGGCTTGGGCTACCTGCCGCAAGAGCCCTCTGTTTTCCGCCGCATGTCCGTTTCGAACAACATCATGGCCATCCTCGAGACGCGCCCCGGGCTCGACGAGGCGCAGCGCAACGCGAGGCTCAAGGAGCTTTTGGAGGAGCTCCATATCGGCCACGTCCGCGACAGTATGGGAATGAGCCTCTCGGGCGGAGAGCGGCGCCGGGTGGAGATCGCCCGCGCGCTGGCCGCGGACCCGAGGTTTATCTTGCTGGACGAGCCATTTGCCGGCGTCGATCCGCTCTCTGTGGCTGATATACAGAGAATAATCAAGCACTTAACAGATAGAGGCATCGGCGTGTTGATTACCGATCATAATGTTCGCGAGACCCTCGGGATCTGCGAGCGCGCCTACATTGTCACCCAAGGCACGGTGCTCACGTCCGGTTCTGCGGATCAGATTCTTGCCAACCCGCAGGTCCGTGAGGTGTACTTGGGCCAGGATTTCAAATTGTAGGCTTGGGGTCTTTAGGCACTATGTTGAAACCAAGTCTGCAGCTCCGCATTGGCCAGCAGCTCACCATGACTCCGCAGCTGCAACAGGCCATCCGCCTGCTGCAGCTGCCCTCGCTCGACCTGCAAGCCCACGTGCGCGAGACCCTCGAGACGAACGTCATGCTCGAGGCCGAGGACGAGCTCGCGCTCGATGCACCGCCAGAGGGCGTGCGCGAGCGCGAAGAGTCCCCCGTCGTTTCCGAGGAGAAGTACACCGAGCTCGACGGCAATTCCCCGCCGGCCGAGCAGCGCACCGAACCCGAGGTCGAGGTCGCCGACGAACCCTGGGGCGCTGAGATCAGCGCACCCTCGGACAGCTCCTGGTCGGGCGATGACGACCGGAGCGGGGATTTCAGCGACCAGCACGGCCAAACCCTCCAGGAGCAGCTCATCGAGCAGCTCGAGCTCGCCAAGCTCTCACCCATCGATTTGGCGATCGCGCGAGTTATCACCGATGCCATCACCGACGACGGCTATCTCAAGGACGATCTGGAGGATATCCGCGCAAGCCTCAAGCCTGAGATCGAGGCTTCGACGGAGGATGTCGAGCGGGTGCTCGCGGCAGTTCAGTCGCTCGAGCCGGCCGGCGTCGGCGCCCGCAATCTAGGCGAATGTATCGCATTGCAGCTGCGCCAGCTGCACCCCGATACTGCGGCGCGGGATATTGCGATTCGCGTCGCCCTGGAGCACCTCGATCTGGTCGCGAACCAGCAACTCGCGCTGTTGCGCCGCCAGCTGCGCTGCAGCGAAGGCGACCTGGAAATGGCGCTCGCCCTGGTACGCTCTTGCCATCCGCGCCCCGGGGCCGCGGTCAACCCGAGCCAGGCAGAGTATGTGATACCGGACGTTTTCGTGCGGCGCACCGATCACGGCTGGATGGTCGAAATCAACCAGGCGACGGTGCCGCGCGTGCGTGTCAATCAAAGTTATGCCAACCTGATATCGCGCGCTCCTGACCATGCGATGCTGCGGACCCAGCTCCAGGAGGCGCGTTGGCTGATGCGGAGCCTCGAGATCCGCAACGAGACGCTGATCAAGGTGGCACGCTGCATTGTGCAGCGCCAAACGAGCTTCTTCGAGCACGGCGAGGAAGCCATGGAGCCGCTGATCTTGAAGGACGTCGCCGAGGCGGTCGAGATGCACGAGTCGACGATATCGCGCGTGACGACAGCCAAGTACATGCACACGCCGCGGGGCGTGTTCGAGTTCCGTTATTTCTTTTCGAGCCACGTGGAAGCGGCGGACGGCACCGAGATGTCCTCCACCGCCATCCGCGCCAAGATCAAGAAGTTGATATCCCAAGAGAATCCCGAGAACCCGTGGAGCGACAGCAAGCTCGCTGAGATCTTGTCGCGGGAAGGCATACCGGTCGCCAGACGCACGGTTGCCAAATACCGCGAGGGCATGCAGATCGCGCCGTCCAACGAGCGCAAGCGCGCTGCCCTGCGCGCCTCGTAGATTGGCGTTGTCGATTCGGTGCTAGGTTTGGGTGTCATGCAGATGTTCCAGATGTAGATAGGCGCCTTAAGCATTGGAGGACTCATGCAGCTCGATCTCAGCGGTCATCATGTCGAAGTAACCCCTGCCCTTCGCGGCTACGTCTTCAAGAAGTTTGAACGCATTTCCCGGCATTTCGAGCAACTCATCGACGTGCACTGCGTGCTGACCGTGGAGAAGCTGCGCCACAAGGCGGAAGCGACCCTGATGCTGCGAGGTAACAAGATCTACGCGGACGCGACCGAGGCCGACATGTACGCAGCCATCGACGCGCTCACCGACAAGCTGGATCGCTGCGTCAAGAAGCACAAGGAAAAAGCCTCCGACCATCATGCCGGGGATGTCCTCAAGGCCCGCTCTTCGCCGTGAAGAGCCTCTCCGGATAACCAACCGTAAGGGCGGGGTGAGCGAGCATGCGGCTGATCATCGTCAGCGGCTTGTCGGGTTCCGGCAAGAGCGTGGCCCTCCACCAGCTCGAGGACATCGACTTCTACTGCGTGGACAACATCCCCGCAGCGCTGCTCAAGCCGTTCATTGCGCATACGATCCGCGGCGCTGACGAGGTCTATCCGCGCACCGCCGTCGGGCTCGACGCGCGCAACC
>Ga0182030_10008343_pt1 | contig 21471 bp, 14 predicted proteins | sample 812S3MmetaG_FD_121299 | JGI IMG/M metagenome (GOLD analysis project Ga0182030, IMG submission 121299) | Permafrost microbial communities from Stordalen Mire, Sweden - 812S3M metaG (Illumina Assembly) | ecosystem: Environmental > Terrestrial > Soil > Wetlands > Permafrost | place: Sweden...
AGCCTTTGGCCGACGTTTCCGTGGCCGCGTCCTCCGCTGGCCCGACGGGTCGCCAGGGTCTTGCGGCCTGCGTCTGCGGAGGATGGGGCGCTCGGCGGACTGCGGCGTTGCCCGGCGTCCGGGCGGGCGCGCTGGCGAAGAAAACGAGGATCTGCGCAGCAAGGGCCGCCGCCGCGTCGAGAATGACGTCGGCGACCGTGCCAGTGCGGCTTGGGACCATCGTCTGGTGCCATTCGTCAAGCGAGGCCGCCAGCACCGTGCCTAGAAGCGCGAGGGCGGCGCAGGGAAGCGACCATGAGCCCGGTCGGCCCCGGCGGAACTCGCGCGCCGACCACCGGTAGAGGAGAAGGCTGAGCACGGCGTACAGGAAGACGTGCCCGATCTTCCTCAGGACGGCGTTCCACTCGTAAAAGTCCCCGTAGGAGACCCCCGTGGCGAGGTGGAATGGGGGGTAAAGGAGGCGCCGGGTGTTCGCCCGAGAGAACCGGTCCGTGGACTCGCACATGACGAGCGCGAGCCACGTGCAGACGGGCAGCCGCGCCGACCAGGCGCTCACGGCGCCTGCGGTTGCGTCGGACTCGCGGTACTGCTCAAGCACGGCGGCCTGGGCGCTCCTGCAATTGAAGCGCTCCATCGCGATGCTCCGGTGGTTCGTCGGCCGCCGGGAAAGGTGCGAGGCGTGCCAGCGACCGATGGCCTTCGCGAACCCGTCCACGTCGCCCGGCGCGGCGCCCCATGCGTGCGAGAGCGGCAGCCTGAGCAGGTCGGAGTTGCCCGAGGCCTGGCTCAGGACAAGGGGAAGGTCCGCGGACATCGCCTCCAGTGCTGCGAGCGAAAGGCCCTCGTATGTCGACGTGAGGATGAAACCGTCGACCGCCCTGTAAAAGGACGCCGGATCGCTCAGGTACGCGAGGCGCGTCACACGGCCGGCGATGCCGAGCTCCTTGGCGATCCGCCCAACCTCCCCCTCCAGCTCGCCGGAGCCGACATGCAGGAGATGGAGCTCGGGCCTCTCCCTGGAGGCGGCTGCAAAGGCCCTGTACAGAGTCGCGGGATCCTTCTGCGGGCTCAGGCGGCACATCGCCCCGAGGACTATCCTGCCGGCCGGCACGCCGAACGACCCGCGCAGGACGGGCTTCTCGCCCCTCGCGGCGGGGCGGAACCGGTCCGTGTCGATCCCGTTTGGGATGGTCCTCAGGCGCCGCGGGGGAATCCTGAGCCGATTCGCGGCAAACAGGCGCTCATCCGAGGAGACGACGATCGTCGTGCCGATCCGGCCAAAGAGCGCCTCGGCGGCATCATAGGCTGGTCCAAATGCGCCGCGGCCGGGCCCCATCCCGTAGTAGGCGTGCGGATGATAGAAATAGGAGGCCCTGATCCCAATCACGGCGAGCGAGCGCCCGAGGATCCCGGCCTTCGAGCTGTGGCAGTGGACCACGTCCGGGCGCACGCGCAGGGCGAGCCTCCTCAGCCGGAGAAACGCGCGGACATCCCCGGGGCCCGGGCCGCTGCCGACCTCCAGGTTGGCCGTCTGCCCGGCGTTGGCCTCGATGAATCTCACAAGCTCCGACAACCGGTCGGTGCCGCGCCGGTCGGAATACGCCAGGTGCGTCCGCACGCCCTGGGAAACCAGGAAATGGCAGAGGGCCTCGACGTAGGTGAAGACGCCGTTCGCACCCGGCTCCGAGACGACGAGCGCGTTCACGCTGCCTCCGTGATCCGGCCGTAGATCCCGAGCAGCTCGCCGACGTGGCGGTCGAGCGTCCAAGGATCGGCCCAGTACCCCTCGTAGGCCGCCCTTCCGAGGCGCGCCGCCAGGGCGCCGTCGCCCGCAAGCGCGCGCATCTTCGCGGCGAGCGATTCGACCGAGCCGCGGGAGAAATGGAGACCGTTGACGCCGTCCCGGATGACGTCCGTGGCCGCGCACTGGTCGGAGACGATCGCCGGGACGCCCGAGGCCGAGGCCTCGACGACGACCAGGCCGAGCGTCTCGTACCAGAGGGGCGGAAAGACGAGCGCCCGGGCCCTGGACAGGTGCGAGCGGATCGCGCCGGGCCCGATCCAGCCCGTGAACTGCGCGTCCGGGCAGAGTCTCCTAAGCTCTGCCGCGAGGGAGCCGTCGCCGATGAACACCGCCGGCAGGCCGGTGGCCCTGGCCGCCCGCGCGAACAGGAGCGCGCCCTTCTCCACCTCAAACCTCCCGATGAAGACGAAGTTCCGGTTGAGCCCCGCGGGCGCGGGACCGCCGTCCACGCACTCCAGCGGGTTCCTCACCACCGTCACGGGAACGGCCGCGGGGAGGTGCGGCCGGAGCACGTTGAGGCTGAAATCCGAGACGCCGATGAAGTGCGCGGCCCTGCGCGGGACCCGGAGGACCCGGTTCTGGACCACGGTCCTTGCGGCGCGCCAGATCTTGTGCCCGAAATTCCGGCGGTCGCAGCTGCAGCGCAGGCAGCCGAGGGAAAGCGGCGTGCGCCTGCAGATATCGTCCGCCCCGTGCACGAAGAATCCGCCGTTCGGGCACGCGATGAAGAAGTCGTGAAGGGTCGCCACGAGGGGGAAGCCCATCCCGCAGACGGCGTCCAGCGCGAAGGGCGACAGGGCCTTCGTCCAAGTGTGGACGTGGACGACGGTGCGGCCGCGCGGCTTGCCGCTCAGGATGCGGCGCACCGCATCCACCGCCCTCGCGTTGCGCAGGCCGTTCGCGAACGCGCGGATCCGGCTGGGATCCTTCGCAATCTCCTCCTGGCCAAGGCAGATCACCTCGAGGTCCGGGACGCCGCGCAGTTCCGGCGCCACCGGGCCGACGCACGTGAGGAGGGTCACCCGGACCGATCGCGCCGCAAGGCCCCTCGCAGACGCGAGCGCCACAGAGGCGCTGCCCCCGTTGAGCGCGGCGTGGTCGTTCAGGATCACGACTTCCAGCGGCGGGGTCATTTTCTCGGGGCTGCGCCCGACGCCAGCAGCTCGTAGCTTGTCCGGAGCCCGCGCGAACGCATTCGCTCGAGGTAGCGCGGCAGGTTGCATATGCGGTACCGCATCCGCGCGAGGAGCCTCAACGGGGCCGGGATCCTGGCCGGGAGGAGGCGCCCTACGATGTCCTCCTGCTCGCGGACCGTCCGCGCCGTGTCCGAGGAGAGTTGCCCGGGGCGCAGCCGGAAGCGGGCGACCGTCAGCGGGTAGTGGCGGAAATGGTCTCCCCGCGCAAGGGCGCGCAGCCAGAAGTCCAGGTCGGCGCACAGGCGGTAGCGTGTGTCGAAGCGCCCGAGACGCGTTACCGTCTCCCTGTGGAAAAGCGTGCCCTGCTGCATCAATGGGCTGATCCCCTGCTGGAGCAGCGCGGGGATCCAGGCGGGGCTCTTCTCCGTCGTGACCCGGGAGATCACGCGCCCGTCCCCGGATACGACCTCCACGTCGCCGTAGGCGACCCTCTCCGGGTTCCGCATGCCCATGTGGCGCCGGGCGAGCTCGCAGAATCCCGGCAGGAGGATGTCGTCATCGTTGATGTAGGTGAACCATCCCCAGCCCCCGCCGGCCGCCTCGAGGGCCGCATTCAGGGCCCCGTAGAGCCCGCCGGCGCGCCCGTGGTCGGCGACCACCCGCGTCCACGGGAAGAGCGCCTGCAGCTTCCGGACCCTCCCGGCGGGCGCCGAGAGGACATGCAGCGTCGGGATCGAGAGCACGGCCACACGCTCGACCGCCTGGCCGAGGTGAGGCGACTCCCCCAGAGTGGGGGTGACGATGAGCGTCCTGGAATTCTCGTCCATCATCAGTCTTGCCCGGCGATCGCCGCCGACAGCTCGGTGGCGTCGAAGTTGGCGTTGCCGCGCGGCCCGGGATAGACCGCGAAATCGACGGCGGCGCCAGCCGGGACGTCCTCGGCGGACTCGAACCGGGCCTCCGCGGGGTTGGCGCCGCCGATCGCCCGCGAGAAGGCCTCCCGGCCGCCCACGAGGACCCTCACGCGCACGCCGTCGCCCTTCGCCCCGCAGTGGAAGCGGGCGATGATCCGGACGCGGCCGCCCGTTTCGGATCTCCAGCGCCGAACCGCGGCGACAGGGCCCGCCGCCGACTCGGAGGGATGCTGGTCGCGGTCGGTCAGCGACAAAAACGGGTATGCCGCGAACCACTCCCGCTTCCAGTCGGTCGTCCGAAAATCCCTGAGCTCGACGAAGTCCGCCGAGTCGCCGACGAACACGCCGTAGGACCAGCCGCGCCGCCCCTGCTCCTCCGAGAAATCCCTCGCCGAATCCGCGACTATCCTCGGCGCGTTTGGATCCTGTGCCGGCAGCCCGGTCAGCGGCCCCTCGATGAACACCGGCTCCCCCCCGATCGTGAGCGCCGCGCCGGGCTCCAGCCGGCCGCCCAGCATGCCGAAGGCCCTGCAGGACGCCGGCAGGGCGAGCGGGCGGGGCCGGAGCGACCAGACAACCCGCACCTGGCCGCCGGAACCGCTCCTGAAGAGGATCGAGTACAGGTCCCCAGGCGTCTGCTCGCGCCGGACGAAGCGCGCGCCGCCAGTCTCGGAGATCATCTCCTGCATCGCCCTGAAGGCCGGCTTCGGCGAATCGAGCTCATCGCCGCGCAGCAGTCCCATCGTGGCGAACCGGTCGTAGTCGCGCAGCAGGTACCAGTAGATGCGCTCGACGCCGGCCGACACGAGGAGCGCGTACGCGCGGACGAGGAAGCTGGCCTGGGTGCGCTCGTCGATCGCGAGGTCCGTGGGAGCCGCCGCCGGCTCTGTCCCCCATCCGATCTCGGTCACCCACACGGGCTTCGGGCGGCCGTGGCTGTAGCGCCTGATCAGGTCCTGCAGGCCGGCGATGTCGTCCTCGATCCCCTCGGGCTTCGAGTCGTAGCGGTAGGGATGGACGGAGACCGCGTCCATCGAGTCGAGCGCGCCCTCGGCGAACAGGCGCTCGAGGTACGGCAGCGGCACGCCCGCGGTGGCGCCCCCGGCGACAACGAGGTCCGGGCGCTCCTCCTTGAGCGCCCTGTAGGCGACCCGGGCCATGCGGGCGTACGTGGCCGCGCGGTCGCGAGACGCCGGCCCCTTGCAGAACGAGCCGTTGTATTCGTTCCAGAGCTCGACCGCCGAGATCTGCCCCCCGTAGTGGCGCAGCAGCTCGACACCGTACCTGGCGTATGCCTCGAACCCCTCCTCGGTGTAGGGCGTCATCCCCCCGTCATAGGCCCTGTTCGCGAACGTGAGCTCGATGAGGGGCGAGATCCCCCTCGCCCGGAGCTGCGCCATGTATCGGTCGTAGCGGCCGGGAAAGACGAAGCGCCCGCGCTCCGGCTCGACATCCTGCCAGTAGATCTCGTCGCGGACATCGCGGATGCCGGCCCCGGCGGCCGGGCCGACCAGCGAGGGATCCCACCCCTGCGCGAAGTGCGTCATCACGCCGTATACGGGGCGCGCCTGCGCGTCGTCGGCCCGCGCCGGTCCGGCCAGCGCAAGGCCGGCCAGCGTGCAGAGCGCACCGCCGCGAACGAGCGGCCGCGCCGCGGGCCGGCGAGCGGGCTTGTAGCATGACGGCAGGGCCCGCCATTGCCGGTACCGCCGGTAGGTGAGCGGCCGGCGCTGGTCCAGCATCCGGATCCCGTCGAAGAGCCCGGCCGCGAATCCCGCGAATGCGGCCGGGTAGTCGCGCAGACGGACAAGCGCCAGCGTCCCGGGCAGGCTCGTCGCAAGGCGCAGCGGGACCACCCTGAGCGGATAGTGCCAGAGGGCGAGGAGCACGCGGTTGCGCCCCTTGTAGTACGCGATCCTCGCCGTGCTCCGGGCGTGGAGCGACTTCTCGTGGCGGACCACGAGCGAAGGGAAGATGTATATGGACCGGCCCTCCCTGAAGGCGTGTGCGGAGAAATGATGCTCCTCGCAATAGTAGCCCAGGGCGCTGAAGAAGCCCCCGAGGCTCAGGAACAGCTCCCTTCTGAAAAGAACCCCGCACCCTATGAACAGGTCGACCTCATACGGGGCCTCGTTGCGGTCGATCAGAGGCGCGGGCATCTCGCCCATCGCGACATTCAGGGCGAGAGCCGCGATGTCGGGGCGCGCCTCCATGAAGGAGACGGCATCCGACACCGAGCCCTCGACCGGGTATGAGTCGTCGTCGAGCTGGAGGATGAAGTCGGTCTTCATGAGCCGGGCGATCCGGGTGCGCTGCGCGGAGGCGCCCAGGCTCCGCCCGCTTGACAGGAATTCGACGCCCGGATGCCGCTCCACGAGGCCCGGCGGCGCGGGCTGCGCCGAGCCGTCGTCGACCACGATCACAGGGCAGCCCACGAGTTCGGGGCGCATGGCGATCATCGAAAGGGTCTTCTCGACATCGGCCCACCTGTTCCGGGTCGCGATGCTGATTCCGACGCTCGGGGCATTCATGGCGCCGGACAGGCCGCAACCCCGGCCGCCTCCGAGACGAGCGCCTCGCGAAGCGAGGCCACGCTGGAAAACCGGGCGCGCAACGCCTTGAGGCGCGCGTCGGGCCAGTCCCACCACCGGAGCGCGAGCAGCCACTCGACGTCCCCGGGTTCGAATCGCATGCGCAGGCTCCTGGCGGGAACGCCGGCCACGATGGAATACGGCTCCACGTCCTGGGTGACGACGGCGCCGGCTCCGACCACCGCCCCGTCCCCCACCCGCATGCCCGGGAGCACCACGGCGGAGTATCCGATCCAGACGTCGTTGCCGACGTGGGTCCTCGGCAATTCCTCCCTGCGGGGCATGGGCTCGGCGACCACGCCCCACTGGTTGTCATGGGCGGCGCTGTAGAAGAGCGGCGAGGTCGTCACCCTGTCCGTGGGATGCCTCCCGCCGCCGATCACGACGTTGGCGGCGATCGAGCAGAACGCGCCCACGTCCGAGTAGATGACGAGGGTGTTCTTCCCGAAGTAGGTCCAGCGGCCCACCCTCGAACCGAAGATCGTGGTCGCGGCGTCGAGCGTCGCGCGGCCGTCGAACTTCGTGTAGGAATCTATCCGCGCGCCCGGGCCACAGCGCACGATCTTGCCCCGCAGGCGCAGGCGCGCCCGGTGCAGCGCCTGCCTCAGCCAGTCGGGCACTGCCGGCCTAAGTGACGCGGGCAAGCTCATGGTTTCGAACCTCCTCGGACTCGCGGACACCCATGCGCAGGACCCGGATGGTCTGCCACACGGCACCGATGAAGTAGAACGGAACGAATCCGCCCAGCAGGCCGAGAACCACGCCGTCCTGGCCCATGCGTCCGACGAGCGCCTCCATCAGCGCCGCGCTGGCCACCGTGCCGGCCACGGCGTACGCGGTCATCCGCCGGATCTCCGACATCCCCGCAAGCAGGTAACTGAAGGGCTGCTGCAGGAAAGCGACGGCGTTCCAGGCAAAGAGAATCCAGACCAGGGCCGTCGAGGGGAGGTCGGCCCTGCTGCCGGCCCAGGCCGCAATGAGCCCGCGGGCGAAGAAGGTCCCGGCCGCCATCGGGGCCACGGAGAAGAGAACGGTCGCCTTGAGCGACTTCACGAGCGTCCGCCGTATCCAGCCGAACTCCGACCGGCCCGCCGCCTCGGTGTATGCGGGCCAGAGCGGGATCATGAAGGCGCCCTGGACGATCGCAAAGACGTTGAAGAAGCGCTGCGCGAGGTTGTAGGAGGTGACGGCCGCGGCGCCCATGGAGGTCGAGATGATCACCTGGGGCAGCGTGAACAGGACGACGGTGAGCAGCTGCTGGAGCGCGAAGTATCCGCCGAACCCGAGGAGCTCCCGCACCGTGCCGGGGTTGAACCGGGCGCCCAGGCCGCCGACCCACCCAAGCTGGCGGAACTGGAGCAGCAGCAGGGCGAGGTTGCCCGCGACAATGGTCGTCTGGACGACGACGATTATCCCGACGAGGCCGGCCCCCAGGCGGACGGCAACGGCGATCCCGATCACGGATGCGACGCCGGAGGCCGCCTGGCAGATGTTGTGCATCCAGCCCTTCTGCCTCGCGTAGGAGAGCCGCTGCGCCAGGCCGAGCGGGAAGTTGACGCAGAAGAACAGCAGCACGGCCCTCACGGCTCCGGGCGCCGCCATCCGCACGTCCTGCGAGTGGATGTGGAAGAGCGCGGAGAAGTCCACTGCCCTGATCAGGGCGCTTCCCGCGATGTAAAGGGCGGCGCCGATCGCCGTGAGGACCATGAACGCGTTCGCGAACAGCTCGCGCTGCGCCTCGCGCCTTCCGGTCGCAAACGCCTCGGCAAGCTTGTTCTGGGTCCCCTGGCCGAGCCCGAAGTCCGCGAACGTGACCAGGTAGCTGATGCTCATCAGGCTGATCCAAAGTCCGAAGGCCTCGTTTCCGAGGGCCTTGATCGCGATCGGCACCTGGAGGAGCTGGCAGAGCGCCCCGACGGCCCTAGCGAAGAGCGAGCTCACAAAAAAGAGGCCTACGGACCTGGCCCGCGGCGAAAACCCGCCGAACCGGTCCCTCGCCCGGGCCAGGATGCCGAATGCGCCGGGATGCCGACTCATCTCCCTGCGGCCTCCACCGCCAGCGCATGCGGCCGCGCGGGCTCCCTTTGGGCGACTGCCTCGGCCAGGATCGAGGCGACCTTGGCGCCGGAGGCCTCCCAGGAGAAGCGCCGGTCCGCCTCGACGGCCGAGCACTCCGCGAACAGGCGGTAGCGGGACGGCGCGCGCATAAGCCTGAGGATGTAGTCGGCATAGGCCTCTCCGCCCGCCTGCGCCGTGAAGAGGCGCCCGTTGACCTCGTCGGTGACGAGCGAGGGTATGCCGCCGACGTCGCTGGCCAGGCAGGGAAGCCCGAAATAATTGCCCTCGACGATCGCCACCGGGGTGCAGTCGGCGCGCGACGGCATGATCAGGAAGTGGCTGCGCCGGCAGATCTCGGCGAACCGGCGGCGGCCCGCCTCGGTCTCCTTGTTGACGAACGGGATGACCTCCACCGAGGGGGGAAGGCGCACGGAGCGCGGGGGAATGCAGCCGACAATCGTGAGCCTCGAGGGCAGCCCCCGGCTGTTGAGGAGCCTGACGGCATCGACGGCGATCGCAGCGCCCTTCCGCTCCCAGTCCACGCCCACAAGGAGGAGGTTGCAGCCGCGGGGCTCGCGCTGCGCGATGATCGCACCGACCTCGCCCAGGGCGGGCCTCTCGAGAACGTTCCCGCCGAAGGGCACGACCCTGATCTTCGCCGGGTCGGCCGAGTAGCTCTCGCGGGCCGTCGAGGCCGCCCATGCCGAGGAATAGACCGCTCGCGCGCAGTTCCTGAGCGCCGCGCGCTCGGCGTCATGCCCGTCGGCCACGCTGGTCCTCGCAAGGTTCGTGAACGACTCGTAGAAGTTGACCATGCCGGCGAAGCAGGCGTCGGTCCAGAAGACCGTCGGAACGCCCGCCTCCAGGTAGGCGATCGGCCACGAGCTCGGGCAGAACACGGCATCCACGTTCATCGCCCTGAGCCGGCGCCCGAGCTCCGCCGAGTAGTGGCGCAGCACCCTGGCCTCGCAGGCCCGCACGTACCTTTGGCCCCGCAGGAACCTCCAGTAGGCGTAGCGGAGCGCCGCTCCGGCCTGGCTGGGCTCGGAGAGGACGCAGGTCTCCACCTCGACGCCAGCCTTCTCGAGCGAGCGCCGGATGAAGAAGGGCAGCCCCGACCAGGAGTTCTGCCTCCCGGGGTCGAAGTACCTGGTGGCGACGAAGGCGATTCTCATCGGGGGAGCGGTTCGGGTCGGAGCGCGGCCACAGGCGGCCGCTGCAGGAGCAGGATCAGGGCGCAGGCGACCGCGATGTAGACGCGGTGGGCCCCGGAGAAGGGGCTCAGGAACCAGTTGAAGAGGGCGGCGAGCAGGACGAGCAGGTAGATTCCGGTGAACCGGTCGCCGGCCAGCGTAAACGTCAGCCGGCAGATCGCGGCCGCAAGGGCGGCCCCGTATGCCATGAAGAACGTCGCGCCGAAGACGCCACCCTCCGCGAGCGCCACGAGGATCTGGGAATGGATTGCGACGGTCCCCGGGTCCTCGTTGGCCTCCGGGAAGCCGCCGATATGGTTGGCCTTCGCCGTTTCCGCGCGGATCATCATGAAATTGTCGAACACCTTCGAGTTGCTGAACCAGGAGCCCTGTCCGATGAGCGGCGAGCTGAGGAACCCGTCGGAGGCCGAGACCAGCATCGCGGAGCGGGAGATGTCCGAGCGGGTCGACCGGTAGTTGTCCCCGCGCCCGAGCCCGTAGGCGCCGATCCCGACCGCCACGAGCGCGATCGCGGGGATGACGAGCCACGGCCGCGCCCGGCGGGGAAAGAGCGAGACCAGGGTGGCCGCGCCCGCGAGGAGGCAGATCCCCCCGAAGCTGCGGAAGTCCATCGCGAAGTTCACGGCGCTCATCGCGAGCGCGGCGCAGACAACGGCGGGGCGGCCCATGAGCGAGGCGGCGAGGAACGCCAGGTAGGTGAGCGGCACGCCCACCCCGAACTTCCACATGTCGCCGTAGAGCGGGCCGAACGCGAACGCGTGGAGCGCGTCGCCGAGCAGCTGGCCGTAGAGGAAGAGAAGGAGGTTCGCCCGCGAGCAGCCGACCAGGTAGGCCACCGAGACGATGTCGATGGCCAGGAAGACCATCCGGGCCCAGCCCCTGCCCATGTCGTGCGGGCTGCTGTGGCGGTAGATGTCTGAGAACACATATGCTGCGAACGCGACCACCTGGCACACCAGGAGAGCGCGAAAAAGCCGGTCGCGCGGGACCTCTGGCGGGATCCTGCAGGTCACCACCGTGCAGAAGGCGATCCAGGCGAGGACACCGGTCAGGACGACCTCGCCGAGGGGCATCTCTCCCCCGACGGACACGGTGAATGCCGTCAGCATTCCCGCCAGGACGGCGGCGACGGCGGAGCCCAGTGCGAGGGCGTCAAGCCTTGTGCGGCCCGGTTCCACGGCATTCATGCGACGCAAGGCCCCCCCGTCCTCTGCGCCAGGCTCTCGCACTGCTGGGAGGCGAGATCGAGGAACCGCGAGCAGAACGTCCGCCAGTTCAGGCGCCTCTCGAACTCCTCGAACGAATTCCTGCAGAGCTGGTGATAGAGCTCGCGCCTCGCGAAGGCGCCGGCGATCAGGTCCGCGAACGCCGGGGCGCCGGCCGAGAGCGGGAGCGTGTAGCCGTTGAAGCCGTCGCGGATGATGGAGGGTATCCCGCCGGTCGCGGTCCCTATCGCCGGGACGCCAAAGGCGTTGGCCTCGGCGAATGCCATCCCGTAGGCCTCGGCCCGCGAGGGGATGAACACAAAATGCGCGCCCTTGAACAGGTCGGCGAGGAGCCCCGCCGAGGACGGCTCGCCCGGATCGAGCTGCCCGTGCTGCGTTATCCACGGCATCCGGCGCAGGCCGTGGGGCGCCTCGCCGCTCACGATGTCGAGGTTCACGCGGAATCCCCTCTGCAGAAGGCGCTGCGCGGCCTCGACGACAAGGCTGCCGCCCTTTCGCTTCCATGACTTGCCCACGAAGAGGAGCCGCAGGCAGTCGAAGCGTCGGCCCGCTATCCACCGGTGCACCTGCTCGCGCTCGTTCTGCGCGCCGAAATTGGCGCCGAAGGGGACGACGGCCACCCTGGCCGGGTCAGCGTGGTAGAAATCGACGGCCGAGCGGGCGGCCCACTCCGACGGATAGACGGCGAGGGAGGCGCGCCTCAGCGCGTTGGCCTCCTGCCGGTGCCCCTTGCGGACGTATTCAGAGGAGAGGCTGCTGAAGTCCCAGTAGTAGTCTATCATGTTGGCGAACGTGGCGTCCGCGCAGAAGGCGATCGGCCGCGGGATGTCGAGGTGCGAGACGGCCTCGCTGCCCGGGCAGAACGCGATGTCGTATTCCTTGCCTCGGGTCCTCCGCTCGAACTCGGCGGCGACCGCCCTGAGAAATCCCGGCTCGCGGTCCCCGCGGTAGTAGCGCCCCGCGAGTCTGTAGAGCGCCTTCTTGAGCGTCGAGGCCCGCGAAACCCGGGTGGCCAGCGGAAAGACGGGGACGATCGACGCCCCCTGGGCGGTCAGGTGGCGCAGGATGGACGCCGGCCGCCCCGACTGGACGCCGGGGTTGGAGGCGTCGGACTGGAAGAGGTAGGCGATCCTGATCATGGGTCACCTCGTCCTCTGCGCCGCGCCGGCCCCCGCCGGCTTGTAGCGGCCGTACCTGTGGTGGAGCTGCCGGTAGGCAATCTGCGGGTTGCCGGTGTTCGGCGAAAAGGCGTTGAGGAGTATGCCCACGGCCGGCGCGCTCGTCCTGCTGAAGTCGTGCACGAGCCTGTTGATCTGGCTCGTGTTCGCGACGCCGTCCCGGGCGACAAAGACCGTCTCGTCGCAGTGCCGGGCCGTGATGAGCGCGTCCTGGAACACCCCGGCCGGGGGGGTGTCGACGATCACGATCTCGAACTCCTGGCGGAGCAGCGCGAAGAACCGGGCCATGCCGTCGGCGATCAGGTAGCGCGCGGGCTGGTTGTCGATCGCCCCCGCGGGGATCAGGAACGTCCCATCCGCCAGCACCGTGACGTCGATCTGGCCGCCCGGCATCAGGAGCCCGGGGCCGATCTGGAATCCCGCCCTCGCCCACGGCATCAGGCCCGAGGCGCCGCCGATCTTGTGGATGAAGCGCTGTGCCGGCCGGCGGAAGTCGCAGTCGACGAGGACGGTGCGCCGGCCGAACCTCGTGTAGGCTGAGGCGAGATTCGAGGCCAGGGTCGACTTGCCCTCCCCAGGAAGGGTGCTCGTGACAAGCAGGCGCTTCGGGGTCCCCTTTCTGGAGACCAGGTCGAGCTGCCCCGCAAAGGCAAGGAACGCCTCGGCGTAGGCCAGGTTCGCGTTGTCGCGGACGATGTGCGGACGGTCCTCCTTGCGGGTGCGGCTGAGCAGCGGGACGACCCCGATCGCCTCTATCCTGAGCGCGCGCTCCACGTCGACGTTCTCGTTGATCCGCTCGTCAAAGAAGTTGATCGCAAGCGGGGCGCCCGCGAACGATCCCAGAGAAAGGACGCCGATGATCGCGGCGTAGACCGCGAGCATGGGGACGACCGGATGGTGAATGTAGGCCGGGTCGATGACGCGCAGGACGTCGGCCGGCAGGCCGGTGTCGACCGACGCCTTGCCGAGCCGCAGGAAGAGCTCGTCCAGCGTCTTCCGCTTCGCGTCGGCCTCCTGGCCGAGCGAGTTCAGGTGCGCCGCGAAACGGCTCAGCTCAAGCGACTCGTTGAAGGCCCCGTCAAACTCCGCGTTGAGCCTGCTCTCGGCGTCTATGGCGACGCTCAGCTGGGACTCCAGGTCGGAGTAGGCCGCCTGGAAATCCTGGGCGAGCGCCTGGCGCGCCGCGGCGATGTTGCCGTCGACGTCCTTCATCCTCGGGTGATTGGGGCCGTAGCGCAGGGAGAGGACGCTCTTCTGCAACTCGAGCGCGTCGAGCTGCTGGTGCAGCGGCTCGATCCCGGCGTAAGCCGAAAGCACCGCGTTGGTGAACGGCAGGGGCGACTTCGAGATATCGCCCCCCGCCTGCTTTACCTCCGCCTCGAGCTTGGCGCGCTGGACGCGCAGGTCGGACCTGGCGAGGTTCACCTCCTTGATCCTGTCCTCCAGGATCGTCTGGTTCTCCTCGGCCGATATCAGGCCGTGCTGCTTCCTGTAAGCGCGGCGCTCATCCTCGATCGCCTGGATGTCCCTGGAGACGCCGGCGGCCTGTTTTCCGAGGAGCGCGGCCGCGGCCTGGTTGGCCTCGTGCAGCTCGGACTGGACGAGCTGAAGGTATGCGGCCGTGAAGTGATTCGCGACCATGAGCGCAACCTCCTCGGAGGCGTGTCTGACCTTGACGGTGAAGAACTCCCTCTCGCGCTCGCGCTCCACGTCTATCCTCTTCGCGAGGATGGCGTCGAGGAGTTCCGGGGACGGCTGCTGCCCCGCCTTCAGATAGGGCCGCTGGATGGCGAGGCCCTCGGCCGCCGTGAAGGTGCCGGCGACGCGCTGGCGGAAGCTGCGGCTGAGCATGACCGAGAGGTGGTTCATGAGCTGACTCTCCTCGTGATCCTCCTCCACGGGAGCCGCCCCGGAATGATCGAGGATCTGGTCAAGGGAGCTCCGCGCAAGGAGCGTCGTCTGCGCGGTGAATTCGATCGGGCGGACGATGAACAAAAGGGCGCCGACCCCGGATCCGACCATGGCGGCCGCGAGCAGGCCCGTCATCCAGTGCGACCGGATGATGAGAAGCGCCCGCTTGATGACCATCCTCGGGTCGGTGAATTGCGCGTCCGGCGCGGGAATCAGGCGCGCCGGCTCAAGTGCGGCTCCGGCGACGAAAGGCGGGGCCGAGGCGAAGGGGCTGGCGGTGCCGTACGGGCTCCCGGCGCCGAAGGGGGCCTTTGAGCCCTCCCCGCTCCCGTTTGCGCCGTTGGCGTCGTTTTCGCCGGGCTTCATATGGTCCTTTCCGGCACGAAGACGACATCGTCGGGCTTGAGCTTGAAGTCGGTCGCATGGCCCGACTTCTCGGCGTTGAGGTAGGCGTCGAGGTCGACGGTGAACCGCTCCTCCTTCCCGTTCGGCCCGATCCTCGAAACCTGGACCGCGCTCGACCTGGCGATCCTCGTCAGGCCTCCGGTAATCGCCACGGCCTGCGCCAGCCCCATCTCCTCCGTCCCGACGGGAATCTCGATCCGGTCGGGCCGGTTGACCTGCCCTATGACGGATATCGCCCGCTCCGTGTGCTGGGCGACATAGAGGATGACCTGGGGGCTCTTGTAGAAGCCGCTTGTCCTGTAGAGGCTCTCGAGCTGCTCCTCGGCCTCGCGCACCGAAAGGCCCCGCAGATTGACGGAGCCGATCATGGGCAGGCGCAGGTCGCCGCCGGCGGAGACGCGCTGCGCCGTTCCGACCTCCGGCTCGTCGAAGATCTCGAAGACCACGAGGTCGAACGGCTGGAGCCGGTAGTCGTCGCCGACCACCGAGCTCAGCGGAAAGGGGAGGCTGGGCGACCCGCGGTCGGGCCCCGGGGCGGGCGAAGCGGAGGGATCCGGGTCCGCGGCCCGGAGCGCCTGAAGGCCGAGCGCCGCAGCGAGGAGGGCGCGCGCCGCAAGGCGGGCGAAGCTGGAGGGAGGGATTGTCATGGCGGATCGGCGTTCAGAATCTGTACGTGAGCTGGCCGGTCGCCACGTGGCGGCGGTACGTGAACAGGGGGATGTCCGAGTTCTGCCGCGTCCAATCGCACCCGGCGGACGCGGTGAGCCTTCCCGTGAGGTTGTAGGCGGCCACGAGGGCGGCGCCCCTGATGTAGTCCGTGCGGTAGGTGAACGAACGCACGTAGTTCGTCAGGCCGTCCCGCGCGCTGGCGCGGATCGAGAATCCGCGCCCAAGGTCCTGCGTCACGCCGAGGACGACGCTCGTTGCGATGTCGACGTCGCCGTCCACGTTGAAATACGGCGCGCGCGCCACCCCCAGGTCGAGGGACAGGCGCTCGCGGGGCTTCCACACGATGCCCGTCGCGGCGACCAGGTCCCATTCGGACCTTGAGAAGGCGCCCGTGTACTCCGAATACGCGATGCCGACGGAGACCTTGCCCGTGACCTTGGGCGTGAACTCCCCCTCGGCCTGGAGCGTCGCCGCCTGCTCGGCCTGGTCCAGGGAGGCCGGGCCGGGGCTGTTCGGCTGCGACTCGCCGAGCGTCAGGTCGTAGCCGGCTCCGGCCCTGAACAGGCCGTCGGGCGAATACAGGACGCTTGTCCCGAGCGAGGCCGTGTCGATCGTGTCGAAGGCCGCGCCAAGATATTCATAGCGGTCCAGCGAGAGCCGGCCCACGACCGAGGTCTTCCCCGTGTCCGCGAGGTCGCCCTCGTACTTCGCCAGCATGTCCTCCCGGCTGACCCGCTGGCCGATGTCGACGTCGACGGCCGTCGTCCTGACCCAATGGACCTCGGCGGACTGGGTGGTCCACGTGTCGACATTGGCCGGATAGGCCAGAGTCACGCGGAAGCCGGGGTCGGTCGCGTCGCTGCCCGTCCGCGCGAGGAACGTGGTCCAGTCCACCCATGCCTCGGCGTCTAGGCTCAGCAGGGAATCCTTCCGCGACAGGTCGACCGAGGGCTTCAGGGACGAGTACCAGTCGCCCGGGCCGCCGTTGATCGCGTAGAGGTTGCTGTCATAGCCCCCGCTCGCGTCCATCTCCCCGGAGACCGCCCAGAGCTTGTCCTCCCATAAGGCGGCGCGCGCCTGGAGAGCGGCCACGCCGGCAACAAGTGCGAGGCCCCGGGCGAAGGTTCCCCGGCTTCCGGTCGCGGCGCCTGAAGGCATGGTCATCATGGTCCCGGGTTTCGCGTCCGGCCGCCTCAGCAGGCGTTCTTGTTCTTGAACAGGGTCGCGATCAGGATGTACGCGTCCATCATGAGCGACCAGTTCTCCAGGTAGTAGAGGTCGAACTCTATCCGCTTCTTCAGGTCGGTGTCACCGCGCAGCCCGTGTATCTGCGCCCATCCCGTGAGACCGGACTTCACCTCGTGGCGCGCGTTGTAGTTGAGGATCTCGTCCTTGAAGCGCTCGACGAGCTCGGGCCTCTCGGGGCGCGGGCCGACGAGGCTCATGTCGCCCGTGAGCACGTTCATGAACTGCGGCAGTTCATCGATGTTCCACCGCCTCATGAACGCGCCCACCCTGAGCCTGCGCGGGTCGTCGCGCGTCGCCCAAACCGCGCCGGAACCGGCCTCGGCGTCGGGGCGCATGCTGCGGATCTTGTGTATATGGAATGTCCGGCCGCTTCGGCTCATCCTGAGCTGCGTGTAGAAGACGGCCCCGGGCGACTCGATGAAGACGAGCAGCCCGAAGAACCCGATGACGGGGCTGGAGAGGACGAGCCCGACGAGGGCGCCCACGACGTCGACGAAACGCTTTGCGAGCCGGTTGAGCGTCTTGTCGAGAGGCAGCTGCGTCACCCCGAGGAGCGGGACGCCGTTCAAGGTCCTCACCTGGAGGCCGGCGCTCAGCGCCGGGAAATATCCCGGGATCATCTTGAAATCGAGCGACTGGCGCTGGCAGTACACGACCAGGCGCAGGATGTCCGCCGGGCGGATGGAGAGGTCGGCGAGGACGATGCCGGTCGCATTGCAGTCGCGGACCAGGCGCGGCAGCTGCGAGTAGGTCCCGAGGATCGAGACCTCCGCGGGCGGCTTGCAGCCCAGCCTGACGCCCGGGGCCGGCACGCAGCCGATGATCTCGCTCAGCTGCGCGATGTCGTTGCGGACGGCCTGGCGGAGATGCTCGGCCTTGCCGTTCCAACCCACGCAGATGAGCCGCGCGCTGGCGCTCAGGCGAACCCGGGGCTGGATCAGGATCGCGAACGCCAGGAGTCGCCAGAACGAGAGCAGAGCGATCATGCATGCTGCCGCGTAGAGCAGGCCCAGGCGGGGCGTGAACTGCGTCAGCTGGAAAAGCGTGATCGTCGCCAGGCAGATGAGGCCCCACAGGACGCTGGCCTTGATCATGTTCTTCGCCCAGAACTGCAGGCGGTAGATGTTCTCCACCTCGTAGGTCCGGAAGAACCCGAGAAGCCACACGAAGAGCGCGGCGCCCCCGAATACCCAGCTTTCCGCGCGGGCGCTGCCCCTGAGAAGATCCGCGGCGATCGAATACTCCCCGTTGCGCTGGAGGGACCGGAGGGTGAGACCGAGGAGAATGCCGAACGCCGAGACAAGCCCGTCGACAACGGCGAGGATCGCGACAAGGGTGTAGGCGTGCTCGCGCGGCCTGTTTGCGGAAAACGACGGCGCCCGCCCTTCCGCCGCCGTTCCATTGCCGTTCAGGGAATGCCCGTTTGTCCCGGACCCGTTCCTTCCGGCGTGGCCTGAGCCCTTTGAGCCGGCGGAGACGGCCGGGTGTGAAACCGTGCCGTGCTGGCCCGGGCGCTGAATCTCGCCGGGGGTGTCAATTGCGATTACGTCCATGGTTTGATGGCGCTGTCCTCGCTGGGGCCGGCAAGTGCGTGGCGCGGGTCTTAGGTGGTCATAGGCTTACCGCAGGAGGCGTCGGAAAAAGCACGGTGAATGCCATGGCCGCCCCTGCAGCCGCGCTCGAACAGGTCCCGATATCCGGCTGAGCCGGCACCGGGCCGAATTCCTGCCCTGCGGCCTTTCAGCAACCTGCCGGCCCGGAGCCTGAAGATTCGCTCCGGGCAGGAGGATAAGATCCACCCGGCTTGCGGCCGCGCCAGGATCCGGCGCTCTAGGTGGAACGTCTTTCTCGGTTCGTCCATGACAAAACTTCGGCCATCGACAGACTTTGGCGCCGCCGGTTCCTGTGTTTCCCGACTTTTGCGGGAGAAGGCAGGCGCCTCGGAGTGGATCTCCGTTTTCACAAACGGATTTCCCTCCGGACGCCTTTCGAACCGTTCGGCGGGAGCCGCGATGGATCCCGCCGGATGAGCCGACGGCGCCGAAAAATTTTTCCCGGGACCGGCCGCGGTGTTTTGTTGGACTTGCATAATTTTGCGCCCGCGACCCTTTGCGCACGTGAATCGCGACGTCAACGCCCGCAATAGGGAAAAGCCCCCAGGACGCCCTTATTCATAGGATTTTCACCCGCGGAAGCCGCAGGCGCCGTCGCGCCGCGGGCGCGGCCGCGGCTTGCAAATCTGGTGCCCGGGGCCGGATTCGAACCGGCACTTCCTTGCGGAAATCGGATTTTAAGTCCGAAGCGTCTACCGTTCCGCCACCCGGGCCACGGGAGCCCGGAATCTCTGGGAAACCGGGCCCGGAAGGCGAGCCTTTGTCGAAAAGTCACCCATTTTCAGGGTGCGCCCCATGGGACCGACCGACCTTTGCGATCCTGATCGCATAGGCGGAGTACCATGTGCGTTTCCCCGCCTCCTGGGCCGACCTGTGCTCCAGGTTCGCCTTCCATCGGGAGATCGCCTCCTCGCTCGACCAGTATGAAACCGTTATCCCGAATCCGTCGGGCCCCCTCGCGCGCTCGATGCCGAGGAATCCCGGCTCCAGGGCTGCAAGCTCCTCCATGCGCGTGGCCGTCCCGGCGTAGCCCTTGTCTCCCGCGCTCCTCTGCGAGGTGAAGATGACGGCATAATAGGGCGGTTCAGGTGTGTTTGCGGTCGGCATGGCGTTTCCTGGGGATCGGGCCGGCAATTTAATCTTTCCAAAAATCGCGGGAAAGGACGAACTCTCCGGAGCATGACTTCATCCATCGGACGAGCCTTCGCCACCCTTATCCTGGCCCTGGCGATCGCCTCCCCCGCCTATCCGTGGGGAAAGGAGGGCCACGAGGCCCTCGCGACCGTCGCCGGGGAGAAACTCTCCGCCGATGCGCGCAGCCACGTCATGAGGATCCTCGGCAGCGACGACCTGGCGTCGATCTCGGTCTGGATGGACGACCTAAGGTCCGCGTTCTTTCACACGGGCCCACTCGCCTTCGACCCGGAGGCGCAGAAATTCAACGCGGAGTTTCCGGAGAACGGCCAGTGGCACTACGTCGACCTTCCGCTGGGCACGAAGGCCTACGAGCTCGACGGTCCCTTCGCGAATCCGCACGACGTCGTCCACATGGCCGAGGCGGCGGTGAGCGTCCTCGAGGGCGGCGGCGACAAGAGGATCACGAAGCTCGAGGCGCTGCGCATGCTCGTCCACTTCGTGGGCGATGAGCACCAGCCCCTGCATGTGGGGAACGGATTCTATGAGATCGGGCCGGACAATTCCCCGAAGCTCGTGACGGACCCCGCGGCCGCGAAGGGCCTGCCCAACGACAAGGGGGGTAACGCGCTCTTCTTCGGTCCCGGCCGATTTGACGAGCTGCATGCCTACTGGGACACGGCCCTCGTGAAGAAGATTGCCGACACCGACCAGGTCGCGGAGCTCGCCGCGGTGCTCCGGAGGAAGGTCGCGGAAAACGGCGCCCCGTGGAGGAGCGCAGGCGACTACCACCATTGGCCCGAGGAGTGGGCCACGGAGAGCCTTGGGGCGGCCAGGGCCGCCTACGCGGGCCTCGCGTTCGGCGCGGTGACGCCCGACCCGAAGGGCGGATTCAGGAAAATCCAGGTCACCCTTCCGGCCCGCTATGACGAAGTGTGCGTTCCCATCGCGCAGGAGCGGCTCGCCCAGGCGGCCTCCCACCTGGCGGACTTGCTAAACTCGATCCATTGGGCGGACTGACGGGCATATTTGAGAAAAAAACTCGCGGATTTCCGCCATATTGCTAGGATGGGCGCCCCTTAATTTCAAACCCCTCAACATGAAGTCATATAAGGTCTTACAACTAGGCGCGACGGCGGTTTTCGCGGCGCTCGCAAATCCGTCCCTTCGCGCCGGCGAATCGGACATCAAACTGCCGGACCTGAACACGGTCTCGTTTCTGGGCGGCGCGCTGAGCGGATCGGCGGTCCTGCTCACGGGCCTGGCCGTATGCGTTGTCGGGATGCTCTTCGGCTGGATGCAATACGTCCAAACGCGCAACCTGCCCGTGCACTCCTCGATGTCGGCGGTCTCGAACGTGATCTGGGAGACGTGCAAGACCTACCTCGCGCAGCAGGGCAAGTTCCTCGTCGTGCTCTGGGTTCTCATCGCGGCCTGCATGACCTATTATTTCAGCTCCCTCTCGGGCCAGTCGACTGGGCACGTCGTCGTCATCCTCCTGGCGTCGATACTCGGAATTCTTGGCAGCTACGGGGTCGCCTGGTTCGGCATCCGCATCAACACGGTCGCCAATTCGCGCACGGCGTTCTCCGCCCTGAAGGGCAATCCGCTCGCGACGCTGCTGATCCCGCTCAAGTCGGGGATGAGCGTCGGACTGCTCCTCGTCGCAATCGAGCTATTCTTCATGATCTGCATCCTCAGGTTCCTGCCGGCGGAGCTCGCGGGCCCCTCGTTCATCGGGTTCGCCATCGGCGAGTCGCTCGGAGCCTCGGCCCTGCGGATCTGCGGCGGAATATTCACGAAGATAGCGGACATCGGGGCCGACCTGATGAAGATCGTCTTCAACATGCCGGAGGACGACCCCCGCAATCCCGGCGTCGTCGCCGACTGCACCGGTGACAACGCCGGCGACTCGGTCGGTCCGACGGCGGACGGGTTTGAGACGTACGGCGTGACGGGCGTCGCGCTGATAGCCTTCCTTGCGCTCGCGCTCGTTTCGAACCCGGGGCTGTGCGGCACCCTGATCGTCTGGCTGTTTGCGATGCGCATCCTGATGATCCTCACCTCGCTCATCAGCTATTTCGCCAATGCGGGCCTGAACAGCGCCCTCTTCGGCAGCAAGAAGGACTTCAACCTCGAGCAGCCCCTGACGAACCTCGTCTGGATCACCTCGATCGTGTCGATCGCGGTCACGTACGGCGCGACCTATGTCCTCCTCGGTTCCCATCCGGAGTGCCCGCCCGGCCTCTGGTGGCCGCTCGCGACGATCATCTCCTTCGGAACGCTCGCCGGGGCCCTGATCCCCGAGTTCACGAAAATCTTCACCTCCACCGAGAGCCGGCACGTCAAGGAGATCGTGACCTCGTCAAG
>Ga0182030_10008345_pt1 | contig 21467 bp, 21 predicted proteins | sample 812S3MmetaG_FD_121299 | JGI IMG/M metagenome (GOLD analysis project Ga0182030, IMG submission 121299) | Permafrost microbial communities from Stordalen Mire, Sweden - 812S3M metaG (Illumina Assembly) | ecosystem: Environmental > Terrestrial > Soil > Wetlands > Permafrost | place: Sweden...
CCCTGGATCGGGCGGAACTGGAATGGGCTGATCAGGGTGAGCTTTGTTCCATTGGCGAATTGCCTCCTCCCGCGCCTCACTCTGAGACATGGGTCGTCCCTCACCAGGAAGCTGTAGTTTCCATCTATTGCTCGCATCCGGGGTGAAGGACTGACGTTGAAACCCTGGATCGGGCGGAACTGGAATGGGCTGATCAGGGTGAGCTTTGTTCCATTGGCGAATTGCCTCCTCCCGCGCCTCACTCTGAGACATGGGTCGTCCCGTGCCAGGAGGCCGGCTATCCGAGTGGTAAAGCCATGACCCTGGGTTCCACCAGGAGAAGGGCGGGAGCGACGGCTCCGGCGGAACTGGAGTGGGCTGATCAGGGTGCTCTTTGTTCCATCGCAGCGCCTCATCATGAGAAAGGGGCCTACCAATAACGAGTGGCCCAACTAATGCACCAATAACATGAACGAAGCCAGCGATGACGCGGCCGAATGCCTCTAGGTCTGGAAGCATGCTAGCAAACGACTCGGCCGTCTTGCCAACATGAGTAACAAAAGCATCAATTTTTTTTACGAACTCGGGCTTCCCCACATAGTTAGCAAATGTTTCAAGTGCCTGTGATACCGCGTCAATCCAGTGAACGACTTCCTTGTTCTTCAAGAACGCTTCAAACACGCCGACAAATGCCTTAGAGAGCCGGTCAATCTGCGGCGCGAGCCGCGTTAAGGCGCGAATCAACGAGGTCTCGATCGCCATACCGGCGAAGTGCAGCTGCACCTGTAGGTTTTGCCACGTCTTTTGCTGTTCCTTCGTCAACTCCAGCTCGCGGCGCCGCGCCTGGTCTTGTTGCAGATACTCAGCACGCTCGGCGGGGGGCGTCGCCTTGACCCGCTCGAAGTCCTCGAGCGTCATGAACTGGTCAAGGTGCGTGGCCTTCAGAACCTGCGCCATCATGTTATCCGGCGTGGCGTCGGCGATCTTCCCGATCGCAGTTACCAGCAATTCGGCGACTTGACCGGTGTCCTTGCCGCGTATGTCTTTCTCGGTCAGTCCAGCGCCATACAGGCCGACACGTTGCGTAACGTCGTGCATCGCGGCATTGACCGCGCCCAGGAAATGACCAGGATCGAACAATCTGCCAAAAGTTGCTGCGAATCCGCGTTGCTCCCCTGGTGTGATGTTTTGGCCGAGCGCGTTACGACGCATGTTGCCGGCAGCAATCGCGAACCGGTCGAGGCCCCACAGGCTGCCGATTCCGAGCAGTCCAGCGATAATACCGTCAATCTCGGCCCAGCGCAGCAGCGAGCGTGTGGCGCTGGCGATGTTCCCTGCTATCGTCTGGGTGTGCTTAGAAACACTAGCCCATATCCGCTCTGTACTAGCTGACACACCCACAAAGCTCTTGCTGATCTCTTTCGTGCCCGTGCGGGCGGTCTTGACCTGCTCCTCGAATGCCGTGAAGGATTCGCGGAACTTGTCAAACGCTTCCGTGTCCATGTCAATGGAAACTACTGACCGAATAGCAATGACACGTCACCTCGGTGTTAGTGCTCTTGCCAGCCCAGCAACTAGATGGCGGTGCCGGAATTCGGCAGCACTGGCCCAGTCCCACTCACAGTCTTCGGCAAACTCTCGGAAGCCTGGTCCTGCAAGCCAATCGAATATCGAGGCAATCAGGTGAGCGCCGTTCCCTGCACCAGGATAGTCGCCCCCGGCTTCGCAACCGTCTCGCCAGAAGGAGCGGTCGCGGTCAATGTCGGCAATGAAGCGATCCACTCCGTAGGCTGCAACGGCGACCTCGCCGCACCCCAGAGTTCGGTGGCGGTCTTCAGAAGTCCGTCGCGCGTCTGCTTCGGACTCACATGCCAAACGACAATAAAAAACAGCGAAGCGTTCGCCGCCTCTATCGCGTCCTCCGGGTCAAGAAGTTTACTATCAAGTGCCTGCTGTAGCGGGATCGCCTGCCACCCGGTCTTGGTAGCCAGGATCACGCTCGACATCCGCCCGATCTCGTTGAGCAGAAGAGTCGAGATCGCTGAGCCATCGCCATCAGGTGCGAGCGCGGCGGCAGCGTCCTTCAAGAACAGATGTCCCATTCGCGCCGCGACCGGCCCCTCGTTCAACATCGTGTTGTATGTCCGGATGAGCAGCCGGTAATTCAGCTCGAAAGCGGCGGCGGAAATCGGGCGGGCGTGGACGTAAGCGTAGATGTCGTCGCCATGATAGAGCGGCACGACGAAGTTCATATCCGGCGAGATTTTCATTTCCAGCTCTTGATGATGAATAGACGATTACAGCCGGTTTACTGCGCCGTAGAAGCCGGTCGCGGCGCTCGCCGCTATCCCTATTGCCCGGGAAGGCCGCAGCGCCGTGCGGCGCCTAGTAAGCCGGTCAGCCTATGGGTGTTTTAGATAAACAACGCGCTGTTGACCTGGTAGGTGCCGCCGATCTCGACCGGGAAGTCGGCATCGGCGCCGCTAAAGTCCAAGTTGCCCGGCCCCTCAATAGCACAGTTGGTAAAGGAGTAGGGCTGCAACGTTGCCGCATCAGGCCGCACTACGCAATCACCAAGCAGGGATAAAAATTCCCACTGGTTCTTGTAGAGGTTCGCCAGATATTGCGACTTGATAAGGTGAACTGTCAGCATTACCGACAAGTACGGCTCCGGCGACGTTACCCGGCCCGTCATGGTGTCAATGAAAACGGTGGTCTTGCCCGAGAACGTCGCTGTGATGCCGCGCTTGCTAAGGAACGAGGAGGTGACCGAGAGGCTCGGGAAGCCGGAGAAGATCACGCTGGCCCGAATCCGGTTCAGCGTGCCCTGGGGGGTAGGAATGATTGCCATGTCGATTACCCCACAAACTGCGTTGCGTTGAGGTTGATCGTGATGTTATCGAACCCTCGCAGCGGTGTAAAGCTGACCGAATAACCGCCGTACTGCCCGATCTTGTAGTCACTCGGGCTCGCTGTGAAGTAGGTCGCGGCAGGCACCGCATTGACGACTGCCTGGCCGTTGTAGACGCCGTTGCCGCTGTTGGTTGCGAACACCGGACCGCTGAGTTCGGTCTGCGCGAGCGTTCCGTAGATGATGCCGAAGGTGATGCCGGAATTGATCGTAGAAGCCACGACGCCCTGACCACTATTGATGCCATCCTGGTCCAGGTAAAGTGGATTCTGCGGGTTGTTAGAGCCGTTGATCACGAAGTTCGACAGGTTCAGGTTGGCGTTGATATTAAGCCAATCAATGCCCCACCACCAGTTCACAGCATTGCCGTCAAGGAAATTGCCGCCATAGGCGATGGTGTTGCTTCGCCCGCCCTCAGCGCCTGTGCCCACGACCTCGATGTTGGCGTTGAGCAAGGTCGTCAGCAGCGAGTTGTTGCCCTGCACAGGGAATGGCGTCACGCCGTAGATGAACGAGTAGTTATAGGGCGTCACGCGATTGCTCGAAGACGGCGCGTAGTTAAGCGTCACCCACCACCCAGCGGCGCGACTAAACTCGGTCGCTGCAACGCCCGCCGAAGCATATTGGCTCATCACCAGCGTGCCGAGCAGCGTTTCGGTTCCGATTGCAGCCGGCGCCGCGAAGACAAGCGAGTTGGTCGCGGTCGCCGTGCCCGCTTTCCACCAGCCATTGTATGCGGCCGGCAGACAGCCCGCGATCTGGAACCATTGCCCCGACGACACGCCGTGATTGGTCGTGGTCGTAGCAGTGACAGTGCCGCCAGTGCTCGCGGCCAACGTGCCGAGAACCGATTCGGCCCCAGGATTAGTGGCGAGCGCGTAGATCAGCGTCTCGGCTGTCGTGCCCGCAAGAGCCACGAAGGTCCCGTTGTAACCAGCCGGCGTGCATCCCGAAATCGAGAATGTGTTGCCGGGGAGGACGCCATGCGCCGACGTAGTAGCGGCGGTGACGGTGCCGCCGTTTGTCGCTGCCCAGGAGATCGCGGTCAAGGCATTCGCGCCCCAGGTCCCCGCATAGGAGATCGCGGTCAGGACGTTCGCTGGCCACGCCGCATAGGCTGGCGCATCGATCAATGCCTTCACACACTTCATCTGCGCTGTATAAGCGCTGTATGTAGAAAGAGTGGTCGTAGTCCAGAAGTAGGTAAGCGCGGTAGTGTTCTCGAAACTGGCCAGCAAGTCGAGATACGCCGGATCGGCATCCCAGTAACGCGGCACCAAGTAGCTGTAAAAGCCCCAGAAGTTGTTGCCCTGGTTGATGCCAGGCGGATTCTGAGCGATCCAGTCGTTGAGAAAGGCGCAGCCGTCAGCGGTATTGCCAGGGCCGAGTTCCAGCACGTAACACGCCGTATTGGAACCCTGTGCGAAGAAGGTTGTATTCATCTTCGACAGCTCGACCGCACTCCGCGTCACGTAGGTAATCGTGACGCTGCTGTCGGGCGAGGTCGTGCCACTCGGCACCGTGTAGGTGAAGGCATTGGTCGTGGTGACGTGGCACAGGAATGTGCCGTTGTAGGCGGCGTAGGTCGCCCCGAAGATTTCCAGCCAGAGCGTGCTGCCAATCGGGAATCCGTGCGCTGCGGCGGCTGTGCAAGTTGCTAACCCGGAGGTCTGTGCCAGCGAGGTGACAGCCTTGGACGTAGCCCGGTACGGCGCCAGATCGGCCAACTGCGTTAGCAGCGTCTTAGTGCCAGGGGAGGTGTTGGTGCCCCCCTGGCTCAGCATCGCACCCGTGGCTTGGAGAGTGTCGGGGCTAGGCGCCTGCGTCTCGGTAACATTTACGCGAACAATGGCGGGCATGTCATTTATCTCCTTGTCTACCCAGCCCCATCATCTCAAGTCGCCGTCACGGCCAGACCGCTGGATACGCCAGTGGGCACGCTGCCCTGCACGTAAATCGGCCCGCCCGTCGCGTAGACCGTCGCGCCGACAGAGGCGCACTCCTGAAGCAGCACAAGGCCAGCAGTGCCGGTCACAGCGAAAGCAGCGCCCATTGCCGAACCGCCCGTCTGGATGGCGTTGATGAATGCGCAGTCGGAAAACAGAGCATAGCGGTCGATGCCAGCCACGCTGACCAGCACATGCACATTACCGGCGAGCGTCGAAAGCGCCTGGAAGATGCACTGGCGGAAAATGTTACGCGGGCTTTCCGCGTTGGCCAAGAACTCAAGCGAGGCGTTGGCGTTGGTAGCACGAGTGATCGTGTCGAGGCCGATCGTGCAACCAACGAATCTGTTCTCGCCAACGGCACCACCGATGGTCAGCGAGCGCATACCAGCCTCCACGGCCGATGCTGCGTCGCCGCCGCCGAAGAAATCGCAGTTGGTGTATGTGTTGCGACCGCCAGCTTCGGCCCAGCACACCGGGGCGATCGGCGGCGTCAAGCTGAAGCCAGAGAATGCGCCGATATTGGTGAACGAGCAGCCCTGTGCGGTGACGTTGACGAGCGGCGTAAGCGCCGTCGTCTGGCTCTGGGTAAGCGCATAGGCCGTTGAAATGCGCGAGCGATCGTTGTTGCTGGGGTTCTGAATGCCGACGAGCGACACGCCGTTCTTCGCCCACGTCAGCGTCACGGTCTGGTGGCTAGTGCCATACAGATAAACGACGTCGCCGTTGTTGGCGACTGCCGACGACTGGGCCTTGGTCAGCGTGGCAAAAGGCAACGCGGCGGTGCCGGGGTTGTTGTCGCTGCCGGTCATCTCATTGACGAACCAGGAGTTGCCCACGCCGCCAGACGACGCCGTAAGCACGTTGCCTTGAGCATTGACCTGAATGAGGACCTGCTTCTTGGTCGGGGATTGTCCAAAGGCGGAAAAGGCGATGTTCTGAGACATCGGGTATCCTTTCAGACTAGGTCTGGTTGAGGAAGCATCGTCGCAGTCGCTTTCTCGATCAGCACCCGCGCGACATCGGGCATACTTTGTTGAAGATAACTGACCTTGAAGTTGATCGTCTTCTTCATGGCCAGAATGCCGAGTTCCGCCTGCTCCCGCTTCTGATCCCGCATGATGGCAGGCTCCATCATACCGAGTGTATTGGTATCGCGGCTGAACTGGTTGACCAGATCAAACCAGGCGAGCGCCCGATCGTTAGTCGCGCCGTAGAGCGTGACGTGGACCTGATCCGAGGCGAGCTGGCCGTGATAGCCGTTGACGCCGGGATTACCGATGACCGGGAACGCACCAATCGGTTGCGTGGCACCAGGCTCGATGTGCACTGCCCCGTAGACCGGGGGTAGATTATCGGGCACCGCGTAGCTGGGAAACAGCGGAATATCGGGGTTGGGCCCAACAAGCCAGATCGGCGTATAGCTTTGCAGCGTCAGCCACGCGGGCAGACTATTGGAAACCACCAGCGTCGTCGGGTCGAGCTGGTCGCCGACATCGACGAGCTGGCTTAGGAGGGCAGGATATACGGCATTGCCCGAATAGTGATAGAGCCCGGCAGCGTGGTAGAAGGGTGCTTGCTGAGAGAAAGCGAACTTGACTCCATTCGACTCGCCAATCCAGATCGTGTTCGGGCCAATCTCGTTGAATTCTTGCACCAGCTCGCCGGTTGTGAAAACCACCCGGTTGATCGCGATCGTTTCGTCCTCGCGCTGCTGCTTGTCGACGGATACGTGCAGCGATCCCTGAATAACAGCAGTCTTGGTGCGGAGCCAGAAGATATAGCCGTCGAGTGGCAGCACGTAGCGAATGTATTGCGAGAACGAGATCGCCTGATACTGCGACAGCACCGATAGGCCCTGAAGCAGCGGGTCCCTGTCCGAGGCGTTATTGACGAGTTCAGCGACGGAGGTCATGCGGGGTCTTTCGCCATCAGCAGGTAACTCTTCAGTTCATCGGCCACTGCTCCAATCCGGGCTGTATCCACAGCATATCCAACAGTTACCTCTGGAACTGCGCCGGCTTTCAAGATCAGGGTAATCGAAGTGACCCGCGAAATATCAAGGTCCATTGCCTGCCACAGAGCAAGCACCGCCTTAGGCGAATTGTAAATCTTCATTGTCATACCTCAACCCACGCTGTGAACGATTGCATGTAAGTGCCTGTGTCCTTGAACGACGGACGCTCCGGATTGGCCTTGGCGAATGGATGCTTGAAGCGGTGGTTGATGCCCAGACGCGCGGCCATCGTCGGCACGCCCGGCATCCCGTCCATCTCACGCTTGTCGATGAACTCGTTGAACATCTGGTGCATCTTGCTCGTCGCTGCTGTGAAATCCGGCGCGTCGATGTTCCGGCCAGATGCCCGGTCAGCGAACGAGTCGAGCAGGTCCTCGGCCAACTTATCACACGCCTCCTGACCATGCCTATTCCAGAAGTTCTGCATCACGTGGTATTTTGCTTCGAGAATCTCCGCCACGTCACCTGTGGTCGTGCCCGCTGCTGGGCTGGGCGGCTTGACCACCTTCTTAAACTTTTTGATAACGGCAGCGGATGAACGCAACTTCGTGCCCCTTACCGGAAGGAGCGCGGCATATGGCACATCGATGACGCCGAGGTTTAACTTCACGGCTCTACCCTCAATCTACGCCCCTCGACCCTGCTGGAATCCGCCTGATTTCAGGTTTCAGTAGGTTTACGGACCGGGACGTGGTATAATAAGATAGAGCAAAAAGGAAAGGTTTTTGTCATGTCAGAGAACAAAGTGTGCCCAAAATGCGGGAAAGCCATGCATGCAGTTCCTACTGCGGAAGGAGCGCCCAGCCAGGTTTTGTGGTGTAAGCCATGCCTGTACTTTGACGAGAATATCGTCGAAATAACCATTCACGACCCATGCGCGCTGCCAGCTCCAGCAGATGATATGATCGAGTTCTCGCTGGACTGGGATCACGACAAGCCCCACAGACCGCCGAAGTCCTGATTGTAAGACAGGTAAGCGCGACCATACAACGTCCGCAGGAAGCCCAGGTCGCCGATGGTGAGCTGGTGCAGCGCATCCGACGTGGCCAGCGACGTCGAGGTTGACTGATCGCTGGTCGAAGCGACAACACCGGCCGAAAAATGGTTCAAACCCAGGTCAGCGCGCGTCTTGTTGAAGTAGTCCCGCCCCGGCTGATCTTGCGCCGTCTCCAATAATAGATGGCCAGCACAATTATAAACCGCGAGCGTGTAGTCAGCGCTGGCTGCGCATGGAACCTGGATAACCAGCGCCAGAGCCTTATCAAGCGTCCACTGAAATAACGGCGAGTTGCTGGGCAAATACAACGGATCAATCGCCATCGCCTGCTGAACAAACAAGATGTAGTCGGGCAGGTTTGGCGCGTTGGGATTTACCCAGGCCATCAGATTATACGCCTACGCTGATAATAAATGCAGAGTCCACAACCCACCCAAGCTGTGGCGAAGGCATGTTTTCGGAATCGGCATAGCTCTGAGCAGAATAAACCACTCCGCCATCTGCGCAGTCCTCCGCATCAACGCGCACAACAGAGCTGGATGTGCGGCCAACAAAAACCATAACAAGTGGTGCTGTCCCAACGAATGGGGGAGCAACCGGCTTCTTATCAAGCCGGATTTTGAATGTGTACAACGCTTCCATGGCAATTACTGCGGGAGCTGGATGCTGCTCGTGCCGGCCTCAGGGTCGACCGTCAGCGAGAAGCGCACCTCATCGCCGGTCGCCCGCTCATGCGGTTGGAGCTGCTGCGTGACCGCAACCCCTGTGACACGCGCGGGCCGACGGCGCACACCAGGGGTCGCGGACTGCGCCGCACGGTCGAAGCCCGCTGCCGCCTTGACCGCTTCGTCTACCGACCGCTGCTGCAAGGATTCCTTCACGATAGTGTTGGCGTCGAGGATTTCGTCCGTTTCGACGCGCTCGCCGACGCGATACATCAGACCAGAAAACTTCCTGACAAGACTATTGAAATCAACGGCCTCGCGCGCACCATGGCGCTGAAGCTGCACAATGACCTTTTCGGTCTGTTCGGGGGTCCAGTCCTTGCCAAGGGCAACCTGCTGCCCACTGCGAATCTCGACCGCCGCCAGCAAGTTGTTGTCGGGAGTTCTGTAATGAAACTGCCAGTTCTGCGTAGTGGGATTGGTCACGAAGATCGTCATGTCACGCTCCGGTTATTGATTGATGCGAGAAAGGAGGGCTACTGCTATTTCCCGAGAAGGCAGCAACAGCCCTCAGTTGGCCGGCGTTGGGGGCGAAAACACCGGCGGGAGAATCAGTAAGGCATGCTGATGATCGACAGCGCTTGCGGTCGGATGCACCAGCCGGACGTGATGCGAAGCTCCTGCAACTCTGTGGTCGCGCCATCTTCGGTCGGCGTCGGGATTTTCATCGGCGCTGCCATGTCAGCATACATCAGGTTGGCGGCCTTGATGTTCGGCTGAAGCCCAGCGAAGTCGTTGGTGTTGATGCCGGGAATGGTCGGCTGCTCGATCTCAGGCATGGTCAGCAGCACGGCATCGTTGACCAGACCAGGCGCGGCTCCGATCAGCGTGTCGTCGAAGTACCAGTCGAAGGTGTCGCCGCCCGCCGCAGCAGTCGCCTTGATCACGTCGCCGGTCGTCGAGGTGCCAGCACCAGGGCGCTGGTAGCTGGTTACCTGGACAATGTTGGCGTAGGCGAACTGCAGGAAGATGCGCTGCGGCGAGATGACCACGATATTGTTCTTAATGTTCCCCCCGCTCTGCCACATCCTCGCCTTGAGGGCGACGATCTGGTTGAGGAAGAACAGCGCCATCTGGCCGTTGTCGTAGGAGCTTGCCGAAGTGTTGCCGAAACTATCGGGCGGCAGTGCCACAGGCGTCGCGCCGGAGGTGTTGAGAAGCCCTTCGCCGTTGTTCGGGTTGAAACCAACAAGCAGCCCTGTGCGCATCTGCAAGAAGATGCCCTGCCGCATCGCCAAATCCTGCGCCGCCGGGAGCGCCACGTTCCACTCGCTGGCGCGGGCGATATCGTGGTGATCCCATATTGCGCGCGTGCGAATCAGGTAAGTGGGCGTGCTGTAGTAGTTGACCTCCAGACTGGCGGAGGGCAGCAAGTTGGACGGCGACTGTCCAGCGGCAACCTCGGTGCGTAGGTCGAGGCGGTTGACGTAAACCGCCATGTCTTCGCTGCCGATTTTGACTCGCGGTTTGCCGCCGGCCAAAGCGGCGAAGGCGCCGGACGCCTGGGAGTAGGTGAGGATAAGTTCAGGTTCAGTGAAGCTCGGCGTCACCTTCGCCTGCGTCGGGAAGATGTTTCCCACAGAGGTTTCCCTTCTTCAGATGAGGATGATCGCGGCGTCACCGGCCGCCCACGAGGCGTTCGGCGAGGACCAGGATACAATCTTGCTGTTTGTGTTGACCGACAGCAAGCGGACCGATGTCGGCAGCGCCCAGTTGCCGCCGGTCGTGGCCAGCGTGATCCGGTAGTTCGTTACGTCCCAGTAGAGCGCCTGGGAAGTAATCGAACCGTCGGAGCTGTTCAGCGCAGTGACGATGGCTGGGTCGCAAGCAACCGCCAGCCGAACGTTGGTGCCCAGGCGGAAAAAAGACACATAGTTACCCGACGCCGCCAGGGGCACGGTATTGCCCGACTGAATGACCATCGACATGGCTTGGTTAAAGACACTGAAGCCAGTGACAGTGCCCTGCGACGTCGAGCGATTGACCACCGGGCCGAGGCCGTCGGCGTTGGCGTTGGCCACGTTGATCATCTCGTTGATCGGCACACCGCCCCACATCGGGATCGAGTCAGCGGTGCCGAGCAGGCCTCCCATCAGCCACAGGCGCGACGCCGGGTCGTCATAAACAAGGCCCTGCATAAGACCCTGAGTATGGAGCAGGAAGGAATCCTGCGGCTGACTGGTGCCGTAGGGATTGAAGGCGAGAGTGCTGGCCATCTCAGTTGCCCCCATTCGGGTTTCGGTTGATGCGCCCGACAGTCGCGCCGGTCATAAACGGCGCCATGAATCCCAGAATGTCGCCGTTGAACCGCGTGACATCACGACCACCTTCTCGCGTCGTGATGGGAATGAGCAGCCCCGGAGCGCTACCGACATCCGGCGATTTAGCCGCCTGGACCGCGTCAGCATAGACGATATCCTCGATAGGGCCGAGCATGGCCTCGTCGAGGCTGTCAAGACGACTGCCTTTGAACCGATCGCTGTGCTTCTGAAACCGTCCTAGCAGACGCTTGCGGTAATCGACGGGGCGCTCGCCGGGGATCGGCGCCGAGGCGCGGTCGCCGAACATGGCCGCGACGGTATCAGCCCGGCTCTGCGCCAGCGCCAGGGCATTGCGCTCGTCCGCCGGCACCTCAGTGGTCAGGCTCTTCAGCCGGGCTTCAAGCACCGAAATGCGGTCGTTAGTGGCGCTGTCGTGCCGCACCGCGTCCATGCGCGCTTTCTCCTTGAATTCCTCCGCGTCCCTACGGGCTTTGTCCTGAGCCTCGTGTTCAGGCTCGGTGGCCTCCTCCTTCGCCCACTTCTCGAAGGACTCGCCGCCGTCCTTGCGCTCGGATTTCTCGGCGGCGTCGCGAGCGGCTTTGGCCTGATCAGCAGCCTCACCCTTCTCGGCCCCGTCCCTGCGCATGGCATCGGTCATCGCCATCTCGTCGGCGTCATGGCGAGCCTTCCAGGCATCGTGCTTCTCGCCGTCCTTGCGAGCGCCGAACTTGTCCTTGCGAGCGGCGTCGAAGCGGGTCTTGTTCTTCTTCTCCGCCTCTTCGCGCTCCTTCGCCGATGCCTCCTCAGCGTCCTTGCGCGCCTTGTCAACGGCCTCGAAACTGTCGAGACGGCTGTCCATGCGCTTCAACGCGTCGGCGATACGGTCGAGCTTGTCCTCGGAATCTTTCCGGGCCTTATCGGCCGCGGCGATCCTTTCCTCTTCGGTCATGCCGATAGGTCCTTCCTGTAGTGACTGATTGACAACTCCGGACGGTTCCCCGCCCTTATCCCACACACCAGCCCCACACAAGGCAATGTGGTCGAGGAGGGCTGGTTCGCCCTCGACCAATAGAACTGTGCCATCACTGAGCCTAACCTTTTCGTTATTCGAGACGCTGCTGAAAACGACCGCTGGCGATGTGCTGGCCCGCCCGGAGTGCATCCAATCAAGCGCAGAGTCATCCCAGATCTTTACGATCGCCCAAACCTCGTCGCCCTTGATGTAGGGCAGGAAGGTCGTGCCGACGATCCGATTGTGGAACTCTTCACTGTCGAGTGCGGGCTTCTTTTCCGGGTGGTCGTAGATGACTGGCAGGCCGTTAGCGCGCGCCAGGAACTCAGGATCGAGGTAGATGGCCGGATCGCGCCAGCAGTATTCCGCCTCCCGCAGCACCTTGCCCTTGTCGTCCTTGACCGCGTTGCGGTAAGCAGCGCCGGTGCCGGTCAGGCGAATGTCGAATAACCAGAACTTGCCGTAACGCTGCGGGCTGACCAGATCGCCCGCCGCCATCATGCGAGCGATGTCAAGCTCGTTGGCAGACAGGCGTGTGAGAGCAATACGCACGCCAGAGTGCGCCGGTTCCGGGGGGCCACTCGGATCGGCCCAGACGAAGTCGCTGTGCTCGTCATTCAGCTTCGGATCAAAAGGCTTGGGTAGCTTCTGAAGGAATGTGGTATAATCGACACCATCAGCAATGCGCCGCGTCAGGACCGCGCGCTCGCCCTCCGGGCACTCGCCAAGCTCTTCGACGCATTCGCGCTGGGCAGCCAACTCAGGGGTCTCGCCATCCTCGATCTTGCCGCCTGGCAACGCCCACTCGCCGACGTGATCGCCCTCGTCCGCACGCTTCACGAACAGGGCTTCGCCGGCTTCGGTCAGAAACAAGATGCCGGCCGCGTGAATCATCGCATCTCCTTGTGGGCAGTTCCCACCCTTTCCCTTGAAACTTGAGGGAGACCGGGTTTACGCATCGCAGCCGGCGGGAACTTCGATTATCGGGACCTGCTGCCTAGCGAGGGTGGGCATTGACACCGCCTGCCCGTAGCGCGGCGTTGAGGAGTCTCCCGCCCGATCTCTACATTTGCCCGGCGTGCGGCTCCCAGCCGCTTGCGGCATCACGAGAATATTCCCATCCGCTTTCCCACGACTCATGTTTAAGAATCTGGTCCGGGTCAGTGTCCGACATTCTTTTGGGGAAAGGATTGGCGGTGATTGGCTTTCCAGCCTTCTCCGCTTTCTTCCCTGCTTCCCGCGCGGACACCAGATCATACACAGAATCCTTCCTCGACGCGCACAACGCATCGACGCGCTTCTCCATCTTGTCGCAATCCGCCAGGATGCTGTCGAGCCGGCCCATGCCGCCGTCCTTCTTCTCGCCCGCCTCGCTGTATGCGATGGCCTCGGCTTGCTTCGGCGGCTTGCCCGCTTTTTCTTCGGCAGCAATATTACGGCCGAAGGCATCGCTGCCGACCGGCCCCTTCTCAAGTGGCATTGTCCGGTTCCTCGGCATGTCCCGCGTCCGGCTCCTTTGCCGGGTCAAACCCCAGCATCGCCACCACGTCCGGTGGCGTCACGATCTGCTCATCGTCGGGATCGGGATCGTCGGTTTCGCGCCAGTCGGCTGGCTTTCTGTCTGCCGAGCCGAAATGGGCGTCTGGAAAGTCGCTCATACGGCAATCCTCCATTCCGCAAAAACCACCGGGCTGATGTAGCTCTGCAGGGCAACCGCGGGCGTATTTCCGAGCTTCTTTGAAACCTTCCGCGCAACATCCATGACGCGCTTTTTGTATTCTGCCATCGTCGTTGGTTTCGGCGCGCTCTGGACTAAAGCATATGCGGTTGCCGTGCCGACGTGTGTGCGAAAATCCTTGGTCTTGAAGCCACCGCCGTCGAGTGAATGTGTGTGTCTTAGTAACGCCTTGTCGTTCGTGGCGGGGAAAAGTTTTCCGCCTTCTCCGGCTACTTTCGCGCGTTGCATCAACATCGCCGCCAGCCCGGCATCTTCAACCGGAAGGTCGAGCGACACACCTTTTTTCCCAATGAAGCGGAGCGACACACCGGCAGCCGTTTTAACGACATGACGACCCTCAAGCGTGGTGGCACCATAAGCTTTGACTTCCGCGCCAGTGTCATCGTCGCTGCCGGGCCTAACGCCCATCTTCATAATCAGCGACAGACAATCCGCCGAGTCCTTGATCTTCGGATTGGTCGATTGTTGTGCGTCCTCATTTTGCTTCGATACGTAACCAAACTTTCCGCGCAATTCCTCGACACGGCCGAATTTGGCCTCTGCCTGGCCGGTGTTGAACTTATCCGAATAGATCGGCTGCCGCCGCCCCTTGCTGTCCTTCCCGACCGCCAGCAGATGGGCGTCGGGATCGGCGCTGTAGCGCACATCCGTCCATGCCGGCGGCAGGTTTAACTTTTCGATATGCGCAGGTAGCGGCGCGCCGTTTGCCTGGACACGCTTGCCATCGACCTTCTTGGTTTCCTTGAATGCCACGCGTGGGGCGCGTGGGGCGCGTGGGGCGCTAGGAGATTCTGTCGATCCGCCGCCACCCGGTCCGAATTGCCCCGCGTTCTCCGGCTGGCCGCGCGGATGATCAGCCTCGTTCCATTCAGCGTCCTGCCGAGCAGCACATAAAGCGTCTACCCGGTCCGCCATCCGATCGACTTGCGCAAGCATATCATCCAGCCGGCTGGTCATGCAACAACCCGCAGCTCAACGGCCTGCCGACCGCGCTCAACCCATTCCTTACCACGTATGGTCAGCAACTCAGCGGGTATCCGGCGAGGCGAGGTGATCCAGACGTAGTAACACCGGCAGTTGCTAGTTAGGATTCCATCGGCTATATAGTAGCCAGCTTCTGTTTGGAGATTGAAAACATGCCCGGAAAAAACAAGGCGTTTGACGTTAACCACTTTCACCGCCTGCGTGCGGAAGGGAAAAGTGTTCGGGAAATCGCCGAGATATTTTGTTACTCTGAGTCGTCCGCCCTTACCCACAGACTGCGCGCCGACGGGATCAGCCCCGGCCGCATCGCCAAGGGCGGCCCTACCCGAATCTCTTTGGACGCTACTGTCATGCGAGCCGAACACGAGGCGGGGCACAGCGTTCTCCAGATCGCACTCCGGTATGGAGTTTCGACCGGCACCGCGGGAAGCCGCATCATCGAAGCTGGCGGGACCCTCCGCAACCAACAAGCGGCAAACGAACTCATCGCCAAGAACAAGACGCCCGAGCAGCACAAGGCCGGTACGGAAGCGGCCCACTCCGCGCGCCGCAACTCCACGGCAACTCTTGATGAGTGCATAAAACGCGCTTCTCGACGCAAAACGACGCGCGGCACTGGCGAAGCCGAACTGGAAGCCGCCCTTGCCGCTCTCGGGTACGACCCCGAAGCGCAATGGCCCTGTGGCCGATACAACATCGATATCGCCTTCGGCCCCATCGCCGTGGAATTGCTCACGACGCCCACCCACCACTTGCGCAACCCCAAGACTGCGAACCGTGTCGAATATCTGAGCAATAGTGGGTATTGCATCGTTCTGGTTATGTTTCCGCGACTTGATGTCTTGCTCGGCAATCTCGATAACGTCATCGCCTTCCTGGAGAAGGCCTATCGCGACCCAACCATTCGGCGTCATCACTGGATGATTCGGTGTTGCGCGGAGCGTTTTACCAGAGGCCATAACGATCTCGGACAATTCTCCGCTGTACCAACGCCGATACGCTACTTCCACACCGTCAGCGAATGGAATCCGTGAGTCACCAGGGAAGCAATAAACCCGTTCCCCTGGTTTATCAATCTCGTCGGTGTAGGGAGCGCTGCCCCGCTTGATCAAGCCTTGCGTGATCGCCCAGGAGTCGCGCACCAGATAGAGCTTGCCCGACCGCGCTAGATGATCGGGCCGATAGTTATAACTTTTGTCATGCTCGCCATGATCATGCCAGATACCAGCGATAGCGCCGTTATCCAGTGCGACGATCTCGGCGATGTTCGAGATCAGCTTGGCCCCCTGGTCAATGTTAACCCGTCGAGCTTCATACTTGACCTGCGCAACGCTCTTGCCGATCTCCGCCCGCACCGCGCGCTTGTCGATGACGCCGGAACCACCAGGCGGGATGGATGTAGACCAGCCTGAGAAGCGTTGTAGAGTTGTCTCGATAGCCTGTTTTCGGCTCAACTTGATCAGATCGGCAGCAGCCAGGATGCGGCGGTCGAGTTCAGCGCGCAGACCCGGCTTGACCATGCCAATCGTGAGCCGCGATATGCCGGGCACGTAGTCGGCGATCTTGCCCGCATCGGTCAGGTTCTTGAAGATCGCTTCCAGGCGCAACCGCACCTCATCGTCGATCCGCTCCATCGGCCCGAACTCGTACTCGGCAGCGTTGCGCAGTTTGACCACCCACTCGTTAACCCGCTCGGGGCTGACGTAGCCGGTGCTCGACAGCTCAGCGATGGCTTCAGCGAGCAGACGGCCGAAGGTGTGGGGCTGGGGAGGCATTGGTTATGTCGTGTTCCCAAACGGCTTAGGCTCTTCTTCCTGTTCGGGCTTCTCAGCCATCGACTGTGGCGGCTGATAGTTGGCCAAAGCATCCTCGTCGATGATCAGCGGCGCAGAGAACAGCTCACGCCGGCTGTTGATCTCATCCGCTGCCCAGGCCACGACCGATGCCTTATTGGCGGGATCAAGCAACGGCGACAACGACTCGACCAGTGCGACCACAGACTTGAAGCGGATTTCCTCGCTCTTCATACGCTCGCTGTCAGGCTCGGCGAGCAGGTTTGGCCAATTCGCGCTGAAGCCATTCACCCAAGTGTAGAACGCGGTCTCATAGGGCACCTTGCGATATTCCTCAAAATCGCGTTGGATCGTCTTGTAGAAATCGGGAGACCAGGCGCGGCGCTGCACAATCCGATCGAAGAAATTGTAGGCCGGCGTCATCTCAATCCGCACGCGATCGATGTAACGCGCGATCTGCTTGGCGTCCTCGCTGCCCTCCGCCATGCCGCCGACCATCTCCTCCTGGTTGAGCAGCTTAGCGGGCATACCAGCGGCCATTGCCGTATTCAGCAGCGAGTTGTCACGGGCGAACTTGGCCGGGCCTTCAAGGTTCTGGAAGTTGAGCGAGAAAATGTCGTCTTCGTGGCCGATCGTCAACACGTTTCCGGTCACGCCCGCCTTGAGCTGTTGGCGCTTAATGCCGAAAAAGTTCAGGATGCGGTTGTTGACGATCGGGCCAGGCGCCTTCATCTTGTTGATTAGCAGCCCGACCTTGACCGCAACATACTGATCGGTGATCATCGTCTGCAAGAAGGTCTTCATCGGGAACAAGGCGCGCTGGTAGACCGACCGGCCGACAAAGCCAAATGCCGAATTGGTAAACTCGATGTAGATCGGCGCCTCGTTCATTACGACAATCGAGCGACTGGGATGGTAGGCTCGGTTGCCAACACGCAGCGAGCGCGGCTTCTGGAAGTTGGGGCTGTTGGGATCTTGATCCAGCACCAATGAGCCGGCGGTATTCAGCGGGTCGAGCACATTGTAGTAGGGATCGGTCTCGTGCATCTTCGCGAGGTCGAGCGGGGCCTCCGATGCTTTCGGGTTCTTCCGGTCGCCCACAATCAGCGAGGCGATGCCATATGCCCGAGCTGTGCGGTAAAGATTGAGAATGATTGCGTCGGCACCAGCCGGGCCGCCGGTCACATCCGCAACGCCGCCGGTCTCCTTCCACTCCTTCTTAAACGCGGGCACTAAACGACTTTCCGGTCCGCCGGAGACGGTGATCTCACGCTCCTGACTCTGCGCCAGAGCGATAGGGTTCTCCGCCATCTTGGCGCCAAGCGGGTGGTATGCCAATAGCTCCTTGCATAATTGATATGATGCGGGCGAACCAGGGATGATCTGTTCCGCCGATAGCAAGTCGATGAGCTTGCTACCAATCGACGCTGTCAAGCCAGCCTGGGTAAAGCCGACGCCTCCCTCACTCATATCTGCGCCAAACCCACTCATTCAGGCATCCCTGGTATAATAGCAGCGGAGGTTACCATGATCATCATCGGCCCCGGCTTCCTGCTGCTGATCTTCCTGTGCATGTTCAAACCGATCCGCTTGATTGTCGGCTGGATACTATTCGCCGCGCTGTGCTTCGTCGTTTACACCTGCTCGACGATGCCCCCTAGCTAATCCCCTCACTATCACAAAGGCTGATTGACACAGCATATGTAAAAGTATCCAAGAGGTCATCGGCACGCTTAGTTGCATCCTTGTCGCCGACTCGGAACCCGAATACCTGCGACGCCATGTGGTTACGCGTAACGCCTTTGAACGTCGTGACTTTGTCCCAGGCGGTTCGCACGAATTTAACCAAACCCCGGTAAACCGGCCCCGAGGCGTTGATGGCCCTGGCGTCCTTGCCGGCGGCGGTCATCGCGGCGGGCAGTGCTTGCGCGGGCAGGCCGCGATTGGCGCATTGCTGCAATAGTATGCTACCGCTAGCGGCGTCCTCGATCCATGCGCCCTGTGAGCCCATGCGCGCACCGCACTGCTTAGCATAGCTCTCTAAGCGCTCGAAAACGGATGGTATCCAGACCTCCAACGATGCGCCCTCAATCTGCACGAGATCCCAATCGAGGCAGATCAGCGGGATCGGATGACGCTCGGTATACGCCCAATAGCTGACGCCAGTGCCGTCATTCTCACTGCCGGTCTTGATGGCTGAGTCGATGACAGCGAAGACTTGATCGCAGGAAGTGGGAAGCTCAACCGGATCTCCGTTAACGAGCAGTTTCTCCTTTTCGAAGAAGGCGAAACCGCTCCAATCAACGAACTCGGCCAGATACTCCTGCTGATAGACTAGCGGGTGGTTGCTAGCTTGTAGCTTATCCATCTCGAATTTACGCCTTGCTTGGTATTCGTCGTCGGTCTCGTGCGCCTGGCGCAGCGGCAGGTAGGGATTACTATGCGTCGGCGCTTGGTATTCAACGAAGCCATATTTGGGATTGTTGCAAATCTGGTAGAGGAAATTAGCAGGGTCGGAGCCGTTGGTATTCGAGGCAACCAGGCATGTGCCTGACAGATCAATAAGAGTCGGCTTGATTGCCGTTTCCCATATCTGCATCACATTGGCTTTGCCGAACGCGGCCTCGTCGATCAGGACCTTCTTGTATTTCCGAGACCGGCCGGCGCGCTCGTTCTCCAGCGTCCAGAAGTCAACTCTGCCGCCTGTCGTGCACCGGATAACGCCATCGATACGCGAGGCCGATACCGTAATCGGCTGAAGCATCGTCAGCATCTCGTAATAGGTCTCTGACAGGATCTTGTAGTCTGGTGCAAAGATGCCGACCGGCCAGCCCTTGCATACCGCATCGCAAGCGATGGTCTCGATTAACTGCGTCTTGCCCCAGCGCCGACCGCAGCGGATCGCCACGTAGTCATGCTCCACGGTCTTGTAGAATGCTTCGGCCTGCCCAGGATGAAGCATGGGCAGCGTGACAACCGGGATATGCATTTACTTCTTAGCCTCCACTGCATCCGGCAAGCCGCCGATCACGCGCACCACAACCTGGCCAGCAACATCGCCCTCTTCTCCCAGGGCCAGATCGCGACGCCGCCACAATTGTGGCTGTCTGTTGGTAAGTAGGAATACGCCCGCCGCTGTATCGGGCGGATAATGCTCTACGTATTCCGCCCGCATAACTTCGACGCCGTCGCCGACCTTTAAGAATTGTATCTTCTCGGCTTTATGACTGTAACCCTGGGCTCTGTGAAACATCGAACGAGCCAGTTCCGCGTCCGCAAGCTCCCCTCCGTTATCCCACGCACTCTGAAATGAAACATGGCTTTTTCTCCAGGATCGGAGGGCAGTTAACGATATAGCCAGTAGCTCTGCGATGTGGTCCTCACTCAAGCCCAACAGCCGGTACTTGTATACTAGATCACAATAAGCTTCCCGGTATTCGGTCGGCCGCCCAGCTACCTTACTGTCAACTAGTATCTGGACCGCTTTTGTTTTCTCGGCACGGGGACGATTTTGTGCGCCACGCTGCCGGCCAAGGGCGCCATGCTTGACCGAGCGTGCAATTGCCTCTTTCGCCTTGCTGCTGAGAAGGACACGTTCAACCACTGACCGGCTCCAGATGATCCACTGAAAACTCTAACTCGACCGCTCGACCGAACAACTCGAACAGCAGCTTGGCTCTTTCGCCATCAGTCCAAGTGCACAATGCCTGATGTCCCCACCAGGCGCCGGCAACAACCTTGACTCTAGTCTGCTCATGTATTCTGGCGAAGGTCCCATTGGTATCCTGCCAGACCGTTTGTCTTAACTTGTTAATGATGCTTGCAGCAATTGGGGAGGGGGAGTTATACTCGACCTCATCCTCGGTGCCCTCATTCTCGACTACGCGCCACGAAAGGATGTATGAGACTCCGGGGGTTGATTGTATCGGCGACCAGAGCTGGAATTGGTTTACATTGGCAAACAAGTAGCGGGGAAACAAGGGTCGGATCACGAGGGAGTGCCTAGGCCGCTTGATTTCAACAACAGGATAGAATACCTCGTATCCCTGCGCCTGTAAGCGATCGGCAGCAAACTGTTCCCTGCCAGGATGGGTGTGAATACAGAACCAGGCGGAGTGATCAACGAATGGTCGGCGAACCATTTGTTAGTTGTTCCTAAGCAAGCTCAATAGCTGCCGCACTGCCATGCGCGAGATCGCACAACAGAAAAAAATCAAGATAACGCGAATATAATATCTGTTTTGCAGGAATGCAAATTATTTCTTTTTACAAAGAAATCAAGCATATAGCTGATTTCCTTGTTGTCAGCGTGAAACTGGTGATGGGGGCATGCGAGCGGACGCGAAGCGGCTGCGCTGCTGATGCCCCCATCAACGAGCAGTGCGCGCTTGCGCACTGCGAAGTTCAAGCCTCTCAGCTGCTTTTAACTAGTTGCCTCGCGCGCGCGTTTTTTTAATTAGAATGTAGTAATAGTAATACTACTCTCGCTTCGCTCGAGTGACGAGCATCGCCCGGATAGAGGGCGATGCTCGTCGAAGCTTTTGATCTTTTTTATATATTATATCTTTCTTAGATTGTTTATATTGATAAACGCGCGCGCGCGCTCGCGCGCGCGAGGGATCGGTGTTAAATCAGCCGCGGTATATATCCAATATGGCGCCTGGTTAGAGGAGGTCGGCATGCCGGAATTAGTTGTTGAACGGATCGGTAGAAAGTGGCATCTCCGCTGGGGCGACCGCGCTTGTCACCTGTTCCCTCGCGAGGCATTGTTAATTTCTCGACTTCTCTTGCAGCCTGAGTATCCCGTGCATCGCCTGCTTTTGTTGCGGGCAATATATCCCGATGGGATTATCTCAGCATGCCGACCTCGTGATCTTATCCACCGGCAAGTCTACAAAGTTCGGCAAGCACTTGCCACGCTCGGCTGGCCAGGAACGATCGTGCGCGAGGACAAACGCGGTTACTACTTACACCGGTATTTCGACGTGTTTCCTTCGCACGCAAGTTTTTGCGAAAATGCTTGCACCCCGAACAATGATTCTGCTAATCCATTCACAGGAGGCCCATAGGAGGTTATCATGCTTGCCCTCGACGAACTTGATCA
>Ga0182030_10008346_pt1 | contig 21465 bp, 19 predicted proteins | sample 812S3MmetaG_FD_121299 | JGI IMG/M metagenome (GOLD analysis project Ga0182030, IMG submission 121299) | Permafrost microbial communities from Stordalen Mire, Sweden - 812S3M metaG (Illumina Assembly) | ecosystem: Environmental > Terrestrial > Soil > Wetlands > Permafrost | place: Sweden...
TGCAGCAGCACATCCAGAAAGTTCAAACGGATGCTGGCCACGAGGATGGCTGCGACCGGCACGAGTGTGACGATATGGCCCGAGGGCTCGAGCTTAAGTCGGATGACCGCCCGTTCGTTCTTGCAGAACAGGTTTTCGATGCGCTGCACGGCGATCGGATTGACGTTCCAGGTGTCTCCGGAAATGTAGGTGACTTGTTCGACCTGGCAGGCATGCGGTGCGTGGAAGCGATGATACATGCCGGCGGTCAGTCGCAGGGTCACGTATGACCCGTGCTGGTACTGGCGCACCAGGTCCCGATCGGCCAGCAGATCCATGAGCGAGTAGGGAAATCCCTTGGCTTGCAGGCACTGCCCGGCCGCGACCTGGCCGAAGGAGCCGATAATGCCATCGCTGGGGCTGACCACGGTCGCCGGATCCGGGTCGATGGGCCGGGCGCCCTCCTTGAGCTGGCGCGTGAAGCACTCATGCAGACTGCGAAACCGCGTGCCGCGCGCATCGCGCAGATCCACCTCGCAGAACAGGCGCCACAGCGCGATCACCGGCACGCTGATCAGCGGATTCTCGATTTTGCTCAGCCGGCCCACCAACAGCGTCAGCCAACGGCGCGGAATACGGTTGGTCAGCAGGAAATTGAGGTCCTCCTGCTGCACGACCCGGCTGATGGCGGCTCGGACCGTCATGCGACTGTCATTCGCATGCAATAGTTTTCCGGGCGTCGACTGGTGATGGGAGAGCTCATGAATTCATACCTGCTGATGGTCCCTGCGGCGGCGTTGCTACTGTGGCTGCTGTATCGGGCACGGCTGCGCCTGGCCTTGTCGGCTGCCAAGCACCGCTCGCTGGCAGGGCACGCCCGCTGGTCGCGCCGCATCGCGCGGCTGCTGCCGTTCTACGAATATTCGGCGGCGCGCTTCTTTTGCGCCGACGGCGCGCCGCAAACGGTAGCCAGTCAGCGCCGTGCCGGCTTCCAGGCACTCAGCGAAGTGTTCGCCGGGCGTTTCGCGCGCTCTGCCGGCCTGACCGCCGAGGTGGCGAAGTCGGTGTCCGACATGCAGTTCACGGCCCGCTACCGCGTGCCGTTCCAGTTCAGCCGCATGGTGCGCGAAAACCTCAAGGGCGGCTCGTTCCTGCAAGCCTCCAGCGGCGTGCGACTTGTGGATCTGGATGGCAATCAGTTCTACGACCTGGCCGGATCCTACGGCGTCAATGTGTTCGGCAATGATTTCTACAAACAGTGCATGGACCGGGGCGCCGATCTGGTGCGCGACCTGGGCCCGGTGCTTGGCACCTATCACCCGGTCATGGCCTACAACGTGCAGCGCCTGCGCGAGCTCTCCGGCATGGATGAGGTGTCCTTCCACATGTCCGGCACGGAGGCCGTCATGCAGGCGGTGCGTCTGGCCCGTTACCACACCGGTCGACGGCACCTGGTGCGCTTTTGCGGTGCCTATCATGGCTGGTGGGGCGATGTGCAGCCCGGGGTGGGCAATCCGGCGACCGCGCATGACACCTACACGCTCAAGGACATGAGCGAGCAGACCTTGAAGGTTCTGCGCATGCGCCGTGACATCGCCTGCGTGCTGGTCAATCCACTGCAGGCCCTGCATCCGAATGCCAACGCGCCCAGTGATGGCGCGCTGGTGGACAGTGGCCGCCGCGCGGGTTTCGATCGTGCGGCGTACAGCACCTGGTTGCGCCAGTTGCGCGAGGTCTGCACGGCGCGCGGTATTGTGCTGATCTTCGACGAAGTGTTCGTGGGGTTCCGCCTGGCACCGGGTGGCGCGCAGGAGTACTTCGGTGTGCGCGCGGACATGGTCACGTATGGCAAGACGCTCGGCGGCGGATTGCCGGTCGGTGTGGTGTGCGGACGTGCCGATCTCATGCGTCGCTATCGTGACGAGCGTCCGGGCGATGTCTGTCTCGCCCGCGGCACTTTCAACTCTCATCCCTACGTCATGGGAGCAATGCATGAGTTCCTCGAGCGCCTGGCCAGCGAGTCGGTGCAGCGCATTTACCGCGATCTTGATGCAGTCTGGAACGGTCGCGCCGCGGCACTGAATGCGCGCCTGCGCAACGAGAACCTGCCGGTGCAGGTGGCCAATCTGTCCTCGATCTGGACGGTGGGGTACACCCGCGCTTCGCAGTACAACTGGATGTTCCAGTACTACCTGCGCGCGCACGGGCTCGCCTTGAGCTGGGTGGGGACCGGCCGCTTCATCTTCAGCCACAACTACACCGATGAGGATTTTGCCGAAGTCACTGAGCGGATTGTCGCGGCGGCCCGGGACATGGATCGCGACGGCTGGTGGTGGTCCGATCCGACCCTCACCAACCGGGCGATCCGCCGCCGATTGCTGCGCGAAGTGCTTCAGGCCTGGTGGAGCGGTTCTTCGCCCGCCGCGCCCAGCGTCACATCATCCATTGGGTCGATGAGCTCGCCGCGCAGCAGCGCCACGGGGGCGCGGTAGTACAGCAGCACATCGTGAAACGGATCGGTGATGATCTTCGTGATCCATACCAGACCCGTCTGCACGTCGCGGATGAAGAACAGCTGCACGGTGCGGAACAACAAACCGCCGAAGCCCACCGTCAGCCACAGGATGCCAACGTTGCTGATGAATTCAGCGGTGCTCGTCGGGGCCTGGAACAGGCCGAACAGCGTGGGGCTGAACCACAGCACGGCCGGGGCCAGCGCCCAGATGGCCAGCAGCACGACCTTGCGGTGCAGGTTGTAACCCACCTTGATGTCTTCCTTGTGCTCGTGGGTGGCATGGTTGACCTTGTCATAACCCTTGGGCTCGAAGAAGAAGTGACCGGACTGGCGGCTTACCATGGCCACCAGCCAGCCGAGCATGGCCGCGAGCGTCGGGCTTTTCCACACGACGGCGTAGGACGCCAGGAAGCTCAGCGCGCTGACCAGGTGCAGTGATTGATTGATGCGGCTGTGGTGATAGTAACGATGATCGTCCCAGCGCTGGGTTCGTAGCGCCTGCCAAAAACTTTGCATTCCAATACCTCTTCGTTGCCTAAACAGTCGAACACCGGCATGAAGCAGATATCTCAAAATTTTTACGGGATCATGACACCGCACGGCTGGCGGACATTTACTGCACGAAATGTGAAGTGAGCGCGCATTTTGGTGCGCTCAGTCATCGAACCGTCACGAATCGGGGCAATGATGCCCGGCGCATGAAGATCCTCATAGTCACGGATGCGTGGCGACCCCAGACCAATGGGGTCGTGCGGACGCTCTCCCACACCGTCGATTGCCTGCGCGACTTCGGGCATGACGTCCAACTGATCACCCCCGTTGGATTTCGCACCGTTCCGTGTCCGAGTTATCCGGAAATCCGCCTGGCGGTGTTGCCGGGCGGGAAAGTCAGTCGCGCCATCGAGGCGATTGCGCCGGACGCCGTGCATATCGCCACGGAAGGTTCATTGGGGCATGCGGCCCGTCGCTACTGCGTGCGCCGCGGCCTGTTCTTCACGACTTCCTACCACACGCAGTTCCCGCAATACCTGCGGTCGCGGCTGCCGATTCCATTGGCGCTCAGCTATGGCTGGCTACGCCGCTTCCACGGCGCGGCGCGTGGCTGCATGGTCAGCACCCGGACGGTGCAAAGCGAGCTTGAGCGGTGGGGGTTCCACAACGTCACGCGATGGCAGCGGGGCGTGGATACCCGCCTGTTTCGTCCGCAGTCCAAGCACTTCCTGGACCTGCCCCGTCCGATTGCGGTGTATGTCGGGCGCGTGGCGATCGAGAAGAACATCGATGCATTTCTGAAAATGGCCTGGGCGGGATCCAAGCTCGTGGTGGGCGATGGCCCGGAGCGGGTGCGTCTGCAGGCGAGTTACCCGGACGCGGTATTCGCCGGCTTCCGCTACGGCGAGGATCTCGCGGCACACCTGGCGGCCGGCGATGTGTTCGTGTTCCCCAGCCGCACGGACACCTTCGGGCTCGTGAATCTCGAGGCCATGGCCTGTGGGCTGCCGGTGGCGGCCTATCCGGTCACAGGACCGATTGACGTCATCGAGGACGGCGTCACCGGCGCGCTGGAGGAGAATCTGGCCCGCGCCGCGCACCGGGCATTGCGCCTGGATCCTGCCGCATGCCGGGCACGCGCGCTGCGCTCGAGTTGGGAGAGCTGTACGCGTGAGTTTGAAGCCAACCTCACCTCGCTGCGCACGGGCACGCCCTTGCTAGCTGCGGTCGGTACAAGCCTGCAGCGCTCCGGGCAGGTGCTCGGCCAGATAGTCCAGCGTGGCGCGTACGGCAGGCAGCAGGCCCCGCCGCCCCTTGAAGACCACGTGCAACAGGCCCTGCGGTAAGGTCCAGCGGTTTAGTACCGGTTCCAGCCGGCCGAGGTCCAGATCCTCACGCACCAGGATCTCGGGCAGCAGCGCGATGCCCGTGCCGGCGAGGGCCGCTGCGCGCATCACCACAAAGTCGTGGCACACCAGCCGCGGTGCGACCTCCACTGACACGGTCTCCTCATTCGGTCCGGTGAGCTCCCAGCTCTGGGTGTCCGCCTCAGGGAAGAACCCCAAGGTCGCATGGCCGCTGAGTTCCTCCGGACGCTGGGGTCGCCCGGCACGATCCAGGTAATCCCGCGAGGCCACCAGCACTTCGCGCGCCTCACCGAAACTGCGCATGACCAGGCCATCTTCGCCACTGGGCCGTGTCCGCACGCGCAGCGCCAGGTCGAACCCTTCATTCAGCAGATCGACGCGCCGATTGCTGGCGTGAATCAGCAGCCGGATGGCAGGGTAGCGGGCAAAGAATTCCGGCAGCAGCGCGGCCAGGGGATTTTGGGCGAGCGACACGGGGCAACTGAGCCGGACGATGCCGCGGGGCTCCGCCCGGGCAAATTCGACTGCCGCCACGGCCGCTTCGGCTTCACCCAACATGGCCGTGGCGTGGCGATAGACTTCAGCGCCGATATCCGTCACGACAAAACGACGGGTGGAGCGATTGACCAGTCGGACGTTCAGTCGTGTTTCAAGATCACTGACGTGGCGGGACAGCCGTGACTTGGGGATGGCGAGTGCCCGGCCGGCGGCGGCGTAGCCCCCGTGTTCGACCACTTTCGCGAAATAGTAGAAGTCATCCAGAGACTCCATGATGAGATGATATTAGCACCAAATATGGAACGAATTGTTCCATTTTGACCTAATTATCATTTATCGTTCCAAATAGTATGCTTTTGGTCCCCGACTCGTCCTCAAGGACCCCTATGAAATTGCTGCACATTGACTCGAGCATTCTCGGTGACCACTCCGCCAGCCGGGCCGTCACCGCGGAAATCGTGGCCCGCTGGAAAAAGGCTGTTCCCGCCGTTCAGATCGAGCATCTGGACCTGGTGGCGCAGGAACTGCCGCACCTGACCGGACATCACCTGGCACAGATGCAGGTGCCGCAGTCGCGGGACGCCCAGACCCTGGCCGATTTCCTGGCGGCGGATGTGGTCGTCATCGGCGCGCCGATGTACAACTTCACCATCTCGACCCAGCTGAAGTCCTGGATTGATCGGGTGGTCGTGGCGGGCAAGACTTTCAAGTACGGCCCGACGGGTGCCGAAGGGCTGGTGCACGACAAACGCGTCATCATCGCCGTCTCGCGCGGTGGGGTTTACCCGCTTCATGCGCCGTTTGAGCACGCCGAGTCTTATCTGAAAATCATTTTCGGCTTCATCGGTGTCAGCGACATTACCTTCGTGCGCGCCGAGGGACTTGCAATCTCCGCGGAGCATCGCCACAAAGCCCTCGATGCTGCGCTCGCCGCGATCCCGGTGGCGAGGGCGGCCTAGCGAGGTGGCCGAAATGCTTGATCGGGAAGTCGTACAGCAGCTGCGCGGCATGCCGACCTCGGATGGGGCGGGTGTGAAGCTCACGCGCGTCATCGGCCAGCCGGCACTCCCGCAGCTGGATCCGTTCCTGATGCTTGATGAGTTTGGAACGGACAACCCCGGTGATTACATTGCGGGATTTCCGGCGCATCCGCATCGGGGCTTTGAAACAGTCACCTACATGCTCGACGGGTGCATGCGCCATCAGGACAACCACGGCCATGCGGGCCTGCTGGTGCCGGGTGCCGTGCAGTGGATGACGGCGGGGCGCGGCATCGTGCACTCGGAGATGCCGGAGCAGCAGCAGGGCCGCATGCGCGGCTTCCAGCTGTGGCTGAACCTGCCGGCGACCGCGAAGATGATGGAGCCGGCCTATCAGGAGTTTGATCCGCAGCGCATTCCGACGCTCACTCCGGCGCGCGGTGTGCGTGTGAAGGTCATCGCGGGGCAGGTCGGGCCCGTGATCGGCCCGGTCGTGCAGCCGGCGACGGATCCCACCTACCTGGACATCGAGCTGCACAGCCAGGCGCGCTTTGACCACACATTGCCGCCGGGACATTCGGCCTTTGTGTATGTGTTTGAAGGCGAGTTGTCGGTCGGGACGGGTCGCAAGGCGGTGCGCCTGGCGCAGCATACTCTGGCCGTACTGGGTGACGGCGCCCACGTGAGGTTGCAGTCCGGCGCAGTGGCGGGCCGTGCGATTCTGGTTGCCGGGCGCCCGCTGCACGAGCCGGTGGCTCGCTACGGTCCGTTCGTCATGAATACCCAGGAACAGCTGCGCCAGGCGTTCGCGGACTACCAGAACGGCCGGTTCTGAAATGTTCCGGCCGCGGCGCGGGTCTGGTAGGGACTTGCCAGTAGAATAACCCGCGGGGTGGCCGGAATGAATGCTGTGAATCGCTGTCTGATTGACTGGCCGCGCCAGGTCGCCGGCTACCTGCAGTGGCTGGCGCCACTGTTCGCCCGCATCGTCACGGGCTGGGTGTTTGTACTCAGTGGCTGGGGCAAGTTGCACAACCTGCCGGCGGTCACCCAGAACTTCATCGGCTGGGGCATACCGTTTCCGCATCTGCTGACACCGTTCGTGTCCGGCGTGGAATTCGTCGGGGGTCTGCTGCTGTTGCTGGGCCTCATGACTCGCATCAGCGCCGGCGCGCTGGGCGTGACCATGATCGTCGCCATTGCCTCGGCCAAATGGAGCGATGTCGATTCGCTTGGCACGCTGCTCGGGTTCGATGAAACCGAGTATCTGGCCCTGTTCCTGTGGCTGGCGATTGCCGGCGCGGGCCGGCTCTCCCTGGACTACCTGCTGGAGCGGCGCAGCATGCGATAATGCGCTCCAGTCCGACTTCGAGTCGATGGAGTTCGCATGTCACTGTCCCCGTTTCATCTTGCGATTCCCGTGCACGACCTGGCCGCGGCGCGCGCCTTCTACGGAGGCCTGTTCGGTTGCCCCGAGGGGCGCAGCAGCGATGCGTGGGTAGATTTCGATCTGTTCGGCCATCAGCTGGTGGCCCACCTGGATCGGTCACGGCGGGCGCATGTGCAGGCCACGAACGTGGTGGATGGCCATGATGTTCCGGTCCCGCACTTCGGCGTCGTACTGCCCTGGCGGAGCTGGCAGACCCTGGCCGATCGGCTTGCCCGAGCCGACCAGCAGTTTGTCATCGCCCCGGGCATCCGCTTCCAGGGTCAGGTGGGGGAGCAGGCGACATTTTTTCTGTTTGACCCCTCCGGCAATGCCCTGGAGTTCAAGGCTTTCCAGGATCCGCGCCAGTTATTTGCGCATTGAATTGCACAGTGCGGGTCTGACGAGGTAAGTTTCCGCACCCCCCGCAAGATCATCACGGAGATAGATACCCAATGGGCAGCGCAAAAAAGACCGAACTGCAACAACGCCGCAAGGCCCCGCTGATCACCCCCAGCGATCTGGGCGCCGCCGCCTCCAAGAGCATCGAAGGCGGGATGAACGCCATCCTGGCCGATGTGTTCGCGTTGTACATGAAGACCAAGAATTTCCACTGGCACATGAGCGGACCGCATTTCCGCGACTACCACCTGCTGCTGGATGAGCAGGCGGACCAGATCTATGCCATGACCGACCCCATCGCCGAGCGTATCCGCAAGGTGGGCGGTATGACCCTGCGCTCGATCGGGCACATCGCCCGCCTGCAACGTATCAAAGATAACGATGCGGACTATGTCGATGCGCGTGACATGCTGGCGGAACTGCGCGAGGACAATCAGTCCCTGACGGCGCGGCTGCGCGAAGTGCATGAGGTTGTCGATGAGCTGAATGACATCGCCACCGCCAGCCTGCTCGAGAACTGGATCGACGAGACGGAGCGACGCGCCTGGTTCCTGTTCGAGGCCAGCCGTCACTGAAACTCGCAGGCTGCCGGCCGCAGTGGGCCGGTCAGCTCTTCGGTTTGATGAACTTCAGCGTGAAGCGATCGGACTCCCCGATCGCTGCGTACTTGGCGCGATCCTGGTCGCCTTCCGCATAAGTGGGCGGCAGACTCCAGACATTATTGGGATAGTCCTTGGTGTCCTTTGGATTGCGATTGACGTTGGACTGACCGACCAGCCGGAAGCCGGCCGACTGGATCAGTTCGATGGCATATTGTTCGCCGACGTAGCCCACCCCGGGGGTTTTGGGGATGAACTGCGGATCATTGTTCCGGTGTTCCTCGACCCCCAGAATGCCACCTGGCTTCAGCGCGCGAAATGCTGCCGCCAGCACATCCTTTTCGATACCGGCCCAGACCCAGTTGTGGATGTTGCGGAAGGTCACCACCAGGTCGGCCGTGCCATCCGGCGCAATCTGCATCTTGTGTGGGGCCAGCACCGTGACCTGAACCTTGCCGTACACGTCCGGATGGGCGGCCAGCATGGCCGCCAGTTCGGAGTTGTACCGTTTGTCCTGCGCTGAGGTGGAGTCCGGATCCATCGCGGCGGCGTACAGGGTGCCGCGGTCGTGCAGATACGGGGCGAGGATCTCGGTATACCAGCCGCCGAAGGGCCATAGCTCCACGACCGTCATGGTCGGCCTGATCCCGAAGAATGTCAGTGTCTGCAGCGGATGCCGGTATGGGTCACGCGCCCGGTCCGCCGCGGGGCGAAAATCACTGTTTACCGCGGCCGCCAGCTTCGGATCGATACTGTCAGCCGCGGCGGCGGCTGCGCAGGCCAATGTCAGTCCTGCCGCCACCAGCAGGGCCGCCCGCGAAGCATTGCGTCGGACCTGCGCCCATCTCATGAATCGGCTCCCCGTACGGCCAGTTCGGCGCGCCAGTATACTTCACCGCAATGAGCATTCCCTTTTCGGTACTCGACCTGTCGCCGATAGTGGCCGGCGGCACGGCCGCGGATGCCTTGCGCAATACCCTGGATCTTGCGCGGCATGGGGAGGAACTGGGGTACCGGCGATTCTGGCTTGCCGAGCATCACAACATGGCCGGCATCGCAAGCGCCGCGACCGTGGTGGTGATCGGTCAGGTGGCGGCGGGCACGCGCAGGATTCGGGTCGGCTCGGGGGGCATCATGCTGCCCAACCATGCGCCGCTGATCGTCGCCGAGCAGTTCGGCACCTTGGCAACGCTGTTTCCGGATCGCATCGATCTCGGCCTGGGTCGGGCGCCGGGGACGGACGTGCTCACCGCGCGTGCGCTGCGGCGCGATCTGGCGACCAGCGCCGAACAGTTTCCCCAGGATGTCATGGAGCTGCAGGCGTACCTTGCGCCGAGCGTGCCCGGTCAAACCGTGCGGGCTATCCCCGGCGAGGGCACCAATGTACCGCTGTGGATTCTCGGCTCGAGCCTGTTCGGTGCCCAGCTGGCCGCCGCGCTGGGCCTTCCGTTCGCGTTCGCCTCGCACTTCGCGCCCGATGCATTGATGTCGGCGCTGCAGATCTACCGCGGGCGCTTCAAGCCATCCCGGCAGCTGCAGAAACCGCATGCGATGGTGGCCGCGAACATCATTGCCGCGGATTCGGACGCCGAAGCGCGCTACCTGTTCACTTCTTTGCAGCAGGCCTTTGTGCGCTTGCGCCGCGGTGAGCCGGGAGCGTTGCCGGTGCCGGTGGCATCGATTGATGCGGTAACCAGCGAAGCTGAGCGCGCCGGACTCGCCCAGGCGCTCGAGTGCTCATTCGTGGGCAGCGTCGCGACCGTGGCGCAGGGCCTGCGGACCTTCCTCACCAGAACCGGCGCCGATGAACTCATCATCAGTGGTCATATCCACGACCATCAGGCACGGCTGCGCTCCTTTGCGCTCGCCGCGCAGGTGCGCGACGCGCTTTAGGCCGCCTCAGGCAGGTTTCGCGGGCGCCAAGTCCCCGGCCACCGAGTACAGGATCTGCGCATTGCGCGTCTTCTGGAAATCCTCCAGAGACTGGCCGCGCATGGCAGCGTAGATGTGCAGGTTGGTGGTGCCGATGACGGCGCCAAGCTTCTCCAGCAGGAAGAAGATCACGCCATAGTGGATGAGCGCGCGCCAGTCGCGCTTGCGCAGCATGTCGCGTTCCTCGGTCGTGAGTCCGGCCTCCTCGAACAGCACTTCAGGCTCGCTGAGGAACCGGGCGCGCACCTGCGGCTGAATCAGCTCGTGCAGGAAATGATTCAGGCGGTACGCCTTGACGCTGCGATCGAGTGTGAAGGGGTAGGTACCCGGAATCTCATCTATACCCGCCCATTCGTGGCCGATGCGTTTGCGATACGCCTCCACATCTTCGCCGGTGCCCTCATCCGACTCGTTCTCGAAAATCACCGTGCAGATCGGGGTCATCGATGGCAGGTAGTAGGCCTGGTGCAGCTTCTTCACTTTCTTGTTCAAGGCCCCCCGCATGACCAGCCACATGATGACTTCGGAACCTTCGCAACCGCCCAGCCTGGCATAGTCCGCGATTGAGATTTCGGTGAGCTTTTCCGGATCCTTCTCGATCAGGTCCAGGAACTCCATGTCCCAGGGCGTATTATTGAAGCCGGCACGCTCGCCGTGGACCTGATGCGACAAGCCCCCGGTACCGATGATCGCCACCTTCAGGTCCGCAGGATAGCTTTCGATGGCCTTGCGCAGTGAATGGCCGAGTTTGAAGCAGCGCTTCGCGGAGGGGATCGGGAACTGCAGTACGCCCACCTGCAAGGGCACGATGGTCCCGGGCCAGCGATCGTTCTCACGGGCCCACAGCAGCGACAGCGGTGAAAAGCACCCATGGTCGAGGCCCTTCGCCTGGAAGTAACTCAGGTCGAATTCATCAGCCACCAGCCCCATCGCGATATGACGGGCCAGTTCAGGATGGCCATCGATCGCGGGCAGCTTGCGCGGACCACCGCCTTCATCGGCGGCCCAGTAGCGATCGCCCACGCCCAAGGCGAACTGCGAGTAGTGATCAAAGAAAAATGAGGTGATGTGATCGTTGTAGATCACAAACAGCACATCGGGCTTCTTTTTTGCCAGCCACTCCTGGACGGGGCGATAGCCCGCGAAGATCGGCGCCCACACCGGATCATTGTGCTTGTTGGCATCCAGGGCGAAGCCGATGGTCGGAGTATGCGAGGTGGCAATGCCACCCACGATTGTCGCCATTTACATCAATCCTCTTGAGATATTGCGCACGCGCGGCAGTTCCCGGCAGTTGGTATAGTGGGGATCGCGCCAGGAAATAAACAGTTGGCCCGGCAATCTACAAATGGGATCCCGATTGGTCAAGTAAGTGCCGATTAATTAACTTTATTGCCGCGTTGCCTGGACTTCAGGATCCCAAATTGACGGTGCGGATCCCATTCGCCAGGATCCAGGCAACCATTTGAACAGGCTTGAGATTGTGACTGATACACAGCTTGCACGGGCGACGGTAAGTATCCGTGAAATGATCCTGCGCGGCCGCCTGCAGGCTGGCCAGCGCGTGGCCGAAGCCATGCTGGCCGAGGCGCTGGGGATGTCTCGCACGCCGATTCGGCAGGCATTGCCGCTACTGGCCCGCGAGGGGCTGCTGGTCGAGTCCGGCACGCGCGGGTATCTGGTGCGCACCTTTACCCGGTCGGACATTCTCGATGCGATAGATGTTCGCGGTCTGCTGGAGGGTTTCGCGGCTCGCCGCGTCGCCGAGCGCGGTGCGGCGCCGGGGTTTCTCGCCCAGTTGCGTGAGTGCCTGCACGAGGGTGATCTGATTTTTGCCAAGGGTCACCTGGTCGAATCCGATGAGGCGGCCTATGGCGCCATGAATGGGCGCTTTCATGCCCTGATCATCGAAGCCGCTGACAGCCCCGTCACAGCTGCTGCCATCGATCGCATCGCCAGCATCCCATTTGCCGCCGCGGCCGCCATCGCCTTTGACGCATCCGAACTGGACTCGATGTTCGATGCGCTGTGGATAGCGCACCAGCAGCACCACGCCGTATTCGATGCTCTCGGAACCGGGCAGACCACGCGTGTCGAATTCCTCATGCGCGAGCATGTGAATACCGTAAAAACGAGCATCAATATGCTCGAAGCCGGGAAGGTCACGATCGCGCGGCCCGCCGTGCTGCCCGTACTCAAGGCAGCAAGGTAATCGCCATTGCGACGGCAACCGCGTTGCCGGGAGCGATGATGAGGCCGCCGGGCTTGTCCTTCAGCTCGCCGTTGAACCCTTCCGGATCTGTCACGCCCTGCCACGGCTCGATGCAGATGAAGGCCGCACCGGGCTTGGTCCACACACCCAGATAGGGGACACCGGGAAAACTGATCGCGATGCGCGGCCCGACATCGCTCCCGTACGTCACCGTACGGCTGACGATCTGGTCGAAGATCAGCGCATCGGCACTGAAGAGTTCATCGCGCAGTGTCAGCCTGCGGTTTTCCACGGGAGTCGGCCGGCGCTGCGGACTCAGCAATCCGTTGCCGTCCAGGACGCGGATGGGTGCGGGCTCATCGTCTTCGAACTCGATGAAATGCGCCGCGCGGTCCTGCCCATAGGGCAGCGGCCAGGCGAAGGCCGGGTGATAGCCAAGACTGGCCGGCATATCGCGCTCACCGCAATTGCGTATCCAGCTGGTGACCGACAGGGTCGAGTCCTGGACGGCAAAGTTCACGTCCAGTTCAAAATGAAACGGGTACACCGCGAGCGTTTGCGCATCGGCGGTCAATCTGAAGGTTGCACTGCTGGGATGGGCTGCGGCCACCTCGAAACGCCGCACGCGTGCGAACCCGTGTCGCGGCAGGCGGAAGGTCTGTCCGCCGCTTCGGTACTGGCCGTCGACGAGCATGCCGACGATGGGGAAGAGGAGGGGCGCGCGGCCGGCCCACACCGCAGGATCTCCCTGCCACTGCAACTGCCGCTCATCGGCATCGCGCAGCGCGGAGAGCTGGGCACCCAGCGGGTTGATGGTGGCAGACAGGCCAGTTGAGCGAATGGTGATCCAGTCGGACTGGTCGTCTGCCATCGGTTGGCCCTTAAACGGTGCGATAACTGCTGCGCTTCATCTGGCGATGTGCGATCTCGCGCGGATAGATGCCGCAGGTGAGCACGCCGCGCTCGTAGGCGCTGCGTTCGGGCGGGATCGGCGTCTCGACCGCAGGTGTGGATGCCATGATCGCGTCATACCGCTCCTTCATGCCGGGCCCGAATTCCGGGTGGCTGAGGATGAACAGGTCGTTGTTGACGACGCCATTCATGACACGTTCGCCGGCCTCAAGCGGGCTCATGGAGAACTGGGCCATGCGGGCGGCCATGGCCGCCGGGGTCGTGCCCGGGGGCAGCTTGCGGAACGGGTTTAACTCATCCATGCCGACGTAGTTGTCGGTGGTGACGCCACCGGGGCAGAACACGCCGGTGCCGATGTTGGTCGATTCAAGTTCGACGCGCAGCGCCTCCATCAGTCCCACTGCGGCAATCTTGGTCGATGTATAGACACCCGCGTTGACGCCCGGCAACAGGCCGCCCATGGAGGCCGTGGTCACAAAATGACCACCTTCGCCATGCTCGAGCATGTGCGGCAGGCAGGCGGCGACGCTGTTGTAGATCGCCGTGAAATTCACCGCCACGGCATTGTCCCACTCATCGAATTTCGCCTGGCTGGCCTGGCGCAGGGTCTTGATCCCCGCATTATTGACCACCAGATGCAGCTTGCCGTATTTGTCTTTCACGGCGTCGACCATGGCCTTCCAGCCATCGCGGTCGGTCACATCGTGTTTGAAGGGCATCACGCCCGCATTGCCGGGCTTGAACAGCGGCAATGCCGCCTTGAGTCGCTCCTCATTGCGATAGCCGATCACGACCTTCATGCCGGCGTTCGAGGCCGCACGGGCAATGCCCAAGCCAATGCCATCGGAGGAGGCGGTGATATAGGCGACCTTGCCCTTGAGATCCTTCAGCGGCGGCGGCTGTGAGAAGGCCGGCTCCGGCGGCCGTGGCGGGCGACCGTTGGGCGCCGCCGGTGCGGCCGGGGCTGAACTTTGTGCGCCGGCGTATTGGGTCAGACCGAGGCCTGCCAGGAGGGTGCCGGTGCCGATTCCTAGAGAGGCGCCCAGAAAATCGCGTCGGCCCGAGGGCTTGTCAGTGTTCATGAAAGTATGTCCGTAGAGGGTCTTCAGGTGTCGAGGGTCACGCTGCGGAAGGATTTGCGCTTTTCCTGCCGGTGCGCGATCTCGCGCCGATAGATGCCGCAGGTCAGCACGCGGGTTTCACCGCGCACCCGATCCGGACTGACGGGAGTGTCCTCCCGGGGCTCGGATATGAGCATGGCGTCGAAGCGCTGCTGGGTGCCCGGCATGTACTCGGGATGGGTGATGATGAACAGGTCGTTGTGAATGACACCGTTCAAGACCCGTTCGCCCGCCTCGATCGGGTCCATGCCCGGCGGCAGTCCGTTAAACTGCCGCGGCGGCGGCAGTGGGGGTGACCCTGGCGGCCGCTCCGCGGCGGCTTTGGCCCGGGCCGCGGCAAGCTGTGCCCGATACGGGTTGGTCTCTCCCGTATCCTGATAGTTGTCGGTGTTGACGCCACCCGGACAGAACGCCGAAGTTCCGACCGTGGTCCCTTCCAGTTCGACCCGCAGGGCTTCCATCAGGCCGACCGCCGCGATCTTGGTGGCCGTGTAGACGCCCAAAGGTCCCCCCGGCAGCAGGCCGCTCATGGAGGAGGTCACCACGAAGTGCGAGCCCTCCCCATGCTGCAGCATATGCGGCAGGCACACCGCGACGCTGTCGTAGGTGGCGGTGTAGTTCACGGCCACCGCGTCATCCCAGTCCTTGGCCGAGACGGTGCTGGCCCTCGCGCCGGTCTTCAGCCCCGCGTTGTTGACCACCAGATGCAGGTTGCCGAACTGGCCGTTGATGCTCTGGAGCACCTTCGCCCACCCGTCCCGATCGGTCACATCATGCTTGATGGGCAGCACGCCTGCGTTGCCCGCCTTGAACAGCGGCAGTGCGGCCTTGAGGCGCTCCTCATTGCGATAGCCGATGCACACCTTCATTCCGGCCGCGGAGGCGGCGCGTGCGATCCCTAAGCCGATGCCATCGGAGGAGGCGGTGATGTAGGCCACTTTGCCCTTCAGGTCGTGCAGCGGCGCACGCTGCGAAAAGGCCGGCTCCGGCGGCGGCGGCGGGCGGACGAACGGTGCCGGTGCCGAACCTGCCGGGGGCGGGGTGCCCTGCGCGCGTCCGTACTGACTCAGCCCGAGGCTGGCGAGGATCCCGGCGCCATACACGGTCCCTTCCGCCAGAAAGCGCCGCCGTTCGGCCGCGAACCGGTCCAGCGTCTGGAGAATATCCCGGGGCGTTTGGGGGGAGTCTTTCATAGGTGTGCCTGCGATGGTGTTGGTTTTGCAACCGCTCGATTTTCTGCCGCGCAGTGTGCCTGATTGCCCGAAGGGCCGTCACCTACGAGGGGTTCAAAGGGCTGTGGCGGCCTGTCATGACCTGCGGTTGACCCATGATCATCGCTGTGTTGAGGTTCACCGACCATTGGGGAGGAGTTATGCGCCAAAACAGGAACCGGGGCCCGTCAGCCGCTGACGCACTGACGCCAGACGGGCAGGCCCGTCGCGGATTTTTGGGTACCGCGGCGCTCGCCACGGCCGCCACCGCCGCCGCCGGCATTGTCGCCACGGGGCGGGCGGTCGGCGCGGCAGGACCGGCAGCGGACAACTGCCCCGCGGTGCCGACGCCGCTGCGCGATGTCGCAGGCAAGGTGGCGTTCATCACCGGGGGCGACAGCGGTATTGGTCTGGGGATCGCGCGTGCCTTCACGGATGCGGGCATGAAGGTGGTCATCACCTACCGCACCCGCTCGCACCTGGATGAGGCGATGAAGTTGCTGCAGGGCGCTGCGGATCGCGTGCATGCCATCAGCCTGGATGTCACGGATCGGGCCGCCATGGAGCAGGCCGCCGCCGAGACGGTCCAGGTTTTTGGCAAGGTTCATGTGCTGGTGAACAACGCCGGTGTCGCCGTCATTGGCGGCCTGTCCCGTGCGAGCTATGAAGACTGGGACTGGGCGATGAGCGTCAATGCGGGCGGCGTCTTCAACGGCGTGCGTTGTTTCCTGCCGCGAATCCAGGCGCAGGGCGAAGGCGGCCAGATTGTGTCCGTCTCCTCGTTGGCGGGACTGCTCGGGCACGCGCCAGCCGGGGTCTATACCGCATCCAAATTTGCCGTGGTGGGCATGATGGAGGCGCTGCGCGCGGAGCTGGCGGATACGAACATCGGCGTGACCCTCTTCTGCCCCGGCATCGTCAATACCAATATCGGCAGCTCGGCGCGCAATCGCCCGGCCGGTGCTTCGGCCCCGCAAGCCGGAGTCGATCCGGGATTCAAGATGGATCCGGCGATGATGGCCGAAATGCAAAAGGCGATGCGCGAGTCCCACGGCGTATCGCCCGCCATGGATCCGCTGGATGCAGGACAGCGCGTACTGCGCGCGGTGCGCAACAACGATCTGTATGTGCTCACCACTCCGGAGTTCGAGCCCGAATTCGCCGCGCGCGGCGAAGCCATCGTGGCGTCGTTGCCGACGGATATCAGTATCTCCAAACCACGCGAAATGATGGGCCGTATGATTCTCGGCAAGACCCCCTACGCGGCAGAGCGGGACCGCCGCCGGTGCGAGCGGGCCCGATCCGGCAAAGTGTGAGGGCAACTATGCGCGGGCGGCGCGAGCCGCTCGCGTAGCCGCCTCATCCACGATCAGCGCCTCCGGATCCCGTTCCGGATCGCCCGTGATGATGACGCCATAATCGCGCCGGGCCCCGGCAATGGAGATGTAGCCATCACGCACGTCTTCCAGCACCTTCGTGACGGACCGCAACAGCGGGTCACCCCAGCCGCCGCCGGAATTGGTCATGTGGCGCAGGGTGGCGTACGGCTCGGTATGCCAACGCTGGCGGCCGAAGTACACCCAGGGGGCGTCGCGGCGCGGTGCCCGGGTCGACGGATCGAGGCGGCCCGCGACGCCCGTTGAATCGGCATAGTCGCCGGCGGTGACGCCGCGAATTTTCGCCGCAGCGCTGCGCGCGTCGCCACCATGCTGGTTCCACAGCCACACCCCGCCGGTGGTGCCGTCGCGGCCCCCATTGACACCGATACCGGTGCTCTGTTTGAAACGCAACGTGAACAGATGGTGATCGACGGGCTCCAGCCAGTAGGTGTCCTTGCATACGGCGGCGCCGCCGCGATGCGTGCCGGGGCCGGGTGAATCCGTCACATAGTCGCGCCGCATGAATACCACCGGAATCTCCGCCTCGTGCGCCTCGATGGGTGTGTCCATGCCGTTGACCTGGTAGAAGCTGCAGTAACTGTCGGCATCACCCGCATCGGTGGCACCCCACGGCCCGTGCTGACCGCCCGCCACGATGGAGACCCAGGGCGACCCATCGGGTCGCCGGCCTACTGCGCTGTGCAGATTCGGCGCACTGATGTCACCGCCAATGGCCCGCGCGCCGAGGGGCACGGCGAGGGCTGCGAAAATGGCGATCAGCAGTGCATTGGTGGACTCGCCATAAGCGAACACCACACCCTCGGGCGGCAGCGCCGACAATATGGCGCCGTCCGGAATCAGGATGTCGATGGGACGGTAGCAGCCCGAGGTGAAAGGACCGCCCGGATCGAGCAGATACTTCAGGGCGATGCCGACCGTGGTCTTGGCGTCCAGGTACGTGCCGTTGATGGCACCACGCGCCTGGCGGGCCGTGCCCGACAGATCCACTTCGATACGCGCGCCATGCTTGCGGATCGTGCAGCGGATCGGATACTCCTCTTTATCGTCCACGGCATCGCAATCCACCAGCGCCGCGCCCTGCCACTGGCCATCCGGCAAGGTCGCGATGGCGGCGGCCATGCGCTCGGCGTCCGCGTCGCACACATAGCGCATGGCGCCGAGCACGGCGCGTTCGCCGTAGCGCGCGATACTGTCCTGAAGCAGTGACTCGCCCAGTGCCAGACAGGCAATGATGGTCTGCATGTCCAGGCGCAGCAGCTCGCCGAATCGCGCATTGTCAAAAATCAGCGTCCAGGTCTCATTGACCGGCTTGCCGCCCTTCATGAGCGCCCGCGGCGAGAGCACCAGGCCATTTTCATAGACGCTGAACTTGTGGGCCGAGAAGCCGCCCGCCACGGACCCGCCCATGTCCAGCTGGTGAGCCTTGAGGTTGACGAAGCCGCACAGCGTCGCGCCGTCAAAGACCGGCCGGATGAACAGCATGTCATTGACGTGGGTGCCCGTGCGGTACGGATCATTGGCGATGATGACATCACCGGGCCCCAGCCGATCCACGCCATATTCCTCGATGGTGTTACGGATCGACTCGGTCATGGTGCCGGTGAAGGCCAGCTGGGACTTGCTGACCACCGGGGTCGGATACCCGATCTGCGGCGGGCCGGTGAGGGTGGCCGCAAAGTCGTAGAAGTCCTTCAGCACCGGTGAGAACGCGCAGGCCAGGAGGCGCTCGCTGACATGATCGAGCAGGTAGCGGAAGCGGTTGCCCAGCACGGTGGCATCGAAGCGGCTGCAGCCATAAATGGCCGCGAAGGCGGCGCCGTCCAGATCGCGCAGCGCCGTGGCCTTCATGTGGCCTCCGTGATCACAATCTCGCCGACCGCGCCGATCTGTGCCATTTGTCCCGGAATGACCAAGGTCGTGGCCAGCGGTTCAACGATCAGCGCCGGACCCATGAGCGTGTCCCCCGCGCCCAGTGCGGCGCGCGTATAGACGGCGGCGGAAATCTCCTGCGGCCCCAGATAGCGCAGCCGCCGCCGTGCAATCGGCAGCGGCGTGCCGCGCGACCTCGCCAAGGGCTGCCAGGTCAGCTTCTGCGTCGGCACGATCATCTGCACCCGCCAGGTCACGCCTTGGACGGGTATCTGCGGGAAGCACACGCCGTTGCGGCGCGCGTATTCGGCGTGGAATTCTTCGATCAGGGCTGCCGCGCCGCGCGCCGCGAGTGCCGTTGCGTCGACGTTGATGAAGGGCGTCTCCCAGCTTTGCCCGGCTAGGCGCCCGTCAAAACTGCGGCGGATGACGCATTTCTCGCTTCCCAGTCGCTCGCGCAGCTGCGCCTCCAGACCGTCGAATATGGCTTGAATCAACGGACCGCTGTCCGGCAGCAGCATCTGGTACTGGCTGCGGCTGCTGGCGTAGACAAAGTCAGTGGACAGCAGTCCTATGGCCGAGAACAGTCCCGGATGGGGTGGAACGATCAGCCGTCGTGCCTTGAGCAGGTCCAGCACCCCCGCCAGCAGCATCGGGCCGGCGGCACCGAAGGCCATCAGGCTGAACTCGCGGATATCGACACCATGGCGCAGGGCACAGCGCGACACTTCCTCGGCGATGTTGTTGAGCGCGATCTTCCAGGCAGAGCGAATGCGCTCTTCCTGCGACATGCGGCAGTCCAATGACTCGAAGGCACGGCCCGCGGCCCTCTCATCGAGGCGGATCTGGCCGTCGGCGAAGGCTTGCGGGTCCAGTATTCCCATGAGCAGGCAGGCATCGGTGACCGTGGGCAGGCTGCCACCACGTCCGTAGCAGGCAGGGCCGGGGGTCGCACCCGCACTGTGCGGACCGACACGCAGATCACCCGAGGGGGAGACGCAGATGATGCTGCCGCCACCGGCGCCGACACTTGCGACCTCCGTGGACAGAGTATTGACCAGCAGATCGTGCTCGATGGCGAAGCTGTCATTGATGAAGGGCGCGCCACTGACGATGACCGTCACGTCAGTCGAGGTACCGCCGACATCGCAGCCGATGAGATTGCCGTCCCCTATGGCGGCCCCCAGTCCGCAGCAGGCGGCCGCGCCGGCGGCCGGACCTGCGAACAGAATGCGATGCGGCGCCGTCACGGCTTCGCGCCAGGGAATCAGCGCCGCCGTGCAATCGGCGAAATTGAGCTTGCCTTGAAAACCGATCGCGCGCAGTTGTGAGTCCAGCACCTGCGCGTAGTCCGCGTAGATGAGCTTCATCATCACATCGATGACGGTGGTCGAGGCACGTGGATACTCCTTGGCGCGCGGGCCGACCTGGAACGAGGCCGACACCGGAAACTGCGCGCCGAAGATCGCGGCGGTCAGCGCCAGCAGTCGCTGCTCGTGCGCCGGATTCACGAAGCTGTTGATGAGGCAGATCGCCAGCCCCTGGATCCCGCAGCGCTTGAGGATCTCAAGTTCGGCGCGCGCCTGCGCTTCATCCAATTCGATCAGCACGACGCCGCTGGCCAGGATGCGCTCGTGGATGCCACGGCGCAGATAGCGTCGCACCAGCGGCCGTGCCGCATCGCCAAAGGAACGGTGCCAGCGGGCATCGGTCTGATTGTCCATCGGCCGCATGCAGCGACCCGCGTCCAGCATGTCGCGATGTCCCTGCGTGGTCAGAAATCCGACCTTGGGGAGCGAGCGGGTCAATACCGCATTGAGCCCCTTGGTGCTGGCATGATTGAACACCCCCGCCTCCTGCACGCCCAGCCGGCGCGCACCCTCGATGACCGGCAAGTGGGTCGCGGTGGGATTGCTGGGGACCTTGGTGACATGGATGGCGCCGTCGCGCACCATGACCACATCGGTGAAGGTGCCGCCCACATCAACACTGAAAAGGGTGGCGACCATGCTACGGGGCTCCCAGCGGCACAAATGCGCCGAGCAGCGGTCCGGGGTCGCGCGACACGGAGTGCAGGCACTGAGTGCATTTGACGACCAGCCACCAACCGCCTTCACTCATGACACGGTAGCTGGCGAGCGCCGCTGCGCCGCACTCGGGGCAATGGCCTGGGACTGCGGTGCGAGGCGCGGAAACAGTGGCGGTAGTCGGGCGCGGGAAGTTGTGCACGGCGTTTATCGGGTACCCGATCGGGCTTGGACGGGCAGCAGTAGCACACTGATGCCCCATCCGGCCAGGATGATCATGAAAAGGGCCAGCCATTGATGCAGTGCCAGTACCGCCAACCACAGGGGCGAGGTGATGAACGTAGTCAGTGCACCCGTCTGGCTGAGCAGGCCGGCGGTGGCGGCGCGATGCTCGGGTCCTGCAACCTTCGGCAACAGGGAGGCGAGCACTGCCATGGCGGCTCCCGTACAGGTGAGCCAGATCACCAGCGCCGAGACCGTGAGGCCCAGGTGCGTCCAGGGCGCAAACACGGCCAAACCGGCA
>Ga0182030_10008347_pt1 | contig 21464 bp, 18 predicted proteins | sample 812S3MmetaG_FD_121299 | JGI IMG/M metagenome (GOLD analysis project Ga0182030, IMG submission 121299) | Permafrost microbial communities from Stordalen Mire, Sweden - 812S3M metaG (Illumina Assembly) | ecosystem: Environmental > Terrestrial > Soil > Wetlands > Permafrost | place: Sweden...
AGATTAGCCACAGATGCATGGGATGTATAGGATAGGCAAATAAAAGGCTTAAATATTTAGGATTTTAAAATCCCATGAATCCCATTCATCTGTGGCTAAATTTTATTTAGGACAGGTGTGGGTTAGCATAATAGTTTCAGAACTAGGCACTTGGCGTAACTGTCAAAGGGTGAGGGGTGCCTTAAGTTATGGGATTCAACCCCCAAACCGGTCACAATCCCCTAAAACCGATCACAAACCACGGCAAAACCGGTCACACCCTTTCCAAAACCGGTCACAACCCCCTAAAACCGATCACACTTTCCTGAAAACTGGTGGCACCCCCTAAAACCTTGTGGCATTTCGTCTCCAAAACTGGTGACACCTCCTAAAACCCTGTGGCACCCCACCCGTACCTTGTGGCATTTTGTCCAGCCGCTGGACAAGCCATCCCACCTTTAGGCCAATTAGATCGTCAAGGTTTGGCAAAATGGCCTGCCCTGAGCGACCAAAGGAAGTCGAAGGGAAGAATAGTCGGGGAGTTTTACAAAGCTTGGCGGGGAATATAGTGATAAATGCTTGTTTTATATTAAGGCATAACTATATTTATATGTAATTTTATTAAGCTTTAACTTATTATAAAATTATGAAAATCAACCGGAAAAAACTTAAAAACCAAAGGCAGTTGGTGGATTCAAAACTTAGCCCGTTTTTAGGGCTACGAGATGTCATGCCCAATCAAGGGTGGCTTAAGACAGTTCGTATGGCTCTGGGTCTTACTTCGGCCCAACTGGCAAAAAAAATCGGGACTCAAGCCCCCGGCATCAATCAGTTTGAAAATAACGAGGTAACTAAAAAAGCCACCTTGGGTTCGCTTGATCGGGCTGCGCGCGCCATGAACTGCCGGCTGGTTTGGGCCATTGTCCCCGAACCGGGATATGGATCCCTCTCTGAAATCGTCGAATACCGGGCTAGGAGGTTGGCCGAAAAAACAGTGAGAACCGTGGATCAAACCATGAAATTGGAATCCCAGGGAATCCATTCTGAAGATTCCAGTAAAAAGATCATTGAATTGACCATGGACCTTATCCGGGAAGGTGATTCCCGCATCTGGGAAACTTTGGACGATGAAAATCATGGGTGACTATATCTTCACGATACGTAAAGATTATTTTAACCGCAGATAACGACCGATAAGCGCCGATAACGGCTTATAGTTTAAAGCTTTCTCAAACTTATCGGCGTCCATCGGATTTGATCGGCGGTTACACGTCTTTTTGCTTTTTCTTGTTGTTAAGAGAGGATACTTACCAAACCATGATTGAAAATCCCGCCCTGGGTAGCACGCCGTTGGACCCGGATGAAATGGAAGGTTTGATACCCCCCTACGTCCAAACCCAAGGGGAACTTAATCTTGTGGAACACGCGAATATTCAAGAGGCGGTGGTTTGGGCGATAGCCCGCCAGCACCCGGAAATACTTTCTGACTCATTTCTGAGGGACCTTCACCGAAAAATGTTCAAGGATGTTTGGAAATGGGCGGGGAAGTACCGCACGAGCGTTAAAAACCTGGGCGTGTCACCGGAACAGATCCCGGTTGAGGTAAAAAAGCTCTGCGAAGATACGGGATATTGGATTCAAAACAAGACCTATTCATGGGATGAAATAGGGGTTCGATTTCATCACCGGCTTGTGGCGATCCATCCTTTTTCCAATGGAAACGGACGTCATTCCCGGTTAGCCGCTAATCTATTGATGACGACCCATGGGCAAAAATCATTTACCTGGGGTGAAAAAGCCGAAAATGGTTCAATCGATTCCGAAGGTAGGATCCGCTACCTATATATAGCGGCCCTAAAGGCCGCAGACCAAGGGGATTACAAAACGCTTTTGGACTTCGCGAAAAGTTAACGAATCCCCTATTTCCCGCTTTTAACCTTCCCGCCCCGGGTGTTGAAAAGGTCGGTATGAACCAGCTGACCCTCGGCATTGTATTGAAGCTCGGCCCGGGACCATCCTTCCTTACAGTTGATGGGTTTTTCATCCACGCCCTTATAGGTTATTTCGGTCCGGTTGCCGCTGTTGCCGTATTGGAAGAAAGCCTGCGCCCACCCATCCGGGTTCAGGGCCAACCCCTTGAGCGATTTGCAGAACCATAGCTCGCTGATATGGCCCGAACGGTCGTAATCGCAGCAGGCGATGCCATAACCCAACCGGCCAAGTGCGGGCTGGCCGTCCAGGCCCAAATAGTCTTCCTCGATCAAGCGGCCGTCTTGATTGCTGTAATGCATTTGGACGCTTGCGTAACCCATGGCGTTCAGGGCCGGTTTGCCGTCCGTTCCCAGGAAGTTGATCTGGCTGACCTTGCCGTCATCGCGGTATTGCCAGGCAATGCCTCCGTAGCCCCCGGTACCCAAGACCGGCTCCCCTTGAAGCCCCAAATAAACCTCAGCGGCGGGTTTTCCGTTCACGCCGTATTGAATCACGCGTTTCGCGATCCCGAGGCGGTTCAAGACGGGCTTTCCATCGAGGCCGAAATAGCTTTCGGCGATCTTGCGGCCTTGCGTATCGTACTGGGCCTCCCATCGGGCGGCGCCCGTGCTATCTAAGACCGGCTCTCCCTTTAACCCGAAAGTGGCCTCCGAAATCTGGTTGCCCCGGGAGTCGTAACTACACGACTTTTTCGCGTAGCCCCCCTTGGTCAAAGCCGGTTTCTGATCCACCCCGAAATAGTCGGCTTCGGTCATGTTTCCGTATTCGTCGTATTGCCGCTTTTCTTCCACATAGGATTCGAGGTTGTTATGCCTCTTCCCGTATTTATCCATCCAGGTAATGTCCGTCAGGTTGCCTTTCGCGTCGTAAACGAAATCTTGGCCCCCGACCCCCCCGGGGCCTTCCGTGCCGTCATAATCGGAATTCAAAACTAAAAGGGTTCCGACCTGCCGGGACTCCAAATAATAGTAGGCAAAACCAAAAAGATTATCCGAGTCGCAAACCGGCTGGCTCATGGGGTTCATGTAGTGGACCTCCAGGGATTTCTCCCCGGGGCCATAGATGAATTCCCAGGCCACGATGTCGCTGTTTTCTCCCAGGTTGAAGGAATTGAGGGTCAACCCAATGGGCGCCATCCCCCCCATGGGGGCGGGATGCCCCGCGATGTCCTTGAAATCTACCCTCTTGTCATCGAGCGAAACCTGACGTATCCGGACCGTGTTTCCGTCCGCGTCGCATTCCTCGATCCGATCCAACGACCCGTTGTCCCGGTAATAAAGCTTCTCGGATGCCGGGCGGTCCACCGCGCCTTGGGGCTGTACCAACTGGACGTAGGAATCTACACAGGCGACCGAAGAAAGCTTCCAATGGTGAGTGGAGAATTTCCAGGAATGGCCCCGGTGCCTCACCTGCTCGCCAGTCAGAGGGAAGAGGCCTTGGGGAAGGCAAACATACTCAAAGTAATCCTGGTAATAAGCCGTCTTGGTTCTTTCGTAATCAACGCCGATGCCCAACAAGACCAATAAAACCGCCCCGGCCAGGCTCCGGAGCCATTTCTTCTTGCGCTCTTCCCGCATGTGGCGCCGATAGAGATGGTCGAACTTGAGCCCCAATATCTTCGCAACCACATGGATGAAGGCGGATTCTTTGCCATCCACCGCCACGTTGGTTCCCAGGATGTTGTTCTCTTTGACGGCGGGGGGCAGGCACTCCTGGTTGGGGTCTGCGGCATAGGTTGTCCCCGCGACGATGAAGGGCACGATCCGGTCAATTCGACCCATGTCGATGAACTTCTTGATCTCGTCGTTGACCCAATGCTTGCCTTCCGCGTTGGGCTTGGCCGAGTTGGGCGAGCAAATAACGATCAGAAAGCGCGAATCGTCCAGTTCCTTATGGAGATTTTCCCGTAAGGCGCCAATGCCCAAATCCGTGACGTCGCGGAAGACCTTATAGGGAGGCTTGGGGGCGGTTTCCCCCAACTGTTTGCGGATGACGTTGGGAAGGCGGTATCTTTCGAGCCTGCGGTGCAGCCATTTGGCCCACTTCTCATCCTTGTGGCTGTAGCTGATAAAGGCGTAATACTCGAAACGCTGGTCGCTCAAAATAGGGTCTCCCACGGTGGATTGGGGACAAGCTTAACAGAAGGAGGAATTGGACTGGCCCCCAATCAATTGGAAATTGAGAACCAAGAGGCCAGACCCCTATTTTTCATAATCGGAATCATTGGGAAATTGAGCGATAACGGATTTCTTGAAGGATGGGAAGGAATTTGAGGAGTAGGATAATGCATGAGGTAGGGTATTAGGCCTAAAGTGGAAAAGATTGACCAGGCACCCCGACACTTTTCGTAATAATGAGTATTCGAATGAAAATTTACCCGATTTTTTCAGCATGCCTGTTTTTGGCCTTATGGGGATGCGCCCGTTATAAAAGTTATCCCTGGACGACTGAGATTGCGGTGTACGACCAGAACCCGGCGTCGGTGAACTATTCCAAGGTCCCGGCCGATCAAATTATCGTCTATGCGGCCGAAAAGTTCGCCCCGAAGCAATATGTGGTCATCGCCAAGCTCAAATCCAACGGGGATTGGATGCAGGAGGAAGACTTGTACGGGGAACTCAGGCAAAAGGCTTCCGACCTTGGGGCCGACGCGGTGATCATGTTGGAAGTGACCCATGTCTCCACAGGGGGCCTTCTACCCAATAAGGACAACCCGCCCAACCCGCGCCCGGCCTGGATTACCATACCGCCGGAATTTGCGGTCTCCATTTATGCCCCCGCCCCTACGAGAGAACCGACCATCCAGGAACAGAAATTATTGCAGTGTTATGCCCTTGCGATTCGTTCGAGACCTTGAGTTCGTAATTTTAAAATGGGGGATTCATTTATCCAAAGGGGCCACGCTGGACTACCCCCGATGATGGCTAAGTAGAACAGAAAGCCTCATATTTCGAATGTTGGGCTCTTTCTTCAAAAATGGACAATGTTGGCCAGGCACCTTTTTTTTGAATGCTATCTTAAAGCCCGTCCATCGGTGCCCTTTTTTAATAATGACACATTTTCCGAAAGTTCATCTTGTTCAATTTCCGTTATCGCTAAAATTCCCTTTTTTATATCTAAATGCTTATAAATAGGGAAATAAGGTTCAATTTCATCAAAACTACCAATCCGATCTGTTAACCATGGATACATTTTTGGGGATGGCAAAATAAGCATCCCTCCCGTCAATTTCCCATCAATTAAACCAAGTGCCATTTTGTTTAAAGCGCGGTGGGTAGAAGAAATATTTCCTGTTTCCCATTCAAGCGCAAATGGTAAATGTGATTTGAAATGTTTAACAGCATCTATAGGGCCAGGTATATGTCGTGAAGCAAGATTGATACGGTCCTCAAGTTTCCAGTTTTTTGACTTAAGGTGTTTCATGCAGGCTTTCTTAATGCTGGTTACCCCATTCCCATGTTTAATTGGTTTTAAAATGAATTTTCCTGACCCCGTTGGATATTCGATTGTTCTGATTGCGCTATAAATTTCAATTATAGATTTTTTAAAGGCGGTTGTTTTATAAAAGTTGCCAGCTTTAACTAAATAAACAGTTTTAATTATTTTCATTGGTTATATTTCTCGACTGTTTTAATGAGAGCAGAAGGGGATATTCCGAGGCCTTTAGCTAAACAAAACACGATTTCTAGTGATGGGTTGCGTTTTGCCCGTTCAAGAAGGGAAATATAGGTACGATCTAGTTCGCAAATTTCAGCAAGTTTTTCCTGAGAAAAACCTTTTGCAGTGCGATATTCTTTGAGTGCTTTTGCGAAAGCAGGGGTTACTTTCATATTGTTTAGTATCAATCGCGACGACAAAAGAACCACGGACAATTGTCTGCATGTTTAGGCTATGCTAAACTATGCTCTACAAATCGGAACCTGGAGAAAGTAATGAAAGTCCCGAATACCATCTGCAAGATATTGAGAATTAATGGGGGGATAAAAGATTTATTCAAAAAAACTGGTATTCCTTTAGATCGACTTAAGTATTACGAAAAAAATAATAAACTTCCTGTTGGTAGAGATCTCGAAAATATATGTCGTACTTATTATGTAAAACCCGAATATTTGAAAGTCAAAATGGGCGTTATGGATCACAAGACATTTGCTTTTCTTGAGTCTGTTCTCGATGACGAAATAAAACCTGAAGAAGTGCTTGAGAAAGAGAAAATGGCAACCCTTGAGATGGAAACGAAACTTGGGAAGCTCTATCGTGGAGATTGCTTTTCCTTAATGAAGAAAATGGAATCGGAAAGTGTAGACCTGGTATTTGCTGATCCACCGTTTAATTTAGATAAATTTTATGCATCGAAAATTAATGATAATTTAAGTGCAGATGTGTATTTGGAATGGTGTAAAGAATGGTCACTTGAATGTGCAAGGGTGTTGAAATATGGAGGAAGCCTTTTCGTTTGGAATCTCCCGAAATGGAATTTGCTCATTGGGAGTTATTTGAGCAATTTTTTAACATTCAGACATTTGATCGCAGTGGATATTAAATACAGGTTACCGATAGCAGGCCGGCTTTATCCTTCCCACTACTCCCTTTTGTATTTTTGCAAAGGCGAAAAACCAAAAACTTTTCATCCTGATCGACTACCAATGGAAGTTTGCCCCGAATGTGCAACGGATTTGAGGGACTATGGTGGCTATAAAGACAAAATGAATCCAAAAGGTATAAGCCTCACTGATGTTTGGTATGACATTCCGCCTGTGAGACATGCGAAGTATAAAAAAAGAAAAGAAGCAAATGAACTTTCTGTGAAATTATTGGATAGGGTGATTGAATTAGCGAGTGATGATGGTGATGTGGTTTTTGATCCATTTGGAGGTTCTGGTACAACCTATGTTGTCGCAGAACTGAAAAGACGTAAATGGATTGGTGTGGAATTAGGCCCAATAGACGTAATTAAGCATCGATTCGAAAATTTAGATGATGAGAAAGACAATTTGGTCAAGATCCGTAAAAACTACAATCAACTTTTTACCACTAATACCCTTAAAGTTAGAAACCATCGAGGGTTATGGACTGCACAAAGTGTCCGTATAAAAAAAGAAGACACACAACCAAGTTTTACTTTGTCCGAAAAGAAAGCCAAATATAAATAGTTACTATTCAAACTTCCTTTTCCCATCCCCATTAAATTCCCTCGGAGGAACAAAGGGGCTGGCCTCTTATATATTATGAAACTCTCTGCAACCTCCCCTTTAGGTGTATCCTAAGCACCTATCGATTTGGAGGGCCTTATGATGATGGAGCGGCCTTGGTATGTTCCCGGTATCGGCTTTGGCGGTTATTTAAGAAAATATCCCATCGTTTCTATTTGTAGCCTTCTCTGTTCTTTTTGTTGGGTCTTCAAAGCGGATATCCCCTGGGTTTTGATTAACCCCTCCACACCCCTCGCCAATATGGGCCGCTTTGAACCCTGGCCCTATTGCGCCCTTTTAGGAATCCCCCTTTTCTCGCTTCTTCATCTTTTGCTCCATAGTCCCCGGATGAAATACATTAAAACCCCCATAATCTTGCACGCTTTGGGATTCACCCTGCTTTTTTGGCTTTTTTAAAGCATGGATGAAAGGAATTGGATCTGGTTCGATTTTTTCCAACCTTTTCTCATGGTCACCTTGGCCGCTTTGCTTTGGCCGCTCGCCGGATGGAACCTTTCAAGAGAAGAGCGAAGCGCCTATTTCTGGAATTTCCTGAGGGACCTTTTCGCGGGTTTCGTGGTTTTTTTCATCGTTTCGGGCATGCTGATCTCTTGCCTCGCCTTCATTGGGTTTATCAACAGAAATTTCCTTACCTTTATTATTTTTGGCAGGCACCTGGCCGGTAGCCCGGCCATTAGCTTGGATGGTAGAAATGAGATCATCGGGCTGGCCTATCAGATCGCCAGCCCTTTCCTATTTCCCTGGTATATCCTCGGAAGTTTGGAAAAAACCTTGGGCCGGGTGGGCCAACCTATGGAGGGGAGTATCCCCTTTGGCGAACGGACAACCCTGGGGGTCTTGGCGGTTTTGGCGGTTGGGTTTCCCCTAGAAGGCTGGAAAATTGTTTCGCAATGGATGGATCGCCGGTCCATATTTTTCCTGGATGAAAAAATCCTTTTGCTTCTATTAGCCCTGCTTTTCATCGGCTTGGTCCGGGCGCAAAAAGGGAAGTGGTTTGGGAGGTGGCAGGGGGTTTATCCGAAAATCATCTCGGGGCTTTCTTTCGTTTTGGTTCTTTTCTCGGGTTTTTACCATCCCACTCAACCGCCGGGGGGCGCCTGGCCCGGTGATGTTTATTATTCCCTCATTTACGCGGTCTGGTTCGCGGGAGTTTTCGCATACTTTTTCCTTCGACCGGACGCCGGATGGGTGAAGCCGGTGATGACCCTTTTGGTATTGTTGGGACTCTGCCTGACGGGTCCCTTGAACCCGGAAAATCTTGCCATAAAAGATCGGGAAAATGTCCTGAGGAATAACCTAGCCAATGCGGGTTTATTGAAAGATGGAAAGTTAGTTAAAGCCGTTCCTAGCGATAACACCCGCCCTCAAGTTCAATTTGGCTGGGAACTACGGATGATTGTTCAAGAGGATGGGCTTAATTGGCTCAAGGGGGCTTTTCCCCCGGAGCTTTTGGGCCTGGATTGGGATCAACAGAAGGGCCCTGCCAACTTACCCCGGCTGATCGATTGGCTGGGGTTTCCACCCCTCCCCAATCCGAGCAATCCGAGTGCATATAAATATTTTACAGTCCGGAATGGAATGCAGCGGATGAAGAATTTCGGATCCTACCAATTGGTGGATTTCAACGCCAACCTGAATGGCGGATTACCTAAGATCTTGCCCGAATATTTCTTGACCTTGTCCGATCCGGTGAAATACCTGATTCTTTTGGACCGGGGACGATCAGCGGGGGAAATACCCATCGCTTTTTTGGTTCCCCTTTTAGCCAAGTATGACATGACGGATACGCTGCGGCGCATGGTGCCGCCTGAGGACATGTTCTTGAAATTTGAAAACAAAAAAGTCGAAGTGGAGCTGAATTTTCAATCCGTGATGGTAAAAAACCTGGATGGAAAGTGGGTCATCCAGAGTTGCGGTGGGCAGATGCTGGTGAGGCGAAAAAAATAGTCGTTTTTTTAACCTGGCCAACATTATCCGTTTTAAGTTTCGACTGAATCGTGCAGAAATAGTTTTTTGGAACAGCCTGCGCAAATTGGGGCCAGATTTCACACTCCGCAGATTCATGCGTGGGAGCATGGCAAAAAAAGAAAATTCCATAGGTGAAAATCCACCGGATTGCCCGGGAGGGTCACAAACATCTTCTTTCGTGGGTCCGGATTCAACCGTAACCCTTTTGTTCCCCGAAGAAAACCGATAGGAGATTGGGTGGATTTAGCTATTGAATCGAAACGAGATGTCTTATTTTCCCCAGTGGAATGGGGACCTGAAGCACCCCATCCGCGCAGGGGCCCATGGTGCAGGGGTCGAAATAACCGCTAACCCAACGCCATCGGCCATTGGTTCGGGGCCTTAGTTCTCATAGGTCAGGCCCACGCTCAAGAACCCCTTTGACCGAAACAAAAAGTATAGGGGTTACTTTTCTCTTTGCGCAAAAGTCGGCATGTTTGAAAAGGCTAGGACGGGCTGGCTCCGAATTTCCTTATTAAGACCCCCTAAAGGGACCTTGATTCATGATCCTTTAAGGCGGGGAAGAGGTAAAATAGAGTTGTAGGAAGGCTCTAGGTGGCGCCCTTCAGGGCGTAGCGGGGACTGTGGTCCCAAACCGATAAAGGAGCCTGGTCGTCGAAAGCCGGAAAACTGGAAAGGTGTTCCAAGCAGGCACCCCGAGGGGTGTAACGGGGACTGAGGTCCCAAAAAGCGGGAAACCCGGCCTGGCGAATCCGGTGAGGAGCTGTTGCAGGTTGAGTTGATGTCAGGTTGTGAAAAAGTTGGAGTTAGTACAATCGTCGGAAGGGTTCACGGGTTGCGCCGGATGGCGCGGGGCATCAGGCCCAAAACCAATTAAGAATCCTGCTGAAAATGGTGCTAGTGATTTTTGGAAGGTCGCAGGAGTTTGAAGCCCTGGGGCGCCTACCGGCCCCGGGGCTTTCTTTTTTTCAGCCCTAAGCGGACGAGAAAAAAGGGGCAGGTTCCGCGCTCCGCAGTGTGGTACAGGGAACAGATTACACTTAGGGAATGAACAAAATCGCTGATCCAGAAGTAACAAAAATTTTCGATAGCCTTTTTAACTCCCTTTCCCCATCCCCATTAAATTCTCTCGCATTGGTTCTCGTTGAGTGTATGAGTCTCGCTTAAAACATCTTCTTTCATGGGTCCGGATTCAGCCGTGACCCTTTTGTTCTCTGAAGAAAACCGACTTGAAAATGCCGCTCATGATTTTTCGGGTCTTTTCGTCGATGTCCGCTGGCCGCACGTAGGGTGATTTAATAGACCATCGTGGCCAGGCCATTGACCGAATAGGGCTGGAAGTTGAGCAGGTAGGGACCGCCCCTATCCTTCCGAGGGAAGACCATCAGGGGAGGGCCCCTGCGGGGGGCGCAAGCATCCGGTCAAATCCTATATTCTGGTAAGAGTACTGATGGCAAACGTTTTTACGTCGGAAAATAATTTACGAACTTTTCATTCCTCGACTTGTTGAACAGCCCGGGATGGAGGCCAACCGATTTCCTTTTTTATTGCCACTTTCTCGGTCAAAAAATTCTTTAGATAGGTGTGGCGGACGATCTTAAAGAATTGTTCCAATTCCGGGCCCGTATCGTTATTTTCCAGTTTCAATAGATTCAAGGCGATGCCGAAGGCCATTTCCACATATTCATGCCGCATGGCGTAATCCCGGGCGGAAAATTCGTTGTAACTCTTGATCCCTTTCAGGAAAACCTCGGCGGCCTTTTTGTCGTTCGTGCCAAGGTAATATTTGCCCATCAGGAAATATATTTCCAAATCCCGTACTTCCGAATGGTCGATGTTTTCAAATTGATTCACCGCTTCGATTTCGTCCAACCGGGAAAAATCTTGATTGTTGAAATGATAATTCAGGCAGAATTTAGCGAAACGCGCGCGAAGGCTATGATCGCTGGGGTTTCGTTTTACGGCGTCCTTGAATTTTTTAAACTCAAACCCGTGGGCTATGTTTTTTAGGATCATCAGGACATTCATTTGGCACCTCCGCGCAATTCCACACTTTGCTCCTACGATCATCAACCTCCTTCGTTACGTTCTAAAATCACAATATTAACGATGGGTTAAAATTCGGGAGATGAATTATTCCCTTCCACTTTCAACATCAAGTTCCCCAATAATGTTCTTGAGCTTATCCACATGTGTTTTTGACCTCGGAATGCCCTCGTCTTCTGACCGGGCATTTGGGATCAGGGATAGGGTTAGGGCAAGGACCGTGCCTCTCGTACTTTGTTCATTTCGGTAGGACGCAGTCTATTTTCAGTCTTAATCCGATTAGAAAATGGTCTGCATTTTGCGGAAAAAGAATCAAACGGTAATTCCCGCTCAATAAAGGCTCATTCCTCTCCGTAAAGATGACCTAAAAGGTTATTTAAAAGGAATCAAAATGAGCACTGAAAAAATCATTTTGATAGATAACTGTGAGCCATTTAGAGATCACAAATTTATAAATCACTAAAAAATCAGTATTTCGTTTTTACTCGTTGGGTTTTTGAGAATTCTTTTATTGAACTGGCAAAGGCATATTCCTTGCTTTACTTCCTCTCCACAACTCTATGAATTACCGTTCCAAGTTTCATCCGCTAAGCCAGCTGATGAAGAGCAAAGAAAACGGTAATGGACTGGTAGTCATTAACAAATTCAGAAGGAGGATTTATGGCTAAAGGGGATTTCGTAAATAACCTCAAGGAAATACGCAAGAACGCCCGCGAACATATACAAAATGGAGCCGTCACGGAAGGCTATCGGGCCAACCGGGAAGTCGTCCTTAAAATTTTAAATGAAGCCCTCGCCACCGAAATTGTATGTACTTTGCGGTACAAGAGGCATTTTTACATGGCGCAGGGAATTGATGCCACTAACGCCACCCAGGAATTTCTTGAACACGCTAAGGAAGAGCAGGCCCATGCCGATTCCATAGCCTTGCGCATTGTTGAACTGGGAGGCTCACCCAATTTTAGTCCGGACGGACTAACTCAACGAAGTCATTCCGAATACGTCGAGGGAAACGGATTGATAGAAATGATCCAGGAGGACCTGATCGCGGAAAGAATCGCCATTGATTCCTATTCCGAAATGATTAGTTATGTCGGTGATGACGATGTTACCACCCGAAGGATGCTGGAAACCATTCTTGCGGCGGAGGAAGAACACGCCGATGACATGGCCAACTTGTTGCGGAAGATGAATCCCAATCCTTCCGAAAAAAGTAGTTGTTGTAATTCTTAATCCGCCTTCTTTCACAAGGGGCGGTACTTGCTTTATGGTTTGATGGTTTTTTCCGGAAAATTGAAAAGGAGGCGGTTATGTACATAGGCGGCGGGGCGATCCTATTGATTATTATTCTTATTTTGATCTTTCGTTGAATGGGTATTTAAAAAATACCTTTTTCATCAGGGATTCACTGTCGGTCAGCGTAACGGTTTTTAACAAAAGGCCTTTAAAAGCCAAAAAGGAAATATCGATGAACTCAAGCAAAGACAAGCTGAAAGGGTCGGTCAATAGCACCATTGGAAGTTTGAAAGAGGGCACCGGGAGGGTCACCGGCAACACGAATCTGGAGGCCGAAGGTTCGATCCAAAAAGCAAAGGGCAAAGTCCAGAAATTAAGTGGAGCCGTTAAGGATACGCTCAATAAAGGGAAGAACCTTTTGGGAATAAAATAGATTAAATATTAAGTCCGTTTGTGGGTGACCCGGTCTTTTAGAATCGTCAATTGATTCCATCGCTCATGATGAAAGACTGGGCGGGCCCGGGGAGATAAAAATGTTCACGATTATAAAATCCGCAGATCGTCATTACGTTGTGGAGGATGATCAAAAAACCTGGGAAACCTTTGACGCCGGAAATAACGCCGACCCCATTCGCAGTTGTTTTGGAGTGCTCAAAATATTGAACGAGGAAATACTTTCACCGGGCGGTGGGTTCGTTCTCCATACGAAGAAAGACATGGTCGTCGTGACGTATGTTCGTGAAGGCGTCATCATCTATAAAGCCCATTTGGAAGAACCTATCGAATTTGATGCAAAAGAATTCGGGCAGACCCAAGCCGATCAAGACACGACCCAATACGCTTTTAACACTTCAGAAACCGAGGTCGCGCACGTCTTCCAGTGCGGGTTTAACCTGAATGAGTGCGCTGATTCTTGTGAAGATCAGGCCCCAAAACCAAAAAGGGTGAAAAAACTTTTTACCCACGCGGAGCGGCAGGGGGTTTTAAGGCTCATTGCCTCTTCGGACGGAAGAGAAGATTCACTGGCCATTCACCAGGATGTTCAAATCTATTCCACGTTCATGCGCGACGGCAATCATATCACCCACGAACTCAACCCCGGGAGAAGCGCCTGGCTTCATGTGGTAAAGGGAAAAATTTTACACAATGACCTCCATCTTGAAACGGGAGACGGGGTCGGTTTAACCGAGGAGAAGTCGGTATCCTTTACGGCAAAAGGTTCTACCGAAATTCTCATTTTCGATCTTTGCGAGATTAAATCCCAAATATCAGAACCTTCAATAGGCAAACTACAGACCGTCGAAACTTAACCAAGAAAGTTGAAACAATGTCCAACGAATCAAAGTGCCCATTCCCCGGCGGCGGGAGTAAAAACGTTAGGGCGGAGGCCCCCACCAACGCGGACTGGTGGCCTCATCAACTCAACCTGAAGATATTGCATCAGCGCTCCCCCTTGTCCAATCCCATGGACGTTTCGTTCAATTACGCGAAGGAATTCAAGAGTCTCGATCTGGATGCCGTGATCAAAGACCTCCGTGCCTTAATGACGGATTCGCAGGATTGGTGGCCCGCCGACTACGGCCATTACGGACCCTTCTTCATCCGAATGGCATGGCATAGCGCGGGCACGTACCGGATCGCCGATGGACGGGGAGGCGCGGGTTCCGGAGCCCAGCGGTTCGCTCCCCTCAATAGCTGGCCGGATAACGTCAGCCTCGACAAGGCGCGCCGCTTGATCTGGCCGATCAAGCAGAAATACGGGCGCAAACTCTCCTGGGCCGACCTAATCATCCTAACGGGCACCGTCGCCCTGGATTCGATGGGGCTTAAAACCGTAGGCTTTGGCGGTGGCCGCGAAGATATCTGGGAGCCGGACGAAGCCACCTATTGGGGATCGGAAAGTAAGTGGTTAGGGGACGAGCGCTACACCGGCGACCGCCAGCTCGAGAAGCCTCTCGGTGCTGTTCAGATGGGTCTCATTTACGTGAATCCCGAAGGCCCCAATGGAAAGCCGGACCCTATCGCGGCGGCAGTGGATATTCGGGAGACATTCACCCGCATGGCCATGAATGACGAAGAGACGGTGGCCCTCATTGCCGGTGGCCATACCTTCGGCAAAACCCATGGCGCGGCCGATCCGAAAAAATATGTTGGTCCCGAGCCGGAAGGGGCCGGCCTTGAAGAACAGGGACTCGGCTGGAAAAATTCATTTGGCAGCGGGAAGGGCGTTGACGCCATCAGCAGCGGGTTGGAAGGGGCCTGGACCACCAACCCAATCAAGTGGGACAACAATTACCTGGAAAACCTGTTTAACTATGAATGGGTCCTTGAGAAAAGTCCCGCGGGCGCCCAACAGTGGGCTCCCACCGACCCATCCGCGGGTAATACGGTGCCGGAGGCCGGGAATTCCTCAAAGAAATACGCCCCGATCATGCTCACGACGGACCTTGCCCTCAAAATGGACCCGATCTACGAAAAGATTTCGAGGCGTTTCCTCAATAATCCGCAGGAGTTGACGGAGGCCTTTGCCAAAGCTTGGTACAAACTGACCCACCGGGACATGGGACCCATTTCCCGGTATCTGGGCTCACTCGTTCCCAAGGAGCCGCTGATATGGCAAGATCCGATCCCCGCGATTAATCATGAATTGATCGGGGAGCCGGCGATCGCCGCCCTGAAGGCCAAGATCCTCGCTTCCGGGCTTTCCGTCTCCCAATTGGTCACGACGGCCTGGGCTTCGGCCTCGACGTTCCGGGGCTCCGACAAACGCGGGGGCGCGAACGGGTCGCGCATACGTCTCGCCCCGCAAAAGGATTGGGAGGTCAACCAGCCGGCCGAATTGGCCAAGGTGCTTAAAAAGTTGGAGACGATCCGGAAGGAATTCGATGGATCCCAGTCTGGCGGCAAAAAGATCTCGCTGGCCGACCTGATCGTGCTGGGCGGCTGCGCGGCTATCGAAGAAGCCGCGAAGAAAGGGGGACATGTGGTGAAGGTTCCTTTCTCGCCGGGGCGTATGGACGCGTCCCAGGAACAAACCGACCCAGTCTCCTTCGCCGTACTGGAACCGCCCGCGGACGGGTTCCGCAACTACATCCGCAAGGGGCACGAGGCCGCCGCCGCTGAGCTGCTGGTGGATCGGGCAAACCTGCTGACACTGACCGCTCCCGAGATGACGGTTCTGATGGGTGGCCTTCGCGCCCTGAACGCTAATTTCGGGCAGACCCCGCACGGTGTTTTCACGAAGCAGCCCGGAACCTTGACTAATGATTTCTTCGTGAATCTCCTCGACATGAAAACGAAGTGGCAGAAGTCCGCCGCAACGGAAGGCGTGTTGGAGGGGCGTGATCGGACGACGGGTGAGTTGAAGTGGACGGGCACGATTGTTGATCTCGTATTCGGTTCGAACGCCCAGCTTCGAGCCCTTTGCGAAGTCTATGGTAGTAGCGACGCTAAGCAGTCGTTTATTAACGATTTTGTGGCGGCTTGGAACAAGGTGATGAACCTTGATCGCTTCGACCTCGCGTGATTTCAAAGACAAAGTCTGAAAATTCCTCAAGCGCGTATCAGGAAAAAAAGGGCTACGCCAACAGATAATACTTAGTGAATGAACGAAATTTTTGACCCGCAATAAGAATGTTTTTTGAGAGCCTTCTTAACTTTTTTTTCCCCTCACGGCTTTGGTCAGTTCCGGCACCCTAAACAGGACGCAAGATTCCACCCACTCAACCCAAAATGATTGTTATTCAATCTCATTTTGATTCCATTCGGCAGGCTTGGATCACAAGAAGGTTAAAAACGATATATGCGGTCATTCAAGGCCGCTCGGACGCGGGGCCCGTTTCTTGCTTTATTGATGCTTAATCATGAATGAATCAACGGCCAGCCCCCCTACCCGGACGGGAATGGCGAAAAACTTTTGGCTCCTTTCCTCTCTTTTATTCCTTTGGGCCCTTCCTTATATAAGCGGGGCCGCCACCACCGACACGCCCACGAGCACCGTCACGAATACGCTGACCATCACGGACACACCTACGAGCACCCTCACCGACACCGCCACGAGCACCCCCAGTACCACCAACACCCCGACGATCACGGATACGCCGACCGACACTCAATCCGTCACGAACACGCCGACGGTAACCGAAACCCAAACGGATACGACGACCCTTACGGTGTCCTTCACCGCTACGCCTTCGGCTTCGCCGACTGATACGCCAACAGTCACCGATACTCAAACCGTCACCAATACCCCTACCATCACCGATACAGCGACGGATACCCAGACCGTCACCGACACCCCGACGGTAACCGAAACCCAAACAGATTCGACGACGCCTACCGTGTCCTTCACCGCTACGGCTTCGGCTTCGCCGACTGATACACCCACAGTCACCGATACTCAAACCGTCACCAATACCCCTACCATTACCGATACCCTGACGGATACCCAGACTGTTACTGACACCCCGACAGTAACCGAAACCCAGACGAATTCGACAACGCCAACGGCGTCCCTCACCGCTACGCCTTCGGCTTCGCCGACTGATACGCCAACGGTCACCAATACCCAGACCGTCACAAATACCCCCACTGTCACCGATACCGCGACGGATACCCAGACCGTCACCGACACCCCGACAGTAACCGAAACCCAAACGGATTCGACGACGCCTACGTCGTCCCTCACCGCTACGCCTTCGGCTTCGCCGACTGATACGCCCACAGTCACTGACACTCAGACCGTCATGAACACCCCGACAGTGACGGATACATCGACGGACACTCAGACCGTCGTTAGTACATCCACCCTAACCGACACGCCCACGAGTACCGTTACCGATACTGCCACCAACACACTCACAACGACCAATACCCTAACGATAACGGATACGCCGACCAACACTCAAACCTTCACGAACACGCCGACCATCACGGATACGCCCACAAACACGGTTACGCCTATGGCTTCGCCAACCGAGACCTGGACGATCACTTCCATGCCATCCACGACCCCAACCCTGGCCCCGGTCAATCTTTTGTCGGCAGGGACTTACGCGGTCTTGGCCGGTTCCACCATTACCAATACCGGTGCCACGACGGTTTGCGGGGATTTAGGGTTATGGCCCGGGACGGTGGTGTCGGGATCACCTGTTGTGAGTTGCGGCGGGGTGATGCACGTTACTGACGGACCCGCGTCCCAAGCCCAGGTGGACTTGACCGCGGCTTATAACGACGCCAAGACCAGGCCTAATGCCGTCACTTTATCCGCCTCTTCTTACGATGCCGTAACAGGTTCCACGATCACTCCTGGCGTCTATTACACCGGCACGACCCTTGAGATTTCCGGTTCGGTCACCCTGGACGGCCAAGGAAACCCGAACGCTGTCTTTATCTTCCAGGTCGGGTCCGCCCTGAACGTGGATGGCGGCGCTTCGATTGTCCTTATCGGGGGCGCAACCTTCGCCAACGTCTTTTGGCAGGTGACAAGCAGCGCCACGCTGGGTGGAAATTCATCCTTCGCGGGAATCATCATGGCCTTGGACTCCATCACGTTTGATACCGGCGCCCTATTGGAAGGCCGCGCCTTGGCGGAGACCGCAGCCGTGAATTTCGTTGGCGCCAATAACATTTCCTATCCCGTCCCATCCACGGAAACCCCGACGCCCTTAGCGAGCGCGACGATGACCTTGACGATGACCTTTTCGGTCACCGACACCCCCACCGTTACGCCGAGCGTGACCACCACCCAGACCCCGACGGAAACACCCACATCAACAGGAACGGCCACCTCCACCGTTACAGACACGTCGACGGCTACCGAAACCTTGACCGATTCCCCCACCGAAACGCCCACGGGTACGCCGAGCGCGACCACTACCTCGACTCCGACGGATTCTCCCACTTCAACGGGAACGGCCACATCCACCGTCACCGGGACTTTCACGCCCACCGAGACCTTAACCGATACTTCAACCGTTACGCTCACGGCGACGCCCAGCGCGACTGCCACCCAGACCCCAACGGATTCCCCCACGTCAACCGCGACAGCTACCTCCACCGCCACGGGTACGTCAACCTTCACGACCACCCCCACGAACACAATGACCCTTACCACCACCCAAACTTATACCGTCACGTTGACCGCGACGCCGACCCAGACGGCGACCTTCACCCCCACTTTTACGCCCACGGCCTCACCGACTACCACGCCGACGAACACCTCGACTAATACTCCCACCTCAACGGGGACGGCGACCCGCACCGCTTCGCCTTCGGCGACGCCGACCCAGACCTTCACGAAGACAATGACCACCACATCCACCTCGACTCCTACCCTAACGCCGACGCCAACCTTTTCCGGTACACCGACTTTCTCGCCTTCCCCCTCCTATACTCCGACCAAAACCCCGAGCCCCACGCCTGTCGCGCCAGCCCACTTGGTGACCTACCCCAATCCGGCCGAAGGAGGCGAAGTGACCGCGACCATGCTATTGAATTCACCAATAGAATCGGCTCATTTGGAGATTTATACGCTGGCATTCAGGAAGGTGAAGGATGTTTCCCTTGGAAATCTTCCGGCCGGGCCTTGGAGTTATACCTTTAAATTGAAAAACATCTGGGGAAATGAACTGTCGAACGGCCTTTACTACCTGGTTCTGGATAATACGCAGGTAAGAAATATCTCCAAGATGTTAATTCTTCGCTGATTCTCCCATGGAAAAAAACACCAGGGGTCTGGCACCTGTTTTTCAGTTTTCGGGGAAATTCAAGCCAGCCCACTGATTATTCTTTTTCGTCCCTCCAGCCGAATCGATCTCGAAATCATTTATCTCTATGAACTATTAAAGAGACTAGCGTAGTTCTTTGGATGGTTGCTTTTCCGGTTTTTGAAGAAGCAGGATAGGGGATGGGTCAAACTAAACAGGCGAAGGAGTTCGAAATGAAAATAGCGGTCTTGGGTTCTGGGATTGTGGGAGAAACGCTGGCCAACGGGTTCTTGAAATATGGGCATGAAGTGATGAGAGGCAGCCGTGAACCCAACAAACTGAACGATTGGAAGGCGAAGAGCGGGGCCAAGGCCTTGACGGGGTTTTTTCACGAAGCCGCGATATTCGGGGAATTGATCGTGCTGGCCGTTAAAGGCGACGCCGTCGAAACGGTGATCCAACTGGCGGGCCCAGAAAACCTGAAAGGAAAAACGGTGATTGACCCGACGAATCCCATAGGCAAGGCACCGCCGGTCCATGGGGTCCTCAATTTCTTTACGGACATCAATTTTTCCCTGATGGAACGCCTGCAAAAGCTGGTGCCGGAAGCTCATTTCGTGAAGGCCTTTTCCTGTGTGGGAAGCGCGTTCATGGTGAACCCTCAGTTCGCGGGAGGGAAGCCCAGTATGTTCATCTGCGGAAATGACGCCGGGTCGAAAAAAACGGTCGTTGAGATCATGAATCAGTTCGGATGGGACGTGGAGGATATGGGAATGGCGGAGTCCGCAAGGGCCATTGAGCCCCTTTGTATGCTTTGGTGTATTCCCGGATTGACGAATAACCAGTGGAGCCACGCTTTTAAACTTCTCAAAAAATAGAAGATGCTTAAAGCCGAATTTTGGGAATGCCCTGCCTTGTGCCGATTCTTTGCAGAAATTCGTTTTAGGGGTCAGGGCAACCTATTCCAGTATGAATGTGGATTGTGATGCCAGATCCCTTAATTGGTTTTTTCCACCCTGTTTTTTTCTAAACCTGGGAAACGTCGATGTCCGCGCAGAAAATATAGGTCTTTTCCGTATCCCCGTTCGTGAGGACTCCCGAGAAGGTAATGCACAGGTTGCCCGAGGCCAGGGAAATGTAGGGGTCCGTCAGGTAGTGGGGAAGGTTGTTATAGGTCAGGGCGTAGTAGTATTCCTTCATCGAGTGGTCCGTCCCTTGGGGGGCCGGCTGGAATAAATGCCTGCGTCTTTCTTGTACCTTCTTCAAATTGCACAGGGTGTCTGAGACCTGAACCCCGTCCTGGTTTAAAAGGTAGACGCATTCCAGCTGGGGGTATTTCTGGAAATGTTTAGCGAAAGTCGTCTCTTTGTAATCGGTAAATTTCATATTTTGTTGGGGCTGGAATAGGGCGAGAGCGATCTCCAGGCACCGCTTTTTCAGCTCCTTGTCCCGGTTCATGCGGTCGGTCATGAGGCGGCGGTAGCGGGTCCCCAAAAAGACGATGCGGGCCTTGAGGCCCAGGGTGGACGCGTCGCTTTTCTTCGGCTTGGAAAAATACTCCCCTTGAAGCATGTCCACCCCCAGTTCCAGCACCGAAAGGGCGTCCTCCTCGTTCTCCACGCCGTTGGCGGTCACCAGAGCCCCCAGCTTGTGGGCCAATTGGGTGACGGTCTTCACCCCCTCCCGTTTGAAGGGGTTCTTCCCCAGGCCCCGGGTGAAGGAGGATTCCAATTTGACGATATCGGGATAAAGATTCAAGATCTGGTTCAGGCAGGTTTCCGAGTTGTTGGCCTCCTCCAGGGCGATCAAAAAGCCGTTTGACCTTTGCATTTCCACGAACTTGAGGATGGCGTCGGAATTCATGTTTTCGGAGGGGGAAATCTCGATCACCACGCGGCTGGGATTGAGCTGGAGGTCCCTAACCCTTTGGCGCAGATGTCCCGACCCCACCACCTCGGGGGTCAGGATGGAGGACTCGATGTTCAGGAACAAAAGAAGGTCCGGGACTTGTTTTTGAATCTGGGCGAAGCCTTCCAGGCCTTTGTCTCGAAACAACCGGTCCAGGGCCAGCTTGGTTTTATTTTCACCCAATTCGCGGTAGAGTTCCCGGGGCTCGATGATCTCCTGGGTTCCGGTCTTGATCCCGTGGCCTAAGGCCTCTAAGCCGATGACCCCCATTTTTTTGATCGATAGGATGGGCTGGAGAAGTTGTCCCGCCGACAGTTGAATTAGTAAAGTGGTGACCCCTAGCTTGATTACCTTAGGCTGCAGCCGTTTCTCCGTCAACGTCGTTCGCCGTGCACCTCCTCAAAGCCGCCTGTAAAAT